>Ga0307405_10000062_pt1 | contig 51691 bp, 49 predicted proteins | sample 322Cmetagenome_2_FD_203311 | JGI IMG/M metagenome (GOLD analysis project Ga0307405, IMG submission 203311) | Maize rhizosphere microbial communities from greenhouse at UC Davis, California, United States - 322HYB-C-1 | ecosystem: Host-associated > Plants > Roots > Rhizosphere > Soil | place... | reverse complement strand
CGAGGCTACCCAAGCTGCGGGCCGGCCCATCCTACTCCGCGCGCTCGAGGGCGCGCCGGCGATCGATGCGGCGCTCCGTGAGCGCGTGCGCGACATCGAAGCGCTCGGCCTTCGGCCGCAGGCCCCCGTGGTGGAGGGGCGGTCGCTCGTATTCGCGAGCACGCCGGCCGGAAAGCAGCGCATTGCTGTGGACGCCGCGACGCGTGCGGCCGCCGCGGCGAGCGCGGGCGAACTCTCGCCCAACGTTCTGCTCCGACCAGTTGTCGAACGGGTTCTCCTCCCAACCGTCGCCTACATGGCGGGGCCAGGTGAGATCGCCTACTTCGCGCAGGTCAGCGCAGTCGCTGAGGCACTCGGAGAGGCGCCGCCGCTCGCGCTTCCGCGCTGGTCGGGGACCGTCGTCGAGCCTCGCGTGCGGAAAATCCTGGAGCGGTATGACATCGGGCTCGAGGAGCTTCGTCAGCCCCACGCGGTCGAGGGGCGCCTCGCGCGTGGCGCGCTCCCGCGGATCGTTACGGATGCGCTGGACGAGGGTCGCCGCGCGGCGGACCGCTTGGCTGTGAACCTCACAAACGGCGACGCCCCGAGGCTCGTGCCTGCGGCGGCGGTCGAAGGAGCGCGTCGCGGGCTCTTGCATCGGCTGGATCGACTCGAGCGCCGATACCTGGCCGCGGCGAAGCGGCGTGAAGCTGCGATCATGGCGGACGTTGCGACCGCGCGCGGGGCACTCTTCCCGAACGGGAAACGACAGGAGCGGGCGCTGAATCTCGTCCCACTGCTGGCCCGGTATGGTCCCTCGCTGGTAGACGGCGTGCGCGAGCGCGCTGCCGAACACGCCGTCGCCCTCCTCGGGGCGAGGGGCACAGGTCGCGACGCGCCGCTGGCGCACGCGCGCTGAGCGGCCCGTGTCTCGAGCAGTCCCCAGCCCGACGCCGCGGCCATCCCCCGTTGCGGTCGCGGGCGCGCGCGGCACCGGGTGATGTCGCTGGGCACCGATACGAATCCGGCGCCGGCCGCGGCGGGCGCTCCTCGCACGCGTGCCAGAGGTGCCGCGGCGCTGGTGGCGCTCGGAATTCTCTTGAGTCGGATCGCGGGCCTCGTTCGACAGCGAGTGTTCGCGCACTACTTCGCGAACTCGGCGGCGGCGGGGGCCTTCACCGCGGCGCTTCGGATCCCGAACTTCCTGCAAAACCTATTTGGCGAGGGCGCGCTGTCGGCGTCGTTCATTCCGGTCTATGCCGGGTTGCTGGCGCGCGCTGATGACGAAGAGGCCGGCCGCGTCGCCGGCGCCATCGGCGCCCTGCTGGCGCTCTCGATGGCGGCCTTGGTCCTCGTCGGCGTTCTCGGCACCCCGTGGCTGGTCGACTTCATCGCGCCGGGCTTCGAAGGCGGAACCCGCGCGCTGACGATTCGCCTCGTCCGAATCCTCTTCCCGGGCGTCGGGCTCCTCGTGCTCTCCGCGTGGTGCCTGGGGATCTTGAACAGCCATCGGCAATTCTTTCTCTCGTACGCGGCTCCCGTCGTCTGGAACGCGGCGATGATCGCCGCGCTCGTCGCATTCGGAAGCGGGTCGAACCAGGAGCAGTTGGCCGTGGCGCTCGCCTGGGGGGCCGTCGTCGGCAGCGTACTGCAATTCGCAGTGCAGGTCCCCGCGGTCCTGCGTCTCGCCACACGCCTGCGCCCTGCGCTCGACACGACCTCGGTCCACGTGCGAACGGTACTTCGGAACTTCCTGCCGGCGTTCGTCAGCCGAGGCGTCGTGCAGATCAGTGCCTTCGTGGACTCGATCCTCGCCAGCCTCATCTCCGCGAGCGCCGTGGCGGCGCTGGGCTACGCTCAGCCAATCTACACCCTCCCGGTGAGCCTCTTCGGCCTGTCGGTCTCCGCCGCCGAGCTTCCCGCCATGGCGAGCGCCGTCGGCAGCGAGGGCGAGATAGCTGCCCACCTCCGCCGGCGGCTGAACGACGGACTGCAGCGGATCAGCTTTTTCGTTGTCCCGTCGGCAACGGCGCTCTTCGCCCTCGGCGACGTGATTGCCGGCGCGCTTTACCAAACCGGGCGCTTCGGCCGGGCAGACGCCGAATGGGTGTGGGGGATTCTGGCAGGTTCGGCGATCGGGCTTCTCGCCTCGACGCTCGGAAGGCTCTACTCGTCGGCCTACTATGCGCTCCGCGATACCCGCACGCCCCTCCGCTTCGCATTCGTCCGTGTGGCGCTCACGACGGCGCTGGGGTACGCCCTGGCGGTCGCCGTGCCTCCGGCGCTCGGTCTCGACCCGAAGTGGGGCGCGGCCGGGTTGACGGCGTCGGCCGGCGTGGCGGGGTGGGTGGAGTTCGTGCTGCTGCGGCGCAGCATGAACGCGCGCATCGGCGCGACGGGCGTGCGGCCTCGACACGCAGCCGTCCTGTGGGCCGCCGCCGGCGCGGCCGCGGCCGCGGCGTGGGCCGTGAAGCTGGCGCTCGGGCCGCGACACCCCTTGATCTCGGCGGGCGCGACGCTCGGAGTCTACGCCCTGGTGTACGGGGGAATCACCTCGGCTTCAGGCGTGCGCGAAGCGCGCTTGGTCCTCGCGCGCCTGACGCGCCGGCCTGGGAGGTAGGCGGCCCCCGCCCCACGCTGGCCCGGCGACGCAGTGGCGTGCGCCGTGCCGTAGCGTGCCATCAGGCGTCAACTCCCGCCGCGTGCTCGGGCGGTTGCTGCAGGATTCGCTCACCGCGCGGTATCTTTCAACGATGCTCGCCCTCCCGGATCCGGTCGCCGCCAAGCTCCCCCACCTTCCCGAGTCCCCCGGAGTGTACCTCTGGAAGGATGGGGAGGGGATGGTGCTGTACGTCGGCAAGGCGAAGCGACTGCGCTCGCGCGTGCGGAGCTATTTCGGCAGCGACCACCCGGAGAGCCTGAAGACCCGGCACTTGGTTCGGCAGATCGCTGATCTGGAGACGATCGTTGTGCCTACCGAGGCGCACGCGCTGATCCTGGAAGCGAACCTCATCAAGGAGTACAAGCCCAAGTTCAACATCGCGCTGCGCGACGACAAATCGTACCCGTACATCAAGGTCACGCTGCAGGAGCCCTACCCCCGGGTGTTCGTCACCCGCCGGCTGCAGAACGACGGGGCCCGCTACTTCGGGCCGTACACTGACGTCGGCGCCATGCGGCGCGCGCTCAACGTGGTCAAGCGCATTTTCACGGTCCGTTCGTGCAACTACGACATGCCGCGTGAGATGCCGGAGCGCGCCTGCCTCGACTTTTCGATCGGGCGCTGCAAGGCGCCGTGCATCTACAACCAGACGCAGGCCGACTACCGCGCGATGATCGAAGAGGTCGTCTGCTTTCTGGAGGGGAAGACGGACGAGGTCGTCCGGCGGGTGCGAGAGCGCATGGACCAGGCCGCAGCGAACCTCGACTTCGAGCGGGCGGCCGAGCTCCGCGACGCGCTGCTGAAGCTGGAGCACATGGAGGAGCCGACCGTCGTGCTCGAGGTGGAAGGCGGCGACCGCGACGTCATCGGCTACGCGCGCGACGGCGACGACGCCTGTGTGGCCATCATGCGCATCCGCTCCGGCAAGCTGCTCGCTCGCGAGCACCGCTTCCTGGAGAATATCGCCGGCGACCCGGACCACGCCGTGCTCTCCGCCTTCCTGGCCCGAACCTACGTCTCGGCCGACGAGCGTGCGGCCGAGTTGCTCGCACCCTTCGACTTCGAGGACCGGGCCCTGTTCGAGGAGTCGCTGGCCGGCACGAAGGTAATCGTCCCGCAGCGCGGGCCGAAGCGCCAGCTGATCGACTTGGCCGAACAGAATGCCAGACACCTGCTCGAGGAGCTGAAGCTCGCCTCGCTCGAGAGCGACGAGCGGGCGGCGGACCCTGTCTACGAGCTCCAGCGCGAGCTCGGCTTGCATCGGGTGCCGCGGTCGCTCGTGTGCTTCGACATCTCGCACGCCCAAGGCACGGACACCGTTGCGTCGATGGTGTGGTTCGAGAACGGCCGACCCAGGCGCTCAGAGTACCGGAAGTTCAAGGTACGGACGGTGGAGGGCATCGATGACTTCGCGTCGATGCGCGAGGTCGTGGGTCGATACTTCAGGCGACGAGTGGACGAAGGCAAGCCGCTCCCCGACTTGGTCGTGATCGACGGCGGCAAGGGGCAACTCGGCGCCGCGCGCGACGCGTTGGAGACCCTCGGCCTATCGCAGGTCCCGCTCATCAGCCTCGCGAAGCGGGAGGAGGAGCTCTTCCTCCTCGGTCGGAGCGAGTCGCTTCGGCTGCCGCGCCGGTCACCGGCGCTCCGGCTCCTGCAGCAAGCGCGCGATGAGGCGCACCGCTTCGCGGTCACCTTCCAGCGGCAGCAGCGGTCCGTCCGGACCGTGACGTCCGAACTACTGAAGATTCCCGGCATCGGCGAAGTGAAGCGCCGCCAGCTCCTGAAGGCCTTCGGGAGCATCCAGGGCGTGCGCGACGCGGGCGAGGAAGGGATTGCGAGCCTTCCCGGATTCACCCGCGCGAGTGCGCGCAGAGTGCTCGCCGCGCTCGATTCGTCCTCGCCTACGGCACTGTCGGCACCAGTCGAGCCGGGACCGACGACTGCAGCGAATCCGGCTGGCGTCCCACCCGCAGTGTAGACGCGCGGTCGCGTAGTGCCCGCCGCCGGGAAGTCGTCGGGCCTCTCATGCGCCACGGCACTCTCCACGACAATGCCCATCGCCATTCTCGACCCCTTTAGCGGCATCTCTGGCGACATGACGCTCGGCGCCCTGGTCGGCGTCGGCCTCGACCCGGACTGGTTGCGTGCACTGCCCAAACGATTGGGGCTCGATGGGGTCGTCGTTCGCGTGCAAAACGTTCGGCGTGGTGAGATCGCGTGCAAGAAGGTGGATTTTGAGATCCCTCCGCAGCCGCACGGCCGCCACATTCGCGAGATCCGGGCGCTCGTCGCCGCCGCCGACGTGCCCGTCGGAGTCCGCGAGAAGGCCGACGCGGCATTCACGGCCATCGCGACGGCCGAGGGGGAGATCCACGGGGTCTCCGCCGACACTGTGCACCTGCACGAGGTGGGGGCGGTCGACGCGATCCTCGACGTCGTCGGCGCGGTATGGGGATTCGCGTCGCTCGGCGTCGATCGGGTGTACTGCGGTCCACTCTCTGTCGGTGACGGGTTCGTCACCGCAGCTCACGGTGTGCTGCCGGTCCCGGCGCCGGCGACACTGCGGCTCCTGGAGGGGCACCCGGTGCGGCCGGGTCCCGAACACGCCGGCGAGCTCGTCACCCCGACCGGCGCCGCACTCGTCAGGGTACTGTCGCTCGGTCGGCCGCCGGCGCAGTACGTCCCGCGGCGCAGCGGCTTCGGCGCCGGCACCAAGGACCCCCGCGGCCGAGCGAACGCCCTGCGCATCATTCTCGCCGATGCGGACTCGGGGGCCGAGGATGGAGCGGGCGGGCAGGTGGAGGAGGTCGTGATCCTGGCGGCGGACATCGACGACATGTCCCCGGAGTACGTCGCCCTGGCCGCGGACGCACTGCGGGCGGCCGGCGCGCTCGACGTCGTCCTGCTCCCGCTGGTGATGAAAAAGGGGCGCCCCGGGGCCCGTCTGGAGGTGCTCGCGCGCCCGGAAGGGGTGGAAGCCCTTGAGGAGGCGATCTTCGCCCACACGGCCACTCTCGGCGTCCGCCGGGCCACTGCCGGGCGGCGCGTGCTCGGTCGGGAGGTGTCCAGCGTACAAGTGCTTGGGCACGCGGTTCGCGTGAAGATCGCTCACGGTCCCGGCGGGTCGCGGCAGGCCAAGCCAGAATTTGACGACGTTCGACGGGTTGCCGAAGCTACGGGACGCCCAGCGCGGGATATATTTCTCATTGCCATCAAGGCGGCGGAACATTTGTAGTCGCTGCCGGGTAGGAGCCTGCGGGGAGCGTGCCCGACGCCTTTGCGTCCTTACTGAGGAGATGTTTGATGAACGCTTTGCGGATTACCGCCGTGCTCGTCGCGGTCGGCGTCGCTGCCGGCAACGCCGGCGCGCAGGGAAAGTGCGACATCAATCAGGGAAGTCCGTTCCAGCTCAACAGCGCCAAGATCTACCTGAATCGGGCTCTGTCGCCCTCGGGTAAGCCGGACGAGCGCCCGAAGCACCTGAAGAGCGCGGTCCAAGTGCTCACGGAAAAGGCCGACAAGATCGGGAACCCCGTGGGCCGGAATTGGCTCCTCGGCAAGACCCTCGTGGCGTGGCTGCAGCAGCCGAATGTCTCGCCGACCATGCAGCGCGGGTCGATCGGCTACACCGAGAATTCCAATGCCACGATCGACTTGCTCGCGGCCGCTGACAGCGCCTTCGACGTCGTCGAACAGGCGAAGCCCGAGTGTGCGGATTCGGTGATCGTGTACCGCCGGCTGCCCTGGACGAAGATCATCAACCGGGCTGCCGAGGCCGCAAACGCGGATCAACTCGACTCGGCCGAGTACTACGCAAAACAGTCACTGATCATTTACGACAAGGGGCCCCACGCCTACAACGTGCTGGCGAGCGTCGCGACCAAGAAGAACGACGTCCAGGCGGCCCGCGAGGCCCTGAAGAAGACCATCGAGACGTCCGGGACCGACACCAGTTTCCGGAAGCTCCGCCAGACGTCGATGTACAACCTCGCCGTGCTCACGCAGAACGTCGCGGAGAACACCGAGGGTCCCGAAAAGGCTGCGCTGACCAAGGAGTCGGCCGACCTGTTCGAGGCGTACTCGAAGGAGGTCCCCGACGATCCGAACGCCAAGACGGCGCTCGCGCGTCTGCGTGGCGAGACGGGCGACACCGCGGCCATGACCTCGATCTACGGCGACATGCTTCGGGATCCCACGAAGTTCTCCGACATCCAGCTCTTCGAGGCGGGGTCGAACGCTGCCCGCGCCGGACGCAACGAGGACGCCGTCAAGCTGCTCGAGGCGGGACTCAAGAAGAATCCATACTACCGCGACGCCCTCTTCAACCTGGCGACTACCTACTTCCAGTTGAAGCAGCCCGAGCCGATGGCGCCCGTGGTCAAGCGATTGGTGGAGGTCGACCCGAACAACCCTGACAACTGGCGCCTCTACGCCGGTCTTTACCAGCTCAAGCAGAACAGTGCGAAGGGCGCGCAGAAGAAGGCTGCAACGGACACGCTGCTGCGGTACCTCAAGCGGTCCGAAACTATGCCGGTGCGTGTCAGCTTCAGCCAATTCACGCATAGTGGCGGCAAGCACACTCTCAGCGGCTCGGTAGAGAACCTGAGCGATAAGGCGCTCAACAACGTCGCACTGAAGGTCGAGTTCCTCGACCAGAGCGGCGGCGTCGTCGCCAGCCAGACAGCCCAGGTCGGCTCTGTGGCGCCGAAGGGGTCCCAGAACTTCACGCTGGACGTCAACCAGCAGGGGATCGTCGCCTTCCGCTACGCGCCGATTCCCACGAGCTGAGCGCGAGGGGGACGGCTGACTATTCGCCGCTCCCTGGGGTGTCGCCGGTGCCCGAGGGGCCCGCTCCGACGTCGGAGCGGGCCCCTTACTCGTGTCGAGCCCCGCCGTAGCTTTCGGAAGTCGCGGTGCTGCCTTGATATCGGGGTCCCGGCCTCGTAAGTTGCATGAGCCTTCGAGATGTCCCGATCGGTCAGTTTTTTGGGGGAAGACCGCGACCCGCGACCTTCCCCCGTTTCAGCTAGTGGGGTGTGATGGTTCGCGTCGCGCGCGTGCTCCCGGGGAGCATTGCCGAGGAGCTTGGGATTGTTCGCGGGACGGAGTTGCGCACCGTCAACGGTCGCGACCTGACCGACTTCCTCGACTGGGAGTTCCTGACCGCCGACGACGAGCTGGTGATCGAGGCTCGCCTCCCGGACGGTGAGGAGCTCGTCTACGAGATCGAGCGCCCCGAGGGGGAGGCTATGGGCGTCGAGCTCGAGCCGCCAACGGTGCGCCGCTGCGCCAACCGCTGCGAGTTCTGCTTCATCGAGGGTCTTCCGAAGGGCCTTCGCAAGCCACTCTACATTCGCGACGACGACTACCGCCTGTCGTTCGCGTACGGCAACTTCGCGACCCTCTCGAACCTCAAGGAGCGGGACGTGGCGCGGATCATCGAGTACAGGCTCTCGCCACTGTACGTATCGGTGCACGCCACGCCCTGGGAGGCGCGCAAGATCCTCCTGAACAACCCGCGCGTACCAAACATCCTCGAGCAGCTCACGACCCTCGCCGCGGGGGGCATCCAGTTCCATGCCCAGATGGTCGTCGTGCCGGGCCTCAACGACGGCGAGGTGCTCGAGCAGTCACTCCGCGATCTGTGGGACCTCGGCGACGCCGTCCTGTCCGTTGCACTCGTGCCCGTCGGCGTGACGCAGTTCTCACATCTCTACACAGGCCGGTCGATGGACCGGGACAGTGCGGCGGCCCTGCTTCGCCGCGTGCACGATTGGGAGGCCCGCGCCCTCCGGGAGCGGAGCGATCGGTGGGTCTTCGGATCCGACGAGCTGTACCTCCTCTCCGGTCAGGAGCTCCCGGATCCGGAGCACTACGGCGATTTCGCCCAAATCGAAAACGGAGTAGGCGCGGTGACGGCGCTCCGCGCCCGGGTGCGCTCGGGCCTCGCACGATTGCCCCGGCTGCCGGGACGCCGGATCGGCGTCGTGACGGGCACCTCCATGGGCCCGCTCATGCCTGACCTGATCGGGCAGCTCGCGTCGCAGACCGGAGCGCACTTCGAGCTCATTGTCGTCGAGAACTCGCTCTTCGGCCCGACGACGACCACCGCCGGCCTCCTTGTCGGCGCGGACATCCGGCGTGCCTTGTCGGATCGCCACGACCTCGACCTGGCGCTCATTCCCGCCGAGACCATCAACGAGAGCGGCGTCTTCCTCGACGATGCGACGTTCGTGGCCGTTCGCGAGGAACTGCCCATGCCCGTCTATCCGTCCTACGACTTCATCGACGTGCTCGAGTCGGAAGGGGAGGGCGCGCACGCCGCGACGCAGCACACCGCCGCATGACCATTCCCGTCGTCGCGGTCGTCGGCAGGCCCAACGTCGGCAAATCCGCACTGTTCAATCGTCTCGTCGGGGGCAGCACGGCGATCGTCAGCGACGAGGCCGGCACCACACGGGACCGCCACTTCGGGCGAGCGGAGTGGGCCGGGCGCGCCTTCTGGCTCGTGGACACCGGGGGGCTGCCCGAGAACACGAGCCTGCCGATGGATCTCGAGATCCGCAAGCAGGTGCTCCAAGCGGTCGACGAGGCCGACCTGCTGCTCCTCGTCGTCGACGCAAAGGTGGGCGCCCACCCCAGCGACGCGCGCGTCGTCGACCTGCTGCGCGACTCGGGGAAGCCCTGGCTGCTGGTCGCCAACAAGGTAGACAACCCACAGAATACCGACTACTACGAATTCTACACGCTCGGCGCCGGCGACCCCGTACCAGTTTCGGCGACGAATGGCAAGGGCTCGGGCGACTTGCTCGACGCGATCGTCGATCGCTTCCCTCCATCCGAAGCCGAGGAAACGCCTGCCCTCCGGGTTGCCGTGATCGGCCGGCCGAACGTGGGAAAGTCGTCGTTCATCAATCGGCTGCTCGGCGAGGACCGACTGGTCGTGACTGACGTCGCGGGTACGACGCGCGACGCAATCGACACGCCCCTGACGTACCACGGCCGCGAGATCATCTTCGTCGACACGGCCGGACTCCGGCGCCAGTCAAAGATCGACGAAGGAATCGAGTTCTACTCGTCGCTCCGCACCCGGCGCGCGATCGAGCGGGCGGACATCTGCATTCTCATGCTCGACGCGACGCAGGGCCTGGAGAACCAGGACCTGAAGATTGCGGCGCTCGCCTGGGAGGCCGGCCGCGGGTTGGTTGTCGTCGTCAACAAGTGGGACCTGAAGGAGAAGGACGACAAGACTTCGGCGAAGTTCGAGAAGGAGGCCGGCGAGAAGGCGCCATTCCTCCGATTTGTTCCCTTTCTGTTCACGTCCGCGCTGACGGGGCAGCGCGTGACCCGCGCGCTGGACCTCCTCCTGGAGGTCGACGCCGAGCGCCACAAGCGGGTCCCAACGTCTCAGATCAACACGACGCTGGAATCGCTCCTGGCACGCCGGCAGCCGCCACAGGCCGCCGGCCGCGAGGTGAAGTTGAATTACGCCACGCAGGTGGAGACCGCTCCGCCGGCGATCGCCGTATTCGGCAACCACCCGGACCTTGTGCAGGAACACTACGTCCGGTACTTGCATAACGGCTTCCGCGCGGCGTGGCACTTCACCGGGAATCCGCTGCAGATCCTTCTTCGGCGGAAGGCGGGCTGAGTGCACCCGGCCGTCGCGGTCCTCGTCGCGTATCTCTGCGGTTCCATTCCCGCGGCGTACTTGGCGGGCCGGGCCCACGGCGTAGATCTGCGCAAGCACGGCTCCGGCAATCTCGGCGCGACCAACGTCGTACGCGTGCTCGGCGCGAAGGTCGGCGCCCTCGTCTTTGCGTTCGACGTCGCCAAGGGCGCGTTGCCCGTCGCGTTGCTCCCTCCGTGGGTCGCCGTGCCGCGCCCCGACCTGTGGGCCATCGCTTTCGGGCTCGCTGCCATCCTTGGTCACGTCCGTCCCGTCTTCCTGCTGGGACGGGGCGGTGGGAAGGGCGTAGCGACGGCCTCCGGGGTGTTCTTAGCGCTCGCGCCCGTGCCGATGCTCGCGGCGCTCGCCACTTTTGCCGGCGTGCTCTACGCGACCGGCTACGTCTCGCTCGGCTCCCTGAGCGGCGCCGTTGTGCTGCCGCTCGCCTTGCTGGTCACGCGCGGCCCGACGTCTCCGCTGTTCCTGATCAGCGGCGCCGTGGCCGCGTTCGTGTTCTGGACGCATCGCGCCAACATCGGGCGGCTTAGGCGGGGTGAGGAGCACCGCTTTGGCCGGCGGGGGGGGACCAACGAGCCGCCAACCACCGAGCGCGATCCGAAGTCGCCCGCGCCTCCGGCGCCGGTTGACCGCCGGATCCGCCGTCGCCTCGACGACCACGAGCGGCGGCAACAGCCGCGGGAGGGCTGCTGATGCGCTGCGCTGTCGTGGGCGCAGGAGCATGGGGCACGGCGCTGGCCGACCTGCTCGCTCGCAACGGACACGAGGTCTTGCTGTGGGCGCGCGAGGTCGACGTCGTCGAGGCGGTGAACACGCGCCACGAGAACACCCGATTTCTCTCCGGCGCTATCCTCGCACCGTCGCTCCGCGCGACGAACGACATGGTCGAGACTGTGTCTGGTGCCAGCCTCGTGACGTACGCGGCACCGTCGCACGTGCTCCGCCGCGTGGCCCGGGAGAGCGCCGGCGGCGTCCGACCCGGCGCGACACTGGCCGTAGCCACGAAGGGGATCGAGCGCGACACGTTTCATCTGATGACCGACGTAGTCGCGGGTGAAGTCCCGGGCCGGTCCGTTGTCGCCCTCTCGGGGCCCAGCTTCGCCGCCGAGGTGGCTGCGCGTCAACCCACCGCCGTCGTAGCTGCCGCCGCCGACCCTCCTGCTGCCGCGCTCGTCCAACGGGCGTACAGCTCGTCGGAGTTCCGGGTCTACACCCACGACGATGTCACCGGCGTTGAGCTCGGTGGCGCACTCAAGAACGTGATGGCCGTCGCCAGCGGAATGGTCGAGGGCCTCGGGCTCGGCTTCAACTCACGGGCGGCGCTCATTACCCGGGGACTCGCCGAGATGACGCGCTTGGGGGTGGCGCTTGGCGCCAAGCCCGCGACCTTCGCCGGCCTTGCGGGGCTCGGCGATCTCGTGCTCACGTGCACGGGCGCGCTGAGCCGGAACCGCGCCGTGGGGTTCGAGATAGGGCAGGGGAGGCTGCTTGACGATGTACTCGCTGGAAAGGATACCGTGGCGGAGGGTGTGTTGAACGCGGAGAGTGCCCAGGCATTGGCCGACCGCGAGGGGGTCGAAATGCCGATCGTGAGCGCGGTGTACCGGACGCTCTTCGCAGGCCGTCCGGCGCACGAGGCCATCGGCGAGCTGATGATGCGCGAGCTGCGCGCGGAGCAGGACTGATGCCCGCGGGCGAACCGGTTCAGGAGTTCTTCTCGATCGGAGACGTGTGCGCGCTCACCGAGCTCAAGCCGCACGTCCTGCGGTACTGGGAGAGCCAGTTCCGCTTCCTCAACCCGGCAAAGAACCGGTCCGGCAATCGGGTGTACCAACGCCGCGAGATCGAGCTGATCATGCTGGTCAAGCACCTGTTGTACACGGAGAAGTACACCATCGACGGCGCACGACAGAAGGTCGACGAGCATCGGAAGGCGGGTGAACTCCGAGCCGCCGCGCGGAGCGCCTTGGATGCCGAGACGATCGCGTCGGTAGACGCCGAGTTGCGCGGCATCCTGGCCATACTCGAAGGTCGGCAACCAGGGGCGTGAGTCAGTCCGTCGCCTGCTTGATCCCGGCGCTCGACGCCGAGGGGACCCTGGGCGACGTCGTACAGGGCTTGCGGCGCGCACTGCCCCACGCCGCAATCATCGTCGTCGACGACGGCTCTCGCGACGGTACGCGCCGCCTCGCGGAACGCCTGGCCGACCGGGTTGTTTCGTTCGAGCAGAATCGGGGCAAAGGCGCGGCGCTCCGCGCGGGATTCGCGGAAATCATCCGGCTGGGATACGACGCCGTGCTGACCATCGATGCCGACGGGCAGCACGACCCCGCTACCGCTCCCGAGCTGGTCGCGCGCTTGGCCGATGCGGACGTGGTCATCGGTTCGCGCGGGGGCTGGCGCGGATCGATGCCGCTGCGGCGCCGAATGAGCAACGCGATCTCGAGCGCCGCGATCAGTCGATGCGCCGGCTGCCACCTGCCCGACACGCAGTCCGGGTACCGGGCAATTCGCGCCGCGGTCCTCGCCAACGTCACGCCCGCGGGCGACCGCTACGAGTTCGAGACGGACTTCCTCATCCGCGCCGCCCGCGCGGGCTTTCGCATCAGTTGCGTGCCGATCCCGACGATCTATGGGGCACCGAGCCACTTCCGCGAGATCCGCGACGCCATGCGGGTGATTCGCACGATCTGGTCGCACCGACGGGAGGCGTTCCGCTGATGCGCTTTTTGTGCACCAACGACGACGGCATCCTCGCTCGAGGGCTGGAATGCATGGTCGCCGCCGCGGCGCCTCTGGGCGAGGTGACGGTTGTCGCCCCCGACCGCGAGCAGAGCGCGACCAGCCATTCCCTGACGCTCCACCACCCGCTGCGCCCCGTCAGCCGGGGCCATGGACGCTACCAGATCGACGGAACGCCGACCGACTGCGTGATGATTGCCGTCCAAGCACTCATGCCCGAGCGACCCGACTTCGTGCTCAGCGGGATCAATCACGGGTCGAACATGGGCGAAGACGTCCTCTATTCCGGCACGGTGGCCGCCGCGATGGAAGGCCTGACTCTTGGCATTCCCTCGATCGCGGTGTCGTTCGCCGGCGGAGACCTCCGCACTGATGTGTCGCTGCTGGAGGAACACGTTCCCGCGCTCACATCGCTTCTGCGGCATCTCACCTCGCTTCCCACCTTCCCGGCGAACACGCTGCTCAACGTCAACCTGCCTCCAGTGCACGCACCGCGGGTCAAAGGAGTGCGGCTGACGCGGTTGGGACGCCGAGTGTACTCGAACTCGCTTCAGGAGATGAAGGACCCGTGGGGACGACAGATCTACTGGATCGGGGGGGGGTCGATGACCTGGACCGGTGAGCAGGATTCAGACTTTCGGGCGATCGAGGAAGGCTACATTTCCGTCACGCCGCTGCACCTCGACCTCACTCATTTCGATATGTTGACCTCGGCAGACTCCTGGTGGCGGGCCCTGTAGAGCACGCGTACCGCGGCGCCCGCCGCCGGCTGGTCGAGGCGCTGCAGACGGCGGGGATTCGCGACCTCGCCGTGTTGCGGGCGTTCGATCAGACGCCCCGTCACCTGTTCGTGCCCACCGGTGTTCGCCACCGCGCGTACGAGGACTCTGCGCTTCCAATTGGAAATGGGCAGACCATCTCGCAGCCCTCCGTCCACGCCCGATACCTTCAGGAGCTCCGTCTGGCGGGCGGGGAGCGCGTGCTCGAGATCGGGACGGGATCGGGCTACCAGACTGTTCTCCTAGCCCATCTGGCGGCTCAGGTGTTCTCCATCGAGCGGGTTTCGGCATTGCTCGACCGGGCACGCGACGTCATCCAGCAACTGAGCATTCGCAACGTGTCTCTCCTGATGGGGGACGGGACATTGGGGTGGCGGGAGTACGCGCCGTACGACGCGATCCTTGTGAGTGCGGCGGCCCCCGAGGTGCCGACGCCGCTCGGGCAGCAGCTCGCCGAGGGCGGCCGCATCCTCATCCCCCTAGGCACCCGCAACGAGCAGATGCTCACAGTGTTGACACGGCGTGGGGCAGAGCTCCAGCGGCGTGACATCGCCCCCGTCCGGTTCGTCCCCCTCCTCGGCACGTACGGTTGGCCCCGCTAGGCGGAAGATGACTCGGGCTCACCGTTCACACATTCGCTGAGATACCATGTCGGATCGCGACGAATCGATCTCCCGACGGCCCGCCCGTCCGCTCACGGCGCCATTCCGCGGCCCGTCAGCGCCGCGCGCGTTGACCCCGCCCTCGGCACCGGCCGGTCGCCGCGGGATCCTTCCCCCATTCGCGGTCCCGCCACGCGTCCCGGTACGTCCCTCGATCGCTGAGGAGCGACCAGAAGCGCTGGCAACTGAGACGGGGCTGATCGAGAGGGCCGGCGAAGAGGTGCGGTCCGCACACCCGGACAGGGAGCCCGCCCTGCCCGGGCGTCTCCCACAGGGCGTGGGGCTCGACCAGCAGCCGGCTGCGCCGGACGGCCTCGCGTGGGTGGACAGTCGGGAGGCAGAGGGAGAATCGACTGGCGAAGTGGCTGAGAGTGGCCCTGGCCTCGTGCATTCGGGGAACGACCCTCGGAGCGACCCGCCCTTTGTCACGACATCCGCGCCCGGCGACCTTCAGGCGCTCGAAGCCGGCGGCCAGGCATCCAAGGCGCCACCGGCGTCCCCCTCGGCAGCCGCCGGAACGGCGCAGGAGGGGGCCGGCTCGGCCGATGGAGACGTGAACGTACTGCCCGACGTATCGAACGCGATTCCATATAGCACAACGGCTTATGATGTAATGGCTGAGGAAGTGCCTGAGATGCCGGCCGAGCCGCGGAGTCCGTCGGCGCAGGCGTGGCCCGAGCAGCTCTGGGCGCTCGACTCGGCGGGTCCGAGCGGCGCCGCGCACGGAACCGGCGGACAATCGGTCGATCCGTTCGGCGAGTGGCAGGCTGTCGAGGGCGGTGGTGAGGCGACACACGCAACCGGCCAGTCTGACAGCCGATGGTATGGGCAACCGCTCGACTCCGGTCCGGCGGCCCCTCAGAACCCACAGTCCCCGGGTAGCGCCCCCGGCGCGACCGCCGGCACGACTCCCGTCGCCGAGGCCCTGGAACATTTGGCCTCCCGCATCCGCTCGGGTGAGCTGACTGTGCCCGGCTACGAACCTGGAATGAGTGACGCGGCTGCGCTCACTGCGGCCCTCGCGGCGGTCTTAGGCGTTCGCCGCTAGAGTTATCGTTGATGCGCGCGGTTCACCTGACGGTCCGGGGACAGGTGCAAGGGGTGGGCTTTCGCTGGTTCGTTCGGGAAGCCGCCCGCCGGGCTGGACTGGCGGGGTGGGTGCGCAACCTCCCGGATGGGAGTCTGGAACTGAAGGCAGCTGGGTCCGACCAGGCCGTTGCGTATCTGCTGAATGTGGTGCGGCGAGGGCCGGAGCATGCGCGTGTCGATGAAGTCTCGGAGGTGGCGCTCGACAGCGATGAGGGCCTGGCGAAGCCGTTCGTGGTACTGAAAGGCCGATGACCGCCGGCGGCCCTGGCGACGCGTATCCGGCGCTGCGGCGCGCGATCCGCGACGTTCCCGATTTCCCGCGGCCCGGCATCGTGTTCAAGGACGTCACGCCACTGCTCGCGGATCCGGACTTGTATCGGGTGGCGGTGCGCGCCATGTCCGAGCCGTTCCTAGGCGCGGGAATTACACACGTGGTGGCGATCGAGAGTCGGGGCTTTCTGTTCGGCGGGCCAGTCGCGCTCGCCCTGGGGGCTGGGCTCGTGCCGGTGCGGAAACCGGGCAAGCTACCCTACCTGACGCGCCGAGCGGAGTACGAGCTCGAGTACGGGACCGACGCGCTCGAAATCCATGGCGACGCCTTCGGGTCACCGGCCCGGGTGCTCGTGGTGGATGACGTGATCGCCACCGGTGGCACCGCGGGTGCGACGGCGCGCCTGGTCCAGCAGCTCGGGGGCGCCGTGGCAGGCTACAGTTTTCTGATCGAGCTGCGGTTTCTAAACGGGCGGCAGCGGCTTGGGGCAGTCCCCGCGGTGGCGGTTCTCGGGTACTGAGCGCGCCTCGCCATGACAATTCGGCCTGCGATCCAGGGCACCAAGGCGCGGCGCCAGGAGGGGCGCTCCGCCGTTGGCGACCGAGCCCCCGGTCGGCTATACTCCAAGTCTGCCGCGCCCCTGTAGCTCAGGTGGATAGAGCAGCGGTTTCCTAAACCGTTGGCCGGGTGTTCGAGTCACCCCAGGGGCACTCAGCGCGCCACCGGGCGCGCAGGCCCATCAACCCGAAACCCATGACTCCAACGACTGTGAGTGCCCGTCCGGCGCTGGAAAACCGCGCCGAGACAATGTTCGATAGCCTCCGCAGCTACGCGCGGCCGGCCCTGTTCGTACTGCTTGGCGCCGCCCTCGTCGCGGGCGGGGTGGCCGTGTACAACCGCTCGAAGGCCACAAACGCCGCCCGGGCCGACCAGGCGCTATTCGAGGTTCAGCGGTCCCTAGGCTCCGGGAACGCGGCTCTCGCCACGGCGGACCTGCGCAAGCTGGTCACCCGATACGACGGGACGCCCTCCGCGGTCCAGGGGAGCATGCTGCTCGCGCAACTCCTCTACGACCAGGGCAAGGCCGATGAGGGGCTGAAGCTGCTGCGGGATCTCCAAGGGGAGCGGGCCGCCCGCGACTATCGCGCGCCCATTGCATCGCTCATCGCGGCGGGCCTGGAGCAGCAGGGCAAGCCAGCGGAGGCAGCCCGCGAGTACGAGCGAGCCGCCGAGCAAGCCCGCTTCGAGGTGGACCGGTCGAACTACCGCGCGGATGCCGCGCGGGCGTACATGATGGCCGGGAACAAGGACGCCGCGCGCCGGATCTGGTCGGAGCTCAGCGCCCAGCCGGCCGGCCCGGTGGCTGCCGAGGCGCGGGTTCGCCTCGGTGAGCTGACGGCGACCGCGGCGACGCGGTAGCGACGCAGTGAGGTAGTCCAGGCCAGTGCCCATGCACGGCCGCATCGGGAGTATCCCGCAACGAAAGGGGCGCGACCGCGTACAGTCGCGCCCCAATTTCTCGATGCCACGTATATGCGTATAATATGTATTATGTAAACTACTGCTCGTGGAAAAATGTGGAGAAGCCCCGACGCGCTTCTCCACTCACGGACAAGCTTCAGTTCTACAAGGGCTTAGGCGTCCCATGACCGTTTGCTCTCAGGGGAGACCGAGCCCCGCCGGCGCGCCGCAGCCGCGAAGTCCGACCACTCGGCGCTGAGGGCGCCACGATAGACTAGGCGTCCCTCTCCCCGAAGTGACGCGCGCCACGCCGACCGGACTCGGGTGCTCCGAACGCCGACTATTCGCCCCGAGCGTGATTCCAGCTCAACGTCCGCGCCGGCCACAGCCCAGGCGCCCAACAGGAGCGCGGTCGCGACCGCGCCGGTCCCGCAGGCCAAGGTTTCTCCCTCCACGCCCCGCTCGTAGGTCCGCATCCGCCAATTCCCGGTCGATCCCCGAGAGACGAAGTTCGCGTTGGCGCCCTGGGGAAACTGGTCGTTCCAGCGTAGCTCGCGGCCTCGGGTTCGTAACTCGATCCGGTCGACGTCATCACAGAGCACGACGACGTGCGGCACTCCCGCCTCGGCGAAGCCGATCCGGCTCTCGCCGGCGTCGAGTGGGATGTCGACGGCTGGGTCGACGCGGCTGACGGGTTGAAGGTCGATTTCGGGCAGCTGGCCGCGGAGCCTGCCGGCGATCACGCCAGCGTCCGTGTCGAATGCGAGGCCCGCCGCGGCACCCAATCCGAGGTCGACGGCGAGGCTCGTCGTGCATAGCGAGGCATTGCCGCAGAGAGCGGCGCGGGTGCCATCGGAGTTGAAGTAGGTGATACCGAAGTCAGCCGTATCTGATGGCTCGAGGAACACCACCCCGTCGGCGCCAACTCCCGTCCCTCGAGCGCACAGTTCGCGAATCGCCTCGGGCGCGGCGAGCCACCCGGGTCCTTCGAGCCGGGCGTCGAAAAAGACGAAATCATTGCCCGAGCCGGTCATCTTGAAGAACTCACGGCCAAGACTGATGCTCACAGCGCCCCCCGAACTGCCCACCAGCGGAGTCGCCACACCATCCAGATGGCCTCGCGCACGATCCGCTTAGACATCTTGCTCTCTCCCTCCGTTCGGTCCGTAAAGACGATGGGAATCTCCACGATCCGAAATCCCCGCTTCCAAGCCCGGAAGCTCATCTCGATCTGGAACGCATACCCATTCGAGCGGACCGCACCCAAGTCTATGGACGCCAGCACCTCCCGGCGAAAGCACTTGAACCCCCCGGTCGAGTCGAAGAGCGGCAGTCCCGTCACGGCGCGTGCGTAGAGATTCGCGGAGTAGCTCAGGATGAGGCGGGAGATCGGCCAGTTCACGACCGTCACCTTGCCGTCCCTGTACCGGGATCCCAACACGAGGTCCGCCTGCTGGATTGCCTCCAAGAACTTCGGTAGGTGAGCCGGGTCGTGTGAAAAGTCTGCGTCCATCTCGAAGACGTAGGCGTAGTCGCGGTCCAGTGCCCAGCGGAACCCCGCCAAGTACGCCGTGCCTAGCCCCATCTTGGCCGCCCGGTGAATCACGTGTACCCGGTCGTTTCGCGCGGCGATCGCGTCGACGAGCTCGCCCGTGCCATCAGGTGACGCGTCGTCGACGACGAGTACCTCAAACTGTGGGTCCTGTGACAGCACGCTCTCGATGAGTCGCGCGACGTTTTGCCGTTCGTTGTAGGTCGGTACAATAACGAGAGCGCCCCCGGGATGGCTGTTGGCGACGCCCCGCACCCCCTCTTCAGCCACGCCGCCTCCGGTCGGCAACGAGGCCTACCAGCATGACGGCGGCAGTCGTGCCCAGCGCGAAAAGCGTAATCAGCTTGCCTCGCTCGTAGGCCGGACTGTCGAACGTCAGCTCAACCCGGCGGGCACCTTCTGGCAGTGGCACACCGATGAGAGTGAAGTTGGCGCGCGCGGGCTCCGCGGCTTTACCGTCCACCGTCGCTTGCCATCCGGGATAGTAGTTCTCAGACACGATCAGGGCCGAACCCGCAGGAGCAGGAGCGTTCAGGTGGAGCGAGATGCGGCCGGGATCAAATCGAGCGATTGCAACGTCGATCGGGAGCGGCTTCGGCGGTGACTTTAGGTCCGTGCGTCCTTGCACAGCCGCTGACGTGTCGAACAGCGCCGTCGAGCGGACCGGAAACCGCGGGTCGAGGATGGTGGCGAGCACGACGTCGTCGGGCGCCTTCACAATGGCCGGAGCGACCCAGGCTGCCGGGTTTTCACCCGGCACGCTGTACAGGTAAACGGTCGCGCCCGCCGCGTCTTTCACCGGTCCGACGAGCTTCTGGACGCCATCCAGCGGAGGCTCGGGCACGTTCGTCAGGATGAAGCGCACGTTCAAGAGCTGCCACAGGTTCGGGTTGCCGAGCTGGCGATAGCCCTCGGCCTTACCGGTCAGCACGTCGTAGCGTCCCAGCTCATTGCCGTGGTATCCCAGCACGCCCCGGACGCCGTGAACCATTAGACCGTCGCCCAGCAGCATCGGATCGTGGGCTGCTTCGCTCGGTCCCAGCTGGAGCGCGAGCACCCGTCCGGGGTGTGCCTGCCGCTTCACGTACTCGATCGCCGAGTCAGCGGCATAGATCTCGGCGGCCGGTGGCGAGAACCGCCAGTACTGCCTGAGCACCGTCCACAAGTCGAGCGAGATGATCGCAGCAAGCCCCCACCCTGCAACAGCATAGGGCACCCGACCTTTCGCAAATGCGAGGAGCAAGGCACTCACGAGGACGACGAACGCAAAGGAGCGCCAGCCACCAACCGCGACGTGTCTGGCATTGGCCAGGACCGCCTCGTACTGCTCGGGCGCGGCAACAGACGTCGCGAAGTTCGTGAGTCCGCCGCCGGCGGCGAGGATAGCAATGACTGCAGCCGCGGCGACCCACCCGAGGAGGTACCCGACTCGGACGGATCCGCGTAGCGCCCGCTCGGCGCCGAGAGCTGCCAGCACGGCGGTGGCAAACGAAACGACGTAAAGGATTGTGCTCGGCGCACGGAAGTACTTTGTCCCGGGTACGAGCACGTACACCAATTGATAGAACGGCGTGAAGCCGCCAAGCGCCCAGAGGACGGTCACGACGAGGGTGACCAGCCAGAATCGCGCGAAGCCCCGGTGTCCGTTCCCGCGCCCTATCGCCGCACCGACCAGCACCAGGACCGCCGCCCCCAAGTATTCGCTATGGAAGTGAATTCCGTTGCGACCCCAGTAGTTGTCCAGGATGCCGGTAAACTGCGGCAGGTAGGTGTTCAGCAGCTCCTCGGGCGGCATGGAATACGAGACGGCGTGCTCCCACCCCTTCCCACCGGCCCGGGGTGACCACGCGACGTACTCACGCACTGGAACGTATTGAATGGCCCCGATCGCCCCGCCCAGGAGCACTGCGCCGAACGCGTAGCCGAGTCGCCTCAGTGCCAGTCGCCTGTCGAGTCCCTCCCCGCGGCGGCCGAACGCCAGGAAGAGAGCAAACGCTCCACAAGCGAGGAGCATGTACTGGAGCAATTGCGGGTGCGGGCTAAGGATGGCCAGGCCTACCGTGAGGGACAACACGCCCCACGCCCAAGCCCGGCCATCTCGGATCCCCCTGACGAGCATCCACAGCGCGAGAGGTAGTAGCGCGCTCACGAAGAGCTTCCCGTCGTGCCCTGGGGAGACGAACGACGCAACCTGCCCGCTGAGCAGGTACGCGGCGCCGCCGAGGAGTGCGGCGTAGAAGCTCAGTCCGACGGCGCGCAGAAATGAGTACGTGAACAATCCGGCGAGGAAGACGTGGATCATGAAGCCCCACGTCATGGCCACGTCGGTCGGGAGCACCATCCTAAGCAGGAAGGTCGGGTAGAAGATGTCGCCGTGCATGGCGGCGACGTACGGCATTCCCCCAAAGAGGTACGGATTCCACTGCGGGAAGGCGCCCCTGCCCCGCAGCGACTCGGCGGCAAATTCCCGAAATGCGTAGCCGGCGATGTATTGATCGCTAAGTGGATTGACCAGGAATTGCCCCCCGAGCGCGGGGTAGCCGAGCGCGAGCGTGCACAGGGCATAAAAGAGCGCGGCCCGCGCGAGGGCGAAGCGCGGAACGTGGGACGGAACCGCGGAACTCAGTTCAGGGCGGGACATTCCGTGGGGAGTTCGGTGGAGCGCGGCGCGCGGCGGCGAACGCCATGAACAGGACTCCCGGCGCGATCTCGAGCACGGTGAGCCACAAGCGTGAAACGACGGCGAGCAGCGCGGCCTCGGGGGCGGTCGTAAGCCCCAACCGCGTGAGCCCCGCGACCATCGCCGCTTCGCGGAACACCAAACCGCCGGGCGCGAACAGCACGAGGTAGCCCACGAGGTACGAGCCGGTGTAAACTGCCGTGTAGCTTACCCAATCGCCAGTCGACCGGCCGAGCACGCCACGGGCGAGAAGCTCAAATGCCAGTCCGTAGAGCAGCCACGCCGCCGCGTTTCCCACGATCGCCAGCCACACGGCGCGCGTCGGAAGGGGTGGAAGCGCAACTTCGCGCCCGCTGATCTGCCGAATTGTGCTCGCGAGATGGGGAAGTATGACTGGTGTGGCGAGCAACGCGACGATAACGGCGACAGTCGCCAGCGCGCCGATGGCGCTCGTTCGCGGGGGCGCTCCTATCGCCTCGATCACTTGCGCGCCGGTGGCGAAGACTACGGCGAAGCCGACTGCGATATTGACGAGCGTCAGCATGATCGCGGAGCCGACGGCCACGGCCGCCGCCACACCGCGCCGCTGAGCCATCATGCCCATGGCGCCAATCTGCCATACTTTCCCCGGGACGTATTTGCCGAGGTTCGAAACGAACCACACGTGCGCTGCATCCCAGAACGGCAGCCGGGCCCCCCATAGGGCGAGTGCTCCACGCCAAATCGCGATGAGGAGCGCGTATGTGCCGAGAACGACGAGGGCGGACAGCGCGATGGCGCCCCATCTGGGGTGCACGTTCAGGGCGGCGCTCCGGACTGCGTCCCACTGCGCAGCGACCGCTCGACCGGCGAACCACAGGACGCTCGCCGCGAGCGCCAACTGCGCCGCGAGGGCGACGCTACGCCGCGCGGGACGCAAGGGCGCTCTGGTAGATCTCCACGTAGCGGCGGGCCACGGACGCCGGCGCGAACACCGCGAGGGCGTGCAGGCGCCCAGCCCGCCCAAGGGCAGCCCCACGGTCTGGGCGCCGGAGAAGCCCGTCAATGGCCCCGCCGAGTGCTCGGACGTCGCCTGGCGGAACGAGAATGCCGGTGAGGTCGTGGCGAACGCTGTCCGGGACTCCGCCCGATGCGAAGGCGATGACCGGCGCCTCACACAGGAGCCCCTCCACCGCGACGAGCCCCAGCCCTTCGTCCACGGATGGAACGATCAGGGCTGCCGCGCGACGGTAGAACTCGGCCAACTGCGGCTGCGGCCGCGGCGCCAGCCACGACACGCGCTCAGTGAGGCCGAGCTCACCCGTCAGCTGGCGAAGTTCCGACTCGTCTTGGCCAGCGCCGATCACGTCCAGCGCAGCCCCCGTCTCGGTGGCTGCGAGCGCGCGGAGAAGGAGCGCGAGACCCTTCTGCCGGTTGAGACGGCCCACGAAGAGCAGGCGGTCGGTCGACCGCACGCCGCCCGGAGTGAACAGTTCGTCGGCCACGGGCATGGGGGCGACGATTGGCTCAATGCCGGGCACGAGAGCTCGGGCTTCCCCCGCGAGCCAGCGCGAGACGGCTGTCACTGTGGCGGACCGAGCCACGACGCTGCGGAAGAGCGGTCGGGCCATTCCCACACTACGAGCCAGGCGAACGTCCGTGCCGTGCAGGGTCGTGACCAGCGGCACCCGGGAGAGACCGTTCATCCAACTCCCGACGAGCCCACCGGGGAACCACCAGTGTGCATGAAGGAGGTCGGGCGCCATTCGCCGGGCGGCACGAACGGCGGAGCGAAACTCCGACCCGAGGAATCCCACCAGGGCCAGCTTGGCCGCGAAAGAGGCTCGCACGTCTTCGGCCATCGTGCCGGTATAGGCGAGGGTCTCGTAGCGGCGTGGCGCGTAGCGGAAGCGCTCTACCGGCACGCCGTCGAACGAGTCCTCGGCTACGAGCCCTCGTGCTCCCGGAGCGATGACGTGGACTTCGGCGCCCTCTCCGCGCAACGCTCCCGCAAGCCGGAGAACGAACGATCCCGGTGCGTCCCCGTGAGACCGGGGAAAGGAGTGCGTGAGAAACAGGACCTTCATCGGGCAACAGGGCGCTACGGCGCGTGCTCGGCCCTGATATCGTCCACCTGGCGCCGCAGTTCGCGAAGCTCGGCTCGCTGTACGGCGATCATCTCGGCGACGAAGCCGCCCACGAAGAGGATGCTACCTACGATCAAGCACGTCTGGACGATCGTCCACACCCACCGCTGACCTACCCCCTGGGCGAACAGCAGCGCCAGGGCGACGACGCCGGCGAGCAACCCAACGAGCAACATCGCCGCGCCGAGCATGCCAAACAGGAGCAGTGGCTTCTTACCGAACCGGAGCTCGAACCAGACCGACAGCATGTCGAGCACCCCGACGGGAATCCGTCCGATCCCGAACTTCGAGCGCCCGGCGTTGCGCGGGTAAAGCGGCACCGGGATCTCGGTGACGCTGAAGCCCTCTGCGGCGGCGATCACGATCATGTAGCGGTGCCAGTCGGGCCGGACTGGCAGGACCTCCATAATCTCGCGGCGGTACGCCTTGACGCTGTTCAAGTCGCGGACCGGCACGTGGAAGAGGCTTCGACTGAGCCGGTTGTAGATGCCCGACACGAACGCCTTCTCGTACTTGCCCTGCTTGTACCCGGTGACCATGTCCCAGTCGCCAGCGAGGACGGGCGCGACCAGTTTCGGGATGTCCTCCGGCTTGAATTGCAGGTCGGCCGGGTAGAAGACGAGGACGTCGCCTCGCGCGTGCAAATAACCCGTGCGCAGCGCCTCCGCGATGCCCCGTCGGGCGCGGTGTCGCACCGGGCGCAGGAAGGGATACTGGCCGGCCAGTCGCTGGAGCACGGCCCAGGTCTCGTCTGTGGAGCCGTCGTCCACGACGATGACTTCGAAGCGTGCGCTGGTGCCGCGAAAGGCCGCCTCGGCCTGCTCCATGAAGGGGACCAGGTTCTCCGCCTCGTCTTTGGCCGGCACGAGGACGGACACGTCAACCGGGCGGGCGGCACCGGCCGCGAGCCGGGCGTCAGAACCGCCCAGCCGTTCCACTCCCGATTGCCCCGGTTCGCCTTCGGGGGGCACCCGCCCGGCTCCCGGCGCGACTGACGCTGGCACGGTTCGCGGTCCGACGCTCACACGCGCTTGCGCATGCGCGCCGAGAGCACGCCGAGCTGGTCGCGGTACTTGGCGACCGTACGGCGGGCGATCTGGACTCCGCTCTCCTTGAGGATGTTGACGATCGCCTGGTCGGTCAGTGGGTGCTTCGGGTCTTCGTTCTCGACGAGCTTCTGAATCTGATCCTTAATGCCGCGCGCCGAGACGTCTTCGCCGGCGGTCGTCGACAGGCCCGACGAGAAGAAGAACTTGAGTGGCAGCACGCCGCGCGGCGTCTGAACGTATTTCTCGTTCGTGACGCGACTGACGGTGCTCTCGTGCATGTTGATGACCTCGGCCACCTCGCGGAGCGTCAGTGGCTTGAGGTACTGCACGCCCTTCTCGAAGAAGTCCCGCTGTCGCTCGACGATGTAGTTCATGACCTTGAGCATCGTCTGGCGGCGCTGCTCGATCGCCTGGATCATCCAGTTGGCGGAGTTCAGCTTGTTTGAGATGAACTCCTTGTTCTCGCCCTCGAACTTCTTCTTGTCGCGCGCGATCTCCTGGTAGGCGCGGCTCAGCTTGAGGCGCGGAAGATTCGCGTCGTTCAGGAAGATGTGGTACTTGCCGTCGATCTTTTCGACTACCAGGTCGGGGATGATGTAGTTGTCGCTCGCGTCGCTGTAGACCAATCCGGGCTTGGGGTCCAGCTTGGCGATCTCGTCGGCGGCCTTCTGCACGTCTACGGGGCTGATGCCGAAGCGCTTGGAGATTTCGCTCCAGCGGTGGTTGATCAACTCGTCGAAACAGTCGCGCACCAGCCGGAATGGGACGGAGTGCTCAAGCCCCGCGTCCTTGAGCTGGAGCATGAGACACTCGCGGAGGTCCCTGGCTCCGACGCCGGGTGGGTCGAGGCTCTGCACGATGGCGAGCATCTCCTCGGCTTCCTGGCGCATGTAGAGCGGCAGCTCTTCGGAGTCGCGCCCCGTCGTCTCGGCGAGCTTGGTGACCTCGTCGTTGATGCCGGCGAGGATCTCGTCGATCGGGCAGGCGAGGTAGCCGTCCTCATTTATGTTGCCGATGAATTCCTCGGCGAGGAAGCGCTGGCGTGGCGTGAGCTCGAGGAGCTGGATCTGGTCGACGAGGTGGTCGCTCAGGTCGCGCGTGTCGACGGTGACGGGTTCGTAGTACTCCTTCTCCTCGTGCTCCTCGCGGCGGCCACCCGCGTCGAATCCGTCGAGAAGGATCTCCTCCCAGTCGATCTCGTCGGAGTCCTGCTTTTCCTGCTCCTCCGGAGTGACCTCTTCGACGTCCGTGCCCTCCTCCTCGTCCTCCTCGTCCGGCTCGACCATTTCGAGGAACGGGTTGTTGAGGAGCTCCTGCTTGAGGTGTTGCTGCAGGTCGAGCAAGGGCATGTAGAGCAGGTCCATCGCCTGGTACAGGCGAGGATTGATCTTCAGCTCTTGCTTGAGCTGGGTGCTTTGGTTGAGCCCTGCTTTCATTACGCGGCCTCCCCTCCCTCGGCGGCCGAGAAGCGGGCGCGCAGGCGGGCCGTTAGAGTCGGGCCGAGGTAAATTTCGGCGACGGTGTCGTCGAACACGAGCTCGCGGACGGTGCCTGAGACTTTGACCTGTCCGTCGAACATGATGTAGGCGCGGTCGACGATGTCGAGCGTCTGCTCCACGTTGTGGTCGCTGATGAGAACACCAATGCCGCGGTGCCGGAGGCCCGCGACGATGGTCTGGATGTCGTGCACGGCAATCGGGTCGACGCCGGCGAACGGCTCGTCGAGCATCATGAATTTGGGGCTCGTGACGAGGGCGCGGGTGATCTCCAGGCGCCGCCGCTCGCCGCCGGAGAGTGCGTATGCCTTGCTCTTGCGGACGTGCCGGATACTGAGTTCGTCGAGCAGCGATTCGAGACGGCCGGTGCGCTCGGCGGGCGTGAGATCCATTGTCTCCAGGATCGCGAGGATGTTGTCCTCGACCGACAGCTTTCGAAAGACCGAGGGCTCTTGCGAGAGGTATCCGATGCCTCGGCGGGCCCGCTGGTACATCGGCATGGTCGTGATGTCCTCGCCGTCGAGGAGAATGCGCCCGGCGAGCGGTTGGATCAGCCCCACGATCATGTAGAACGTGGTCGTCTTCCCCGCTCCGTTGGGGCCCAACAGGCCGACAATCTCCCCCTGTCGCAAGCGCAGGGCCACGTCGTTCACGACGCGACGCCGGCGGTACATCTTCACGAGTCCCTCCGCCTGCAGGGTGCTCAGACGGGCCTGGGAGCGCGGCGTGAGTGTGGGCGCGCGCGGGGGGGAGATCGCCGCGTACTCGCCGGTGTGCTTGAAAACGTCGGCGGCGACCGTCGCGCGACGCGCGGCGATGTCGCGCCAGAAGTTCTCAACGAGCCGGATCCGCGCGTTCGGGTCGGTCAGCCCGCCCGGCGGCAGGATGACGACGCCGTCGGCGACGAGGCGCGGGAAGACCGAGTGCTCTAGGTATGTCCGGACCTCGTCGAGACTCAGGCGCCCGGCCTCGCGCTCCACGTCGCGTCCCGTAGCGCGGAAGAGCAGTAGGTGGTCCTCGCGGTAGCGGATGGCGACGTCGTTAAAGGTTGCCGTGCCTGAGTCGTCCGCCGCCGTGATCAGCGCGTGGAGTGCGAGCACGGGCGAGCGGTCGCCGGGCGCGAAGTGCTCGATGAGTGCGCGAATGCGTGCGGGCAGTTCGTCCATGGTCACCTTGTCCCGGCGTCTGGCTTGGAGGGCGCGGAGGTGGCGCCCGGCGGGAGTGGGCGCGGGGGTATTTTGGGGGGCCGCGCCGATCCCCCGGCTGGGGCGGGGGGGCCGGTGGTAGCCGCCGGTGGCGTCGCGGCCCGGCCGGCACGAGCCGGGGTGGCGCGGGCCGGGGCCGTTCCACTCGTGGTAGACCCCGGAGCCTGAGTGCCGGTCGGTTCTCCGGATCCGGAGTCTGCGGCCGGCGCCGCTGGTTCGAGGAACAAACCGGCCACTTGGTCCAGGACATTCACGGTCCGAACGCCCTGGTCGCCGGCGTTCATGGCGACGGTAATTTGTCGGCCGCGAACATAATTGATGGATGGGCGCTGTGGCCCGCCCTGCTCGGACTCGACCTGGTAGCGCGAGCTCGCCCGCCCCAGCGCGACGAGCTCGCGCAAACGTGGCCGCGCCGCGGTGTCGCGGACGGCCGTCGTGTCGAAGTAGGCGAGGATTGTGTCGCCGCGGAGCCAATCGCGCTCGCCCGAGCGAATTTTGCCCGTGTCGGGCAAAGTCTCGGCGAAGGCGTTCCGGACCGCCCGCACCTCGCGCACACGCTGGTCTGGCATGACGACGTCCAGCGAGTCGGCGACGAGGTCGCGGTCGGGTGAGCGAGCGCGGGCGCGCGAAGGGCCCCACGCGTAGGCGCGCTGCAGCCGGTTCGAGTCGACGCGCAGGTCGATGGTGTCGGCGATGAGGTTCAACTCTCCGCTCACGGCTTTCGCGTCTCGAGCGGCGACTACGCGCTGGAGCAGTCGGCGGCTGGAATACAGGTCGATGACGGAGCCATTCAGCGTGAACGGCCGCTCACCCTTGCCGGTAATGGACGGCCCGCGCATGAGACGCGCGAACTCGCGCCCGCCGTCCAGGAATGCAGAGTCCCCGCGGGCGTCGACGTCGGTGCGGGTGATCTCCACGCGCCCCGATGCGTACACCAGACTGTCACCGTCCATGACGACCCGGTCGGCCACGACGCGAACGGGTTCTCCCGGGCGTCCCGCCGAATCGGTCTGGATGAGCTGAATGTCAGGGCGTCCGGGCGCCACGAGGCGAGCGCGTGGGCGGATCCCAGGCACCGCGCGGAAGTACTCCGCCTGCGGACCGCGCATGGTCGTGCCACTCGGCAGGACCGCATTCACGTCGCCTTCGGCGAGGAGCCGTTCCTCCGAGCGGAAGTAGGTCATGCGCCGCGAGTCGACGCGCACGCGGGGCTCCGTGTAGTGGACGTTGCCGATCAGATAGAGCACGTTCGCCTGCCCGTACGACTCGGCGCTGTCGGCGCGGAGGGTGACGTCCTGCCCCTCGCAGAACGCGTCGACGCCCCCACCCAGGAAGCTGTTGTACTGGCCGCTCGGTAGCTTGTTGGCGGTGAAGCGGGTGTTCGGCGTGTTCCGGAATGCAAGTACGCACCGGCCCGCGGCCCCCTGGCCGGCCGCCGAGCTGGCGACGCCGAGGAGCGCGAGCGCGGCTACCATGACAGCCCGGCAAGGTACGGCCGGACGACTCACGGTGGTCCCTCCCCGGGCAGTCGGAACGTCCCGCTGTCGGCAGGTGCCGGACGTGCGGTGTCCGCGGGCGGCGCGGGAGTTGGCGCGGGAGTTGGCGCCGGGGGCGCCGGCTGGCGCGGAGTGGGAGCGGCCGGCGCGCCCTCGCCGGGCAGGCGGAACGTGCCGGCTGGCGCGGCTTGGGGCGGAGTGCCCTCGCCCGGCAGTCGTACCTGTCCATACGAGCCCCGGCACGACGCCATGCACCGCATCCGCGTCATGTCCGGGTCGGACGTAAATCCCACGCCCTCCAATCTGCGGCCCGTCTCCGTGAAGACGAACGCGCTATCGCTCGAGATCTCGTTCTTCTGCTGGTCGTAACGCAGCTGCTCCGTGGTCAGCCGGCGGCCGTCCTCCGACACGACGACGACGTTGCCCCGGGCCTCCATGTTGCCGAGGCGCGTGTTATACGTCCCCTGGCGCGCGGTCAGTACGGCGTTCTTGGCGCCGGTGGGTCGGAAGAACGTGGTGTTCACCTGGCGCATTTCGATCCGGGTGTTCTCGTCGAAGAAGTAGGCCGTATCGGCGAGCAGGTCGGCACGCTGGACGCCGCGATCGGTGAGCACGGACCTCGCGCGGTACATGATCTGGTCGGCCGAGTCGGCGAGGGGCGTGGTGGGGACGACGGGCGGGGACTTAGTGTCCGTGCACGCGGCCGCACTCGAGGCGGCGACCATGGCCGCGAGCAGCACGTGCCTCACGCGACACCCGCCCGCATGAGGTCGTGCAAGTGGACGATGCCGACGACCTGCCCGCCGGGGTCCACGACGGGCATCGCCATGATGCCGTGCCGCTCCATGCGGAACACGACTGCACTGGCCAGCTCGTCGCGCTCGGCCACTTTCGGCGTGCGCGTCATGACGTCACGCACCGGAACCGCAAATACGTTCTCCTCTCGCTCCATCAGTCGTGTGAGATCACCGGCGGTGACGACGCCCGCGACGCCCCCGGCACCATCCACCAGCACCGCGATCCCGCGGCGCTCGGCGAGCAAGACGATGGCCTCCCGCATCGTCGCGTCGGCGCCCAGAACTGGGAGCCGGTCCGCCTCCATCACGTCGGACACGCGCGTGAGGAGTCGCCGACCCAGTACGCCGCCCGGATGAATCCGCGCGAAGTCCTCCCGCCGAAACCCCTTCTCCTGGAGCAACGCGACGGCCAAGGCGTCGCCTACTGCGAGTGCGGCCGTGGTGCTGGTTGTAGGCGCGAGGTCGTGCGGGCACGCCTCCTCCTGTACACGGACGTCGAGCGCCACGTCGGCGTGACGGGCGAGGGTCGACGCGAGCTCACCCGTCACGCCGATTACCCGTACCCCAAGACGCTTTAGATGCTCCAGAAGCGGGAGGAGCTCCGCGGACTCGCCGCTCTTCGAGATGAGGATCGCCACATCATCCGCCCCCACGATCCCGAGGTCGCCGTGGACGCCGTCGACCGGGTGAAGGAATGTGGCGGGGGTGCCAGTGGAGGTGAGCGTGGCGGCGATCTTCCGGCCGATGAGCCCGGACTTGCCCACACCCGCGACGATAACGCGGCCGGTCGAGCGCGCGATGAGCTCGACGGCGAGGGCGAATTCCTCCCCAAGTCGTTCTTCGATGCCCGCCAGGGCGTCGCGCTCCATGCGGAGGACGCGGCGCCCTCGCTCGACGACGGCGGCTCGGTCGCCCACGCGCGGATCTACGGCGGCGGCAGTCACCCGGCGACCTCGTGTTCCATGCGAGAGCGGCTCGCGACATAGTCCTCGGTGACGGCGTCCCACTGGCCGCGTGCCTTCAGCAGCAGCTCGGCAAACTCGCGGACGGCGCCGCGGCCGCCGGACCGGTGGAGGCGCACGGCGCTCAGCGCCCGAATTTCAGGCACCGCATTGCCAACAGCCACCGGGAGACCGACGACTCGCATGATACCCATGTCGGGGTAGTCGTCGCCGATGAAGGCCACCTCGTCGAGCGACACCCCCCGACGCTCGAGGATGTTCAACAGCGCAGGGAGCTTCCGTGCGAGGGCGTCTTGCGCGACGTCGTCGACGCGCAGCTCGGCCGCGCGCAGGCGAACGCTCTCCGAGACGCGCCCAGTGACGATCGCGACATGGAGTCCCGCTGCTTGAAGGAAGTGGATGCCGAGTCCGTCCTGAATGTCATACCGCTTGAACTCCAGGGTGCGGCCGCCGCTATCGCCGAGGTAGATGCCGCCATCGGTCAGGACACCGTCGACGTCGAGGCCGACAAGTCGAATCCGCCGCGCGAGGTCGGGCTCGACGGCGGCGGAGGCAGGATGCCCCGTGTGGGCGTTTGGCGGGGTCACCGGCGGCACCGGTCCCAGAGGTCCACCGCCCGGAGCACGAGCTCGTCCAGCCGGTCGAGCGGTACCATGTTGGGGCCGTCGCTCGGCGCGCAGTCGGGCTCGGGGTGGGTCTCGAGGAAGAGCCCATCGGCACCGGCGGCGACAGCCGCGAGAGTGAGTGGCGGGATGAACTCGCGCGCTCCCCCACTGGCCCCCGACTCGCCGCGACCCGGCTGCTGCACGCTGTGGGTGGCATCAAAAATTACCGGAACGCGGCAGGCGGCCCGCATCCGCGTGAACGAGCGCATGTCGACGACGAGGTCGCCGTAGCCAAAGAACGTCCCACGTTCCGTCACGGCAACGTGATCGACGGGCCGGACGTCCGAAGTGGGGAGTCGGGAGTCGGCACTGCTCGATGGTTCCGGGTCCTCCGTCCGGCGGCCTGACTTTCGGCCGTGGCGGACCTTCTCCACTGCTCCTCGCATCCCCTCCGGGTGCATCCACTGTCCCTTCTTGATGTTCACCGGCCTGCCGGTGGCGCCCGCGGCCTCGAGCAGGTCAGTCTGGCGGCAGAGAAATGCCGGGATCTGGAGCACGTCCACAGCCTGCGCCGCGGGCGCGCACTGCTCCGGCAGGTGCACGTCGGTGAGCACAGGCAGGCCAGAGGCCTCGCGCACCCGCCGCAGGGCCGCTAGGCCCGCGTCGAGGCCAAGGCCGCGCCTGGCGCCCGGGTTGGAGCGGTTCGCCTTGTCGAAGCTGGCCTTGTAGATGACTCCCCCGGGAATTCGCTCGCCGAGGCGGGCGAGGTGCTCGGCCACACGCAGGTTCAGCGCGTCGTCCTCGAGCTGGCACGGGCCGGCGATGAGGAAGAGCGCGTCCCGCCGGAATACGACGGGCGTGGAAGCGCTGGCGCCCTGCGGTGCGGCGGCGAACACGTCAGTCGGCCGCGATGAGCTTGGTGCGCTGCTCGCCCGCGTCGCTCGAGCGGCCCTTGGCGCGCGCGGCCGCGGCGGCGACGAACCGCGCGAACAGCGGGTGCGGGCGCGTCGGACGGGACTTGAGCTCGGGGTGAAACTGGCAGCCCACGAACCACGGGTGGTCGCGGAGCTCGACGATCTCGACGAGCGAGCCGTCGGGCGAAAGGCCGCTGAGCGCCAGGCCGTGCTCGACGAAGGCGTCTCGGTAGCGGTTCGAGACCTCGTAGCGGTGACGATGCCGCTCGCTCACCTCCGGAACGCCGTACGCCTCGCCGGAGCGAGATCCGACCGCGAGGCGGCACGGATACGCGCCAAGGCGCATCGTTCCCCCCATATCGGTGACGTGCTGCTGCGACTCCATCAGGGTGATCACGGGATTGGAGCAGTCCGGCGCGAACTCGCTGGAATGGCTGTCGTCGAGGCCGAGAACGTTGCGGGCGAACTCGATGATCGCCGTTTGCATGCCCAGGCAGATGCCGAAGAACGGCAGTCCCGTCTCGCGCGCGCAGCGGATTGCCTCGACCATCCCATCGACGCCGCGGACGCCGAACCCGCCTGGCACGAGGAGTCCGTCGTACTCGCCGAGCACGTCGCGCGCGAGCGTCTGCGTCGTGAACTGGTCGCTGGACACCCAGTCGATGTCCACGCCGACGTCATTCGCGATGCCGCCGTGGATGAGCGCCTCCTGGACGCTCTTGTAGCTGTCCACGAAGTCGGTGTACTTGCCAACGACGGCGATCCGGACGCGAGCCGACGGCGAGACGATGCGGTGCACAAGGGCGCGCCAGGCGCCGAGGTCCGGGCTGCGGCCCGTGAGTCCGAGGCGCGAGACCATCCGTTCGTCGAGGCCCTGCTCGTGGAATGAGAGCGGGATCTGGTAGATCGTCCGCACGTCCCGGCTCTCGATCACGTTGCCGAACTCGACGTTGCAGAAGAGGGCGATCTTTCGCTTGACGTCCTCGGACAGCGGGCGCTCGGTCCGGCAGATGAGTACGTCGGGCTGAATCCCGATCTCCATGAGCTCGCGGACGGAGTGCTGCGTCGGCTTGGTCTTCACCTCGCCGGCGGCCGCGATGTAGGGGACGAGCGTCAGGTGAATGAAGACTGTGTTCTGCTTCCCGACTTCCTGCCGGAACTGTCGGATCGCCTCGAGGAAAGGCAACGACTCGATGTCACCGACCGTGCCGCCGATCTCGACGATCACAACGTCGTTCTCGGGTGAGAGTCGCTTGATCGCCGACTTGATCTCGTCGGTAATGTGCGGGATGACCTGAACAGTCGAGCCGAGGTACTCGCCGCGCCGCTCCTTGGTGATCACGTTCGAGTAGATTCGCCCGGTCGTGACATTGTTCGTCTGGCTCAGGGACCGATCGATGAACCGTTCGTAGTGGCCGAGATCGAGGTCAGTCTCCGCCCCGTCGTCGGTCACGAACACCTCACCGTGCTGGAACGGGGACATCGTTCCGGGATCGACGTTGAGGTACGGGTCGAACTTCATCATGGACACGCGGAAGCCCCGCTCGACGAGCAGGCGCCCGAGTGAGGCTGCGGCAATCCCCTTCCCGAGCGACGAGACTACGCCGCCCGTGACGAAGATGTAGCGAGTGGTCTGGCCAGGGCTGGATTGCATCAGAGTCGTCCCAGGGTGAGTTCGGTCCACTGCTCGTTGGCGCGCGCCAGATCCTCTTCGGTGTCGATGCCGCCGGGTGGGAGGGCGTCGACCATCGCGACGCCCATGGCCATCCCGGCGGCGAGCGGCCGGAGCTGCTCGAGACGCTCCGCCCGCTCGAGCGGGTGCGGCGCGAGGCTGACCCAGGCTGCTAGCGCGGAGCGCTCGTACGCGTAGACGCCAATATGCTGCGCGATGCAGGCGTCGCGGCTCGCGTGGTCGGCAGGGTCCCGGAGGTACGGGATGCCGGCGCGCGAGAAGTAGAGCGCCCGGCCGTCGTCTGCCCGGACCACTTTGACAACGTCCGGCCGCGTCAGGATCTCGGGCCGCGCGGGAGCCGCCACCGTGCCGAGCGGAAAGAGCCCGTCGGCGACCAGGGCGGCCGCGCCGTGGACCGCCTCGCCGTCGACGAACGGCTCGTCGCCTTGAACATTGAGAATGATGCCGTAGCGGTCGAACCCGGGGCGCGCGGCCACCTCGGCGACGCGGTCGGTGCCTGACGGGTGGCGGTCGCTGGTGAGCACGGCTTCAGCTCCCGCCGCCCGGGCCGCCCGGGCCACCTCCTCACTCTCGGTCGCGACGACGCACCGGTCGGCGACGCCGAGGGCCGAGACGCGCTCGTAGACGCGGACGATGAGGGGGATCCCGGCCAGGAGGCGCAGGGGCTTGCGCGGGAGACGGGTCGCCCCAAGGCGGGCCGGAATCACCGCTAGCGTCTTCACACGCCGTCCGGGGGCGCGGGCTCGGCAGCAAATTGCATTCCAGAGAAGCTACGGCATCGCGAGCGGAAAATCAAACGCTCGGCACCCGGCCGGTGGGGCGCCGACGGAGGGCGCCGGGGCGGCGTCCCGGCTGGGGGGACATCTCACCTGAAAACCGAGAAAGTGACCCCGAAGTCGGTGTCGCGAGTCTCGGGGTCGATCACGAAATCCGCGCGCAGGATGCTGATCGTGAGTCGGACGCCCACGTTCTGCACCAGGGTCGGCAGACGCGACCGACCGGCCCCCCCGGCCAGATGGCGGAGAGTAAACGTGGGGTATCCGAGCACCGGGATGACGAGGCGGTTGATCGGGATGGCGTAGCGCGATTCGACGAACAGGAGCTGATCGCCGCCAAGAGAGAGCAATGGGAGCGTAAGCAGAGTGCCCTTCCCGCCGAGGTACGCGAAGCGTTGGGGCGGCGCGGAATCCCCCGCAGTGAGCACGGCGTGCGCGAAGAACTGAAACCGGTGGTCGAGGAAGGCGTCGAAGGCGATCTCGCCATCAAGAGTCGTCTGGGCGAAACGTCCCTTGGCCGGCTTCTGAAATGGCAGCTCCTCCGTGACCAGTAGGTTCGCGGTGAGGTCTCCGGCTTCCCACCGGGTGAGGAGGCCTGCCACGGCGGACGAAATGCGCCCCCGTCGCACCTCGGGGTTGCGGCGGAGCATGCCAAGTGAATCCCGCTCCTCCGCAAGGCTGTACGGCGTACGCGCGTCCAGCGCCTGCGGGCCCGTGGACCAGGCAAATTCGCTGAGTACCCCGAGGAACGGCTCGACGTCGACGAACTCGAACTCGGACAGTCGGCCGACGCGCACCTCGATGCGGTCGGCGCGGTAGTAGTTGCGGGTGTCATCGGCTGCGAGAAACGACGATATAGTGTTCTGCGGATCGGTGCGGATCCACGCGTCGTTCGTGAACGTCCCGCGCCTTGCGGACCCTGTCAGCGTGATGCGGCGGCCCACGCCTATGGCCGCCGAGATCGCCGGGTCGATGTCGCCCAGGTGCGAGCGGTAGGTGGCTGTCGGGGCGAGCTCCACGCGGCCCGTGTCGAGCGACACGCCTGGTCCCCAGGGCACCGCCAGGCCGTTCACACGGTCGTACGTCGGAAGCCCCAAGCCGAGGACGCCTGGGAGGTACAGCGGACCCGGCACGTGGACTTGGATGGGGCGGTAACTTAGTGCGATGGTGTCGGCAACGCGGTTGGCCGCGAAGGAGTGGTCCCGGTAGCTGTGTTGGCCGCCGTGCACAACGGCGAGGGTGGAGTTGTAGACCCCCCCGCCGATCGCGATAGCCCGACCGTCCACGACGGCCCCGGGGTGTAGAAAGAGGTCGCCCCCGACCACGATGACGTCGCCACGCACGCTGCTCGCCACGGTGGCCCGAGGCGCAAGTACGATGACGGTCCCCGAATACAGCGTGTCACGGCGCAACGCGACGGCCCCGCTGTCATGGACGAGCGCCACGTGCGGGGTGGCGAGGGCAGCACGAAGGATGCGGCCGGGCCGGCCGGGACCGAGCTCCCGGACGACGACCGCAGGTCGACTCTGCGCCCGCGCTGCGACGATGGGAGCGCCGCTGATGGACAGCGCGGCAGTGAGTGCGAGGGCGCCGGCGCGCCACTGCCTCACCGCGCGAGCTCCAGAAAGTTCTGGAGGATTTGCTTCCCGCCCTCGGTGAGAACCGATTCGGGGTGAAATTGCACTCCCCAGACCGGGTGCGTCCGGTGGCGCATCGCGTGGATCTCGTCGGGGTCGTCAACGGCAGCCGCCACCACCTGAAGATCAGGCGGCAGGGAGGAGCGCTCGACGACCAGCGAGTGGTACCGCATCACCGCGAGCGGCGACGGCAGGCCCGCGAAGAGCTCGCGGCCGTCGTGCTGCACCTGCGAGGTCTTGCCGTGCATCACTCGATGGGCCCGCACGACGCGACCGCCGTACGCCTCGCCAATTGCCTGGTGCCCCAAGCAGACGCCGAGCGTCGGAATCGTTGCGCCCCACCGGCGAATCATCGGGACGGTGACGCCGGCCTCCCGCGGCGTGCACGGCCCTGGGGACAGCACGATCGCCGTCGGCCGCAGTGCCCCCACGGCGTCCACGTCGATGGCGTCGTTACGGCGGACGACCGGGTCCTCGCCCAGTTCCCCGAGATACTGCACGAGGTTGTAGGTGAACGAGTCGTAGTTGTCGATGACGAGGATCATGGACGCCGACCGGCGGTGGGTCAGGCTCGCGGGTGAAACTGCCGATGCACGCTGCGCAGGTACTCGCGGTCCACGTGCGTGTAGATCTGCGTCGTCGAGATGTCGACGTGCCCAAGCATTTCCTGGACCGCGCGCAGGTCGGCGCCGCCCTCGAGGAGGTGGGTGGCGAACGAGTGCCGCAGCGTGTGCGGGGTGACGTGCTTGGCGATGGATGCGCGGTCGACGTACTTGCGGAGAATCTTCCACGCACCCATCCGCGTCATCGGCTGCCCGCGCGCGTTCAGGAAGAGCACCCCGCGCCCCTCGCCCCGCTCGAGTCGGGGCCGCAGCTCGCGCAAGTAGACGGCGACCGCCCCGACCGCGGTGCGGCCGATGGGGACGAGCCGCTCCTTGCTCCCCTTCCCGAACACGCGGACGAGCGAGTCCTCGAGCAGGAGGTCGCGGACGCCGAGCGAGATCCACTCGGAGACGCGGAGGCCGGCGCCGTACGCCAGCTCGAGCAACGCCCGGTCGCGGAACGCGAGGGGGTCGTCGAGCGTGGGAGCGGCGAGCAGGCGCTCGACCTCGCTGACGGAGAGGACCTCGGGAAGGGTCCGCCACCGCTTCGGCGTCTCCAACCGCTCGCTCGGGTCCCGGACGAGGTGCCCCTCGCCCACGAGGAAGCGGAAGTACCCGCGGACCGCCGACACATTTCTGCGGATGGAGGCGGGCGAGAGTCCCAGGTCCTTCAAGTGGTAGACGAACTCGCGCAGCACCCGGGCGTCCGCGTCAGTCGGCGCCGCCGCACCCCGAGTGAGCACGTAGGTCGCGAACCGCTCGACGTCGCGCAGGTATGCCTCCAGCGTGCGCGGCGAGGCGCCTTGCTCGAGCGAGAGGAAGTCCTGAAATCGCTCGAGGAAGAACGTTCGGGCGGCGCGGTCGTCGAGCAGCGTGGGCCTCATCCGCGCCGCCTCCGAAGCCACCAGACCAGGCCGGCAACGGCCGCGAGCGCCAACGCCACGATGCCGATCACTTTGCCCCAGGCGGCGACGCGCTGTGACACTTCCTCCCAGCTCGCGCCGACCCGGAACGCGAGATAGGTGATCGCCCCGTACCAAGCGCCCGAGGCCAAGCCGATCGCCGCCGCCGCTTTCGCAGGCGGCACCCGAAGCGCGCCCGCGAAGGGCGGGACGAGGGCCCGCACGCCCGGAAGGAACCGGCTCACGGAGAGCGCCCACACGCCGTGCTTACCGTAAAGCAGCCGCAGTCGCTCTTCCGCGCGCTCGCCACCGCCCAGCCGGCGGATCACCTGCTCGGCGCCGAACCTGCGCCCGGCCGCGTACATGCCCATCGCCCCGGCGACGTTCCCAAGCCACGTGGCCAGAAACGACCCGACGGCAGTCCCATGGCCCCTGGCGGCAAGGAAGCTCCCGAATGCCACCACCGTGTCGGCGGGCAGCGGAGGAAACACATTCTCCGCCGCGGCAGTCACCGCGAGCGCCGCGTACAGAGCGAAAGGCGGGAGAGCAGAGAGCCAATCGAAGAGAGGCTGCACGGGACGGAGTCGCTACGGAGCGCGACTCACGGGAACCAGCGTTGCCACGGCGATGCAGGCGAGCCCCTCGCCGCGTCCAATCCATCCCATGCCCTCGTTGGTCTTCCCCTTCACGCTCACGGCGTCCGGCGATACCGCGAGGGCGCGTCCGAGCGCCTCCCTGATGGCCTGCCGGTGGGGGGCAATCTTGGGCCGCTCCGCGACCACGGTGACGTCGACCTGGTGTACGGCGAATCCCCGGGAGCGTACGCGCGCCACGGCGCTCGCTAACATTTCGAGCGAGTCGCGGCCCTGGTTAGCGGGGTCGTCATCGGGGAAGAGCTCTCCAATGTCCCCCGCTGCGGCGGCGCCCAAGACCGCGTCACTTACCGCGTGCGCTAGGGCGTCACCGTCGGAATGACCCACGAGGCGAACTTCGCCGGGGATCGCGACGCCCCCGAGAATGAGGGGCCCACCGGGCCCGAAGCGGTGGGAATCGTAGCCGATACCCGATCGTACGATCAGAGCTCCATCCCCGGCGACGGCCACGTCCTCCGAGGGCCGCCGCCCCGGGCGCCCGCCCGGGCCATGCGTTTCTGGACCGGTGTCTGCCCGACGCCCGGTGTCCACGTGCTGTCGGCCGGCGGTACGGACTGACCCGTAGATCGCCCACAGGCGGGACGCCGTGACCCCGGCCTCGTCGAGGAGCTTGCCGGCGTGGCTTTCGACGTCCTCTGCGCAGGCCAGCAAGATGTCCAGATCGGAAACCGCGTCGGCCAAATATTGTACGGAGATGCGGTGGGCGCGCTCCAGGACGCGCTCCGTTGCCGCCGCGATGTCGACGCCGGGTGCCTCCCCGACCGGATGCGTCAGCAGCTGGCGTGAGGCGGCGAGACGCAGCGATTCGGGGCTGACATCGAGTGCCCGTAAGGCCGCCGCCGCGTGACCCTTCGGCTCAGCGAGCAGCCCCATCAGGAGGTGAAGCGTATCGAGCGTCGTATTCCCGCGGCGCTCGACCTCGGTCATGGCGCGGTCGATCGCGCGCCGGGCCGCGCCCTCGAAGCGGACGCTCATCGGGGATCGACGACTGGCGATCGCTGAGGGACGCGCCCGGTGCGCACTCGGCCCTGGCGCTCCGCGCGTCCCGGAGAGGCGTGCCGAAAGGCGACCAGATGACTGGGTCGGAGTACGCACACCCGGGCGCTACTCCGTGAAGCGCCTCACGGCCAGCGCCACGTTGTGCCCGCCGAACCCGAAGCTGTTGCTCAGGGCAGCGTTCACCTCGCGCTCGACGGGCGCGTTCGGCGTGTAGTTCAGGTCGCACTCGGGATCCGCCACCGCGTAGTTAATCGTCGGTGGGATGACCCCGTTTTGCACCGCGAGGGCACACACCACGAACTCCACGGCGCCCGCGGCGCCGAGCATGTGCCCGGTGCACGACTTCGTGGAACTGACGTTGATCCCGGCGGCGCGGTCCCCGAACACGGCCTTGATGGCGCGCGTCTCGTTGAAGTCGTTGGCGGGCGTGGACGTGCCGTGTGCGTTGATGTACTGGACGTCGCCGGCGGTCAGGCCGGCGTCGGCCATGGCGCGCTTCATGGCGCGCTGGGCGCCCTCCCCGTCGGGCGCGGGCGCGGTGAGGTGGTAGGCGTCACCGGTAGCGCCGTACCCCACGATCTCGGCATGGATTTTGGCCCCGCGGCGGCGCGCGTGGTCGAGCTCCTCGAGCACGACGACCCCCGCTCCCTCGCCCATGACGAACCCGTCGCGGGTCGCCTCGAACGGGCGCGAGGCGGTCGCCGGGCTGTCGTTCCGCTCGGAGAGCGCCTTCATATTGGCGAAGCCGCCGATGGCCATCGGCGTCACGGTGGCTTCCGCACCGCCGGTGATCATGATGTCCGCGTCTCCGTACTGGATGGCGCGGAAGGCGTCGCCGATGGCGTGGGCGCTCGTGGCGCAAGCCGACACGGTCGCGTAGTTCGGCCCCTTAGCGTTGAAGCGCATGGAGACGATGCCGGCCGCGATGTCGGCGATGAACATCGGAATGAAGAACGGCGAGATCTTGCTAGGGCCGCGCTCCCGGTAGACGTCGTGTTGCTCCTCAAAGCTCTTGAGTCCGCCGATGCCGCTCCCGAGGATGACACCCGTCCGGTCCGGATCGTAGCCGTTCCCGTCGACGAAGCCGGCGTCGCGCATCGCCTGCACCGCGCCGGCGAGCGCGTACTGCGTGTAGTGGTCGGCCCGCTTGGCCTCCTTGCGGTCCATGTACTGCAGCGGGTCGAACCCCTTCACCTCGCAGGCGAAGCGCACCGGGAAGGTTGCGGCGTCGAACTTCGTGATCGGCCCCGACCCGGACTTCCCTTCCACCAGGGAACGCCAGGTCGTCGCCACGTCGTTCCCGACGGGCGTGATCACCCCGAGTCCGGTGACGACGACCCTGCGCTTCATCAGGCCCCGACCTTCTGGTTCAGATAGGCCATGGCGTCGCCGACTGTACGCAGCTTTTCGGCGTCCTCGTCGGGGATGTCGATGTTGAACTCCTTCTCGAACTCCATGACCAGCTCGACGATGTCGAGGCTGTCGGCGCCCAGGTCGTCGATGAAGCTCGCCTCGTTCGTCAACTTCTCGCGCTCGACGCCGAGCTCCTTCTCGATGATGTCCTTGACCCGCTCCGAATTGTCCGCCATGAGGCCCTCAGGTGAAAGTTGGAAACTTTGGAAAGGTAATCACTTAGTCCAGCAAGCGTCACGTGCCATCACATGACCATGCCGCCGTCCACGACAAACACCTGCCCGGTGATGTACGCCGCGTGCTCGGAGGCGAGGAAGGCGACGACGCCGGCGACGTCCTCCGGCGTGCCGAGGCGCTCGAGCGGGATCTGGCCGGTGAGCGCGGCGCGCGCGTCGGGCGTCATCGCCGCGGTCATGTCGGTCTCGATGAACCCGGGCGCGACCGCGTTCGCGAGGATGTTTCTCGACGCCAGCTCCTTCGCCACGGACTTGGTGAGTCCGATGAGCCCCGCCTTGCTGGCCGCGTAATTTGCCTGCCCCTTGTTCCCGATGAGTCCGACGACGCTGGCCACGTTCACGATGCGCCCCCACCGGCGCTTCATCATCCCGCGTGACACCGCGCGAATGGCGGCGAATGCCCCGCGCAGGTTCGCGTCGAGCACAGCGTCCCAGTCCTCATCCTTGAGCCGCATGAGGAGGTTGTCGCGCGTAAGGCCCGCGTTGTTTACGAGCACGTCCACCGAGCCGAACGCACCCTCCACGTCGGCGACCAACTTCGCCACGCTCGCCGTGTCGGTCACGTCGCAGGCGAAGCCGCGCACCGTGGCCGCCCGACCGCCGTCCGCAGCGCCGATTTCGGCGGCCGTCGCCTGGGACCGGGCGAGATCCCGGCCGACAACGGCGACCCGGGCGCCGCAGGACGCCAACGTGCCGGCAATCGCGCGCCCGATGCCGCGAGTGCTCCCCGTGACGAGCGCGACCCGCTCGGCGAGGTCGACCCGCATCAAACGGCGACCCCCTGGAGAAGCTGATCGGCCTCGGCCGCCGTGCCACACGTCGCGGTGCGCAGCTGCGGCGCGATCTTGCGGACGAGCCCCGTGAGGACCGCGCCGGGCCCCATCTCGACATAAAGCGCCTCGGGGTGCCGCTCGGCGAGTCCCCGTACGACCGCGATCCATTGCACGGGGGACGTGAGCTGCTCCAGGAGGAGACGCGTAATCTGGTCGGCGGAGGTGGTAGGCGCAGCGTTCACGTTCGCGTAGATCGGGAACGCGGCGTCCGAGACGCCGGCGCCCTCGAGGGCGTCGCGCAGGCCGTCGCAGGCGGGGCGCATCAGTGGGGAGTGGAAGGCGCCGCTCACGCTGAGGCGGACCGCACGCTTCGCCCCGGCCGCCTTCGCCAACTCCATGGCGCGCTCGACGCCAGCAACCTCGCCGGAGATGACGACCTGGCCTGGCGAGTTGTAGTTGGCGGGGACGGTGAGGCCCGCCTCGCGTGTCGCCCGCTCACAGATCGCCTCGATGGGCCCTCGGGTGTCACCGAGGATGGCGGCCATGGCGCCCGGTCGCTCCGTGCCGGCGTCGTACATCAGCGCGCCCCGCTGCCGGACGAGTCGAGCGGCGCGCTCGAGCGGCACGGCGCCGGCCGCGTGGTATGCGGTAAACTCTCCGAGTGAGTGGCCCGCGGCGGCGCGGACTTGCGGAGCGAGCGTGTCGCGCGTCGCCGCCCACGCGGCGGCGCCGTGGGCGAGGAGTGCTGGCTGCGCATTGTGGGTCAGCGTCAGCTCGTCGGCGGGGCCTTCGAAGCAGAGACGGCTCAGGGGCACGCCGAGCGCCTCGTCGACCGCGCGGAAGGCGTCGCGGGCCGCGGGAAATGCGTCGGCAAGGTCGCGCCCCATGCCGGGCTTCTGGGATCCCTGCCCTGGAAAGAGGAGAACGACGTCCATGCTCAGAACCGAACGACCATCGAGCCCCACGTGAAACCGGCCCCAAAGGCGGCGAGCAGTACCGTCGAGCCGTCCTTGACGCGGCCGCACTCGATTGCTTCGTCGAGGGCGATCGGGATGGACGCGGACGAGGTGTTACCGTACCGGTCGACGTTTACGAACACCTTCTCCATAGGGATGTTCGCGTGCTTGGCGGTCGCCTCGATGATCCGGATGTTAGCCTGGTGCGGGATCAACAGATCGACGTCGGCGCCGGTGAGCTTCGCCGCGTCGAGCGCGCGGTCTGCGGCTTCCGCCATCATGCGCACGGCGTGCTTGAACACCTCTCGGCCGGCCATCTTCACGAAGTGGCTGCGCCCCTCGAGCACTTCGGCACTGAACGGAATCGTTGCTCCGCCGTGCGGCCGGTAGAGCAGCTCGGCCAACGTGCCGTCGCTCCGCATGAAGGTGGAGAGGATTCCCTTCCCCATCTTCGACCGCTTGAGGACCGCGGCGCCGGCGCCGTCCCCGAAGAGCACACAGGTGGCACGGTCCGTCCAGTCCACGATCGAGCTCATCTTCTCGGATCCGACAACGAGCGCCGTCTCCGCCGTGCCGGACATGATCATGCCCTCCGCGACGGTAAGCCCGTAGAGCCACCCCGAGCAGGCGGCGGAAACGTCGAAGGCCGCCGCACGCGTCGCCCCGAGCTGGGCCTGCAAGTCGACGGCAGTCGACGGTAGCAGGCGGTCGGGCGTCGCTGTGCTGAGGATGATGGCGTCGATCTCCCGGGCGTGCGTGCCCGCGCGCTCCATGGCCTTGCGCGCCGCCTCGGCGGCCATCGAGCACGTCGTCTCGCCGTTCTTGGCGATGCGCCGCTCGGAGATCCCGGTACGCTCGAAGATCCACTCGTGCGACGTGTCGATGCCCATCGCCGCGAACTCGTGGTTGGTGACCGCCGTCGGCGGGAGTCCGCGGCCCGTGCCCGCCAGGTATGCGATGGGGCGTCTCATACCGCCGCCGTCTCGCCGAGCCTACGACCGATGTGCTCGTCCATTCGCGACTCCACGGCGCGCAGGGCGACCTGAATGGCGTTCTTGATCGCGCGAGGCGACGATTTGCCGTGGGAGATGATGCTCACCCCGCGGACACCGAGAAGTGGGGCGCCGCCGTAGTTGGAGTAGTCGAGGTGCTTGAAGGCGTCTTGGAGTTTCTCGGGGTCGACGCCGGCGCCAGCTGCGACCATCGTGATGAGAACGGGGGCGATGGCCTCGTAGAACTTGAGCAGGACGTTGCCGACGAAGCCGTCGCAGACGACGACATCGATGGGCCCTCGGTCACTTTCGCCGCGCGGGATGTCGCGCCCCTCGACATTTCCCTGGAAGTTCAGCCCCGACTCGCGGAGGAGCTGGTTGGCCTCCTTGACGACGCCGTTCCCCTTCTCCGCCTCCTCGCCGATGCTCAGGAGCCCGATGCTCGGGTTGGTGCGCCCGAGGATGTCTTCTGCATAGACGGAACCAAGGCGCGCGAAGTTCACGAGCTCCTCCGCCGAGCAATCGACGTTCGCGCCCGAGTCGAGCACGACGACCGGCTGGCGTGCCGTGGGAAAGATCGTACCGATGGCGGGCCGCTTGAGGTCGCCGTGGAGCTTGAGGATGGCGTACGACGCGGCCATCTGCGCGCCGGTGTTGCCGGCCGACACGAACGCGTCCGACCGACCCTCCCGCTGTAGGCGAATGCCGGCGTACATCGAGCTGTTGGGCAACTTCAGCACCGCGGTCGGTCGGTCCGTCATCTCGACGACGTCGGGTGCGTCGATCACCTCCAGGCGCGCGCGCTCGGCTGCATGCTGCGCGAGCTCGATGCCGTTCTCGGGAACGGCATCGAGCTCGCGTTCGATCACGTCGGCGCGTCCGACCAACTGGACGGAGTGGGTCGGGTCGAGCTCGCGGAGCGCGTACAACGCCCCGGCGACCGTTGCTCGGGGCGCATAGTCCCCGCCCATGGCGTCCAAGGCGATTCGCGCCAAGGCTAGGCTTCCTTGGCCGCTATCCGCTGTTTTCCGGCGTAATACCCGCACTCCTCACACACGTGATGCGGGCGCATCATGCTCTGACAGCGGGGACACTTGTGAATGGCGATCGCAGGCGCAACCTTGTGAGTGTTGCGCGCGCGCTTCTTCCGCTTTGAGGTGCGTCGCTTGGGGACGGCCATGGAGTCTCTTCAGGGAGTCAGGGAAAGGTCGATCGACGAGCGGGGACCCGCCCGTCACGCCGCGGAGCGGTGCCTTCGCCCGGGGTCCGGAGGCGGGCTACCGTGCGTCGCTCCGGAGCTTGCGAAGGGCATCCCAGCGTGAATCGGCGTGGACCGGCGGGCACTCGCAGTCGCCGGCGTTGAGGTCCGACCCACACGACGGGCAAAGGCCGCGGCAGTCTTCCCGACACTGGGCGAACGCCGGAATGGCGAGGAGCCAGAGCTCGCGAATGGCGGGGCGCAGGTCGATCGCGTGGGCGCGGGGGTCGATCACGTACGTGTCAGGATCGTCCTCGGCACCGTCGCCGTCGGCCTCCATGAAGAACAGGTGGGCGTCTTCGGCGATCGGAGTGTGGACGTCGGTGAGGCAGCGGCGGCACTCGCCCGCGGCGATGCCTTCGAACTCACCGTTGAAATAATACCGGCCCTCGCCCGCACCCGAGAGCCGCCCTGCAACGCGCACGGGCCCCGCCGGGAGTGGATCTCCCTCCTCCCAGACCGGGTCGTCGGCCGCCAACTCGCCCTCCACCCGCACGGCCTTCGCTTCGAGCGAACGAATGTCTATCGACAGCATAGCCAAGTAATGTACGGGTCCCCGGATGCCATTTCAAGTGCGCGCCTGGCGCGGACTTAGACCCGGGGACGGGTGGTGACGGCGGCCGCCGCAATTCCCTTCGTGCTCGTCCCGATCCCGCGTCACGCGCTCACCGGGCGTGCACAATCTCGGCCTCCGAGAAGAAGAATCGCGACTCTCGGTCGGCGTTCTCGTCGCTGTCCGACGCGTGGATCGCGTTTCGCTCCTTCGATTCGGCGTAGAGCTTCCGCACCGTGTTCTCCGCCGCCTCGGCCGGGTCGGTGGCGCCGATCACGCGGCGAAGTTCGGCGACCGCGTCACCTCGCTCGAGCACCATCGGCATGCACGGGCCCGACGTCATGAACGTCGTGAGTGACCTGAAGAACGGCCGCTCGCGGTGGATCGCGTAAAACTCCCCCGCTTCCGACTCGTTCATGTGGATCACGCGCGCCGCGACGATGCGGAACCCAGCTTGCTCCAAGTGTGCGATGATCCGTCCTGCTTGCCGTGCGCCGAAGGCGTCGGGTTTAATGATGGTGAGGGTTCGGTTGCCGGCCATGCGTTACGGTCCTATGAGTTTGCGGACGATGTCGCCGCGCGTGAGCAGCCCCACGAGCCGCCCGCCGCGCACGACCGGGACCCGGTCGACGTCCTTGTTGATCATGATGGAGGCCGCCTCGGCGAGCGGCTGGTCTGGCGAGACGCACAGGACCTGGCGGGTCATCGCGTCCCGGACGAGGCGCTTCGGGGCCGGCGTCGGTGGGGTGGGCCCGCCTTGTAGGTAGCTGGTCATCAGGTCGCGAACGATCTCCTGCTCGCTCAGCATGCCGATGACCCCGCCGCCGTCGTCGACGACGGGTACCCCGCGCACGCCGGCGCGGACGACCTGCCTGGCCGCTTCCCTGAGGGGCATGTCGGGGGACACCGTCCGGGGGTGCTCGGCCATCAGATCGCCGACCGTCAGCTGCTCCGGAAGCTCGTATTCCTCGAAGGCCGGCAGCACTGCCAGGGCCTCGGCGTTTCGCTGAGCGAGGACCGCGTCGACGCGCTCCGGCACGGACAGGAACCGAGCGAAGGCGCCCACGACCTGCAGGTAGCGGGCGGCGAGCCGCGGCGGCGCGACGACGAGCAGGATGATTCGCGCGCACTGCGACTCACCGTCGGCAAGCTCGCGGCAGATCGGCACGAGCGAGGTGCCGATGCCCACCGTGAGATCGCGCACGGCGTCCGTCCGGTAGTGGAGGAGGAAGGCCCGGTCACCCATGGCCACGAGGTCCTCTGCCCGCTCCTCCTGCATCCGTTGGCGGAGCTTCTCCACGTCGGACACGGCGCCCGCTTTGGCGAGGCGCTCGAGAAGGACCTCCGCCGCGGTGGGCAGCGTGGTCGCGGGGAGGGGGACGACCGCGCGGTCAGCCGAGACGACGTCGGCCAGTCGCATGCGGTCTACATTCGCTCCTGAAGGAGGGGCACGAAATCGGCGGGCCGTCGCGCGACGCCGACCCCGGCGTCGCGAAAGGCCTGGATCTTCTCCTCCGCCGTGCCGCTCGAGCCGGAAATGATGGCACCGGCGTGTCCCATGCGACGACCCGGCGGCGCCGTCTGCCCGGCGATGAACCCGACCACCGGCTTGGTCATGTTCGCTTCTATGAAGCGCGCCGCCTCTTGCTCGTCGGTACCGCCGATCTCTCCCATCATCGCCACGGCGGTCGTGCCCGGGTCCTGCTCGAAGGCCTGCAGCGCGTCGATGAAGCTGGTGCCGTTGATCGGGTCGCCGCCAATGCCGACGCAGGTGCTCTGACCGATTCCGGCGCGCGTGAGCTTGAAGACGACTTCGTAGGTGAGCGTTCCCGAGCGACTCACCACGCCCACGGTGCCGGGCGTGCAGATCTGTCCCGGAATGATGCCGACCTTGGATTGGCCGGGTGTAATCAGTCCCGGACAGTTAGGCCCGACCAAGCGCGCCCCGTGCTCCCGCACGTAGGGATACACACGCGTCATGTCGAGCACCGGGACGCCTTCCGTGATGCAGACGATGAGCTTCACGCCGGCGGCCGCGGCCTCCATCATCGCGTCCGCGGCGAACGGCGGCGGTACGTAAATGACAGAGGTGTTGGCACCCGTCGCCGCCACGGCCTCCGCCACGGTGTTGAAGATGGGCACCCCGTCGAACCGCTGGCCGCCCTTGCCCGGCGTCACGCCAGCGACGACCTGCGTGCCGTACTCGATCATTTGCTTGGCGTGGAACGAGCCGTCGCGGCCGGTGATCCCCTGGACGACAAGCCGCGTGGAGTTGTCGATGAAGACACTCACCGTGCCGCTCCCGCGGTGGCCCCGCGTGCACCCTGCGTCGAGCCGGACTGAGTTGCCAGCTCTACGGCCTTCTGCACCGCCTCGTCCATGTCGGTCATGGCGGAAAAGCCGTTCTCCTTCAGGATCCGCACCGCGATCTCCTCGTTCGTCCCGGTGAGCCGAATCACGATCGGTACCCTCAGGGGGTTCTGCTTGGTGGCGGTCACGATGCCATTCGCCACGTCGTCGGTGCGTGTGATCCCACCGAAAATGTTGAACAGTATCGCCCGGACGCTCGGGTCCGCGGTGATGATGCGCAACGCGTTCACGACCTTCTCTGGGTTGGACGATCCGCCGATGTCCAGGAAGTTGGCCGGCTCTCCGCCGTAGAACTTCACCAGGTCCATCGTGGCCATGGCGAGGCCCGCACCATTTACGACGCACCCAACGTTCCCGTCGAGCTTGATGAACGTGAGGTTCGCTTTTCGGGCCTCCACCTCGCTCGGCGCTTCGCTGGTTTCGTCGCGCAGGGCCTCGATGTCGGGCTTCCGCTCGAGCTCGTTGTCGTCGATCACCATCTTGGCGTCCACGGCGATGACCTCGCCCTGGGGGCTGACGACGAGCGGGTTGATCTCCGCGAGCGAGCACCCGGTCTCCATGAAGGCCCGATAGAGTTGGTGCATGATCTTCGCGGCCGCACGCGCCTGCTTCGCGTCTTGGTACAGAAAGAAGCCCATCCGCATGGCCTCGAAGGGCAGCAAGCCGTACCGCGTGTCGACGGGAAGGTAGAGGATCTTCTCGGGCGTCGTCGCCGCCACCTCCTCGATGTCGATTCCGCCGGCGGCGCTCACCATGAACACGGGCTTCTTGGTTGCGCGGTCCACGATGATGCCGACGTAGGCCTCCGAGCCGATGTCCGCCGCCTCGGCCACGAGCACCTTCTCGACCGTGAGCCCCTTGATGTCCATGCCCAGGATCTGCGCCGCCTTCTCCTTCGCCACCTCGGGCGTGGGGCAGAACTTCACGCCGCCCGCCTTGCCGCGACCGCCGGCGTGGACCTGCGCCTTCACCATCACGGGCTTGCCGTACTTCCGGGCGATGGCCGCGGCTTGCTCGGGCGTGGTCGCGACTTCGCCGGGCGGGATGGGCACGCCGTAGCGGCGCAGTATGTCCTTCGCCTGGTACTCGTGAATGTTCACGCGCTCTCCGTTGTGACCCCGACGGCGACTCGCAGGCATGTGGACCCGCGCCGCCGGCACGTCAGGACGTGATTGTCGTTCCGGCCTCGCCGCGCACGGCCTCGCGGCCGCGACTCAGCTCGGTAATGACGGCGCGCCCACCCGTGCGCCGCACGAAATCGACTGCGGCGCGCACCTTTGGCGCCATGCTCCCCTCCCCGAAGGCGCCGGCGCGGTCGAGCCGCTCGGCCTCGTCCGCGCCGAGACAGTGCAGGGGGCGCTGGGCCGCCGTGCCCCAGTCCGCGTACACGGCGTCGACGTCGGTGAGGATGATGAGCAGCTCCGCGCGCAAGTCCCGCGCGAGAACGGCGGCCGCGAGGTCCTTGTCGACCACGGCATCGACGCCTTCCCAGCCGAGCCGCTCGTCCCGGTAGATGGGCGCCCCACCGCCGCCGCACGCAATCACGACGGTACCGCGGTCCACAAGGTGGCTGATCACGCCGACTTCGTGAACGGCGGTCGGGCGCGGACTCCCGACCACGCGCCGCAGCCGGCCGCGCCCGTCGGGCTTCACGACGTGCCGTTCGGCCTGGAGCTGTGCCGCGCGGTCGGGCGAGAGCTCGTGACCAATGAATTTTGTAGGATTCGTCAGCGCCGGGTCAGCGGGATCGACTTCCACCTGCGTGATGACGGTGATCACGTCGCGATCGCTGCCCACTCGGCGTAGCGCGTTCTCGAGCGACTGCTGGACCATGTACCCGATCCACCCTGCCGTGGCTGCCACCAGGACGCCGAGCGGGAGCGGACTTGCCTCGTCCTTGGCGAGCTCGTTGCGCAGGAGCTCGTCGCCGACCTGAGGGCCGTTGCCGTGGACCACGCAGAGGCCCCACCCGTCGAGGGCGAGGTCGACCACCGGCGCAAGACTCTCCCGCGTGTGCCTGAATTGGTCGTAGATCGTCGACCGCTGGCCTGACGGGGCGAGCGCATTCCCACCCAGCGCGATGACGGCAGTGTGTTTCGGAACGTCGGTCATAGGGCGGTCAAAGCGCGGAAGCTAGAGAGTCACGCCAGGGGGTGCAAGGACGCGGGCTCTAGCGTGTAGGCGTCGCGAGTAGCCGGCCGAGTGCGTCGTACGCGTCGCCGAAGGCACGCCAGTCGCCCCGACGGAGGGCGGCACGCATGGCCTCGTACGCGGCGGTGACGCGCTCCCGGAACGTGCGGGGGTCTGTGGGGCTCACTGGTGCGCCCGCGGGCACACGGTCGCCGAGAGCTTCGGCAAGTGTGCGTCCGACGCGGAGGGAGTCACCCACGGCGACGACGGCCTGCGCGACGGCGGGGCTACCATCGCCGCGCCAGAGATAGTGGGTTTGCGCGAAGAGGACGCCGCCGGCCGTGGGGATGACGCGCACCCGCCCGCGCACGATCCGTCCCCCGGGCTCATCAGCGACGCCGTTGGTCGCGCGGCGAAGCCGATCGAGCACCGTGGACCAGCGCGGGCGTGCCCCAGTGATGGGGCGCCACCACGTGGCTGGCTGCATGCCGCCCGTCGCCACGACGATCCCGCCCACACGGTCGGCGTCGTCGACGAGCGGGGCGGCCGTGGCCGCCAGGCTCGTGCCTCCGCCCAGGACGAAGAGTGCCGGGCCCGACCCGCTGACCACCGAGTCGGCACCGTCACCGGCGGCGAGCCGCAGCCCGGTGAGCGAGACGTCGCGTGTGCCATACGCTCCGAGGGCCTCGGCCTGCACGAGCGCCCCGTCCACGGCGGGCGGTATCGCGCCGGTGAGCGATGGGGGCAGCGTGCTCCACGACGAGAACAGCGTGGGAAAGGTGGAGACCCAGCTCGTGGTGATCGGGTCGGGCGCAGAGTCCGCGACGAGCGCCACCCGCCCGGAGTGGGCAGCCACGACGGCCGTCGCGGCGTGGCGCAGGTAGCTCAACTGCGCGCCGGCGAGGGTCGTCGGGCGACTGAGCGGGTACGTCGCGGACACGGCGTAGAGGTGGAGCACCCAGTATAACGAGTCCTCGGCGACCACCGGCGAGATGGTACTTCCCTGCGCGAAGAATGGCGCGAGCGCGTGTATCCGCTCGCGGACGCTCCGGCGGAGCACGATCCGCGGCGACGGATACGGCAGGTTGCCGAACAGGATCCGGAAATTCTGTAGGCTCCAGGCGTGCGCGAGGCGTGATCCCCAACGCTCGAGAGAGGCGGCGGGCAGCCGCCCCGACGAGTCGGCGAGGAGGGCGTACGCGCCCGCGGTGTCGGACACCGTAGCCGGCGGCAGTAACTCGACGTCTTCCGTGGGCCCGCCCTGCGCGTCGACGAGGAGCGGCTCGCCGCGCGCGTCGATTTCGGTAGCGCTCACCCGCGAAAATACCCAGCCGCCGCTCGCGGCGCGTACGCGAGGCTCCACGGCCTCGGCGAGCGCGCCTCGCGGCGTACCGACCCACGCCAGCCGCGGCCGGCCGGCGGCAGTTCGCACCACCCGGTCGAGCGCGCGCTCCAAGGCAGGCTCATCCCACACCGGCGTGCCGCGGCTCGCCTCGCGCGTCGGCGCGGACGCGGCCCGCGGGCCCGCGGG
>Ga0307405_10000060_pt1 | contig 52601 bp, 43 predicted proteins | sample 322Cmetagenome_2_FD_203311 | JGI IMG/M metagenome (GOLD analysis project Ga0307405, IMG submission 203311) | Maize rhizosphere microbial communities from greenhouse at UC Davis, California, United States - 322HYB-C-1 | ecosystem: Host-associated > Plants > Roots > Rhizosphere > Soil | place... | reverse complement strand
TTGCGCATGAAGAGCACCAACTTCATGGGCGGCGGCGCGCGCAACGTCACATTCCGCGACTCGGCGATCCGCAATACCGTCAAGCAGGCGTTCATTTTTACCCTCGACTACAACGACCCGAACGCCAAGCTCGACTATCAGCGCTCAACCATCGCGGGGCAGTTCAAGGACATCCGGGTGAGCGACGTGAGCGTCGAGAATGCCCAGGGAGCGGCGATCGAGGTCAAGGGTGATGCCTTGCACAACGCCTACCATCAGGGCCTGGTGTTCGAGCGCGTGCGCTTTCGCGGCGCGGCCAAGGCGCGTATCGATGGACTGAAAGACTCACGCTTCGACCACGTGGTCTTCAGCCAGACCGGCGCTGCCAACCCATGGCAGGTCAGCGATAGCCAAGGGCTGGTGTTCAAGGAGGTGGAGCCGGCACCGTAAGCGCAAACGTTATGGCGAATGGACCCTCGTAGTGAGCGGGCTTGCCCCGCGCTGGGCTGCGCAGCAGCCCCAAAACACAGCCCCGGAACTGTCTGGCACACTGCGACGTTCTTATTGGGGCTGCTACGCAGCCCAGCGCGGGGCAAGCCCGCTCACCACAGGTATGGTGTTCGCTCTTAACTACCCCTGGGGAATCTATTGCGTCCTGCGTTAATAGACCTGCGGCACGATGATTTCCATCGGCGTCGGATTGCGCGAATAGTCCTCCTGCCTGACCCGCTGCGGCAGCTCGATCACCGGCAGTTCCACTTCTTCATAAGGCATCTGCCCGAGCAGGTGGTGGATGCAGTTGAGGCGGGCTTTCTTTTTGTCGTCGGCCTGCACCACCCACCATGGCGCTTCGGCGATGTGGGTGCGCTCGAGCATGACTTCCTTGGCCTTGGTGTACGCCTCCCAGCGCCGGCGCGACTCCAGGTCCATGGGGCTGAGTTTCCACTGTTTGAGCGGATCGTGAATGCGGCTGAGAAAGCGCAGGTGCTGTTCCTGGTCGGAAATGGAGAACCAGTATTTGATCAACTGGATGCCGGAGCGGGCGAGCATGCGTTCGAACTCCGGCACGGTGCGGAAGAATTCCTCGTACTGGTCTTCGTTGCAAAAGCCCATGACTTGTTCGACGCCGGCGCGGTTGTACCAGCTGCGGTCGAACAGCACGATTTCACCGGCGGCCGGCAGGTGCGAGACATACCGCTGGAAGTACCACTGCGTCTGTTCGCGGTCGTTGGGCGCGGGCAGGGCGGCGACGCGGCAGACCCGCGGGTTGAGGCGCTGGGTAATGCGCTTGATCACACCGCCTTTGCCGGCGGCATCGCGCCCCTCGAACAGGATCACCACCTTGGCGCCGGTCTTGACCACCCAGCTTTGCAGCTTCACCAGTTCACCTTGCAGGCGGAACAGTTCGCTGAAGTAAATCCTGCGCGCGGCCTTCTCGGGGCTTTCCTCGACGTGCTCGTCGAACAGCGCGTTGAGGTCGTGCCCGTCTTCGGATAATTCCAGTTCCAGCTCTTCGTCACTGTGATCCAGCAGCTCTCGGTGGATGCGCTGGATCAAGGCGTCGTCTACTGCAGACATGGGAGGCACTCGCGTCGTGGGGGGAGATGGCAAAGTCTTAGTCGCATTTTGTTACCAACCAATTACATCGAAATGTGTGGCTGGGGCGGAAAGACCGGACGAAATAGCGGTTTGCCACCCAATTTTCATAAAAGCGTAACAAAGCTGCTGCAAAGTTCCGGGAGCCCGTAATCACAAGGATTTCCCTGAATGAAACGTCTGATGAAGTCAGCTGCACTCGCCGTTGCGGTTTCTCTAAGTGCCACCTCGGTATTTGCTGCCGAGAACGTCCGTCTGACAGGTTCTGGCGCCAGTTTCCCAGCGCCGATCTACCTCACCTGGTTCAAGGATTTCAGCAAGAAGACCGAAGGCGTCACGGTTGACTACCAGTCCAAAGGCAGTGGCGCGGGTGTACAGGACTTCCTGAACAAAACCGTGGACTTCGCCGCCAGTGACTCGGCCATGAAGGACGAAGACATCGCCAAGGTCGCCGAAGGCGTGCAGTTGCTGCCGATGACCGCAGGCGAAATCGTCCTGGCGTTCAACCTGCCGGGCAATCCTAAAGAACTTAAGTTGCCACGGGATGTGTACTCCAACATCTTCCTGGGCAAGATCACCAAGTGGAACGATCCGCAGATCGTCGCCGCCAACCCTGGCCTGAAACTGCCGGACATGCCGATCACCGTGGTCGTGCGTGCAGACTCCAGCGGCACCACTGCCGTATTCACCAAGCACTTGGCGGCCATCAACCCGCAGTTCCAGAAGGACTTGGGTGAAGGCAACACCGTCAACTGGCCAGCCAGCGACAAATTCATCAAGTCGCCGAAGAACGATGGTGTGACCGCCACCGTACGCCAGACCCCAGGCGCGATTGGCTACATCGAATACGGTTTCGCCAAGCTGGCCAAGGTTGACTTTGCCCAGCTGCAGAACAAGGCCGGCAAGTACGTGGTACCTAACGCCGAAAGCGGTGCCGAAGCCCTGGCAGCGGTGAAAATGCCGGAAAGCCTGGTGGCCTGGCTGCCGGACCCGGACGGCGCCAAGTCCTACCCGATCACGTCCTACACCTGGATGATCTTCCGCAAGGACAACGGCAACCCGGCCAAGGCCAAGGCCATGCGTGAAATGGTCGAGTACAGCCTGACCGAAGGGCAGAAAATCGCCGATTCGATGGGCTATATCCCGCTGCCGAAGTCGGTGGTCGATCAGGTTCGTAAAGCGTCCGCCAACATCCAGTAACGCTTGTGAGGCCTCTCTCGGCGGGCGCTGTCAGCCCGGCCGGGAGGGTTACCCCCCTGTTCCGGAATCAGCCAATGAACACACCGTTTGTCGTACCGGGTAACCCGGATTCTGCCTGCCAGCCACCTTCTGCGAAGGATTTTCTGGTTGACCGCACCTTCCGTGCGCTTGCACGAATAGGCGTGGTTCTGGTGCTGGCGTTGGTGTTTGCCCTGGTGTTCGAAGTCGGGCGCAAGGCCCTTCCAGGCATGGAAAAGCACGGCTTTGACGTGCTGCTGGGCAGCGTCTGGGATGTCAACCAAGGCAAGTACGGCATTCTGCCGGCCATCTGGGGCACGCTCTACAGTGCCTTTATCGCGTTGCTGATCGCAGGTGTTTTCGGCGTCAGCATGGCGATTTTCCTCACCCAGGATTTTTTGCCGGCGAAGCTGGCGGCGGTGTTTCGTACCATCGTCGAACTGCTCGCGGCCATCCCCAGCGTCGTTTACGGCCTGTGGGGCATTTACGTGGTCATCCCGGCAATTCGGCCGTTGACCGCATGGTTGAACACTGAACTTGGCTGGATCCCCTTTTTCGGCACGTCCCTGAGCGGCCCTGGGTTGCTCCCGGCGGCGCTGGTACTGGCCATCATGATTCTGCCGACCATCGCCGCCGTGTCGCAGGATGCGCTCACCGCCGTGCCGATGAAAACCAAGCAAGCCGCCTACGGCATGGGGACCACCCACTGGGAAGCGATTCTCAAGGTGATGGTGCCGTCCGCCGCCACCGGCATCTTCGGTTCCCTGGTGCTGGGCCTGGGCCGCGCACTCGGTGAAACCATGGCCCTGGCCATGCTGGTGGGCAACGCCAACAACATCTCGCTGTCGTTGTTCGCCCCGGCCAACACCCTGGCGGCCTTGCTGGCGCTGAACTTCCCCGAAGCCGGGCCGAACGAGATCGAAGTATTGATGTACGCCGCACTGGTGCTGATGTTGATCACGCTGATCGTCAACATCTTCGGCTCCATGATCATGATGTACGCCCAACGGGGTAATAAGTGATGACTGACCTCACTGCTGCAACTGACCTGACGTCCCCCGCAGGCGCAATGCCCAGCCTCCAGCGCCGGTTCGAAGGCCGTGCCCTGCGCAGCCTGGTGTTGACCACCCTGGTCTGGGCGGGCGCGCTGCTGGCCAGCGTACCGCTGATTTCCGTGCTCTACATGCTCATCACCCGCGGCGGCGCGCGCCTGAGCCTTGAAGTGTTCACCGAGCTGCCACCCACTGGTTTCGAGACCGGCGGTGGTTTCGGCAACGCGATGGCCGGTACCTTCGTGATGGTCGGCATTGCCGCTGCCATCGCCGTGCCGGTCGGCATCATGGCGGCAATCTTCCTCGCCGAACTGGGCCCGGACAGCAAGCTGGCGAACGCCGCGCGTTTTGCCGCGAAGATGCTCACCGGCCTGCCTTCCATCCTGGCCGGTGTATTCGCCTACGCCCTGGTGGTGATGACCACCGGCACCTACTCGGCCCCGGCCGGTGGCGTGGCACTGGCGGTGCTGATGCTGCCGATCGTGGTGCTGACGGCTGAAGAGTCGATGCGCATGGTGCCCAAGATCATGAAGGACGCCGCCTACGGCATGGGTTGCACCCGCTCCCAGGTGATCTGGAAAATCGTCCTGCCCACCGGCCTGCCGGCAATTCTCACCGGCGTGATGCTCGCCGTGGCCCGCGCCGCCGGCGAAACCGCGCCGCTGTTGTTTACCGCGCTGTTCAGCAACTACTGGATCTACCACGACGGCAGCCTGGCGGTGATGAACCCGACGGCCTCCCTGGCCGTGCTGATCTACAACTTCTCCGGCATGCCCTTCGACAACCAGCTTGAACTCGCATGGGCGGCGTCGCTGGTACTGGTAATGATCGTGCTGGTCGTGAATATCGTGAGCCGTATCTTCGGCAAGCCAAAGTATTGAAAACGGGAGCATCTGAATCTTGAACGTATCAACTGCGCAAATAGCCGCTCCGTTTGTCACCCAGGCGCCTGTGGTCATGGACTGCAAGCTGGACAAGATCTTCTACGGCAACTTCATGGCCGTGCGTGACAGCCATGTGCCGATCGAAAAGAACAAGATCACCGGCTTCATCGGCCCTTCCGGCTGCGGTAAAAGTACCGTGCTGCGTAGCCTCAACCGCATGAACGACCTGGTCAAGGGCTTCCGTTTCGAGGGCCATGTGCACTTCCTCGGCCAGGACGTCTACGGCAAGGGCGTGGACCCGGTGGTCGTGCGCCGCTACATCGGCATGGTATTCCAGCAGCCGAACCCGTTCTCGATGAGCATCTTCGACAACGTCGCCTTCGGCCTGCGCCTGAACCGCTACAAAGGCGACCTGGGCGACCGCGTCAAGCACGCCCTGCAAGGCGCCGCGCTGTGGGATGAGGTCAAGGACAAGCTCAAGGTCAGCGGCCTGTCGCTGTCCGGTGGCCAGCAGCAACGCCTGTGCATCGCCCGTGCCATCGCCACCGAGCCGGAAGTGCTGTTGCTCGATGAGCCGTGCTCGGCGCTTGACCCGATCGCCACCCGCCGGGTCGAGGAGCTGATGGTCGAGCTGAAGAAGGACTACACCATCGCCCTGGTGACCCACAACATGCAGCAGGCCATCCGCGTGGCCGACACCACGGCGTTTTTCTCGGTGGATATTTCCCAGGGCACGCGCACCGGCTACCTGGTGGAGATGGGCCCGACGGCGCAGATCTTCGAGAACCCGCGTGAACAAATGACCGGGGACTACATCAGCGGCAAGTTCAGCTGATGCCCCTGCGGGAGCTGGGATGCTCCCGTATTTTCAACTGCTTATGGGAATGCCGATGCCTGCAACACGACGCCTTGATTTGCCCGCGATTGAACGCGCACTGCGTGAGGTGCAACAGCGCTTTGCCGAGCTCAGCCGGGACTTTACCGAGCCGCGCGACCCGTTGACCGACGAAGTGCTGCACAACGTGCTTGAAGGCTACGCGCTGATTGACGACTATGTCGCGCGGGGCGTCGACCTGTTCGACCTGCAGCAGCTGGACCTGATGCTGGAGATCAACGCCACCGTGCTCTGTGGCAGCGACCCGGCACGGCGCCTGGAATACGCCCACCACCTGGCGGCGACCGAAGAACACTTCTTCAACAATGTCGAAGGTGGCATCAAGGACTTGTACAACTGGTACTGCGCGTACCGCAGTGAATCAGTCTGGAAGCGCGCCGCCGGGGTGTATGTACGCATCCTCAGCAAGCCGCAGCTGTTCATTGAAGGCAACAACCGCAGCGGTTCGCTGATCGTCAGCTATTTGTTGATGCGTGCAGGCCTGCCGCCGTTCGTGCTGACGCTGGAGAACGCCGAGGGCTACTTCAACCCTTCGTCGGTGATCCGCAACTCAGCCAAACATGGAGTCAAGGCGTTGTACGAATTGCCCAAGATCAAGAAAAAATACGCCGCCTTCCTGGAAGAACAGGCGCCGGATCCGCACAAGTTTTTTCTCAAGGACCCGCGCCCGCCCGTTTTTCAAGGAGGCCATTGATGAGTGGTTCTCCCCTATTCGCCAGGGCAGGGCGGGTCCTCCAGCGCATCCTGCCGATGCAGCAGCGCCCGCGTATCCGTATTTCCTTCGATATCGACGACACCCTGGCCTGCCAGCTGCACCACTGCGACGTCGAGCCGAGCCGGCTGCCGGCCTGCGTGCACCGTTGGCTGGGTGAGCCCTTGCGGATCGGCACGCGTTCCCTGACCCGTGAGCTACGTCGCCAGGGCTGCAGCATCTGGGTCTACACCTCGTCCGGTCGCACGCCGTCGTATATCCGCCGCTGGCTGATGCTCTACGGCATCCGCGTCGACGGCGTGGTCAACAGCGTGCTGCACAACCATGCCCTGACGGCACGCGGGCTGTCGAACGCACCCTCGAAATTCCCCCCGGCCTTCGACATCGACCTGCATGTGGATGACTCCGAAGGCGTGCGCAGTGAAGGCCATGACCACGGTTTTCGCGTGGTAGTGGTGGACCCTCAGGACGAAAACTGGGCGCAGCGGGTGTTGGATGCGGTCGCGCAGGTTCAGGCGCAGCTCGCTCGACAGCAGCCAGTCAGGCACAAGCAGCCTGCGCAAGTATTTTCCTCCTGAGGCTCACTCAATCCACAGGTCGTTACCCGTTCCAATCGCAGAACAAGCCACTCAGACGAGTGGCTTTTTTTTGCATTTTTCGCGAAGGCTCTCGGCTTGTGCCGTTTTTTGGTGTCGACCGGGTATTCCAAAAGCGACGCGATACGTTCCTGTAAGCGACCTGTCAGCTTTCGGCTGTGCTTCAGTAACTACCTGAATCTAATAGTAAAAATATTATTTAATTTGTGTTTTATCTGAATTCAATTTGTATACACAGAAAATACATCCTATTGACCGGCACTTTCGCCCATGCCAGTCTGGATTCAGCAAGCAGCTTTTTCCAACGCTGCGCCCCTTGTTGTCGCATCACCCCTGCCTCTGGCAATCAGAGGTTTGAAACTAAAAATAGAACGAGATCGAGGCACGCCATGAAGAAATTCTGGAAAACCGTTTGTGCGATTGCGCTGGTGGGGATGGTGGTTCTGCCTGTGCAGGCGGAAGAAAAAACCATCACTGTCGGGACCATGTCCTGGGAGGATCTGACGCCGATTACCGGCATCACCCGAAAAGTGCTGGAGAACGCGGGCTATACCGTGAAAGTGGTGGAGTTTTCCGAGATCGGCATCGCGTATGCGGCGTTGACCAAGGGCGACGTACAAGTCCTGGCTTCGCAGACCGATTACGCCACCCAGGATTACTGGAACAAGAACAAGAACCGCCTGGAAAAACTCTCTCCGGTTTCCTATGGCTTGTACCAGGCCATCGCGGTACCCAAGTACGTAGACATCGATTCGCTGGAGCAACTCAACGACAACGCCGACAAGTTTGGCGGCAAGATCATCGGCATCGAACCCGGTTCAGGCTTGATGAGCGATGCCAACAAAGCGGTGAAGGATTATGGCTTCAAGCTGCAATTGCTTGAAGGCAGCACCGCCGCCATGACCGCCGCCCTGAAGTCCGCCGTCGACCGCAAAGAGTGGGTTGCCGTGACCATCTGGGAGCCGTCGTGGATGGCCCAGAAGTTCGACCTCAAGTTCCTCAAGGATCCCAAGGGTTCTTTCGCTCCGCCGCAGGCTTACTACTGGATCGGGCATAAAGGTTTCGCTGCCGAATACCCCCACGCCCGTGAAGTCATCGCCAGCGTGTATGTACCCCTGGCCGATATCACCGCCATCAACGGCGACGTCAAGGATGGCAAGACCATGGACCAGGCCGTCGCCGGCTGGGCCGACAAGCACGCCGACCTGATGAAGCGCTGGGCCAATATCAAACAATAAGCACTGCTGTTCTTTGCCACTGCCACGTTCTGAAAAAGCGCTCTGATCAATTAGAAAAACCAGCTCGACTGGTTCAATAGGCTTAGAAATGACAACGCTCAAAATCGACATTAACGAAGTGCTTGTGGATTGCCAGTCGGTCTGGAAGATCTTCGGTCAGAATGCCAAGGCAGCGATGGAGGCGGTGGTGCACAAGGGCCTTGGCAAAACCCAGGTGCTGCAGGATTTCAGCTGCGTGGTCGGGGTGTCGGATGTAAGTCTGCAGGTTCGCCGCGGTGAGATTTTTTGCATCATGGGGTTGTCCGGCAGTGGCAAATCGACCCTGATTCGGTTGCTTAACAAGTTGATCACCCCCAGCGCCGGCAAGGTGCTGGTCAAGGGTAAGGATTTGTCCGCATTGTCCCCCGCACAGCTACGGGAAGTACGAGCCCGGCATATCGGCATGGTGTTCCAGAGTGTGGCGCTGTTGCCCAACCGCACGGTGCTGGAAAACACCGCCTTCGGCCTGGAAGTACAGGGCGTGGGCAAGGCCGAGCGGTACCAGGTGGCCGAACGTGCGTTGGCCAAGGTCGGCCTCACTGACTGGTCATCGCGTTATCCCAGCGAGTTGTCGGGCGGCATGCAACAACGTGTCGGGTTGGCGCGGGCACTGACCGCGGACCCTGAGATTATTCTGATGGACGAACCGTTCAGTGCACTCGACCCGCTGATCCGTCGTCAACTGCAGGACGAGTTCCGCCAGCTCACCAAGGAACTGGGCAAGTCTGCGGTATTTATCACCCACGACCTGGAAGAGGCGATCCGTATCGGTGATCGCATCGCCATTATGAAGGACGGGGTGATTATTCAGGTCGGCACCGCCGAAGAGATCGTGTTGAACCCGGCCGATGACTATGTGGCCGAGTTCGTCGCAGGCATTTCACGCTTGCACTTGGTCAAGGCGCATTCGGTGATGACGCCGGTGGCGATCTACACGCAGGCCTTTGCGCAATGCGATTTTTCGCGCTTGACGCAGACGTCGTTGGATGCCGATATCAACGCGCTGATCGGTCTGACTATCGGCGCCAACCTTGAGCCGCTGGCAGTAGTCGAGCAGGGTGTGGTGGTCGGTATCATCACAGCCAAGGACCTGCTGCGCGGCGTGCAGGGCATTCCCAATGATGCCCACGCCACCGCCCCGTTTCTGGAGCCCTTGGCATGAGTATTCCAGACTTTTCGGTACAGTTCGACGCTGCCGTGGATTCGGGCCTGATGTGGCTGCAGGACAACGGTGAGTCATTCTTCGACGCTGCCAATGCGTTGCTCTCGGGGGTGTTCAAAGGGGTGGCATGGTGCATCGGCACACCGCCCTTTTATGTGATTGCCGTGCTGATCGGCCTGCTGGGCTGGCGCATGGTGGGCGCTCGTTTCGGCGTGTTGTCGATGCTTGCATTGCTGGTATGTGCGTTCATTGGTTTGTGGTTCGAGACGGTCAGTACCTTGGCGTTGGTGCTCACGGCGACGGTGCTGGCGCTGCTGGTTGCCGTGCCGCTGGGCGTACTGGCAGGGCTGGCGCCGAGATTCGATCGAGTGGTCGACCCCTGCCTGGACCTGGTGCAGACCCTGCCTCCCTATATCTACCTGTTGCCGGCCATCGCGTTGCTCGGTTACGGCCCTGCGACGGCACTGCTGGCGACTTTTATCGTCGCGGTACCACCGGCGTTGCGCCTGACAGCCCTGGGGATCCGCATGACGCCCAAGGAGTTCATCGAGTTGGGTGAAGCCAGTGGTGTCACCGGCTGGCAGATGTTTTTCAAGATCCGCTTGCCCTTCGCCATGCCGAGCATCATGGCAGGGGTCAATCAAAGCCTGATGATGGCGTTCGGCATGGTGGTGATCGCCGGGATCGTTGGTTCCGGCGGGCTCGGCGAATCGATCTACGGCGCCGTCCGTACCCTGGACATCGCCAAGTCGATCAACGCAGCGCTGGCCATCGTCATCCTCACCATGATTCTCGACCGTCTCGCCCAGAGTGCCGCCGAGTCGCGCGAGGGAGCAAGCCAATGAACCTGCAGGATTTGCGGTTTTCGCCAGGTGCGTTCCTGGCGCCCGCCATCGATTGGCTGAATGCCAACCTGCATGGCTTGTTCGTGGTAATCAGCAAGGTTATCGAGGCCTGCTTGGGCGCAATCGAGGGCTGCCTGCTCGCGCCCCATGCCTACGTGTTGATTGCCGTGGTGGTGCTGTTGGCCTGGGTCTTCGCCAACTGGCGCGTTGCCGTATTCGCCGGGTGGATGTTGGCGTTCTGCCTGTTCGCCGGGCTGTGGGTGGCGTCGATGCAGACCATCGCGCTGGTCTCGGTGGCGGTGCTGATTTCGGTGAGCATCGCCTTCCCCCTGGGCATCCTGGCCGCGCGGGTCAAGCGTGTGGACGCAGCGTTGCTGCCGATCCTCAATATCATGCAAACCGTGCCGCCGTGGGTGTACCTGATTCCGGCGGTGATGCTGTTCAGCCTGGGCCGTGTGCCGGCAATTATCGCCACCATCGTCTATGGCATCCCGCCGATGCTGCGCTTAACCACGCTGGCCTTCAAGCAACTGCCCAAGGACCTGCTGGAGCTAGGCCAGGCCATGGGCGCGTCGCCACGGCATATCCTGTTCAAGATCGAATTGCCCACGGCGGCGCCCACGCTGCTGGTGGGATTGAACCAATGCATCCTGTTGTCGCTGGCGATGGTGGTGCTTGCAGGTCTGGTGGGGGCAGGTGGACTGGGCGCCGAAGTAACGCGCGGGCTGACACGTATGGAAATGGGACTGGGCCTGCGTGCAGGTCTGGCCATTGTGGCCGTGGCCTTGTTGCTCGATCGCCTGTCACGCGGTGCCTTGCAGCGCCAGGCGCGTCGTACGTGATGCCCTGGAACGCCACCTCTCCAGCCAGTATTAAGGTGCCTGTTGTTGTCACTGTTGGCCCCGAATATTCACCAGGAAAATACCCTCAAAGCCGCATGGATACTGGGCCTTGGTTTCTATTTTAGTTGTGTATATAAATTGTAGACATTAAGAATATTGTTGTTTTATAGTGCGAATACAGGTAGTAGACCGTGTTCACTTAATCCCAGGAAGGTTTTCACGATGGCTACGAAAGAACTCGATCTGCAGGCTCCCGCCGAGTCGCCCGTTGACCGCAAGGCGGTATTGGGCGAGGCGCTGCGCCGCCGCATTCTCAGCATGGAACTGGCGCCGGGCGCCGTGGTGGATGAGTTGGCCCTGTGCGACGAGTTCGGTTTGTCGCGCCCACCTGTGCGTGAACTGATGCGGCAGATGGCGGCAGAAGGGTACATCGACCTTGAAGCTAACCGCGCTGCCCGGGTCTCGGCGATGAGCTACCAGTCGCTGCGCAGTTTTTTCCTGGCGGCGCCGTTGATCTATATCGCGACCACGCAATTGGCCTGCTCCCACGCAACGCCGGCGGAGGTGGTGGAGTTAAAGCGGATACAAGCGTTTTTCCGTTCCGCCATCGAGGAAAAAGATGTTGAGAAGCGTGTGCTCTACAACGACGAATTCCACCTGCAAATCGGCAAGATGGCCCACAACGCCTACCTGATGCCGAGCTTGCAGCGCCTGCTGATCGACCACGCTCGCCTGGGCAAAATCTTCTACCGCCACCCCACCACGGTGGACATGCAGGAAGACCTGGAAGTGGCCGCCCAACAGCATGACGACATGATCAGCGCAATCGAAAACCACGACCCGGTCTTGGCCGGTGAAATCGTGCGGGCCCACCTCGAACTGTCCCGTCGGCGGATGTCTGAGTACGCGGCCCCCGAAGGCCTGGATGTGACGCTTAACTACTGATCCCTCAATGACGGCCAGTGTGATGCGATCAACAGACGGGCAGCTTTTAATACTTACAACTATAAAAGAACCCAGGTCGCGAAAATGGCACTCATCAGAAACACACCGGCAGACGATTCAACCTGTGGCTGGTTTCACCTCAGCCCCCCTCGCGTGGCACGCCCGGCCCATAGCGGCATGCGGACGGCCCGCTGGGCAGTGGTCGGGGCGGGGTTCACCGGCCTGGCTGCAGCACGCCAGTTGGCGCTGAATTTTCCGGATGACGAGATCGTGCTGATCGAAGCGCAGGAAGTGGGTTACGGCGCCTCCGGGCGCAACGCAGGCTTCGCCATTGACCTGCCCCATGACATTGGTGCCGAAGACTATATCGGCGATATCGCCACCGCCAGGATCAGCATGGAGCTGAACCTCGCCGGGCAATCCATGCTGCGTGCGCTGGTGGAGCAACACGGCATCCGCTGCCAGTGGCGCGACTGCGGCAAGTATCAGGCCGCCGTCGAAGACCGTGGCATTGCCGTGCTGGACGCCTATCGCAGGGGCCTCGATAAGCTTGGCCAGCCCTACCAGGTGATCGAAGCCAATGACTTGCCCAGCCACATCGGCACCGGTTTCTATCGCAAGGCATTGTTCACCCCCGGTACTGCGCTGGTGCAGCCGGCGGCGCTGGTCAAAGGCCTGGCGGACAGCCTGCCGTCCAATGTGACGCTCTACGAAAACACGCCGATTACTGCCGTAGAGTACGGCGACAAAACCGTGCTGATCCACCCCCACGGGCGCATCATCGCCGACAAGCTTTTGCTGACGAATAACGCCTTCGCCATGAGTTTCGGCTTCCTCAAAAGCCGCATGCTGCCGATCTTCACCTATGCCAGCCTGACCCGACCGTTGACCGAAGAAGAACAAGCACGCCTCGGTGGGCAGGCCTCCTGGGGCGTGATCCCCGCCGATCCGTTTGGCACCACGCTGCGCCGTACCGTCGATAACCGCCTGCTGGTGCGCAACAGCTTCAGTTTCAACGCCGATGGGCGCAGCAATCCCAAGTACCTGCAGCGCTTCGTAAAACGGCATAAAGCGTCCTTCGACCGGCGGTTCCCGCTGCACCGCGAGGTCAATTTCGAATACACCTGGGGCGGTTCCCTCAGCCTGTCGCGCAACCATATGGCGCACTTCGGCGAATTGGCCAAAAACGTCTACGGCGCCCTGTGCTGCAATGGCCTCGGTGTAACCCGTGGCACCGTCACCGGCACCTTGCTGGCCGATTGGCTGGCGGGCAACACCAATCATTTGGTGGACTTCCTGTTGACGTCCCCGGGACCGAGCAGAAACCCACCGGAACCTCTGTTGTCAGCGGGTGTGAACATGAACTTGCTATGGGGACAAAGCCGCGCCGGCCAGGAAAGTTGAGCGTCGCAACACGCTAGATAGGCAATACCGAACTTAATCTATCAATGAGTAAACAGCAGGCGCTTGCGACTGCGGTTTCTGATTGAGACGGCTTTCATTCGCCTGAATTTCAAGTGTGCGCCGTACCTCGGCGAATGAACTAAGCGAAGTAGGAGACAATAATGACAAGTCCGAATGCCTCAGTTGAAGATGTACCGCTTAATAACTTTCACCGCCTGCTAACCGTGCGTTCGGGGGGTGGTTCTTTTGTCGATGGTTATGTATTAAGTATTATCGGTATTGCCATGGTGCAATTAGCCGGCGCCTTGCAGCTCAGCGAGTTCTGGCAAGGCCTGATTGCCGCTTCGGCGTTGATCGGCGTGTTCTTTGGCGGTTTTATCGGCGGCTGGCTGACCGATAAATTAGGTCGCAAGAAAGTCTATTTCATGGGCCCGTCGCTATTTATCGTGTGTTCGCTGGCGCAGTTCTGGGTCGAGTCGGCGTGGGCGTTATTTATCTTGCGTTTCATCATCGGCCTGGCGGTCGGCATTGAATACCCGGTCGCCACTTCGCTGTTGGTGGAGTTCCTCCCGAAACAACAACGCGGGCCGCGTCTCGCCGCGCTGACCATCCTTTGGTTCGCCGGTGCGGCCTTTGCCTACGTGGTCGGCAACGCGATCCTCAACACCGGTACCGATGATGCCTGGCGCTATGCGTTGGCGAGTGCCTCGGTGATCGGCCTGGCGCTGCTTGTCCTGCGCCTGGGCACCCCGGAGTCGGCGCGCTGGTTACTCAGCAAGGGCCGCGATGCCGAAGCCGATCAGGTCATCAAGCGAATCTACGGGCCGCACTATTCGCTGCGGGACCTGCCGGAGCAGCCTGACGAACGCAAGATGACCTTGTGCGACCTGCTGCGCTCCGGTTATGGCAAGCGCCTGTTCTTTGTCTCGGTGTTCTGGTCCTGCTCGATCATTCCCGTGTTCGCGGTGTACGCGTTCGCCCCTAAGGTACTGCTGGCGCTCAACTTGAAAGGTGAATGGGCCTCTTATGGCTCGATGTTCATCACGCTGCTGTTTGTGGTCGGTTGCGTGCTGGCAACCCGGCTGATCAACACCCTTGGCCGGCGCAGCATGTTGATCCACAGCTTCCTCTGGTCAGGGCTTGCGCTGTTGCTGTTGGCGGCCTTTTCCAACAGCCATGAAGTGCTGGTGCTGTTGCTGTTTGGCGCCTACGCCGTGTTCATCGGCGGCGCACAAGTGCTGCAACTGGTTTACCCGAATGAATTGTTCCCCACGGAAATCCGCGCCTTTGCCGTCGGCATCGGCACCTCGTTGTCGCGGGTCGGCGCGGCCGTGGGTACGTATCTGGTCCCGCTGTCCCTGCATACATTGGGTATCGGCAACACCATGTATGTCGCGGCCGGCGTGACCTTTATCGGCCTGGCTGCGGCCTGGGCCATGGCGCCTGAAACACGTTCCTTGAACTTGCGCGATGCGGCGGCGTTAAGCCGCTGAGTTGAAAACATCCCTTTTACTGTTGGAGAGACACTCATGAAGTTTGAAGGCATCTATACACCGGCCATCACCCCGCTGACCGCTGCCGGCCAGATCGACAACGCGGCGTTCGCCGACGTCCTTGAATACCTGATCGAATCCAAGGTCCACGGCATCATCATCGGTGGCTCCACCGGTGAATACTACGCGCACACCGCTCAGGAGCGCGTTGAGCTGGCCCGGCACGCCAGGGAAGTGATCGGCAATCGCCTGCCCCTGGTGATCGGTACCGGCGCCATCCGTACCGAAGACTCGGTGGAATATGCCAAGGCGGCGCGTGCGATCAAGGCCGATGCGATCCTCGTCGGCTCGCCGCCTTATGCGTTACCGACCGAGCAGGAAAACGCCATCCACGCGTTGACCGTCGACAAGGCCGCCGACCTGCCGATCATGCTTTATAACTACCCGGGCCGGATGAGCGTGAATATGGGTGACGAGTACTTCAAGGCCGTATCCACCTCAAAAAACGTCGTGGCCATCAAGGAAAGTTCAGGCGACATGGCCCAGGTGCATCGCCTGGCCACACAATACCCGAACATCGCCCTGTCATGTGGCTGGGATGACCAGGCCCTGGAGTTCTTCGCCTGGGGCGCGCGCAGTTGGGTGTGCGCCGGTTCCAACTTTGTGCCGCGTGAGCACATCGCGCTGTATGAAGCCTGCGTGATCGAAAAAGACTTCGACAAAGGCCGCAGGATCATGGGCGCGTTCATGCCGTTGATGGACTTCCTCGAAGGCGGCAAATTCGTCCAGGCCATCAAGGCCGGTTGCGCTTTAAACGGCCTGCGTACCGGCAGCGTGCGTTCGCCGCTGCAACCGCTCTACGAACATGAAAAGCACGCGCTGGAGCAGGTCATTACCACCCTCAAGCGCGACGTTGCCCACATCGTTGGAGGTGCATGATGACCCAACTGCTCAGTGCCGTCGAATACGCCGCGATTGCAAAGGACATGAAATTCCCCACTACGTCTTTCATCAATGGCGCGTCCTACACCTCAGGTTCGGGCAAGACCTTTACCACCACCAACCCTGCCACCGGCGAAGTGCTGGCGCAAATCACCGCGTGCAACAGCGACGATGTGGATGTTGCCGTGGCCTCGGCCAAGCAGGCCTTCGACGATGGCCGCTGGCACACGCTCAGCCCTGGCACACGCAAGAAAGTGCTGCTGCGCTTTGCGGACCTGCTGGAGCAGCACGCCCACGAATTGTCCGTGCTCGAAAGCCTCGACAGTGGCAAGCCGGTGCGTGAATGCCAGCTGACTGACGTGCCGGAAACCATCCACATGATCCGCTGGCACGCCGAACTGATCGACAAGATCTACGACAACACCGCCCCGGTCGGCCACGATGCACTGACCCTGGTGGTGCGCGAAGCCATCGGCGTGGTCGGCCTGGTGCTGCCGTGGAATTTCCCGCTGCTGATGCTGGCCTGGAAAATTGCTCCCTCGCTCGCGGCCGGTTGTTCGATTGTGGTCAAGCCTGCCAAGGAGACCACGTTGACGGCGTTACGCGTCGCCGAGCTGGCGTCCCAGGCCGGCATTCCGGATGGCGTGTTCAACGTGGTCTCCGGTGGTGGTCGCGAAGTGGGCGAGCCGTTGGGTCGTCACATGGATGTCACCATGGTCAGCTTCACCGGTTCCACCGACACCGGCCGCCTGTTCTTGCAGTACGCGGCAGAATCGAACCTCAAGCGCATCGTGCTTGAACTCGGTGGTAAAAACCCGGCCGTGGTCATGAACGATGTGGCCGACCTGGATCTGGTGGCGGGGCATATCGTCAACGGTTCGTTCTGGAATATGGGGGAAAACTGCTCGGCGTCTTCGCGCCTGATCGTCCACGCCGATATCAAGGATGAACTGCTCAGGCGCATAGGCGTGCAACTGCAGGCCTGGAAGATGGGCAGCCCGCTTGATCCGGACAACCGATTGGGTTCGATGGTCAGCAAAGCGCACTTCGATAAAGTCAGTTCATACCTGGTACAGGCCGGCAACGAACAACTGCGCGTGGTCTTCGGAGGCAAGACCGAATACGACATTTACGTGCAACCGACCGTGGTCGATGGGGTAGGTGCCGACAGCCTGCTGTTCAGGGAAGAGATCTTCGGGCCGGTGCTGACCGTCACGACGTTCAATACCCTGGAAGAAGCCATCACCTTGGCCAACGACACGATCTACGGCCTGGCCGCATCGGTCTATACCGACAACCTGCGCAACGCGATCAAGCTCTCCCGCGAGATCCGCGCCGGCATTGTCACCGTCAACTGCTTTGGCGAAGGCGACGCCTCCACCCCATTCGGCGGCTACAAGCAGTCAGGGTTCGGTGGGCGTGACAAATCCATCTGGGCCCATGACCAATACACCGAGATCAAGACCATCTGGATCGACGTGTCCCAAGGCTGAGACACACAGGCAGCGCCTCGCTTCAACGCTCAACGCAGGGGCGGGGCGTCTGTGTCAGCGGAGCAGGGCGAGGGCAGCTCACCCGCCGCTGCACGCCCGGAGGCCTCAGTCGGAGCGCGCAGCCTCCATGCCGCGCCGGATCCGCATCAGGTCCTGATACGCCTCGGTGCGCTTTGCATCGGCTAGCTGTTTCGCTTCGGTAAAGCGCAGCCAGTCACCGGCGTCGGCCAGGCTGCTGCCTATGATGGCGTAGGCCTGTGTTTCCAGGCGGTCGGCCTCGTAGAACAGTTCGGTGTTTGTGGCCAGCTCAATTTCCCAGCCGGCTTGTTTCGACACGTCACGCATATTCGCTGCCATGGCCTTCACCCCAAGGTCGTCATGTGCGAGCGAAGAGAGCAGGGCCTGGTCGAGGCCGCCGGGTTCGTTGCTCGCGTAGGAGCGACACAAGCCGTTCTCGTGTCTGATAGGTCCTTCAATGTTGATGGATAAACGTGGAGGTTCGTTCAAATTAGTTCGGGGGGCGCTGCTTCACTATTTCCGCGCCCCCGTAACAGTTGTCGAGCGCTGAGTCCGTTGGGGGTTGGCAACGGCAAATGCATCTTCAACCACTCTTGCCCGAAGGGATAGGGCACTGGACCTTGAACAACTCAAGCGGGAGTTGGGGTAGGCCTCAGTACACCCGTTCAACGCATATGCAAAATAATCGGACTGCTGCTGGCCGGGTCGGTATGCCCGCGCAGCTTGCCGACTGCCTTGGCGTCGATCGCCTCCCCGTGGTTGCCCCAGGTGCTGCGCACGTAGGTCAGTACCTGGGCGATTTCCGCATCGGACAGTTGCTCACGAAACGCCGGCATGCGGTAGGCGTCCGGTACGCCGGCGGCCACTACCCGCTGTGAGCCGTTGAGGGTGATGTTGATCGCCGAGGCGCTTTCCCTGGCCAATGCCGAGGTGGCGCCGGCCAGGGGGGGCATCCATTCGGGCTGGCCCTTGCCGTCAAGGCCATGGCAGGAGGCGCAGCGGGTCGCGTAGGTGTGGGCACCGGGGACGTCCTGGCGTGTATCGGCGGCTACGTACTGCCAGGGCGTGCCGTCACGCTGTGGGTCGCCGGGCAGTGACTTGAGGTAACGGGCGATGGCGGCCAGGTCGGCGTCTTCCATGAACTGCGTGGAGTTGTTGAACGCTTCGGTCATCGAGCCGTAGACCACCGCATGGGCGTTGCGCCCGGTCTTGAGGAATTGCACGATCTGCGCCTCGCTCCAGCGCCCCAGGCCGGTGTTGGGGTCCTGGCGCAGGCTCGGAGCGTACCAGCCGTCGAGCAGGGCGCCGGCGAGGAACGGCTTGCCGGACTCGTCCAGGGCTTTTTCGTTGAAGGCCAGGCCGCGCGGCGTGTGGCAGCTGCCGCAGTGGCCAGGGCCCTGGACGATGTAGGCGCCACGGTTCCATCGCGCGTCCTGGTTGGGTTTGGCCGCGTAAGTGGCGGTCGGCGCGAAGAGGCCGTTCCACAGGGCAATGGGCCAGCGCAGATTGAGCGGCCAGGGAATATCGCTGGGGATGTTGGGCTCGCTGGCCGGCTGTACGCCTTGCATGAAGAACGCATACATCGCGCGGATATCGTCGTCGCTGAGCTTGGCGTAAGACGGGTAGGGCATCGCCGGGTAGAGCCGCCGCCCGCCCGGTGCTACGCCGTGGCGCACTGCTCGGTCGAAGTCGGCGAGGCTGTAGGTGCCGATGCCGTGGGTGCGGTCCGGGGTGATGTTGGTGGCGTGAATGGCGCCCAGCGGCGTGGCCATTTCCAGGCCCCCGGCGAAGGGCGCCTTGCCCGGCAGGCTGTGGCAGGCGACGCAGTCACTGAGGCGGGCGACATATTCGCCGCGACTGACCTGTGCGGGGTCGACGCTGGCGGCCTGTTCCTGCGCGAACGGGGTGGCGGGCTGGCGGGTGACATACCAGGCCAGCAGGCCGGCGGCGACCAGGCAGGGCAGCACCAGCCAGCCTGCGGTTCTTGCGAATCGACGGTTGTTCATGGGCGGTCTCGCTCGGTTAGCTGAAGGTGTGTCGGCTTAATGGCAGGCTGCGAACACGCTGGCCGGTCAACTGCGCTACCGCATTGACCACGGCTGGCGCCACAGCGGGGAGCGGAGGCTCACCGATGCCGCCCATCTTCTCGCCACTCTCGACAATCTTCACGTGTACCTGCGCCATCCGTGAGGGCGGCAGGATCGGGTAAAGGTCGTAATTGCGTGCCCGTGGCTTACCGTCCACGTACACCGCTTCCTCCAGCAATGTCTGCGATAAGCCCAAGGCCACCGCGCCATTGACCTGGGCTTGCACAATCGCCGGGTTGACGATGCTGCCGGGGTCGATGGCTTCCCAGATGTGGTGCACCTTGACCTGGCCGTTTTCAAGCGACACTTCGGCGATCACCGCCGCGTGGGAGCCGAACGGCGAGGCCATGGCCACGCCGCGTGCGCGCCGGGTGCCGTCTTCGGCGGTGTAGGGGCCACGCTTCCAGCCACCGGACAACTCGCCCACGGCCTTGAGCAGGGTGGTCAGCCGTGGGTTGTCGCGCAGCAGGTGCAGGCGCAGCTCATAGGGATCGCGGCCGCCTTTGTCCGCCAGCTCATCAAGGAACGCTTCGTAGAAGAAGTCATTCAGCGAATTGCCCACCGAACGCCAGTAGCCGAGCATGGCCGGGCCCTTGACGTAGATCTGCGCGATGCGTTTGTTGGGGATGGCGTAGCTCTTGCCCGACAACCCTTCAAGGGCGGTGGGGTCGAGTTTTTCGCCCTGCTTGCCGGCGATGGCCTCGGTAGGGCCTTCCGTGGCGCTCACCGCTTCGATCGCCACCGGCAGGCCGTCGGCGTCCAGCGCGGCGCGGAACTTGACCACCGCCACCGGGCGCAACACGTCGCGCAGGAACTCTTCCTCACGGCTCCAGATCAGCTTGACCGGACGACCCACCGCCTTGGCCAATGCAATCGCCTGGGGGTAGGGGCTGGCCGAGTCATACAGGAAGTGCCGGCCGAAAAAACCGCCCAGCAGCGGCGAGTGCAGGGTCACCTGCGCGGGGTCGAGCCCGGCGCGCTTGGCGATGTCGGCGCGGAAAAGATCGGGTGCCTGGTTGGGCAGCCAGATCTCCAACGAACCGTCGGGGTTGAAGCGCGCCAGGGCTGACGGTGGCTCCAGTTGCCCATGGTTGAGGTATTGGTTGTGGTAGGTGGCCTCGACCTGGGTCTTGGCGTTTTTCAACGCGCCGGCCACATCGCCTTCGTTCTCGTCGTCACGGGCCGGGCCTTGCTGGGCCGCGAGGAAATCGCGAAAGCCGTCGCTGGAAAAATCAGCGGGCATGCCGCGCACTTTTGAGTCGGCCGTCGGTTCCTGCCAGTCGACCTGGATCGCCTCCACCGCACGCTTGGCGTGCCACCAGCGTTCGGCCACCACGGCCACCGCGCCGGGCAGCACGTGCACGGAGTGCACGCCTTTCATGGCTTCGACCTGGGATTGATTGCGCAGGCTGCCCACGGTCATGCCCAGGCGCGGCGCGTGCTGCACGGCGGCGTGGAGCATGCCGTCGACCTTGATGTCGATGCTGTACTGCGCCTTGCCGGTGGATTTGTCATAGGCATCCAGGCGCTTGACCGGTTTGCCGATCCAGCGGAACTGGCTCGGGTCGCGCAGGGTGATGCCGGCCGGGTCGGGCACCGGCATGTCCAGGGCGCGGCCGGCCAACTCGCCGTAGCCCAGGGAACGGCCGGAGGCGGCGTGCACCACGCGGCCGGGTTGGGTGGTCAGTTGGGCCACCGGCACACCAAGCTGCTCGGCGCCGGCCTGCAACAGCATGGCGCGGGCGAGGGCGCCCAGGCGGCGCATGACCGGGTAGCTCATGCGCACCGACATGCTGCCGCCGGTGATGCGCATGCCGTTCTCCATCACCACATAGGCCTCACCGGGTGGCGCGGCTTCGACGATAAAGGTGGCGGGGTCGGCATCCAGCTCTTCGCCGACGATCTGCGCCATGGCGGTGTGGGTACCTTGGCCGCCTTCCATAAAGGGGCTGAGCAGGCGCACCGTACCGTCCGGGCGAATCTCCAGGAACGCCGGTACCTGGGTGCCGCGTTCTGCGGCGGCAGCGGCCTGCACCCGGGCCGAACCCAGTGGCAGGCCAAAACCGATGACCAGTGCACCCACCGCCGTGCTGGCGAGGAAGCGTCGACGCGACAGGTTGATCGGCTCGCCCAGGGTGAGGCCGGGGATGACGGATGGCGTGTTCATCAGGCGCTCTCCTTCCCGGCGGCCAGGTCATGCATGGCGGCATGGATGGCGTTGTAGGTGCCGCAGCGGCACAGGTTGACCATGGCCGCGTCGATTTGCGCAGTGGTCGGCGCGGGGCTGTGCTTGAGCAGCGCGGTGGCTGCCACCACCTGCCCGGACTGGCAGTAACCGCATTGCGCCACCTGATGCTCGACCCAGGCACTGACCACCCGCTTGCCCACTTCATCAGCTTCGATGGCCTCGATGGTGGTGATCTCACGCCCGACCACCCCGGCCACCGGCGTGACGCACGAACGCACGACATTGCCGTCCACCAGCACCGAGCAGGCGCCGCATTGGGCCAGGCCACAGCCGTACTTGGTGCCGGTCAGCCCGAGGTCATCGCGGATCACCCACAGCAGCGGCGTGTCGGCGTCGGCGTCGACCTGATAGGTCTTTTGATTGATGCGTAATTCCATGGCTGGCTCACCTGCTGATCATCGGTCGGGATAGCGTGTTTCTTATAAGAAAGGCGATGGGCGCCCATTGTCGAACTCTAGATCAGGGCACAAGGGCCATCTATGAAAAAACCGAACATTCGGAGGATCAGGCAAGTATTCGAGAGGATTGAGTCAGTCAGGCAGGTGCTCGATCAACACAGGGGCCGGCAGCCGATTGGTTTGTGAGGGTTTATTGATCTGGGTCAGTACAACCCCCTATTGGCTCCAGATGACCGTCCGAGAGCGGTAGCGCCGTTTTCATGGGTGATATTATGGCGCCACTATCTTGGCGTGACAGGCGCCAGTCTGATCCATGGACATGAGGCTTTAGGGAAATGCTTAAGAACGCTCCGCTGCGTCTGAAACTGTTGTTGATTCTGCTGCTGCCCATGCTCGGGTTCCTGACCCTGGCCGGCGTGTTTGTGGTGGACAATTACAAAACGCTGCGCGACATGAACACCACGGTGATGGCCAGCGCCACCGCCCAGAAGTTGAGCCAGTTGATTACCACCTTGCAGCGTGAGCGTGGTGCCAGTGGCGTGTTCCTCGGCAGTGGCGGCAAGTCCATGGGCGAGCGGATGGTGCAGATGCGCAGGGATTCCAGCGCGGCCGTCGAGGTGGTGCGCGGTTTGTCCACCTCCGGCGGTGCGAACCTGGACAACGTCCTGCGGGCCCTGGACCAGTTGCCGGCGATGCGTGGGCAGGTCGACAAGCTGAGTATCAACAGCACCGAATCCGGCGCGCGGTATACCGAGATCATTCAAGTGCTGACCGGTTACACCCATTCCCTGGAAGCGAGCGTCAACAACGCGACCATCGTCTACGCCCTGGGGGCCCTGAATCAATTTATCGAAATGAAAGAGCGGGCCGGGCGCGAGCGCGTGGTGCTGGGCCTGGTCTTCAGCCAGGGGCATTTCGATGAGGCGCTGTTGTCGCGCTTCAGCCGCAACCTGGGCGAGTTCGGCGCCTATTACGATGCGTTCCGGCGCAAGGCGCCCGCGGCCTCGCTGGCGCAGTTCGATACGCAAATGCAACAACCTGCCGCCGTCGAAGTCGGCAAGTTGCAGCGCCTGGCGTTTGAGGTGCCGATGGGGCAGGCGCTGGGGATCAAACCCGAAGCCTGGTTTGAAACCTCTACCCAACGCATTGACCTGATGAGCCAAGTGGAGGAAGCCCTGGGCCAAAGTGTCAGCAGCCTGGCGATGCACGAGCGGGATGACGCCCGCCGCGCCCTGTGGCTGACCGTTGGCGCGGTGATCGTGTCCCTGCTGGCGGTGGCGGTGTTGTCCTGGCTGATCATCCGCATGATCGATTCGGCGGTGCGCGACCTCAACCGCGTGCTCAATGACCTGGCACAGCGCGATCTCAGCGCGCGGGCGACTTATGAAAGCAAGGATGAATTCGGTCAGATCTCGCGCAACCTCAACCGCATGGCGCAAGAGATCAGTGGCGTGGTACAGGAAATCGGCAACGCCACCGCGCAGGTTGCAACGGCGGCGGAGGAGTCTTCCACGGTGACGATGCAGACCAGCCAGAGCGTCGAGCAACAGCGTCAAAGCACCGAACTGGTGGCCACGGCGATCAACCAGATGAGCGCCACCGTGCGCGAGGTGGCGCACAGCACCAACGATGCGGCGCAGCTGTCGCAGCGGGTCAATACCAGCACCACCCAAGGACGCACCGAGATCGAAGGCACCATCACCCTGATCCGCCAGCTCTCGGGGCAGGCCGAGGACACCGCGCTGATCATTGGCGAACTCAAGCAGGAGAGCGATGGGATTTCCTCCGTGCTCGACGTCATTCGCGGCATTGCCGAGCAAACCAACCTGCTGGCCTTGAACGCGGCCATCGAAGCGGCGCGGGCGGGGGATCATGGGCGCGGATTTGCCGTGGTGGCGTCCGAGGTGCGGGTACTTGCGCAGAAGACCCAGGAGTCCACCGGGAACATTCAGCAGATGATCAGCAACCTGCAAAGTGGTTCGGATCGGGCGAGCTCGTCCATGCAGGAGACTCTGGGCAAGGCCCAGGACGGCGCGCGCAAGGTCGAACGTGCAGGTGAATTGTTGTTGGAGATCGCCGAAGGCGTGGCCAGTATCAGTGATCGCAACCTGCAGATTGCTTCGGCGGCCGAAGAGCAGAGTGCGGTTTCAGAAGACATCAACCGTAACGTCAACGAGATCAACGACCTGGTCATCCAGGTCAGTGCCGGCGCCGAGCAAACCGCAATCACCAGCCAGGAACTGGCGCGCCTGGCCGAGCACCAGCAGCGGCTGGTCAATCGGTTCAAGGTGGCGTGAGGCGAGGGCGGCCTGCTCCGATGGCGGTGGGTCAGTCGACCTCTACAGTGACTGACACTCCGCTATCGGGAGCAAGCCCCCTGCCACAGTTGTTTGGTGGCGATGGGTGGATGGCAGCAAGGCCTTGATGTCGTCCAAGCCTGCTCCTGCAGTCAGTCCGCCCAGCCGTCACGCACCGCACTGCGAATCCCCTCCAGCAACATCGCGAACGCCGGGTTGTCATTGTTCTCGCGCCAGATCAGGTGCAGTTCACTTTGCGCGCCTTCGCCCAGGTCGATATCGCGAAACACCACGTTCTTGAACACCACGCTGCTGGCGCAACGCGGTACCAGCGCCAAGCCCATGCCGGCGTTGACCAGGGCCAGGATGGTCAGGGACGAGCCCAGCCACTGCACATATTCGGGGGCGACCCGGGCCGAGCGCAGCAGGCCGGTGAGCAGTTCGTTGAACGGCGGGTAGGCCGCATGGGCATACATCAGGAACGGCTGGGCGTCGAGGTCGTGGACGCTGACGCTGTCGGCACTGGCCAGTCGATGGCTGCTCGGCACCGCCAGCACGAAGGGCTCGCGCACCAGGCATTCGGTGGCATAACCGGGTTCCAGCAGGGGCGCGCGGACGATGCCCAGGTCGATGCGCCGCGCACGCAGGGCTTCGTATTGCTGGTAGGTGTTCATCTCCGAGAGGTCGATCCTGACCTGGGGCTGCTTGAGCCGTGCCTCGGCAATGACCCTGGGCAAAAACTCATACACCGCGCTGCCGACGAAGCTGATATTCACCGTGCCGATATCGCCCTCGGCAAAACGCCGTGCGGTCACGGCTGCCTGCTGGGCGCGCTCCAGCAGGTTCTGCGCCTCGATGAAAAACGCGCGCCCGGCGGCAGTGAGGGCGACGCTGCGGGTGGTGCGGGTAAACAGCTCCACGCCCAGATGATGTTCGAGCAATTGGATCTGCCGGCTGAGGGGCGGCTGGGTCATGTTCAGGCGTTCGGCGGCGCGGCGAAAATTCAGCTCGGTGGCCACGGTGGTGAAGCAGCGCAGTTGTGTCAGTTCGAACATTGATCTAATCCAGGTATCAATCGAATGCCAAGTTAGATTAGACGGGAACAATCCCCGGCGTCCATCCTCGGTGCGTCCCTAAAAAAACAATGAGTGGGAGTTGCCCTTGGATACCGTCCAGAATCCGCCCGACCCGAGCGTGCTCGCCCGCGCAGCCGCCAAGGTCAAGCGTCATGTACTGCCGTTGTTCGTGGTGATGTTCATCGTCAATTACATCGACCGGGTCAATATCGGCTTTGTGCGCAGCCATATGGAGACCGACCTGGGCATTGGCGCCGCCGCCTATGGTTTGGGCGCCGGGCTGTTCTTCATCGGTTACGCGATCTTCGAAGTGCCGTCCAACCTGTTGCTGCAGCGCTACGGCGCACGGGCCTGGTTGACACGCATCATGTTCACCTGGGGCGCGGCCGCGATGGCCATGGCCTTTGTCCAAGGCGAAACCAGCTTCTATATCCTGCGTTTCGTGCTCGGCGCGGCCGAAGCCGGTTTTTTCCCCGGCATCATCTATTACTTCACCCAGTGGTTGCCGGCCGCCGAGCGCGGCAAGGCGATGGCGATTTTCCTCAGCGGTTCGGCCATCGCCTCGGTGATTTCCGGGCCGGTGTCGGGGGCGTTGCTCAACGTCAGCGGCTTGAGCCTGCATGGCTGGCAGTGGATGTTCCTGATCGAGGGCTTTGCCTCCATCCTGTTGTGCGGGTTTGTGTGGTTCTGGTTGCACTCTCATCCCCATCAGGCCAAGTGGCTCAGCGCCGAAGAAAAGCATGCACTGGTGACGGCCATCGCGCTTGAGCAAACGGCCCGCGAAGCCAACCGGAGCGTGCGGCCGTCGATGTTCAAGCTGCTGGCCGACAAGCAGATCGCGCTGTTCTGCTTTATCTACTTTTCCATCGCCCTGACCATCTACGGCGCCACGTTCTGGCTGCCGAGCATGATCAAGAAAATGGGCAACCTGGGCGACTTCCAGGTGGGGTTGTTCAACTCGATCCCGTGGTTGATTTCCATCGTCGCCATGTATGGGTTCGCTGCCCTGGCGAGCAAGTGGAAACACCAGCAGGCGTGGGTGGCGCTGATGCTGGTGATCGCCGCCGTCGGCATGTTCATGTCCACCACCGGCGGGCCGGTGTTTGCGTTTGTGGCCATCTGTTTTGCCGCGATTGGCTTCAAGGCCGCCTCGGCGCTGTTCTGGCCGATCCCCCAGGGTTACCTGGATGCGCGCATCGCCGCGGCGGTGATCGCCTTGATCAATTCGGTCGGCAACCTCGGCGGTTTTGTTGCACCCACCACCTTCGGCCTGCTGGAGCAGACCACCGGTTCGATTGAAGGCGGACTGTATGGCCTGGCCGCGACCTCGCTGGTGGCCGCGGTGGTGGTGTTTTTTGCGCGCACCGCACCACGGCCCGGTGTGCCGCCCACCTCCAAACCGACTCATCATCACGCCTTGCGTCCAGGCCCACAGGGAGCCGCCTCTTGAAAATCGTCCGCGTCACCGTCACCCCCATCGCGTTTCGCGACCCGCCGCTGCTCAACGCTAGCGGTATCCACGAAGCCTTCGCGCTGCGCTCGATCATCGAAATCGAGAGCGACACCGGCTACATCGGCCTTGGCGAGAGCTACGGCGATGCCCCGGCGCTGGCGATCCAGCAACAGGTCAAGGACCAACTGATCGGCCTCGATCCGTTCAACCTCAACCAACTGCGCGCCATCGTGCAGGCCACCGTGGCGGCGCACAAACCCGCGAGCATTGCCGGCGCCGAACTGGCCCCCGGTTCCCATGCGAGCAAGGCAGTGAGCAATGCCTATTCGGCGTTTGAGGTGGCGTTTCTCGACCTGCAGGCGCACTCATTGAATGTGCCGCTGGTGGACCTGCTGGGCGGCGCGATCCGCGACCGGATCCCGTTCAGCGCCTACCTGTTCTTCAAGTATGCCGAGCACATCGACTCGCCCTATAAACCCGACAGTTGGGGCGAAGCCCTCAACGAAGTACAGATCGTCGCCCAGGCGCGGCGGATGATCGACACCTATGGCTTCAAAAGCATCAAGCTCAAGGCCGGTGCGCTGGACCCTGAGCATGAAGTGGCGTGCATCAAGGCCTTGAAAAAGGCCTTCCCCGGTGTGCCGCTGCGCATCGATCCGAATGGCAATTGGTCCCTGGAAACCTCGATCCGCATGGCCGAACTGCTCGGCGATGACCTGCAGTATTACGAAGACCCGACCCCCGGCCTGGAAGGCATGGCCGAGTTGCACAAACGCACCGGCTTGCCCCTGGCGACCAACATGGTGGTCACCGATTTCGATGAGTTCCGCCGCAGCGTGGCCCTGGACAGCGTGCAGATCGTGCTCGCCGACCATCATTACTGGGGCGGCCTGCGCGACACCCAGGTATTGGCGAAGATGTGCCAGACCTTTGGCCTGGGCGTGTCGATGCACTCCAACTCACACCTGGGCATCAGCCTGATGGCCATGGCCCACGTGGCCGCGTCGGTGCCCAACCTCGACTACGCCTGTGACACCCACTACCCCTGGCAAGAACCGGACGAAGAAGTGATCAAGGGCGGCAAACTGCCGATTGTCGACGGCTGCGTGAAGATCACCCGCGCACCGGGGCTGGGCCTGGAACTGGACCCTGACCAACTGGGCAAGCTGCATGACCAATACCTCAGCTGCGGCATTCGCCAGCGCGACGACGTGAAGCAGATGCAGCGCTATCAACCGGATTGGAAGACCGTCAAACCGCGTTTCTGAAGCTGGTCGCTTCGTTTTGCCCGGTGGAGCCTTTAGCGGCCGCCGGGCTTTTTTTCAGCTGAAATCTTCCTCGAAGTGTTCCTGTTCACCCCGTGTATCACTCTGGCGTCGCACCACCTCCATCTGCCGCAACTCCACCCGGCGGATTTTGCCGGAAATGGTCTTGGGCAATTCGCTGACAAACTCGATCCGCCGCACCCGCTTGTAGGGCGCCAGGTGCTCGCGGGCGAACTCAAGGATGTGGCGTGCCAGCTCGGCGCTGCCCGGGGCGTCGTGGGCCAGGATCAGGAACGCCTTGGGCACCGCCAGGCGCAACGGATCGGGGCTGGGCACCACGGCCACTTCCATCACCGCCGGGTGTTCGATCAGCGCGCTTTCCAGCTCGAAGGGGCTGATCCGGTAGTCGGAGGCCTTGAACACGTCGTCGGCGCGCCCCACGAAGGTGATGTAGCCGTCGGCGTCGATCTGCGCGGTGTCGCCGGTGCGGTAGTAACCGTCGCGCATCACCTCGGCGGTTTTCTCCGGGCTGTCTTCGTAGCCGAGCATCAGGCCCAGTGGGCGTATATCCAGGGGCAGGGCGACTTCACCCTCGGTGCCCGGCACGCCGTCGGCGTCCAGCAGGGCCACCTGGTAGCCCGGCAACGGGCGGCCCATGGAGCCTGGCTTGAGCAACTGGCCCGGGGTGTTGCCGACCAGGGCGGTGGTTTCCGATTGGCCGAAGCCGTCGCGCAGCGGCAGGCCCCAGGCCTGTTGGATCTGCTCGATGATCTCCGGGTTCAGCGGTTCACCGGCGCCCACCAGTTCGCGCAGGTTCAGGCGCGATTTGTAGCTGGCCAGGTCTTCCTGGATCAGCATGCGCCACACCGTGGGCGGGGCGCACAGGCTGGTCACCCTGTACTTTTCCAGCGCGCCGAGCAATGCCTGGGCACTGAACCGCGCGACGTTATGGATAAAGATGCAGGCGCCGGCATTCCACGGTGCGAACAGGCAGCTCCAGGCATGCTTGGCCCAGCCTGGCGAGGAGATGTTCAGGTGCAGGTCGCCGGGTTGCAGGCCGATCCAGTACATGGTCGACAGATGGCCGACCGGATAGCTCTGGTGGCTGTGCAGCACCATCTTCGGTTTTGAGGTGGTGCCGGAGGTGAAATACAGCAGCATCGGGTCCGTGGCCAAGGTACGGCCCTCGACCTCGAACCGCTCGGGGTATTCGAAGGCGGCGCTGTGCGCGACCCAGCCAGTCGGCGCCGCTCCCACGCAGACGCGGCTGCAACCTTCGCCCAGGCCCTCGAACTTGCCGACATGCGCCGCGCCGACCACCAGGTGGCGGACCTGGCCCCGCTCGATGCGGTCGTGCAGGTCGACGGGGTTGAGCAGGGCGGTGGCGGGGATCACCACGGCGCCGAGCTTGAAGGCGGCCAGCATGGTTTCCCACAGCGCCACATCGTTGCCGAGCATCAGCAGCACGCGTTCGCCACGCTTCACACCGAGGGCGCGCAGGTGGTTGGCCACCTGGTTGGAACGCGCGGCCAGTTGCTGGAAGCTGTAGCGCTGGTCGCTGCCGTCCTCTTCGACGATCCACAGCGCGTCGGCGGCATTGCCCTCGGCGATGGCATCGAAGTAGTCCAGGGCCCAATTGAATTCGCTCAGCTGTGGCCAACGAAAATCCCGGGCGGCGGTGGCGTAGTCGGTGCGGTGCGCGAGCAGGAAATCCCGGGCAGCCAGGAAGGACTGGGTCATGGTCGGTGTCCTTAATTATTGTTGTGGGGACTGGCCCTTCGGGTGCACCGAGAGGCTGGACCGAGTATAGGCACGCATAAATAAGAGCAAAACGCTCAAAAACACCGGAGCGTTGTGCAAAAAAGTCATGGGCGATAAGGGCTGGCGAGGAGTGATTGACGGGTGATACGTAAAAGTCCAGTATGGAATTATAAGTACAAAATACCCGCTCCAGCTTTTTCTTCACGCTTGCCAAAACCAATAACAACTCGCGAGACACGACCATGAAGAAACTCTCCCTCATCACCGCCCTGGCCTTGGGCCTGATCGCCTCCAGCCAGCTGCTGGCCGCCGAGAAAACCCTGCGTATCGGCATCGAAGCGGCTTACCCGCCGTTTGCGTCCAAGACCGAAGAGGGCAAGATCGTCGGCTTCGACTACGACATCGGCAATGCGCTGTGCGCGCAGATGAAGGTCAAGTGTGTGTGGGTCGAAGGTGAATTCGACGGCCTGATTCCTTCCCTCAAGGTGAAGAAAATCGACATGGCGTTGTCGTCCATGACCATCAATGACGATCGCAAGAAGTCGGTGGATTTCTCCCACAAGTACTACTTCACCTCGTCGCGCCTGGTGATGAAGGACGGTGCCGTGGTGGACGACCAGTACGCCAGCCTCAAGGGCAAGACCGTGGGTGTGCAGCGCGCCACCACCACCGACCGTTACGCCACCGAGGTGTTCGAACCCAAGGGCATCAACGTCAAGCGCTACAGCAATAACGAAGAGATCTACATGGACCTGGCGGCAGGCCGGCTGGATGCAATCTTTGCCGACACCATTCCCTTGAATGACTTTTTGCAGATGCCTCGGGGCAAGGGCTACGGGTTTGTCGGCCCGGAACTCAAGGACCCGAAATACGTGGGCGAGGGCGCCGGGATCGCGGTGCGCAAGGGCAATACCGCACTGGTCAGCGAACTGAACAGCGCCATCGACGGCATTCGCGCCAGTGGGGAATACCAGAAGATTTCACAGCAGTACTTCAAGGCCGATATCTACGGCGATTGAGCGTCCTGCGCGGGCAAAATGTGGTGGGAGAGGGCAAGCCCCCTCCCACATTTGATCAGCCCTTGAGTTCCTTCAAGTGCTTGTAGACCGTGGCCCGCCCCATGCCCAGCACATTGGCCACATAGTTCGAGGCGCTCTTGCCCTTGAACGCGCCTTCGGCATGCAGCGCCAGTACCAACTCACGCTTGTGGTCACGGGTGAGCAGGTTCAGGCTCAGCTGGCGCTCGCGCATCCAGGCATGCAGGAACGTGTTGATGCGCTCCTGCCAGTCATCGCGAAACAGCGAGTCCGGTTGCGGGATCAGCTTGCTCGGCGACAGGAACAGGTCCAGCGCGGCCTTGGCGTTTTCGAACAGTGAGATATTCAGGTTGATGCACAGCACCGCCAGCCGGCGACCTGTGTGGTCATGCAGCACGGTGCTCAGGCTGCGGATTTTCTGGCCATCCCAATTGAGCTTTTCGTAGGGGCCGATATTCACGTCGCTGACGTCGGCGCTGAGCATGTCCTCCAGCGCCGAGTCGTCGCCAATGCCCCGTTTGGACAGGTTATTGGCGATGTAATCGACTTTTTGCGTGCGCAGGTCATGCAGCACCACTTCGGCGTGGGGGAAGAACAGCGTGGCGATTGCATCGGCAATCGCACGGAAATTCTGCAGGACTTTTTCGTGTTCGGCGCTGTTCATCAATGGGGCTCCAGGCGGGCGAGGGAGAGCATACCAGCGTCGAGGGCGAACCGTGTCAGTGCCTCCGGCAACGCTTCACCGCGCACCAGCGCTGCGCTGGCCTGGCCCATGGCGGGCGATGTCTGGATCCCATAACCGCCTTGCGCCGCCACCCAGAACAGGCCGGGTACCTGTGGGTCGAAGCCGCTGAGCAAATCACCATCATGCACAAAGCTGCGCAGGCCGGCCCAGGTGCGCGTCGGGCGGCGGATGCTCAGGGTGGTGGCTTCTTCGATCTGGTAGATGCCCATGGCGATGTCCAGTTCTTCGGGCTGGATATCCTGGGGCTCCACCGGGTCGGCATTCGCCGGCGAGCCGAGGAACATGCCGGCGTCGGGCTTCATGTAGAAGGCTTCGTCGAGGGCCACCAGCATCGGCCAGGCATGGCTGTCCACGCCTTCGGGGCCGGCGAAGATAAATGCCGAGCGCCGCTTGGGTTGCAGGCCGATGGACGCGGCGCCCGCCAGCCCGCCGATATGATCGGCCCAGGCGCCGGCGGCGTTGATGATGATCGGCGCGGTGTAGGTCCCGTCCTGGGTGCTTACGTGCCAGAGGCCCGCGCTGTCACGGCTCAAGCCCAGCACGTGGCTGTCGGTGCGCACTTCGCCCTGATTGCGCCGGATCCCGCGCAGATAGCCCTGGTGCAGGGCGTCGGTGTCGATGTCGCTGGCGGTCGGGTCATACAGCGCGCCGTGGACTTTTTCCCGGCGCAGGATCGGCAGGCGCGCGCAGGCTTCATCCGCCGTGAGCCGTTCGACCTGGGGCACCGTGGCCTTGGCACTCAGGTACTGGGCCTGCAATTCGGCAGCGTCGCCGTTGAAGTCCACGGTCATTTCGCCGCGCGGCGTCAGCAGCGGGTGCTCGCAGAAACCCGGCGGCGGGTTATCGAAAAACGCGCGGCTGGCCTGGGTCAACGCCCGCACCTGCGGGGTGCCATACGCCGCCGTGTAGAGCGCCGCCGAGCGTCCGGTGGAGTGATAGGCCGGGTGGGATTCACGCTCCAGCACCAGCACCTTGGCATGCTGCGACAACCAGAAACCCGTGGACGCGCCGGCAATGCCGCCGCCGATGATGATGAAGTCGGCGTGGCTCATAACAGTCTCCATAGGGCATTGGCCAGGGCGATGTCTTCCAGGCCCAGGCCGATGGAACGGAAAAATACGTGGCGGTCATAGGGCGGGCGCTGTACCTGCTCACTGAGCAGTTCGGGCAGGTCGCCGACGATCGCGTTTTTGTCCCAGCCGTGCTGTTCGGCCGCGATCAGCATCTCGCCGGCCGAGCCGGGGGTGGTCTGGCGATAGTCGCAGAACACCTGCATGGCGTTGAGGCTCTGGGGCGGCACTTCATGGGCACGCGGGGCGTTGGTGCTGATCGAGGTGATCAGCGCCGGCTTGCTCAAGCGCGACGGGTCGATCACCGGGCCGGCCGATGAGGTGCACAGCAGGATCACATCGGCGTCGGCCACCGCCGCATCGCAGCTGTCGGCGACGCTCAAGCGTGGATCCAGGCGTTTGATGGCGTCGGTATTGGCAGTGGCCAGGCTGGGCGAAAACACACTGATGCTCTGCCAGTCCCGCAGGTTTTTCACGTAGTGCAGATGCGCCTGGGCCACCTTGCCGTTGCCGATGATCGCCAGGCGCCGTGCTGCCTGCGGGGCCAACGCCTCCACCGCCAGCGCAGTGGTCGCGGCGGTGCGCGCGGTGGTCAACTCGGCGGCATCGCACAGCAACAGGGGCTCGCCGGTTTGCATCGACATCAACAGCGTCCAGGCCGTTACCAGCGGCCCTTGCTCGCGCACGATATACGGCGAGGTCTTGACCCCGTACACCCCCTCTGCAGCCAGCACGCCCAGGTAATTGATGAAGTCGCCCGCGCCGTGGGGGAACGCCACTAACTGCTGCGCCGGTTGCACCGCATGCCCGGCGGCCAGGGCGCGGAACAGCGTGCGCAGGATCTGCGGTACATCGACTTGGGCGAGCAATTCGCGGGCCTGGGCTTGGTTGATGACAAAAGGGGGGCTGGACATGGAGAACTTCCAAATTAAACTAATTTGTCCATTATGGACTTTTAGTTTTATTGGGCAACCACTGGGCGCAAAAAATCTGCAGACCTTCCCCCCTACGTTAGAAGCAACGGTGGTCAGTTTGTCACTGAGCTCACCTTGGCGACCACGGCCCCGCGAGTTTCGACCCATCCTCCTCCAAGCACTTTGTAGAAGGTCACCAGGTTGGTCAGGCGCGACAACTGCGTGCCGATCAGGTCCTGTTGCGCGGTGTAGAGCGAACGTTGCGAGTCCAATACCGTGAGGTAACTGTCGATCCCCTGACTGAAGCGTGCCTGTGACAGCCGATAGCTTCTGGCGGTCGCATCTACCAGCGCTTGCTGTGCATCAAGCTGGCGCCCCAGTGTGCCGCGTTGCGCGAGCGCATCGCTGACTTCGCGAAACGCCGTTTGAATCGCCTTCTCGTAGTCCGCTACATAGATGTCTCGATCCGCCGTGGCGCTGGCCAGGTTGGCTTGGTTGGTACCGCCATCGAAGATCGGCAGCGAGAGTTGCGGCGCGAAACTCCAGGTTCCCGAGCCGCCTTTGAACATGTTCGACAAACTCGCGCTTGAAGTCCCCGCCGAAGCCGTGAGGGTAATGCTTGGGTAAAACGCCGCACGGGCGGCGCCGATGTAGGCATTGGCGGCCTTCAGGTCGCGCTCGGCCTTGAGTATGTCGGGGCGGCGTTGCAGAAGGTCCGAGGTCAAGCCGGGCGGGATGTTGGCCAAAGGGCTCGCTTCGGCTGTCGAGCGTTCGGGCAGGGTCTTGGGCAGCAGCGCGGCTGGCAGATCGGCACCGACTACCAGGCGCAATGCGTTCAGGTCCTCGGCGACTTGAGCGGTATATTTTTCCACATCGACGCGTGCCGTTTCGACGCTGGTCTGTGCCTGGCTCAGGGTGAGGGCGGAAGATGAACCCAGGTCGAACATGCGCTGGTCGAGTGCGTAGCTGTCTTGCTGGCTGGTGAGCGTATCGTGCGCCAGCTTGAGTCGGTCCTGGTCGGACGCCAGTGTGAGGTAGTCCGTGGCGACTTCCGCGATCAGGCTGATTTGAGTGCTTCGGCGATTCTCAGCCGTGGAGAAGTATTGCTCGAGTGCCTGCGCGCTGAGGCTGCGCAAGCGACCAAACAGGTCCAGTTCGTAGGCACTGAAGCCCAGCGTCGCGCTGTAGCTGTGCGTGACCATGGCCTGGCCCGTCTGGGATTGATCGGCCGGTGTGCGGCTGGCGCTGGAGCTGCCGCTGGCATCGACGCTGGGAAATAACGCCGCGTCTTGAACGCGGTAGGTGGCGCGAGCCTTTTCGATATTGAGCACCGCCACCCTCAGATCGCGGTTGTTGGCCAGGGCCAGCTCGATGACCTTTTGCAGGGACGGGTCGGTGAACACATCGCGCCAGCCCAGGTCAGCGACCGGCACGGTGGGCACTACGCCCTGGTCTTCGGGGAACGTCGCTGGGACGGGCGAGGGTGGAGGCTGGTAGGCCGGTATCAGGCTGCAACCGCTCAACAGAGCCCCCACTACCAGTACAGAACGTGTAAACCGTTGCATATCAGAGACCTTGTGCAGGGGCTGGTTGGGCAGGGGATTGCGTGGATGTCGGCGCAACGGTTTTTGGTTTGAACAGGCGCATCACCAGTACAAAAAACAGCGGAACAAAGACAATCGCCAGGAGCGTGCCGGAGAGCATGCCGCCGATCACTGCGCTGCCCAACGCGTGCTGTGCACCGGCCCCCGCGCCGCTGCCCAATACCATCGGTAACACGCCAAGAATGAATGCCAGGGACGTCATGAGTACCGGACGCAAGCGCATGCGCGCGGCTTCGAGTGCTGAATCCACCAGGCTCTGACCGCCGGCGTAGAGGTCTTTGGCGAACTCCACGATCAGGATGGCGTTTTTCGAGGCGAGGCCAATGGTGGTCAATATCCCGACCTGGAAGTACACGTCGTTCATTTTCCACGTCAGGATTGCGCCGACCAGGGCCCCCAGCACCCCCAGCGGTACTACCAGCACCACTGACAATGGAATCGCCCAGCTCTCATACAGTGCGGCCAGGCACAGGAACACGAACAGGATCGACAGGCTGTACAGCAAGCCGGTCTGGCCGGTCGAGGCTTTTTCCTGGCGCGACAGGCCAGTCCATTCGTAGCCGATGCCGGTCGGCAACTTGGCAACGGCGTCTTGCACGATCGCCAGTGCTTCGCCGCTGGACGCGGCTCCAGGCATGGCCATGCCCAATATCTCTACGGACGGGACGCCGTTATAGCGTTCAAGCCGAGGCGACCCCGAGGCCCACACCGCCTTTGAAAAGGCAGAGAAGGGCACCATGCCGCTGTCACTGTTGCGGATGTACCAGCGATTGATGTCATCGGGGAGCATGCGGTAGGTGGCATCCGCCTGCAGCATGACCTTTTTGACCCTGCCCTTGTCGATGAAGTCATTGACGTAACTGCTGCCCCAGGCAGCCGAGAAATTGTCATTGATATCGGCGATCGACACACCCAGTGCCTGGGCCTTGTCCGGGTCAATCTCGAGCTGCAGTTCAGGCGCGTCTTCCTGGCCGTTGGGCCGCACCGCCACCAGGCGCTTGTCTTTTGCGAGCTCGGCGAGCAGTTGGTTACGCGCACTCATCAAGGCTGCGTGGCCAAGGTTGGCGCGGTCTTGCAGCATCAGGTCGAAGCCGGTGGCATTGCCCAACTCCGCCACGGCCGGCGGGGCGAACGCAAATACCCGTGCGTCCCTGAGCGTCGAAAAGTAAGCCATGGCTTTGCTGGACACACCAGACACACTGAGCGCGTCACCCTTGCGCTCATCCCAGGGCCTGAGTTTGACGAACGCCAGGCCGGTGTTCTGGCCACTGCCGGCAAAGCTGAAGCCGGACACTGTGAACACGCCGGAGACCGCATCTTTCTGATCGACCAGGAAGTGTTGCTCGACCTGATGAATGACTTCATCGGTACGCGCGCCTGTCGCACCGGGTGGCAATTGCACCAGTACGAACAGGGTGCCCTGGTCTTCATCGGGCAGGAAGCCGACCGGCAACTTCATGAAGCCGAAGACCACCGCGCCCAGCACCACGGCGTACACCAGCATGTACCGCCAACCCTTGCCCACGATGTGGCGCACGATGCCTTGGTAGCCAAGGTTGCCTCGGTCAAACGAACGGTTGAACCAGCCGAAGAAACCGGTGGTAGCAGCGCCATGGCCTTGCTCAATGGGTTTGAGTAACGTTGCGCACAGGGCGGGTGTGAGCACCAGCGCTACCAGTACCGACAGCGTCATGGCCGAGACGATGGTGATGGAAAACTGTCGGTAGATCACGCCGCTGGAACCACTGAAAAACGCCATCGGCACAAATACGGCGGCCAGCACCAGGGCGACGCCCACCAAGGCTCCGGTGATCTGGCCCATTGACTTGCGAGTGGCCTCCTTCGGCGATAGCCCTTCCTGGGCCATGATCCGTTCGACGTTTTCCACCACGACAATGGCATCGTCCACCAGCAAACCGATGGCCAGTACCATGGCAAACATGGTCAGCGTATTGATCGTGAAACCGAACGTCGCGAGCACGCCGAAGGTGCCGAGCAGCACCACAGGTACAGCTATCGTCGGAATCAACGTGGCCCTGAAGTTTTGCAGGAACAGGTACATCACCAGGAAAACCAGTGCCACGGCTTCAACCAGGGTACGTACGACCTCCTCGATCGAAATACGCACGAAGGGCGTGGTGTCATAGGGCTTTTGCACGGCCATGCCGGGCGGGAAGAATTGCTCAAGCTCTGCTACCCGGGCGTCTATCGCCTTGACGGTGTCCAGGGCGTTGGCACCCGCGGCGAGCTTGATAGCCAGGCCCGCAGCGGGTTTGGCGTTGTAACGTCCGGCACTGGTGTAGCTTTCACTGCCCAGTTCTATGCGCGCAACGTCACGCAGGCGCACCTGAGAGCCATCAGTCTGGGTGCGCAGCAGGATGTCTTCGAATTCTTTCGCCGTTCTCAGGCGGGTCTGCGAGGTGATCGTCGCGTTGATCTGCTGGTTGCTGGTAGCGGGGAGGGCGCCCAACTGCCCGGCGGAGACCTGGACGTTCTGCGCCTGGATCGCGGTTTTCACATCGGTTGGCGTAAGGCTGAAGTTGGCCAACTGGTCGGGGTTGAGCCAGATGCGCATGGCGTACTGTGAGCCAAACAGCGTGGTGTCGCCCACCCCTTCAACCCGACTGATCGCATCCTGCACGTTGGCGGCCACGTAGTCCGAGAGGTCGGAGCCGCTCATGCTGCCGTCCTCGGAAGTAAACGCCAGGACATTGAGGAAGTTCGTCGCTGACTTTGTCACCGTCAGGCCCTGGTTCTGCACCTCTTGCGGCAACAGCGGTGTTGCCAGCGCGAGCTTGTTCTGAACCTGCACCTGCGCGGTATCGGGGTTGGTGCCGTTCTCGAACGTGAGTGTGATGGTGGCCGAACCGGAGGACTCACTGGTGGATGACATGTAGCTCAACCGGTCCAGCCCCTTCATCTTCTGCTCGATGATCTGGGTGACCGTGTCTTCCAGTGTCTTGGCCGACGCGCCGGGATAGGTGGCAGTAATTGCCACGGCGGGAGGCGCGATATCCGGGTACTGCGCGATCGGCAGCGTGAGGATCGAAAGGATGCCGGCCAGCATCACGAGAATAGCCAGCACCCATGCGAACACCGGGCGATCAATAAAAAAACGTGCCATGAGTAGCTCTCTCGCAGGTCAGTTTGACGCGGTGGCCTTGATGGCTGGCGCAGGGGGGGCAACGTGGGAGGCGTCGTCAGTCGGTTTGGTTACCCACGGTGTGACATTCACCTCCAGGCCCGGCGCGGCGTTTTGCTGGCCGTCGACTACAAGCTGGTCCCCCGGCTCAAGTCCGGCCTGCACCAACCACTGATCGCCTACTGCCCGCTCGGTCTGTAGTGGTCGACGCTGCAGTTTTTTCTCGCTGTCGACGACATAGGCGAACGGCTTGCCCGCACCATCCCTGGAGACCGCTTGCTGGGGCACCAACAGGGCGTTTTCCTTGACGGCCTCCTGCAGTATCGCGCGCACATACATGCCGGGCAGCAGGTCGCCGTCGGGGTTGGGAAATACCGCCCGCAAGGTGATCGTGCCGGTGTTCTGGTCCACGGTGACATCCGAGAATTCCAGGGTGCCCTCGTGCGGATAAGCGCTGCCATCTTCAAGCAGCAATTGCACCTTGGCCGAGTTGGCGCCGCTCTTTTGCAGTTCGCCTCGGGCCATCGCGTGTTTGAGTTGCAGCAGCGCGGTGCTGGATTGGGAGAGGTCGACGTACAGGGGATCCAGCTGTTGGACCGTCGCCAGTTCCGTGGTCTGGCTGGCGGTAACCAGTGTGCCGGGGGTGACGCTCGACTTGCCGATGCGCCCGGAGATCGGTGAATCCACACGGGCGTAAGACAGATTGATACGGCTGCTTTCAACGTCAGCCTTGGCTGATGCTACCTGGGCTTCGTCCTCGCCGAGGGAGGCGCTTGCATCATCGTAGTCCTGTTGGCTGACCGCCTGGATGGCCAGCAATTGCTTATAGCGTTCAGCCTTGAGCCGCGCAGTCTTGAGGGTTGCTTGCGCTTTGGCGAGCGCTGCTAGATTGCTGTCGTGGGTGGCCTTGTAGGTGGCCGGGTCGATTTGATACAGCGCCTGGCCTGCAGTGACATCGCTGCCTTCCTTGAACAGGCGAGTCTTGATGATCCCGGCAACTTGCGGGCGTACCTGCGCGACCAGGTACGCTGAGGTGCGGCCGGGGAGTTGTGTCGTCAGCGCCAGATGCCGGGGTTGCACGGTGATCACCCCCACGGTCGGTTTGCCCTGTGCAGGTGGAGGACCACCCGGCGGCTTGCCGCAGGCGGTGAGAAAGCAAGCAGCAGTACAGGCTGCGAAGAAGCTTAAGAAGTAAGTCAGGGGCGGGCGCAAGGCATTCTCCAGGGCGGGAAGGAGGAAGCGGATTAGTTATTTAAATACCGTACCGTACGGTAATGTATTGAGGTAAATTTGCGCCGTCAACCGGGATGAACGCCCCTGGGGTATCATCCGGGCGTTTGTGGAAGCAGTGGAGCAAGGGTTATGCGAGTCAAGACTGAAGCCAAACGCGAGTCCATCGTCGAGGCTGCAGCGCAGGTTTTTCTGGAGTTCGGCTTTGATGGTGCGTCCATGACGCAGATCGCCACGCGAGTGGGCGGATCAAAGGGGACGTTGTACGGGTACTTCAGCAGTAAGGAGGAGTTGTTTGTCGAGGTCATGCATGGCATGGCCAAGCGTTTCCTGGAGCCCATCTTCGAAGCGTTGCAGAAGGACCATGATGACTTGCGGCATGCATTGCAGCAGTTCGGCGAGCGCACCCTGGCCGTGTTGTGCCTGGAAGCTTCCATTCAGGCACGCCGCGCGATCATCGCGCAGTCGGGTCGCAGTGACATCGGCTTGCGGTTCTACGAGCGGGGCCCGAAAAAAGGCATGCGCGAAGTGGCCAGTTTCCTGACACGCCGGATCGAGGCGGGCCAGCTCAGGCCGTGCGACCCGGAGGTCGCAGCCTGCCACCTGATGGCACTGTTGGATTCGGAGACCGTCACTCCTTGTCTGTTGGGCGTCAACCGCAAGCCTTCGACCGCCCATATACGAGCAGCGGTAAGTCGTGCGCTGGATACCTTTCTGGCGGGCTATGCGCTCGGGCCTCACAGCGTTGTCCCCTAGGGAAACGCGGCCTGGCTCATTGGGCGGCGCTGGCCGTTTCACGGTAGAGCCTGGGCGGCATGCCGAATGCTGCCTTGAAATGGCGACTGAAGTGAGCGCTGCTGCCATAGCCCCAGGCGTAAGCAATGTCGGTGAGCGAGCGATGGCTGAGGTCACGGTTGCGTAGGTCTTGCGCGCAGCGCGCCACGCGGCGTTGCCAGATGTACTCGCTGACACTGCAACCGAATTCGTCCTGGAATGCCCGATGCAGACTGCGCACGGAGCAGTGTTCGGCAAACGCGATGCGCTCGATGCTCAGGTCGCGGTCGGCCAGGTGAAGTTCGATATAGCGCTTGAGGCGGTTCTGCTTGTAGTGACGGAAGTCGTGTTCGAGCTTCTTCTCTTCCTGCTTGTTGCCCAGCGCATTGTTCAAAAGCCCGACGATACTGTCGCCGATCAGCGCCGCCGACTGGCTGTTCAGCAGCGGATATTGGCTGTAGGCGTCAACGATAAGGTGCATCAACATCCGCCCAAGCCCGTTGCGTGCGCTGATATGCAGGTCGTCAGCGTCCAGTGCCTGCCCGGCGCCTTCGTTGAACAACAGGATGAAGTGCTCACAGCCTTGTGGGCTGCTGACGTTGAATGGTTGGGCGCAGTCAACCACCAGCAACTCGTCGGGCGCCAAGGCGTTGCTGTGCTTGCCTTGCTGGAAATGACTGACGCCGGCGGTTTGCAGAATCAACATGCGTGACGTATCGGGTGCCTCGACTGCTTTGCTCAGGTGACGGGAGTAGCGGTGCGCGCTGGCGGTCATGCGGCAAAAACGCAGTTTTCCAAGATCGCCGTATTCCAGGCGGCCCTGGAAATCGGCATCGTGCAAAGGTTCGATGTAGGTGGACTCGAGGCGCTTGATGTACTCCGGCGTGCGGCCGAGGTTGTCACTCATAAACTCCTTCCACTTCATCAGGCGGTCGGAGCGCATCACTTGATCGGTAGAAACGCAGGCTAGATTGCTCATGGTTCGCCTCTTTTTATTGTTATGGGGTGGGCCACACCGGGTGGGCCCACCCTGTTTCCTAGAAGGGGTAGTGGTGGCTCCCGGCTTGCCAGGTCACCCAGTGCGCACGGGTGAATTCATCCAGGGCATAGTGACCGTTGAAGCGTCCCAGCCCGGAGTTCTTTTCGCCGCCGAACGGGGCATTGGGCTGGTCGTCCACAGTGATGTCGTTAATGTGCGTCATCCCAGCCACGATGCCACGGGAAAAATTCAGCGCGCGGGCCATATCTTTACTGAACACGGCGCTGGACAGCCCATATTCGCTGGCGTTGGCCAGGGTCAGGGCATGTGCCTCATTGTCGGCGATCAATATTGGCAGCAAGGGCCCGAAGGTTTCATCGTGCGCCAGTTCGTGGTCGAAAGGGACATCCCCGTATACATGGGGCGGCAGCACCAGCCCGGACGCCGGGCCACCGTGCAGTTTCTTCAGGCTCGCGCTGTCGGCGGCATTGACCTTGCGCAGCAGGCCGTCCAACTGGCTGCGGTTGATCACCGGGCCAATCACTGTATCGGCGAGGTTAGGGTTGCCGGTTTTCAAGTTGCGCACGCGCTCCACCACCAACGCGCTGAAGTCGGCGTAGAGCGAACGGTCCACAATCACCCGGTTGACGCTCATGCAGATCTGGCCCTGATGCAGGAAGCGTCCGACCACTGCTGCATGCGCGGCAAGGTCGATATCCGCATCATCGAGCACCACCAGCGGCGCGTTGCCGCCAAGCTCCAGGGCGACCCGCTTGATGTACTGGCCGCCGGTGGCGATGCGCCCGACATTGCGCCCGACATCGGTAGACCCGGTAAATGAGATCAGGCTGGGAACGGGGTGCCCCACAAAGGCATCGCCGATTTCCGAGCCGGCGCCGACCACTACATTGAGCGTGCCCTCGGGAAAACCCGCTTCTTCGAACAGGTGCGCAATCAGCAGGCCGCCGGTCACGGCCGTGTCGCTGGCCGGTTTAAGGACCACCGTATTGCCCAGTGCCAACGCCGGAACCACCGAACGCATGCTCAAGTACAGGGGGAAGTTCCAGGGGCTGATGACCCCAATCACCCCGAGCGGCTCACGGAACACGAAGCTTTGTTCGCCGGGCTTGTAGCTGCTCAGGATGCGCCCCTCCACCTGCATGGGCAGCGCAATGCATTCACGCACCAGGTTCAGGGTGAATTGCCACTCCATGGTCGCCTTGATACGGGTACTGCCGGACTCGCGAATCAGCCAGTCGATGATCTCTTCGCGGCGTTGCTGGATGACGTGAGCGAGCTTTTCCAGCTGGGCGCCCCGTGTGGTTGGATGCAACTGCGCCCACGGGGTTTGTGCGCGTTGTGCTGCTGCGTAGGCCGCGTCGAGGTCGGCAACGCTGGCCAGGGGCATTTCGAGCAATGTCTCGCCATTGAAAGGATTGCGATCGTCCAGCCGTGCTGAGGAACGACCGGTGTGCCAGGTGCCGTCGATGAACTGGTCGCCATTGAGGGCGTAAGGGGTTGGGCGTTGGGCAGTCATGGTTTTACCTTTGGGTCAGTGGGGCACGTGGTTTCAGAGCGAGACGGGCTCAGGTTCTGATCCACGCGCGGCCCCAGGAATTGAGGGTGTGTTCTTCTTGCGGCCAAGTGCCAGGAGGGTCGCTCGCTTCGGTGATTTGCAGCTCCGCCGAGAACTCCAGCCGGTTGCGATCGGCATCCACCACCATGAAGAACAGGTTGTCGCCCGGCCCATGACGACCGGGGCCAAAGAAAATGCTGATGCGCTCCTTGGCAAAGCGATCACCCCAGTCTCGAATGTCATTCCATTCATTGGTTTCGTAACAGTGATGATCCCACTCGTTTTTCGAGCCGCGGAAGAACGCCAGCGAATGGTGCTCATCGTCCGAACGCAGGAAGCACACCATCAACAGGCCGCTCTGTTGGTCGACCACGCTGTCGGACACCGTGAAGCCAACGGTGTTGACGTAGAACTCAATCATCGCTTCCAGCTCGGTGGTCTGGAACACCACATGCTGCAGGCGGCCGGGCATGCCGGGTGGGGTGGCATGGGTGTGTGCCTGGGATACGCCAAAAATCGTCTGGCGACCTTGAGGATCGCGTATTGCAAAGGCGCCCGGGGCGAGCAGTGGCGAGCTGATGTCTTCGGTGGTGCAGTTGCGCTCGCGCAGGCGGCGGTACAGCATGGCGAGTTTCTCTGGGCATGCCAGGTCATACGCCGCCGCCAGCAGGCCGCTGTGCTCGGCCGGGGAGAGCAGCATGGCGCGATTAGGTCCCCTGAGTAGCCAGTGGCCGTCGGCTTGAGGCTGGCCCTGCATGTCCATCATGCGTTGATAGAAGTCGATCTGCCGTTGCGGGTCTTTGCTCGCCAGGTGCAAGTAGCACAGGCGAGCCGGGGTGGACGTTTGCAATGTGTTCATACGCACCTCTCGAGCGTAACGGGCGTTGTGATGGACGGTCGGGGCGTGTGATCGCCCGCGGGCACGGCACCCAGCAAGGACTGCAAGGCCTCGGCAGTGATTGTCTCGGTGGCGCTGTGGAAAATCGCGGCGATGTAGCGATCAGGCCGCAGCAGGAAGAAGCTGGCGCTGGCGCCGAGCAATGCCTCGAGCGCCCCGGCGTGATCGTGCAATACCGTGCAGCCCGGCAGGGCAGGCGGCTTGCTGACGGAACCTGGCAGGACCAGAATCCGCTTCACCTCCAAGTGCGCCCAGAGCGGGTGTTGCAATTGATCCAGGCGTTCGCGATGAGGGTCTCCGTATTGGACCAGGGCGAAACCTGCACCGATGTAATCGTCGAGCAGACGTTCAGTGCCCTGGCTGTCGGTGAGGCTGGGCTGGGGGAACATCTGCCCGCTGCGCACGCCGCCCGCGGCACCGGCGGTGAGCACCAGGCCTTGGCGCAGCCGTGGTTTTGGCTTGAAGCGCATCTGCAGGAAGTAGTCACGCAGCGGCGGTACCCGCCCGATCAGCGAGAATGCACCACTGATCAATCGCGCCCGCAGCACGGTAGCGGGCGCCATCACCACCCCGAGGTTCAGCGCGAGCTTGATCAATGCCCACGCGTGATCGCGGCGCTCGCTTTCGTAGGTGAGCAAAACGGCCGGGGCCATTTTCCCGGTCAGTACGCCGATCAGTTTCCAGGCCAGGTTATGGGCATCGCGCACGCCGCTGTTCATGCCTTGTCCGGCATAGGGCGGCGTGAGGTGTGCCGCGTCACCGGCGAGCAACACACGGTTGACTTGCCAGCGTTCGGCGATGCGGGCGTGAAAGGTGTACACGGTTTTACGCACGATGGAGAGCGGTGCATCGCCCTTGAACGGGCGTAGTAAAGCTTGCAATCGCGCTTGGCTGAGCATCTGCGCGTCGCTTTCGCCGTCCTTGAGCATGAACTCGAAGCGCCGCGTGCGATGCGGGCCGGGGACCTCGACGATCGGGCGGCGCGCATCGCAGTACACGCGGGTTTGCCAGAACGGGTCATCGTCCTGATCGGTGTCCACCACCAGCCAGCGCGAGGCGAAGCTGGAGCCGACCATATTGATCCCAAGCTGTTTACGCACCGGGCTGCGCCCACCATCACAGGCGATCAGGTAGTCGGCCTGCACTTCCAGCAGTTCCTTGTTGGCGTCCACGACCAGCGCGCGCACGCCGTGCTCGTCCTGGGTGAACTCCAGCAGTTCGTGGCTGAAGCGTGCAGTCAGGCAAGCGAAACGCTGCAGGCCGGCCCTCAACGTGCTTTCGAACAGCGGTTGGCGGAACGCATTGCGCTTGGGAAAACCGTATAGCTTGCCGCTGGGTTCGACCTTGCCGAAGCACCGCCCGCCAGGGCGCGTAAAGTAATGCACGCCATAGCCGGCCACCACGTCCGCCAGCACCGCCTGGCTCAAGCCCATGGCCTGCATGGTGCGCAACGACTCATCGTCGATCGAGACCGCGCGAGGCTCGGTGACGGTGCCCGGTTTGCTGTCGATAATCCAGGCATCCACGCCGGCCTGGCCCAGCAGGTTGGCCAGGGTCAGCCCGGTAGGGCCGGCACCGACGATCAGGACACGGGTATTGATACTGTTCAGGGTTGTCATTGTTGTTCCCCTACGACTGCATCAGTCCAATGGCTTGGAGGATGGGTTGGCGCTGTGGGTCAGCGCGAGCATGTGCCGCGAGAGGGTGTGGGCCAGCGCGACCATCTGCTCACCCTGTTCCTGCTCCAGCGCCTTGTGCCGCTCGGCTGCCGGGCGCACGCAACTGAGGCTGCCCACCACCTTGCCGTCGCCGTCGAATATCGGTGCGGCCAGGCCGTACACGCCGGGGTCGACTTCGCCTGCACTGGCCACATAGCCCTGGCGCCGCAAGCGTTGCAGCGAGCGGCGGAAGTCTTCCCAGGTGGCGCCCAGGTTGCTGGCGCGCACCTCGTCAGGGTGCTCGAGAAACAGCTGGCTGTGCTGGCGGGCGTTCATGTGCGCAAGGATGGCTTTTGAGGTCGCGCCCATGAACAACGGCCGTGGCGAACCACGGGAATAGCTGACGGTGCTGGCCAATTCACCGCACTGGTGAACACACACCACTTGGTCCTTGAACAACCGGCAGATCAGCCAGACTTGTTGCTCACTCCAGCCTGGCAGGTTGGCCTCCAGCTGCTGAGCGGCGCGTACCAGCGGGTCGCTGAGCCGCAGTTGACGGTCCCAGGTAATGATCCTGGCTCCCAGTGCATAGCGCCCGGCCTCGACCTGGAACAACAGATTGGTCTCGGCCAGTTCACGCACGTAGCGGTAGGCGGTGGAGCGGGTAAACCCCAGCGCGCTGACCATGTCGTCGACCGCCCAGATCGGCTGCGCCTCGGTAAACAGATCCAGCACGCGCAGCATGCGCTCCAGGCTGGAACCCTTGGTGTCGCGCTCTGGTGGTTGGGATGATTCATCGATCAGGGTCATGGTTTATTGCTCGTCGACGATGGTGTTACGCAGGGTGCCGATGCGCGAGATCTCCACTTCCACCACATCACCGGGCTGCATCCACACCGGCGGCTCGCGGAAGGCTCCAACCCCGCCGGTGGTGCCGCTGACAATCACGTCACCGGGGGCGAGTTCGGTGAAGGTGGAGCAGTATTCGATCAGTGCGCCGACGTCGAAGATCATGTCGCGCGTGGACGTGTGCTGCATGACCTCGCCGTTGAGCCGGGTGGTCAATTCGAGGTTCTGCGGGTCGCTGATTTCGTCACGGGTGACCAGCCACGGGCCAAACCCGCCGGTGCTCGGGAAGTTCTTGCCGGGGACGAATTGAAGGGTGTGCTTTTGCCAATCGCGCACGCTGCCATCGTTGTAGCAGGCGTAGCCGGCGACGTAATCGAGGGCGTCGGCTTTGCGGATGTGGCGCGCGGTCTTGCCAATGATGATGGCGAGTTCGCCCTCGAAATCCAGCTTGTGCGAGACCGTCGGCCGCACGATGGGTTGCAGGTGAGCGGTCTGGCTGTCGGCAAATCGCGTGAAAATCATTGGGTAAACCGGCATGTCACGCCCGGTTTCGCGCACGTGGGTCGCGTAGTTGATGCCGATGCACAGCACCTTGCCGGGGTTTGGAATGACCGGCAGCAGCGTCACGCCGGCCAGTGCCCGGCGCGGCAGGCTCGACACCTGCTCATCGCTCACCGACCCCAGGCGCCCGAGGGCAAGCGCCTGCTTGAGATCCGCGCCGAGGGTATTTTTCATCGATTCCAGATCAGCCACCTGGTCGCCTTCGACGATGCCATAGGTGGGACGGCCTTCAACGGTGAAGCTTGCAAGTTTCATTCGATAGTCCTTGTTGGCGAGGGAAGCGTGGACAGAATTTCACTCTATTCGCGCTTAAAAATCCTGTAAAGCGGGATTTTTCTTAAATCCCAAATTGCAGGAAAAATGTATATTTTTTGCCTTCGCGCAGCCGCGTGCCTGCCTTCGGGAGCAGGCCATTCGGTGTGCTGGCGGTCGGGTCTAGCCCAGGGTTATCCCTGTGCCCAGCAGCCGTGCAGGGACATGCGCATCCGTAACGGAACCTTGATCCGCGCAATGGGCCCGCTGGCCATGTCTCGCGAATCCAGGATCACCAGTTCGCTGCGCGCCTGGTCCAGCACATTCAGCAGTGCGACCACGTAACCGTCGGCCTCTTCGGCATCCGCGGAACGAGGGATGAATATGGGCTCCTGGAAGCAACTGTTGTCCCCTGGGAACCAGGCGTCGGTGCTGCCCGTCTTGAGGTTCAGATGGGCCAACTGGTTGAAAAACTGAAAGGGCATGGGTCCGTTTGCGGGGTTGTAGGGCAGTGTCGGATCAAAAGCGAGCACAAAGCCGTGTTCGTACGGGCGACCCAGATAGCGCTCATCGCAGCGGGGAAACTCACACATGTAGTCGGTCAACGGTTGCGGCTCGACGTCATCCCGCGCGTCGTTCAGATCAAACGTCCAGCGCATCAGGCTCGAAGGCAGGTCCTCGGGGGCGGGCACCGCACCGTCCGCCTGGGGGAAGAAATAAAACACGTTGCCGCCAGTAACCGGCATGTCCACGTACACTTTGCCGTCTTGATCGAAGGCATTGAGGGTGTGGCCTTGAAAGCTGTCCTTGGGTCCTTTGAACCAGCGGATAGCCTGCGCGTTGCCATTGCGCGGCAGCACGGCAAACAACTGCGGCAGATCAGGTTGCCACTGAAAATGCGGCCCGCCGTTTTTCATGCGTTCTACATCGACGGTCAGCGGAATCAGTGGGAACACGACGTAGTGCTCGGTGACCGCAAAGTCATGCACCATCGCCGCATAAGGTGCCTGGAACCAGATCTCTTTGAGCAGATTGCCGTCGGGTGAGAGTTCGAAATACGCCATATCCGGCGTGCCGTCACCTTTGGCTTCATAACTGAAGGCCAGCAGGTTGCCGGTGACGGGGTCGATCTTGGGGTGGGCGGTAAAGGTCGCCGACTTGATTTGCCCGGCAAAATCCCATTCGCCCAGGGTTTCCAGGGTTTGCAGGTCCATGGCCCAGGGCAGGGCGTCCTCCTTGAGTGCGAGCAGCCTGCCGTTGTGAGGGATCACCGACGTATTGGCGGTGGTGTTTTTTTTGGCCGCCAGTGGGTCATTGGTGTACGCGTTTCGATAGACGCCATTGAGGGAGCGGCCTTCACGGCGCTGCGCGAGCAAGCGATCGGTCTGCACGTAGCGTCGCCGCAGGGACACCTTGCCGTCAGCAAAATAGAAACCGCTGACTATCCCGTCACCGTTGAAAAACATATCGCTGCCCAGCATGGGCGGGTATTGCGGGTCGGGGGCCACCTGATAGAAGACGCCTAGGATGGACGCGGGAAGGGTGCCTTCGACCTCAAGGTCCAGCACCTCGGCTTCGACACGACTGGGGCTATACAGCGCCCCGGAAAATTCAGGGGTTTGCGGGAATCGGGTACTCATGGCTACGACCTCATGTGCGCAGTATTTATTTATCGAGCAGGCCGGCGGGCAGCGCAGGCGCGTCGGGTGTTGAAGGGCCGGACGCGCGGCGAAAACGGGCAACCATCCAGCAGGAGATGACCAGGGCGACGATATACGCCGAGGCCGCCAGCCAGCCGACCGCACGGAAGTGTCCGTCACCGACGACCAGGGCCGCGCCAAACGGGCCGAGGCCCTGGCCCACGAAGATCGCAGCATTGCCCAGGCCTGCGAGTCGGCCGCTCGCGTCCAACTCGGCCGCCATCGAGAGCAGGTAGGGAAGGCTGAAGAACCAGACCATATGGATCAGGCATGCCGTGGTGGCGAACGCCATGGGGCTGTCGCCGTAGACCATGATCAGCGTGGCCATCACCGCCGTGCCGAACCCCAGCAACTGCGGAAACAGCAGCCCCAGGCGTCGCCCGATAAGGCCCGCCAGCGCAGCACCGAGTGCCCCGGCAAGAATACTGCCACCCAGGATGGCGCCGATCTGCTGGGGCTCCAGGCCGATACTTTTGCCGATGCGCTCCTGATACACCCACAGCGCAGAATGGCCAAAAAACAACAGCGCAAACAGCCCGATCAACAAGAGTGACGTCAGGCCGAACGGCTGGGCCAGCCGCGCCGGCGCACCGTCGGCGGGGGTGTACTGCGCAGGCACGCGCCCGCAGCCGAGCAGGGCCAAGGCACTGGCGCCGGCCAGCAGGTAAAACGCGCCGTTGACGCCAAAGGCCATGAGCACCGCTGGCATCGAGGTCACCAGCAACATGCCCCAGAACAGATTGCCGATATTGATCACCGCGAACGTCGCGTCCTTGGCTGTGCGCAGTGCCGCCGAGGCATACACCACCGCCATCACCGCGCCGCCGCTGGCGCCAGAGACGATGCGGCACAGCAGCAGCGATGTTTCGCTGTGGAACCGGGTACTCGCCAGATTGGCGCAGACCAGCACCAGCAAGGCGAGCTGCGCCACCCAGCGGCGATTGACGCGGGTCATCAACAGGGCAAACACCCCGCAGGTGAGCGCCATGGCAATCAGTTCGCCTGCGAAAATCCTACCGATGGCATTGAGCGGGATACCGAGCTGATCGATAAAAGCCCCGCCCAGAATCGGTTGAATCTGCAAGGTGCCAAGGGACGTGACCATCATCAGGCAAATAGCCGCCAGGGATGTTTTGCTGTCGATGCCAGCGGATGCATTCATGAATGCAGTACCTCTATAGGGTGAGCGAGCGCTTGTCGGTCAGAAGGTGTGGGCGTAACGAACCTGCACGGCATAGTCCTGCCGGGAGCGGTTCTCGACACCGGTTTCCTTGTAAGTGTTGAGCCAGAAGCCTTGGCCTTCACTGATTTTCCAGAACATGCCGGGGCCTATGCCCAGCACTTTTTCCCGCGAGTCGCTCAGCCGGTCGCCGTTGATCTGGTCGTCGGTGATCTGCCGGAAGTAATAGCCGTTGATCCCCACCGACACGTTGGGGATGACTTCATAGGACGCCGTGAAGTTGGCCCAGGCCGACTGCCCGGCGCGGCTGTCGCTCACCGGTTTGCCCTCGAAGGAATCCTGCGAACTGCTGGCCGGGTCGCGGTTCTTGAAGTTGTACAGGTAATGCAGGCGCCAACTGACTTCCCAGCGCGGTGCCGGCATCCAGGTTGCGGCCCAGTAGGGGTTCAGGGAGTAATAGTTCGACCCTGGGTTGAGGTCTTTGTGTTTGTCGTATTTACCGGTCGGCAGGATCGTGTCAAAGGCCACCCGCTGCACGAACACCGGGCGCCCGTGCGCATCGACGATAGGATCGAATTGGATCTGCGGCCCGACGGTGACATCGCCAAGCCCCGTGGCGTTGTCTTGCAGCGCCGGTCCATTACTGCCAAAGGTGGCATCCAGTGACACGACGGGTACCAGCAAGCTCCAGCCCAGGTGCGCGCCGCCGCCAATGGTGTCGGGCGAGTAGTAGCTGAGCTGGTTGATCAGCGTGATCACGTTGATTTTGGGATTGTCGAAGGCGCCGTTGGCCTTGCCGCTGTTGGTCCTGAGACTGCTGGCGGTGCTGAACTTCAAGTAGGTGAGATGGGACAGGCCGGGCGGCCCGGCAAAACCATCGTAGAAACTGGTGCCGCCGAGGTTGATGCCACTGGGCTCGGTCACCGAGGGCGCTGGCGGCCCATCGGCGGCGAATACAATTGACGAGGCGAAGCTGAGCACCAGGCACGCTGGCAAGTATTTGAGTGGGCTCATTGACGTGGCTCTATTATTGGAATTGTGAGCAGAGGGAACTCCCTCGCACAATCACCCTAAGCCAAACCCCGCCGGCGTACTTGCGCGGTACCGCCAGAGTTGACTGATAGCGCCACGGGGCTCGTTTTAACGCCGGCGCTGTCAACCCTCGTAGCGAAACCCACCCGACAACTTGCCCTTCAAATACCCCACCAACGCACTCACCGACTTCGGCACATGGGGCGAATATGGCCGAATCAGGTAGATCTCATCGGCAAACGCGCCCTTGAGTGTCCAGCCCTTGAGCACCTGTACCAGCTTGCCGCTGGCCAGCGCAGCGTGGGCGCTGAAGTCCGGGAGCAGGGCGATGCCCAAGTGGTTGAGCGCCGAATCACGCAGGGCTTCGCTGTTGTTGGTGGCGAAGCTGCCGGCGATGGGCACGGTGAGGCGTTCGACCTTTTTGCTGCCACGCTCGAAGGTCCAGGCGGGCTGGTCGGTGCCGCGCGGGTAGAACAGGCAGTTGTGCGCCGACAGGTCGCCGGGTTCGCGGGGTTCGCCGTGGCGTTGCAGGTAATCGCGGCTGGCGACCAGCACCGAACCGGTGTCGCACAGCTTCCAGGCCACATGGGTTTCCGGCACCTGGAAGCCGTGGCGCACGGCGAGGTCGTAGCCCTCGGCCGCCAGCGAACTCAGGGCATCCGAGACATCCAGCTGGATACGCACCTGCGGGTACTGCTGCAGGAATTCCGCCAAGTGCGGCACCAGCTGTTGCCGGGCGAATGCCACGGGGGCGGTCAAGCGCACCAGGCCACGAATCTCCCCGGCGGAATCGCGCACCGACGAGAAGCTGCGCGCGATTTGCTCATAGGCACCGCGCACTTCACGGGTCAGCGACAACCCGGCATCGGTCAAGCGCACGCTGCGCGTGGTGCGGGTCACCAGCCGTGTGCCGGTGGCTTTCTCGAGGTCGGAAATGCGCTGGCTGACCGCGGATTTACTCACCCCCAGGCGCGCAGCGGCGGCGGTGTAGGTGCCGTGTTCCTCCAGCACTGAGAGCCAGTGAATGTGGGTCCACAGCCCTTCGATCTCGGATTTTTCCATGGGTTTATTGTTCGCTTGTGAGGACAATCAGTTCTTGATTCTGCTCTGGTTTGGAACAAACCGAAAGCCTATCGTGTGTCCCAACGCAACCCACCTGGATCGACTGCCATGACTACAACCATCGAGCACTACATCAACGACCAGCGCGTCAGCCGCGATGATCGCTATCAGGACGTCTACAACCCGGCCACCGGCGAAGTGACCGGCCGCGTTGCCCTGGCCAGCAGCCAGACCGTGTCCGAAGCCGTCGCCGCTGCCCAGGCCGCTTTTGCCGGTTGGGCCGACACCCCGCCTATCCGTCGCGCCCGCGTGCTGTTCGAATACCTGCACCTGCTGCGTGAGCGCAAGGACGACCTGGCGCGCATCATCGTCGCCGAACACGGCAAGGTCTTCACCGATG
>Ga0307405_10000058_pt1 | contig 54154 bp, 38 predicted proteins | sample 322Cmetagenome_2_FD_203311 | JGI IMG/M metagenome (GOLD analysis project Ga0307405, IMG submission 203311) | Maize rhizosphere microbial communities from greenhouse at UC Davis, California, United States - 322HYB-C-1 | ecosystem: Host-associated > Plants > Roots > Rhizosphere > Soil | place... | reverse complement strand
GTGCGTTCTGGCGGTTTGGCTGTCGCGCGATTACTTTCGATCGCAGTGGCGCTACCTGCTTGTCATGGCCGCGGTGCTGGCCGGCCTCGCAGCGCCGCAGTCGCGCGGTGCATGGATCGGCCTCGCTACGGCCTATGTCGCCGCAACGTTGTTTCGCCGGCGCTACGCTCAGCTGGCGCAATCTGCCGTCGTGGTCGGAACAGTGATCGTGCTTCTCATGTTCGCTGCCCAAAGCTCGCCCTTTGTCTCCGAACTGGTGGGACTGTCCGGCAACTCCAGCGAGACCTCGGACTACCGGCGTCTGCTCCTGTCACGCGGAATGGAGGAGTTCTGGAGGAGCCCGATCTCGGGTTACTCGATGCCTCGGCTTGCGGACGTTCTAAGCGATCTGCGTCAGGGAGAGGGTATCATCGATTTCGTCAACACTTACATATGGATAATGCTTATATCCGGCGCGGCTGGGCTCGGGATATTCCTGGGAACGTTCCTGTTCTTTCTCGGACGGCTGATGCGGCTCCGAAAGCCGGTTCCAGAGCTGCCCGGAAGCGTGATAGCCGCTACATTCGCCTTCGCAGGCCTTGTCATGCCGCTCGAGATGCTCTTCTTCACCTCGTTCGGCGGGCGTCCGGCGTTCTTTGTTTTTGCCCTGTTCGGGTTCGCTGCGGCGCTGCTCACGATACGAGACCGGCACATCCGCCAACGCCGGTCCGAACAGAATGTGAGCAGCCGGCCCGACGACGGGGCCTTGGGACTAGCCGCCATAGGCCCAGCCGAGCAGACGAGCGCCCATCACGCCAGTCATAACGCCCGTTGCGCCAGCTAGCAGGAAGACGGCTTCCTTGCGGATGTCGAGCAGTTGCGCGCGGCGCAGCTGAATCCATTTGAACAGTACGGCCGCCGGTTCCATCAGGCCGACTGCCGCCACCAGGCCGATTTCCCGCCAGACAACAAAGGCGACCGGCCCCGCGATCGCCAGCCAAAGCAGTTTGACGATACTGGCATGGAACGTCACTTGGATGCGGCCCGTCGCGGTCAGCGCTTCGTTCGCACTGTTCGAAGCAAGCGCGAACAGCGGCGAGATCGCGAGAAGCTGAAGGTACAGCGCTGCCCCCGAATAGCGAGGATCGTAGAGGATCGCGATGATCAGCGGCGCCGATCCGACGAGTCCGCCCGCGGCAAAGGTATACAGGAGCGTCGGCAGCCAGCGTTTTGCGTAGAAGAGATTGCGCAGTTCCCCCGCGCCCTCGCGCCAGGCCCGCGAGTAGCAGGGGTACAAGACGCGGCTTGCGTAAGCTGAGGCAAACGCAAGCGGCGCTGACGCGAGATTTCCCGCCAGGATATAGAGGCCGAATTCCTCGAGCGGCATGACCGCCGCGAGGACGAACTTGTCACACTGCACCAGTACGACAGTAATGATGCTCGAGCCGGTAACGAACCGCGCAAAGCCCCACAGCTCCTTGATATACTGGCGATCGAAGGCGAGCCGGCGAAGCGCATCGGGAAAGCACAGGTAACTGAGCAGGGACTTGAGGGCGCTCCCGATCAACATCGATGCGAGAAGCGCCCAGTAGTTGCGCCAGAAATAGGCCAGCACCACGGCCACGGCCAGCTGGAAGACGGCAACGCCGACTTCCAAGAGCGAGAGCCGCAGGATCATCCCGCGGCGAAGCGCGGTCAGCAAGGTGAGCGAGGCAACACCTTCGATCAGGAACGTGCACGAGGAGGCGGCAATGATGGGAGCGAGCTCGGGAGTACCCATCATGACGGCGATCGGCTGAGCCAACGCGATCAGCAGCAGCGTCAGCACCACCGATCGGATCAAGGCGATCGTCCAGACGGTGTCGAGAAAGCGGCTTTTGTCGCCGTCCGGGTGACGCACGACGAAGGCCTGGAATCCCAGATCCGACATCAGGCCAAGCGAAAAGGATATAGCCCCGATCAGCCCCGCGATTCCGAACACTTCAGGAACCAACAAGCGGGTGAGGATAACACTGCTGACGGCGCGCAGGAGATTGTTGAACACGACCGAAGCCACGACGATGTTCGTATCGCGCAGCGCAACCTCGGCCACGCGCTGCCGGAACAGTCGAAGCTCGCCGGGCAAGCCTCTACGAACTGCTCGATCAGTCGTCATCGCGCCGCCGTCCGAAGCGCCGCCTCGTAGAATTGCAGCATCTGGTTGCCGACGGTCTCGACGGAAAAGTGCTGCCGACATCGCGCGAGGCCGCTGATTGCATATCGCGCCGCCGTTTCCGGACGGCCGATCAGCCAGTCCAGGCTGCGCGCCAGCGGCTCGGGCTCGCCAACGGGCGTGAGCAGACCGGTTTCGCGGTGTACGATGATTTCCTCGCTTCCCGGCCAATCGGTCGAGATGACGGGGGACCCCACCGCCAGTCCTTCCAGCAGGGCGTAAGGGAAGTTCTCCAGCCGCGACGCGAGCACGGTCACGCAAGCTCTGCGGCGCAGCTGCCCGATCTGTTCAGGATTCAATGTTCCGGTGAACGTGATGCGTTCGCGCGCTGCTGGCGAAAGATGCGTTTGGGCGTACTGCGCGAAGCTCAGGATCGATCCGTTCGGCGCTTCCATTCCAAGATCCGGTCCGACCAGCGTCAGGCGCGCCTCGGGCCGGCGATCAAGCAATCGGGCGAAGGCGGCGAGCATCGTGTCCGCGCCCTTCCAGAAGTCGAAGCGCCCCACCATGAGGATGTGTCCGGGCTCACATGCCGCGGGCTGCCATCGGTCCTGCTCGCGCGCGATCGCGATCGGATTGGGGATAACAGCGTGGCGCGGATCTGATTCCAAGCGATAGCGCCTGCAAACGGCGCTCATGACCGCGCGGCTCGGAGCGGTCAACGCGCGGGCAGACTTGATCGCCCGCCCTTCTGCTGCGGAGCGCTCAACGTCGGACAGCCACTGGCGCGCGGTTCGTTGCCGTTTGGGCTTGAGGAAATGAGGGCCGTGAAGGCGCGTGACGACCGGGATGCCAGCGCCGCGCTGGACGATCTCCGACCAGCCGAAGCTCTCCTCTATCTCAACGATATCAAGCGAGGCGACAAGCCTTGCGGCGATCACTTGGTTTGCAACACCTTGTCCCACATCAGGCAGGCTGCCGCGCCATGTGCCGGTCCGCCTGGTCAGGCGAGCGTGCCAGCTCGGCGGTATGCTGCATTTCGGCGCCGGCGCGAGGCGATGGACCTCGCCGCTCGCAGTCGCAAGACGTCCTTGTGCGATGACCGAGACCGCATGCCCTTGCGAAAGGAAGTAGTCTCGCATGCAGGACACATATGTGACGATGCCGTTCGCCGCCTCCGATGGTGGCCATTGGGGCGAACACAGGCCGATATGCACTCTGCAGGTCTCCGGTAGCAACCGGCGCAATTCTACGCGCCGAAGGTTGTGCCGGTCGATTCCGAGAAACCCCAAGGCGTTTTACCGGCTTGTTCGCGTGCTCCTAGAAGAGCTTACTTTCGCCGCGAGTTAGCCAATGGATTCGCAGATCAGCGAAAGTGGGTTTGATGGCAGTGCTTCGTTTCACCGACCTGGGCGGATACCACGCGCTCGACGTTGATGAGTGCCGGATAGCGGGACAGCGGCTGGCGGACGAATATCGGTCCAACGATCCTTTCCCGCACATCGTCATCGACGATTTCATCGACATGAGTTTGCTGCGCGCGGTGGTCGACGAATTTCCGGACAACTCCGCCCGGGAGTGGTTCGCGCGCGACCAGGAGTGCCTGAAGGTCCAGGTGCGGCCCGACGAATGCGAGGGGCCGCTGACACGGGCTCTGTTCGCCGAGCTCAATTCGATGGCATTCCTGACATTCCTGTCGGAGCTGACCGGCATCCATGGCCTGGTCGGCGATCCCTACTTCGCAGGCGCGGGGCTTCATGAAGTCAGGGCCGGGGGCCATCTTGGAATACACGCGGACTTCCCGCGGCACGACGTGATGCGGCTGGACCGCAGGCTCAACTTGCTCGTCTATCTGAACGAGGACTGGGATTCGGCCTATCGCGGCGCGCTCGAATTATGGGATCGCGATATGACCAGCTGCCGCAAGTCGATACAGCCGTTGATGGCGCGGGCGGTCGTATTCAACACCGCTCGTGACACGTTCCACGGCCATCCTACGCAGCTGGCGTGTCCGCAAGACCGTTCACGGCGGTCGATTGCAACCTATTACTATACCGCGAGCGACATGTCCTTGCCGCTGTACGAACGAACTACGGATTTCCGCCCACGTCCTGGCAGTGCCGACAAGCGCGACTGGCGTATTCTGCTTCATAATCTGAAGGCCGACTGGATCCCTCCCATTCTGCAACGCCGCAAGCGTGAATGCGAGACATGATCATCACCACGCTCCTCTGGCTGATTTGCATTGCATTTTCGCTGCCCGTCCTGGTGCTTGCAGCTGAATGCCTGGCGGGGGCCTTCTCTTCGTCCAGGACGACCACGGCCGACCAGGCGCCCCCGGTCTCGGTCCTCGTACCAGCGCACAACGAAGCGAGCGGGATAGCCCGGACGGTCACAGACGTGCTCGCCCAGTTGCGTCCAGGGGACGAGCTGATCGTGGTAGCGGACAATTGTTGCGATGATACGGCCGCCATCGCCGCGCGTCTGGGAGCACGAGTCGTCGCCCGTCAGGACGCTCAACGACGCGGGAAGGGATATGCGCTCGAATTCGGCCGCGCGCACATTGCCTCGGGGCCAGAGCGCATGGTTGTCGTTCTCGACGCCGACTGTTCGCCGGGGCCAGAGGCGATCCACTGCATCGCCGCGACAGCCGCGAAGCGCCATGCGATCGTGCAGGGCGCCTATCTGCTGAGTCCTTCTGCGGAAGCTGGGGCAAGGGTGCGCATGTCCTGCTTCGCATTTCTTATCAAGAACCTGGTCCGTCAGATCGCGTTGCGCAGGCTCGCAGGATCCGCTCTGCTCCAGGGATCTGGTATGGCGTTTCCCTATCCGATCTTTGCCCAAGTGGACCTGCGGCCAAGGTCCCTCGTGGAAGACCTGGAGCTTGGATTGGAGCTGATCCTGCAGGGCCACCCGGTATGGTTCGAGGACGCGGCGCTGTTCGTGAGCGAGGCAAGTTCGGAACAAGCCACAGTTGGTCAACGAAGGCGCTGGGAACATGGAACCCTTCTGGCGATGGGGCGGTTTGTGCCCCGGCTGCTCCGCGCCGGAGTGAGGGGACGGCCGCGCCTTCTGCTCGTGGCGCTGGACCAGCTCGTGCCGCCCGCCGCGCTTCTTGTCGCTGCTACAGCAAGTCTCGCGCTGATGCTGATCTTGCTGGCGGGACCCGCGGCACCAGTCATGTTCCTGCTTGCGGCGCTGCTGCTTCTTGGCGGAGGCCTTGCCATTGCCTGGCTGCGGCACGGACGCGAGCTGGTTCCGCTCATCCTGCTTGGCAATGCGGTGTTCTATCTGGCGTGGAAGCTCCCGATCGCCTTGCAATTCCTGACCCGCCGCGAACGCAATTGGATCCGCACGGACAGAGGCCCATGAGCCGGGACGATCCTGGGACGCAAGGCGCACGCTCGGACACGTTCGAAGTCGGTATCGTCATCATCGGACGCAACGAGGGCGAGCGGCTACGTGTCTGCATTGAAAGTGTGCTGCGCGAGGGCATGACCGCAGTCTACGTGGATTCGGGTTCGGTAGACGCCAGCGTTTCGCTCGCGCGGGAGCACGGGCTTGCGGTGATCGAGCTCGATGCGGCGCTGCCGTTCACCGCTGCGCGCGCGCGCAACGCCGGCGCCAGTTACCTGTCCGAGCGCTTCCCCGGTTTGCCCTACGTCCATTTCATAGATGGCGACTGTGAACTTGTGCCGGGCTGGCTGTCAGTGGCGCGCGCCGCACTTGAGGCCGATCCGGCAACTGGCGCGGTGTGCGGGCGGAGGCGTGAGCGCCATCCGGAATCCACCCCTTACAATCGTCTCTGCGACCTGGAGTGGAACACGCCGGTCGGGCTCGCGGAGACCGTCGGCGGCGACGCCCTGTTCCGCGTGGAAGCGTTCGCCGCCGCGGGCGGCTTCTCGGCGGAACTCATTGCGGGGGAGGAGCCTGATCTGTGCCACCGCGTCAGGCGGGAAGGGTGGCGCATCCGCCGCCTCGACTGCGATATGACGGTGCACGACGCTGCTATGACGCGATTTGCCCAATGGTGGCAGCGCAACCGGCGCAGCGGTTACGCGACTGCAGAGGCGCTCTGGCGTCGCGGCATGCGCAATCCGCGAATGTGGCGAGAGGTAATCAGCAATATCTTCTGGGCGCTTCCCCCTTCATGGCCACTGCTGCCGCTTCTATGGCTGCGGCTTTGCTGGCGCCATGGACCTCTTCCGGCGAGCTTCATCGCATTGGGTAAGCTGCCGCATTGTCAGGGCCAGTTCGACTACTGGCGCAATTGCCGCCTGCTCATCGAATACAAGTGACCTGACGACGGTTAATCGACCCTCTGGTTTCCTCCTACTGCGTTGTGGAAATAGGCGGCCGCTCGGCCCGCACCTAGGATGCGCGCTGAAGGGACAGCCGCATGGATGGAAACTCAGGGTTTGGCCGAATCGAGCTGGACGATTCCAGTGATGCCGGACAGGCGAATAGTCCACCAACTCGGTTCCGCAGCGTTCTGATTGGAACCGAACCATTGTTGGTCGAATGCGCCGAGATACTGCGCAGTCATGGTCATGAGATCGTCGCCGTCGTCGCTGACCGAGGCGCTGCGAGAGATTGGGCGACGCGCGAAGGAATACCTCATCCCAGGCACCATCGTGAACTGCTGGAAGCCGACCTCGGACAGCTCGACTATCTCTTCAGCATCACCAACCTCGCCGTGTTGCCGTCCTGGCTGATCGAATTGCCGACCCATGGTGCGATCAACTTTCATGACGGGCCGATAACTGCCTACGCGGGGCTCAATACGCCGGCATGGGCGCTGCTTGCAGGCGAGGGCCGGCACGGCATCACCTGGCATCACATGACCGCGGATGTCGACTGCGGCGATATTCTCGCCAGCGACGTCATTGTCATCGACTCGGGTGAAAGCGCGTTTTCGCTCAACACGAAGTGCTTCGAAGCCGGCATCAGGACTTTTGCCGACCTGGTCCCGCAGTTATGCGCGGGAACCGCGCGTGGCGTGCCCCAATCTTTGTCCACGAGACGCTGGTGCGCTCGCGCCGAGCGTCCCGCAGTGGCTGCGACGATCGATTGGTCTTGCCCTGCCGAGACAATCGAGCGCCTTGTGCGGGCTCTCGATTTCGGAGGTCACCGCAACCCCTTGGGCTGCCCCAAGGTGTGGACAGGCGACGGTTTGCTGCTGCTGCATGAAGTCGAGATTGTGGATTCGCGCTCGGGTTTGACGCCGGGCACCGTGCTCGAAGGGGGCTCAACCCCGATCATCGCAACATCGACCGAGGACCTTCGGCTGAAGCGATTCACTGCAGTCGATAGTGCTCTCTTCGCGGGGCGGGATCTCACCGCGGGGCAACAACTGCCCGCACTGGACAGTGACGCGGCAAATCACATCAGCGCTCTTGATACGGCTGTAGCGCGCTACGAGAACTGGTGGTGCTCGGCGCTTGCCGCCGATCCGCTCCAGTTGCCCCAGTTCCGCTCGGTAGAACCCTCGACGCCGCGCATCGCGCGGCAAACTCTCGCCGCGAACTTCCCACCCACCATGACAGCGCAGCGCCTTCGGGCAGCACTCGTTGCCTATCTCGCCCGGGTGGCCGACCGTGCTGACGTACGGATCGGTTACTGCGAGCCGGTCTTTCAGCTGCGCTTCGATGGCGCGCGGCCTTGGTTCGCGGAGCAATTGCCTCTTCGCGTGACGGTCGATTGGGACTCTCCGCTCGCGGCGCTCGCCGACGATCTCGCGGCTCAGATCCGCCAGATGCACCGTCACGTCGGTATCGCGGCCGATCTCCCGGCTCGCCGACCGGATCTGAACGGAGTATCGCTGGCGCACCCGATCGCCATCCACGTGACAGACCGGCCGGGCCGGACGCGGTTCGCGGACGAGACCATTCTCGGTGTAGAAATTGCCTCGGAAGGCGGAGCGCTTCGCTGGTGCTACGATCCGGAGAGACTGCCCGTCGAGGATTTCGATGTATTGCGCGCCGGATTCGACGAGCTTCTGGCGTCCAGCGAAGCGTGTCCAGACACCTCTGTGGCGCGCCTCCCGCTGCTCGGACAAGACGAGATCGAAGCCCTGCGCGGTGTCAGCGAAGGTCCGATGGGGGCCGTCACGGAATGTGCCGCAGTCCACCGTCTGGTCTCCGACCAGGCGCGGCGTACGCCCGATCATGTGGCTGTCACCTCGCGCGGCGTGTCCCTCACCTATGCCGAAGTGGACGCACGTTCGAACCAGCTCGCGCGCCACCTGGCGGATCTGGGAGTTGGACCGGACATGCTGGTCGGCCTCCATCTGGAGCGCTCCCACCACCTCGTTGTCGCCCTGCTCGCCATTCACAAGGCAGGAGGCGCATATGTTCCGCTCGATCCGGCGTATCCCGCCGCTCGTCTCGGCCACATGATCGCCGACTCGGAGCTACGGCTGATCATCACGCAACAGTCGATCGTCGATCAGCTTCCCTTGACGAGCGCAGCGCTGGTGACGATCGACGCGGAATGGAGCGTCATTGACGCTCAGTCCGCGGCCCCGTTCGATGCGGGGGCAGGCCCCGACCACCTTGCCTACGTGATCTACACCTCCGGCTCCAGCGGCACTCCCAAAGGGGTGATGGTGGAGCACCGCAACTTGCTCAATTTCTTTGCCGGAATGGACCGTGAACTCGAGCCTGACGGCGTTTGGCTTGCCGTCACGAGCCCCAGTTTCGATATCTCGGTGCTGGAATTGTACTGGCCGCTCACGCGCGGTTACCATGTGGTCGTCGCCACTGAACGCGAGGTGCGGGGCGATATCCGTGCGCATGCTTCGCTGCGCCCTTTGGACTTCAGCCTGTTCTACTTCGCCAGTGCGAACAGCGCGAGCAATGCCGAGCAGTATCGCCTCCTTCTCGAAGGAGCGAAGTTTGCCGATCAGCACGGCTTTGAAGCGGTATGGACGCCGGAACGGCACTTCCATGCTTTTGGCGGCCTCTATCCCAATCCCTCGGTCATCTCTGCAGCGCTCGCGGTATCCACGTCCCGCGTGAAGCTGCGGGGAGGGAGCGTTGTCGCCCCACTTCACCATCCGGCGCGCATCGCTGAGGAGTGGTCCCTGGTCGACAACCTGTCGGGCGGGCGGGTGGGTATTGCCTTTGCCTCCGGCTGGCAGCCCGACGACTTCCTCCTCCGGCCGGAGAACTTCGCCGACAAGTCCGCAGCCCTGACGCGCGCTATCGACGATGTCCGGGCGCTCTGGCGCGGCGAAAAGCGCTCCTTTCCCGGACCATTGGGCAAGCCCGTGGAAATCGGAGTCTTCCCGCGGCCGGTCCAGGCCGAATTGCCGTTCTGGATTACCTCCGCCGGCAATCCGGAGACCTTCGCGGCGGCCGGCCGCTCGGGCGCCAACGTGCTCACGCACCTGCTCGGACAAAGCGTCGAAGAAGTGGCGAAGAAGGTTGCCGCCTATCGCGCCGCCCGGCGCGATGCGGGGCATCCGGGGGAGGGCCGGGTCACGCTCATGCTCCACAGCTTCGTGGGGGAAGAGACCGACGAAGTGCGCGCTGTCGTGCGCGAACCACTTATGAATTACCTGCGCACCGCGACCAATCTCCTGAAGCAGTATGCGTGGTCGTTCCCCGCATTCCGCCGCCCGGGCGGCAGCCCTCCAGAAGATCAGCCCGATCTCGACGGCCTCAGCGAAGATGAGAGCGAGGCACTGCTCGAGCATGCCTTCGATCGCTATTTCGAGACGAGCGGTCTGCTTGGTACGCCGGAGAATTGTGTTGCGCTCATAGAGCGCTTGCGCAGTGTTGGTGTGGACGAGATCGGTTGCCTCATCGACTTCGGCATCGACACGCAGACGGTGCTCGATCATCTGCCGCAGCTCGACCGTTTACGCCAGCTCACAGCGGCACCGCTGACAGCTGACGAGGCGGAAGCGAGCCTGGCCGAGCTGATCGCGCGGTATGGCGTCACGCATCTGCAATGCACTCCGTCGCTGGCGCAAATGCTTGTGGATGACCCGCAGGCGCGGCGGGCGCTTGCAGGCCTGCGCAGGGTGATGGTGGGAGGCGAGGCGTTTCCGGAGCCGCTGGCACGGCAGCTGACTGCGCTGGTCGGCGGCTCGGTGATGAACATGTACGGGCCGACCGAGACGACGATCTGGTCAACCGTCCACAGCCTCGTCGAGGGTGAACCAGGAGCGCCGCCCTTGGGGCGTCCGCTTGTCAACCAGCAGGTCCATATCGTCGACAGCCGGATGGAGCCGGTGCGCCCCGGTACTCCGGGCGAACTCCTCATCGGCGGTGCGGGCGTCGTGCGCGGTTACCACCGCAGACCGGAACTGAACGCGGAGCGTTTCATGGCCGATCCGTTTGCTGGCGGCACCAGGCGTGCCTACCGCACGGGCGACCTGGTGCGCCGCAGTGTCGATGGCCGCCTGGAGTTCCTCGGCAGGCTCGATCAACAGATCAAGATCCGGGGCTATCGCGTCGAGCTGGAGGAGATCGAAGCTGTCCTCCTGCGCAATCCGCACATCCGTGAGGCAGTGGTCGTCGCGCGTGCCATCGACGGGGTTGCGCGGTTGATGGCCTATTGCGTGGGCGACGATACGCTGCGCGATACCGAGGCCGTGCGCCGCGCTCTGCGCGACAGCCTGCCCGACTTCATGGTTCCCGGAAACGTCATCGCCCTCGATGCGCTGCCGCGCACGCCCAATGGGAAGATCAATCGCAAGGCCTTGCCGGATCCCAGCTCCGAGACCGACGGCGCCGGGATCGAGGCCGACGCAGCGCCGGACAATCCGCTTCAGCGACAAATCCTGGAACTCTGGCGCGACCTTCTCAAGCGCGACCGCGTTGGACTGCGCGACAACTTCTTCGATCTCGGCGGGCACTCGCTGCTTGCGGTCCAGGCGCACCGAAAACTCTCGGCGATCGTGCAGCAGCCGCTGTCGCTGACCGACATCTTCCGCTTCCCGACGATCGAGACACTCAGTGCCCACCTGGAAAACGGCGGGAAACCAGCAGGCTCACAATCCGCGTCGAGGGATCGGGGCCGAAACCGCCGTCTGGCACTGCAGAGGCGCGGGAGCGGCGCGGTCCAGATGGGCGGAGGGAACTAGCACCATGTTGCGCCACAGTACCGAGTTCGCTCCTCCGCCTGGACATGACATTCCTGAAGCGGCCATCGCCGTCGTGGGCATGTCGTGCCGCGTCGCCGGAGCGCGGGGACTGGACGCGTACTGGAACTTGCTGCGCTCCGGACGTGAAGCCATCGAGACGCGAGACGAGGAAGCGTTGCTCGCCGCGGGCGTCCCATCCTCTGTCTTGGGCAAAGCAAACTATGTCCGCAGCTGCGCTCCGCTCGAGGACATGGAATGCTTCGACGCCGGTCTGTTCGGCATCTCTCCTCGCGATGCGGCGATCATGGACCCGCAGCACCGCCATTTCCTCGAATGTGCCTGGGAGGCATTGGAGAATGCCGGACACGTGCCCCACCGCTTCGGCGGCGCGATCGGCGTGTTCGCCGGCTCCGGACACAACGCCTACATGCCTTATCACCTGCTGACGAATCCGAGGTTGGTGCGCGATGTTGGTCTGTTCCTCTTGCGCCATACCAGCAACGACAAGGACTTCCTGACGACGCGGGTCTCGTATCTGCTCAATCTCACGGGTCCGAGCGTGAACGTGCAGACCGCTTGCTCGACCTCACTCGTCTCGATCCATATGGCGGCACAAAGCTTGTTAAGCGGCGAGTGCGACATGGCTCTCGCCGGGGGCGCCTCGATCGAGCTGCCACACCGGCAGGGATATCTCTTCGAAGAAGGCGAGATCCTCTCGCCCGACGGCCACTGCCGGCCGTTCGATGCCGAGTCCAAAGGTACCGTATTCGGCAGCGGCGTTGCGGTGGTTGTCCTTCGCCGCCTCGCGGATGCCGTCGAGGCGCGGGATCACATCTATGCAGTGCTGCGCGGATCGGCGGTCAACAACGACGGAGCCGGAAAGGTCGGCTATCTCGCACCAAGCGTGGACGGGCAGGCCAAGGTCATCACCGAGGCCCTGGCCATGGCCGACATCGATTCCGCCACGATCGGATATGTCGAGACACACGGCACAGGGACGCCGGTGGGCGATCCCATAGAGGTCGCTGCGCTCACGCAAGCCTTTCGTTCAAGCGGCAGCGGCACGGGCCGATGCGCGCTCGGATCGGTCAAGGCGAACATCGGCCACACCGATACCGCTGCGGGAGCCGCCGGATTGATCAAGGTGGCGCTGTCGCTCCACCACCGGGAGCTGGTGCCCTCGATCAATTTCAATGCGCCCAATCCTCACTGCACATTCGAAGGTGGCCCCTTCTTCGTTCAGACCAGGCATGCGCCATGGGAGAGAAACGGGGCGCCGCTGCGCGCCGGCGTCAGCTCGCTGGGGGTGGGCGGAACGAACGCGCACATCGTGCTGGAAGAGCCGCCGCTGCGTGCCGCAAGCGGCCCGAGCCGTCCAACCCATCTGCTGCCGGTGTCGGCGAAATCGAGTACCGCGCTCGCGGCAAATCTTGCGGCTCATGCCGACCACTTTGCCGCAAATCCACAGGTCGATCTTGCCGATGCGGCCTATACGCTTTCGACGGGACGCCATCATCTGATGCAGCGCCGGTTCGCGGTGGCGGGCGATCCAACCGAGGCTGTGCAGGTCCTCCGCCAGGAAGCCGCACGGGCCGATCCGCCGCCTTCGTGCATACCCGATCGGCCGGTTGCCTTCCTGTTCTGCGGCGCCGGCGCGCAGCACGTCGACATGGCGCGGCGCCTCTACGACACTGAACCTGTTTTCGGAGACCTGGTGGACGCCAGCCTTTCGCTGCTCGACGCAATGGGGATGCCCGAAGTTCGTCGCTGGATGTTTCCCGATGAGACCGACCGCGTCCGCGCGAAAGCGGAGCTCGAGCGGCCTTCAATCGCTCTGCCCGCGCTGTTCACCATCCAGGTGGCACTCGCGCGCTTCTGGATGTCGTTGGGCATCAAGCCGAGCGGCATGATCGGCCATAGCTCGGGCGAATATGCTGCTGCGCACATCGCCGGAGTGATGGACTTGGAATCCGGGCTACGGATCGTCAGCGCGCGTGGCCGCCTTTTCGAGACGGTGAAAAGCGGCGGCATGCTCAGCGTGCCGATGACGGAGGCAGAGCTCGCGCCGCTGCTTCCCAAGGATCTTTCGATCGCCGTGATCAACGCACCGCGTCTGTGTGTTGTATCGGGCCCCTCCACATCGATTGCCAGCTTGCGCGACGATCTGGCAGGGCGCGAGGTGGAGGCGCAGCTCGTGCGCATTTCGGTCGCCGCGCACTCGCCGATGCTGGACCCGATCCTGCCGCAATTCCGTGCGCTCGTGGAAACCATTGACTTGCGGGCCCCGCGCATACCGGTTGCGTCGAACCTGACCGGCCAATGGCTTTCGGACGCTCAGGCGACGAGTGCAGATTACTGGGTGCGCCACTTGCGTCAGACGGTTCGCTTCACCGATGGATTGCAGCTCCTCCTCGACGATCCGGAGCGGGCACTGCTCGAAGTCGGCCCGGGAAGAGCGATGGCGAGCCTGGCACGGCAGCATCCTGCCTGCTCTCGGCAGCAGCCGGTGCTGAGTTCTCTTCCTCATCCCGAGGAACCGGTCTCGGACGACCGTTTCTTCTGGTCGCGGCTGGGCGACCTCTGGGCTTGCGGTGCCGAAATCGACTGGGACGCCTATTGGCAGGCCGAGCGTCGTTCGCGCGTACCGCTTCCGACTTACCGGTTCGATCGCGAGCGGCACTGGATCGAGCCCGGCCGTGCCGCGCTGATGGCGATGGCGCCCGAGTCACCCGATCGCCGCGAGGATGTCGGCGACTGGTACTTCGAGCCCGTTTGGGCCCATACCCAGCGAGTTCAAGGTGGCGGCCGGCGGGAAGGGTGGGCATTGATCTTCGAGGACGATGGCGGACTTGGCGCCGCTCTTTCCCGCGAGCTGCGGGCCGCGGGCAGCGACGTCGTATCGGTGCGACCAGGCGGCCGGTTCCAACAGCTAGCCAACGATCGCTTCGTCATCGATCCCGGTAGCGCGAACCACTATGCACAACTCTTCGAGCGACTGAATCTGGCAGAGACGCTGCCGACACAGATCTACCACTGCTGGTGCGTGACGGGCGCTCGCCGGTCGAAGAACGACACGCAGCGGCTACTCGGCCGAGGGCTGTTCAGCCTGGTTGCAATGGCGCCCGAGCTCGCCAGGCAGGCAGGGGAGACGTCGATCGACGTTGCCTTCGTCACCGACGGGGCACACCGCGTCTGCGGCGAGGAGCCGCCCGTGCCGGCCAAGGCGGCCGCCGTTGGCGCACTGCCGGTCATTTCTGCGGAATACCCAGGCCTTCATCTTCGGAACGTGGATGTGCTGCTTCCATCCGAACGCTCGGAACGCCGCCTTGGCGAGATTGCCAATGCGGTGATCGAGGAAGCCTCGAGCGACCCGGCGGCAGCGCCCATTTGTTATAGAGGCGGCCAGCGATGGGCCTTGGAGTTCCGCCCGGTTGAGCGGATCGGTCCGACGTCGGCGCGGCTGCCGGCCATCCGATCCGGCGCGACCTATCTGATCACCGGCGGCCTCGGCGGCATCGGGCTTACCATCGCGCGCCACCTTGCCGAGCAGGGCGCACACGTAGCGTTGCTTGCGCGCACCCTGCTCCCACCGCGTGATCAGTGGCCGGATATCCTCACCAGCGGGTCCGTCTCGCCTGAAACCGTCGAGCGCATCCGCAAACTGGTTGCGATCGAGGCGACCGGAGCGAAGATTGAGCTGATCATCGCCGACGTCGCCGACGCTCGAGGGCTGCGGCGCGCGGTACGCACGATCCGTGAACGCCTTGGATCCATTGCAGGCGTTTTCCATACCGCGGGAACACTGGACGATGGGCTTGTGGAAACGCGCACGCGTTCCGCGATGGACGCAGTCCTTCGGCCCAAGGTGACCGGCACGCTCGCACTCGAGCAGGCTCTGGCGGGCGAGGAGCTCGAGTTCCTGCTGCTCTTCTCCTCGATCAGCGCCTTTGCCGGGCTTCCGGGGCAGGCCGACTATGCAGCGGCAAACGCGTTTCTCGACGCTTATGCCGAGAGCCGCCGAGACGATCCGCGAACCCGGGTCGAGTCGATCGGGTGGAGCCAGTGGCGCGACGTGGGCATGGCTGCTTCCTTCGGCGGAACGCAGGCAAGCGCTGTCGATGCACCGGATTTGCTCGAAGGCGGCGAGACTATCGACCATCCGTTCCTTGAACGGCTCCACGCGATCGATCCCGACTTCTATATCGCCACTGCGCTGCTCTCACCCGAGCGTCACTGGCTGCTCGACGAGCACCGCCTTGCGGGCATCGGCGCGGTCTTGCCGGGGACCGCCTATCTCGAACTGGTGCGAGCCGTCCACGATCTCATCGATCCAGGGCCCTGCGCGTTGTCAGATACGCTGTTCCTCTCGCCCTTCGCGGTGGAGGAGAACGAGGAAAGGGAGCTGCGCGTCCAACTCCAGCGGCGAGCGGGCGCCAGCTGGCGCTTTGCCGTTCTTGGCCGCCGGGCACGCACGAGCGAGTTGTGGGTGGAGCACGCCAGCGGCGTGATCCGAGCGTCACGCGACGGGATGACACCGGCCGCACTCGATATCGGCGGCATCGAAGCGCGCTGCCCAACGGTAGTCCCAGGCGCCGCCGGCAAAAGCCATGCGCTCACGTTCGGCCCGCGCTGGGATAATGTCCGGCGCACGGCAACTGGCACAGGCGAAGCGCTCATCCGACTGGCAATTCATCCCACATTTGCGGACGAACTGCGCTCACTCGCGCTGCACCCCGCGCTGCTGGACTTGGCTACCGCCGGCGCGCAATCGCTGATCCCCGGATACAGCGAGGAGGAGGATCTTTTCGCCCCATTCGCCTACCGCCGGATCGTCATCCATGGACCGCTGCAGTCGCAGATCATCAGCCACATCCGCTACTGTGGTTCGCAAGAACCTGGCGGGGCAACGGCGACGTTCGACATCGCCGTCGCCGATGAAACCGGGGCTGTACTCGCGTCGATCGAAGGCTTCACGCTGATGCGCGTCCGCGGCGAGCTGCGTATGCCGAGCCAGCCGATAACCGCGCCCAAAACCCGCGGCGGTGCAGCCCTCGCCGAGCGGCCCGAGGGTATTCTGCCCGAACAGGGTATACAGGTCATCGAGCAGGTGCTTTCCGGTCCGCTCCGCTCGCATGTCATCATCTCCCCTTACGACATCAATCTCGCGCTCGCGCAGATGCGCGCACCGCGCCCTGCGGCTCGGCGCATTGCCGCTGATGCGGACGGTGGCGCGGTCACGGATCTGCCAGTGACACCAATGGAGAGGGTGATCGCCGAGCTGTGGGAAGACCTCCTCGGCGTCGCGCCCGTGCGGCGGAGCGACAGCTTCTTCGATCTCGGCGGGCACTCCCTGCTTGCGGTCCAGTTCACCAATCGCTTCCGGAAGAAAACGGGCAAGGTCCTGCCCCTGGCGGCGTTGCTCGAGACGCCGACGGTCGAACATCTTGCCCGGGTGGTTGATCCGGACGAGGCCGAGGATCCGGAGGGCGCGGCAGTGGCTCCTGCGCCACGCGAGGTCGTGACGATCCGCGCGGGCGGTGCCCTCGCTCCGATTTTCTTCGTTCATGACGGCCTGGGCGAGACCCTCTTGTATCGCGGGCTGGCTCTCCGGCTCGATCCCGAGCGTCCGGTCTACGGCGTCGAGCCGCTGCGAACCGCAAATGGCAGTTTCGCTCACACCCGCATCGACGAAATGGCAGCCAACTACGTCGAGCGCATCCGTTCGGTGCAGCCGCACGGTCCCTATCTGCTCGCCGGCCTCTGCGCCGGCGGCGTGATCGCTTTCGAAATGGCCCGCCGGCTCGAGGAAGACGGCGAACCCGTCGCCTTCGTCGGCATCATCGATGCCGCCGATGTCGCCGCTGCCAAGCGTTCGTTCTACATCACGCGCCAACGACTCCAGCGCGCAAGGGCGCTTCTGCGGCAAGGCGCTGATGTCACGCTGTTGCCGACGCTTGCCCGCCGCGCGGCCAATGCCATTGCCTGGGAGTTCGACTCGCGCCTCCGCCGCGTGCGCGATCGCCAAGCTGTGCGGCAACTGCACGACGCGAACACGGCGGGCATGCCGCTCTCGGCGGAAACACCGCCGCTCAGCTTCCTGCGACTCTATGAGGCCGCCCATAGCGTTCATCGCCAAAAAGGCCTCTTCTCAGGTGGAGCGGTGACGCTGTTCAAAGCCGCGCAGGGCGATGGGTCGATCGAAGACATCCCGTACCGGGAAATCTACAGCGACTTCGTGCTCGGCTGGGGGCGGCGGGTGGAACAGGACGTGACGGTAGCCGACGTTCCAGGCGGACATGGGAGTGCTCTTCAGGAACCACATGTTGCGACCCTTGCCGTCCTGTTTCAGGGCGCGATCGACAGCGCGATGGAGGACGCGGAATTCAGTGAGCCATCCTTTTCCGCGATGGCCGAGGACGTCGTTTCTGCGGTCGCCGCGGAATGACAAAGTCAGCGCGAATGTTGGCCTCGATCGATGTGATTATCGTGAACTTTCGCACGGGATCGCTCGTGATATCCTGTCTCGAGAGCCTAGAGCTGGAGCGGCATATGCTGCCCAATCTGCGCGCAATCGTCGTCGACAACGCCTCGGGCGATGGGTCGGCCGAGCAGATCAGAGGGGCAATCGAGGAGCGGGGCTGGGACTGGGTCAAATTGATCCTGTCACCGACGAACGGGGGCTACGGAGCGGGCAACAACATCGGCATCTGCTGGGCCCTCGCCCGGGGCGATGCGGCCGATTTCTACTGGCTGCTCAATCCGGACACGGAAGTACGGCCCTCGGCGGGCGTGGCGCTGGCGCAGTTCATGAGTCTAAACCCCGCCGCCGGCGTCGCGGGCAGCGCGCTTCTGGAGCGGGACGGGAAGCCGTGGTTTTACGCCTTCCGTTTCCCAACCATTCTCGGGGAACTGGAGCGCGGCGCTTGTCTCGCGATACTCTCCCGCTTGCTGAAGAACCGTTCTGTGCTGCGTCCGATGGGGAGGGTGCCCGAGAAAGTCGACTGGGTCTCAGGGGCAAGCTTCCTCATACGCCGCGAACTCTTGGACGCCGGTTCGCGGTTCGATCAGGCCTACTTCCTCTACTACGAAGAGACTGATTTTTGCCTCCAGGCACGGCGCGCCGGCTGGGAATGCTGGTACGTCCCGGATTCGGTCGTCATGCACATTGCCGGGCAGAGCACCGGAGTGACTGGACACCAGATCGCCCTCCGCCGCCTGCCGGCCTACTGGTTCCGATCGCGGCAGTATTATTTCCTCAAGAACCACGGACGATTCTACGGCATGCTCGCCGATATCGCATGGATGTGTGGGCATATGGTTGCGCGAGCCAAGGGACGGCTAAGGGGCGTTCCCGAGTCAACCCCGCCGCGTCTGCTATTCGACTTCGCCCGATACTCCGCATTCGTGCCGCGCCGCTTGATTTCAGGCTGGAATGATGGCCGCCGTGCCTGAACGCGCTGCCGCAGCTGCTGCAGATCTTGGTATTGCACTTGGGCGCCTGAATGGCGCCAGCGCGCCTTTTCCGCTTTGGCTCGTCACCGTGAACACGTTGGCCTGTGGGGCGGCCGAGGAGGTCCTGTCGTGGTCAGATCGTGCGCGCGCCGACCGCTTCCACGACAATTGGCTGCGGAATCGCTTCGTGAGCGCTCACTGCGCGCTCCGCCTGATACTTGAGGATCGCTTCGGCATTCCCGCGGCAGCGCAGAACTTCGAAGTAGGCCGATTTGGGAAGCCGCGACTGAGGGGGATGGCGCGGGCGCAGTTCAGCTTGAGCTACAGCGGCGACCGGGTCCTGATCGGCGTTGCCTCTGACATGCCTGTAGGGGTCGACATCGAGCGCGTTCGGTCGATCGCGGATTCGCGGCAGCTAATACCGGCGCTGTGCACGGATTGTGAGAAAGCAGCGCTCGATCGGTCCAGCCCCGACGGCGATTCCTTTGATCTGCTGTTTCTCGAGATGTGGACCCGCAAGGAGGCTTGCGTGAAAGCGGCGGGCGTCGGTCTTGGGCAGGTAAGGCTTGCGGAGATCGAAAGCGGTGCCGGCGGCGGTTTAACGACGGTGCGGGATGGCGTTTGCCAACTCCGCACCGACACGACCCGTGTTGCCTATGGCTACGTGGCTGCGTGGGCGGTCAGGAGCGTATCGGTCTCATATCGTCAGGGCGCATAGGATGGTTGAGGATCCTGATTCAAAAGGCCCTCGCGGATGACGTGTGCGATCATGTGAGCCCGATTGCGCGTTCGCGTCTTTAAACGGACATTCTCCACGTGTCGCTCGACTGTGCACGGCGAAATGTCGAGCTCGATTGCGGCTTCTTTGGCCGATAGTCCGCAAGAAACGAGGTACAGCACCTCGGTCTCGCGATTGGTAAGTCGTATAACAGATATATCTTCCTTGAACATGAAGCCCTCCTGTCTGGTGGCATGTCCCTCCCCTTGGGGACACAGCTTCATAATCGCTTGGCGCGAGCTCAGAGTCTCGGGAACTTTGGGATAATGGAAAACCCATCTGATATCTTGGATGACCCAAATGGTTTCGAGCATTCATTTGGACAAATAATGCGTGGCAAACCCACCGCATGATCACCTATCTTCGGAAGGATCGTTATGGAGCTCTGCCGTGCCGTTTTCCTGGGAGTGGGCTGCTTCAGTTGCTTCCCGCCCGAGTATGGCCGCTTGCGTGCGATTCTTCACATCAAGCTTGCGGAAAATGTTCTTGACCGTCAATTTGACCGTAGCTTCGCTAAGACTCAATTCCCTAGAGATAAGTTTATTAGGCATTCCCATTATCAAGCAGTCGAGTACTTCCATTTCACGGCTGCTAAGATCATGAATCTTGGCGAAATCGTGATCGCCATGATTGGGTGTGATATCCTGAAGGTGATCTATGAACTCAGTTGGTGCGACTTTCTCTCCTAGGGAGACAAGTTGTATTATAGATAACAAACTTTCCAGTTGAATGTCCTGGAGTACGTACGCGTGCACGCCGTCTCGAAAAGCTTGGTTCATCAACTCAAAATTGAATGTGTCATTGATAAGAACGAGGCGGTTTCGCGGGTTGCTTCCAAGTATCTCTCGTAGTGCGCGCGACGTTTCGGAGGGAAGAGGAGCCCCGTCGAAGATGACCAGGTGCTCGTCCTGGCAAGTGGCCGCGTCCAGTGCTCCGAGTTGAGCCACGGACTGACGAACCTCGAAGCCGTGGTCGATCAAGATGCGCCTGAGCCCTTCTCGAGCAAAAGCGCTTCTGATCACCAGGCAAACAGGTATCGCTGATGCCACAACCGAGCTCCCTTCATCACAAAAATAGAGCTTCGGCGAACTGAAGTTGTCATGGCGGGCTCCCCATCCGGTCAAGCAAAGCGTCTAGAGCGGCCCTTTTCGGGTAACAGTAGCAGCAAACGGGCTCTGTGTGAAATCTTTAGGTCCGGCCCGGCGGTGTTTTACCGCAGAGTTATAGCGCCTTGTATGGTTAACGGCCGATATTCAGCGTTCTGTCGGAGCGCGCATTTGCTGCGCCCGCCGATCTGGGCGGCAGCGCGAAGCGCGGCATGGATTTGGGTAACGACGCGAAGCGCCGCAAGGAGAGCGGCTCGCCCTGGAGTGCTCAGGCGTGCCACGGGTCAGGAAATGCTCGCGCGGCGCGGCGATCATCGAGCATGCACTGCCGATCCACCGCAGCGCCGTTCATCAACGATCCCCACCAGCGCTCGTTGTCGAGGTACCAGGCAAGGGTGGCGCCCAGGCCTTCTGAAAAGGTCTGTCGCGGCAAGAACCCGAGTTCGCGGCGGATTTTGCTCTCGTCTATGGCGTAGCGCCGATCATGCCCTGCGCGATCGCTCACGAACGTCATCAATGCTTCGGTTGGCAGGCCCCTCGCCGGAGCGGACGTGGGAAAGCGCCGCTTGAGCGCTGCATCCTGCGCAAACGCGAGATCGACACCTCGGCAGATCCGGGAAATGACGTCCAGATTGGTGAGTTCCTCGCCACCGCCAATGTTGTAGGTCTCGCCAACGCGGCCGCCGGCCAGAATTCGTTCGATCGCACGGCAATGGTCGTCCACATGCAGCCAGTCGCGGACATTCATGCCGTCGCCATAGATAGGCAAGGGGCGTCCGTGGAGAGCGTTGAGCAGGAACAATGGGATCAATTTCTCCGGAAATTGATAAGGCCCGTAGTTGTTGGAGCAATTGCTGGCTGTCGTCTGCAATCCGTATGTGTGGTGATAGGCACGGACGAGATGGTCGGATGCAGCCTTCGACGCCGAATACGGAGAGCTCGGTGCATACGGCGAGATCTCGCAGAAGCGAGGATCTTCCGGTCCGAGGGAACCAAAGACCTCGTCGGTAGAAACATGGTGGAACCGGTGCGGCATTCCACTGCCCCGGCCGAGCCAGACCGAACGCGCGGCCTTCAGCAGGCTATGTGTTCCTATGATATTGGTAGTGATAAATGCATCGGGCGCCGATATCGATCGGTCAACATGGCTTTCCGCCGCGAAATGGATGATGGTATCGATAGATTGGTCCTTCAGAGTCTTCTCTACCAGGCGGGTGTCGCAAATATCGCCGATCACCAGGTCGACGTTCTCCACGCCGGCTATGGTGGCGGCGCTGCCGGCGTAGGACAGGCAGTCCAGGACGGTCACGCCGTCCCCAGGATGGTTCTTCGCCCAGTAACGAACGAAGTTCGCGCCAATGAAGCCGGCGCCTCCAGTGACGAGCAGCTCAGCCATCAGCCAGCTCCTTGAGCATATGTCTAAGCTGCACTCGCCAGTGCGGCGCCTTGTAGCCTAGTGCTGCCCAGGTGTTCTCTTTGTCGAGAACGGAATAGGCCGGCCGAGCGGCGCGGGTCGGGAAGTCTGTCGTTCGAACTGGAACGATGCCGGCTGCACGCTGCAGCATGCCAGCCGCTAGCGCCTCTTCTTGAATGGCTACGGCAAAGTCGTACCAACTCGCCACCCCGCTATCGGTGAAATGGGTAACGCCCTGCGCTTTGGCCGCCGCGAGTTGCCAAATGGCCCGGGCCAGCCCTGGTGCAAAGCAAGGCGTTCCCACCTGATCACTCACGACCTGGAGGTCGTCGCGCGTGCGAAGGAGCCGAAGCATGGTCTTCGCAAAATTGTGTCCCGTGGCCGAATAGACCCATGCGGTGCGAACGATCAGCGCAGCATGTCCGGCGGCTCGCTCGCCCGCCAGCTTGGAACGGCCGTAAACGCTGAGGGGAGCGGGCTCGGCATCGGGAGGGTAAGGTGCCGAACGCATGCCGTCGAACACGAAATCGGTCGAGATCTGCACCAATCGCGCCCCTACGGACCTTGCAGCGGCCGCCAAGTCGCCGACCGCGCCGCCATTGACCCGCATCGCCAGCGCGGCCTCGCTCTCCGCCTGATCGACTGCGGTATAGGCAGCGGCATTGACGATCACGTCCGGACGTATCGCTTCGACAACCCTGAAAATGGCGGCATGATCCGAGATATCCAAGCCAAGCCGGTCAAACCCCACGACTGTCGCATCGGAAGGGGCAGCGGCGATGAGCGCGCGTCCGACTTGCCCCGCCGAGCCTGTCACCAGCGCCTTCATGGGTAGCAGGAGGCTTGAGAAAACCGCTCGCCCAACCGGTCTTTGGGGGAAAGAAGGGGCCTCATATTCTCGATCGGCCATTTGATGCCGACCGACGGATCATTCCAGAGCAGGCAACGCTCGGTCTCCGGCCGGTAGAATTCGGTGCACTTGTACAGCAGTTCGGTCCCGTCCTTCAGGCTGAGAAAGCCATGTGCCATGCCTGGAGGCGCCCACAGCATAAGTCTGTTCGCTGCGGACAGCTCGACGCCAATCCATTTCCCGAAGGTTGGCGACGAGCGGCGCAAGTCGACGAGCACGTCGTAGATCGCGCCGCGAACGACGCGCAGCAGCTTTCCCTGCGCTCGGCCCAATTGGTAGTGGAGGCCGCGCAGAACGCCCTTGCTCGAGCAGCTGTGATTGTCCTGGACGAACTCGAGATCCAGTCCCGCCCGTGCGAAAGTCTCGGCGTTCCAGCTTTCCATGAAGAAGCCGCGGTCATCACCGTGGACGACAGGCTCGATAACGACAGCGCCGCTGATATTTGTGGCGATCAGCTGCAATGTGAATCTCGATCGAGCAAATCGAGAAGATAGTTGCCGTATCCGGATTTGCGCAGCGGTTCCGCGATCCGCAGCAACTGATCGTCGGTGATAAATCCCTTGCGCCACGCAAGTTCTTCAGGGCAGCAGATCTTCAGCCCCTGGCGTTCTTCAGTCACTCGGACGTAATGCGCGGCGTCGAGCAGGGCGTTGTGAGTGCCGGTGTCGAGCCACGCATATCCGCGCCCCAGTATCTCCACGTTCAAGGAGCCTTCGTCGAGATAGCATCGGTTGAGGTCGGTGATCTCCAGTTCGCCCCGCGCCGAAGGCGTCAGTCCAGCCGCCAGTTCTGCCGCGCGGCCATCGTAGAAGTACAGGCCCGTTACCGCGAACTTGGATTTTGGATGAGCAGGTTTCTCCTCGATCGTAAGCGCCTTCCCGTGCGCATCGAATGCGACCACGCCATAGGCGCTGGGATCGTTTACGTGATAGCCGAATACCGTGGCCCCCGCCTCGCGTTCGCTGGCGCGCGACAAGACCTCGGTCAGGCCATGGCCGTAGAAGATGTTGTCGCCCAGGATCAGTGCCGACGGCTCGGTTCCGACAAAATTCGCGCCGAGATGATATGCCTGTGCGATCCCGCCGGGATGGGCTTGAACCGCATAGTGAAGATCCAGTCCAAAGTTCGCCCCATCGCCTAGCAGCGCCTCGAAGGCGCTTTGATCTTGCGGCGTAGTAATAATAAGTATCTCGCGAATGCCTGCGAGAATAAGGACAGACAGAGGATAGTAGATCATCGGCTTATCGTAAACTGGCACCAACTGCTTCGATACGGCTTGAGTAAGCGGGAAAAGCCTGGTGCCCGATCCTCCGGCCAAGATGATCCCCCTACGCATCCGATTGTCCGCAGCCTTGTTGTCAGTTCGTGAGGCATCGCTTGTCGCTGGCTGCCATTAGAAGGCCGGCCAAGATGTTTTTATCCCCTTCCCAGGGATCATCCGCAATTGCGGGAAGTCGGTGGGTAAGCTTCAGGATGGAGGAACCCGCCCTTAATCGGCATATTCGGGGGAAGGGCGCCCGTTGATGGCGTGCTTGTTGCGAGGGATCATGCGGGTGAGCCTGTGCTATTTGATCATGTCGGCTTGGATTTGAGTGATCAGCCGGACCTTCGCCTCCGGAGTTCCTCGAGGTGGCGCTTGCGGGAGCGCCACAGGAAAGCGCCGCCGCAGCCCTCAAGGAGGGATGGTAGCTTTCGGCCGACGAAAAGCTCTCGTCCGGCTGGCGCATTGCTATGGATAAAGGTGGTCGCGCAGACCCGCAGCCCCGCGTGGCCTGGTCGGTGACTGCGCCGGTTTCCGTGCTCGTCACGGGCGGCGCCGGCTACATTGGAAGCCATGCCGTGCTTGCGCTGCTGGACGAGGGCTGGCCGGTCACAGTGATCGACAACCTCACGACCGGGTTCCGCTTTGCGGTGCCGGAAGGGGTGCCGTTTTATGAGGGCGACATCGCCGATACCGAACTTGTGGCGCGGATCGTCGCCGAACACGGCACGCGTGCGATCATGCACTTTGCCGGCTCTGTGGTGGTGCCGGAGTCGGTCGAGAATCCCCTCAAGTATTACGACAACAACACGGCCAGGAGCCGCGCGCTGATTGCGGCGGCTGTGGGCGCTGGCGTGTCGCACTTCATCTTCAGCTCGACTGCGGCGACATACGGCCTTCCAGAAGTCTCGCCTGTCTCCGAAGAGGCTTCCCAGCACCCCATCAATCCCTACGGCTGGTCCAAGCTGATGATCGAGCGGATATTGGCCGACACCGCATCTGCTCACCCGATCAATTTCTGCGCGCTGAGGTACTTCAACGTCGCCGGGGCTGATCCGCAGGGTCGTAGCGGGCAATCTACCGCGGGCGCCACCCACTTGATCAAGGTCGCGGTGGAGGCGGCGCTTGGCAAGCGGGAGCGGATAGCGGTGTTTGGCACAGACTATGACACGCCAGACGGAACGGGGGTGCGCGATTACGTCCATGTGTCGGACCTTGCGGCGGCACACGTTCTTGCGTTGGAGGCGCTGATCGCGGAGCCGCTCCGGTCGCTGACCATGAACTGCGGCTATGGCCGTGGATTCTCTGTGCTGGACGTGCTCGGCGCTGTCGAGCGTGTATCCAATGCCAGCATAGAGCGGAGGGTGGAAGGTCGACGGGCCGGCGATCCGGATTCGCTGATCTCTGACAACTCGCTGATCAAGGCGACGTTGCCGTGGAAGCCGCGGCACGATGATCTCGAGACGATCGTGAAGCACGCTCTGCAGTGGGAGCGCCAGCTACCAGAGGTTCGCGGCGCTTGAGATTGCCGGCTTTCCTGCTGTCACATCCTCCGTGGCGCGCGGAGCGCGCATTCTCGCATCTATTTCGCACTTACGCAGCGCGAAGGTGCGAAGCGCAAAGCTTCGCGATCGGCCAGACCGACAGCGGGTCGTGCGAGCGGAGCTGCGCGAGCAGCCGATTGCATCACCTTGCTGCAGAGCGGAGGACATGGCTCTGATCGCTGAGGCGGGGCGGCTCACTGCTGGGTGCAAGGCCCGTTCGCCTCGTTACAATCCGATACAATCATTTCTCCTTGCAGACTGTCATTCTGTATGCGCTCATCCATGCGCCTCATCACCGCCGCCACCTGCATTCTCGTGACCCTGTCGGCCGCGCTGGGCGCGTGCTCCGAACCGGAGAATGCAAACCAGCGCGAGAGGGTCGCGGTTGTTGCTCAGGAACTGCGCTCGCTGCCCGAGCGGTCGACACTTGAGGCGATAGGCTCCGCACGCGCTGCAACGTCCGCACAGATATTTCCGGAAAGCGACGGGCGGGTCACGCGCGTGCTGTTCTCGGCCGGCGAGTTCGTGCGCAAGGGCCAGCCGCTGATCGAGATGGACGCGCGCCGTGAACGCCTGGCTGTGGAAGCCGCGCGCGTCGAGGTGCGCGAGGCCGAGCAGCTGCTTTCGCGTTACCGCCGGATCGAGGACACTGGTGCGATCTCCGATAGCCAGATCGAGGCGGGGGAGACAGCGCTCGCATCGGCCGGGGTCGCCCTTCGGCAGGCGCAGGTCGCGCTTGACGACCGCATCGTTCGCGCGCCCTTTTCGGGCCATGTCGGGTTGACCGAGGTCGACCCCGGCGATCGTATCGACTCTGCTACGCCGATTGCGCAGCTCGACAGTCGCGGCACACTCTATGTCGACTTCCCAGCACCGGAAGCGGTGTTCCGCGAACTGCGTGCTGGGCAGACGGTTCGGGTGACGCCATTCGCTGGAACGGCCGACCCGATCGCGGCGACGGACACGCGCATATCGCGCGACAGCCGCGACTTCATCGTCCGGGCAGCGATTCCGAACGAGGGCGACAGATTTCGCCCGGGCATGAGCTTCCGGCAGCGCGCCGCAGCCGCAGTTGGCGGGCGAAGTGCCGATCGGCTTTTCCACCGATCTGCCTCCATCGGGCTTGAACGACGACTGGTGGAAAGGCTTCGAGGACCCGGTCCTCGACCGCCTGATCGAGCGCGGCCTCGCCGCCAATCTCGATATCGCGGCCGCGCGCGAGCGGCTGCGCGCGGCCGAGGCATTGCTGCGCGCGGAGCGGGCTGATCGACTGCCGCAATTCGATCCTGGTGCCGAGGTTGGGGGGGAGAGGGACGATGGCGGCGTGCGCGGCACCGCCAGCGGCGGCTTGTTCGGCAGCTTCGATCCCGACCTATCGGGCCGGCTCGCTGCCGAGATCCGCGCCGCCACGGCCGACTACGCCGAGGCGGGCTATCTGCGCGCGGATCAGCGCCGCATCACCGCCGCGGCGATTGCCAGCCAGTACGTCGAGTATCGCCGCACCGGCGCACAGCTCGTTCTGCTCGAAGAGTCGACGGACCTGCAGGAGCAGATCCTGCGGATAGTGACGCTGCGCTACGAGGCCGGCCTCGCGGCCAACCTCGATGTGCGGCGTGCCGCCGCCGATCTGGCCCAGACGCGCGCCCGGCGCGGGCTCATCGAGATCGCGCGGAGCGAAGCGCTCAATGCCCTCGCCGTGCTCCTGGCCGAAACGCCCGGCGCGTTCTCGATTCCCATGGGCGATGGTATCGACGCGATCCCGCGCTATGCTCGCGGGCCTGAAGTTGGCGTGCCAGCGGACCTGCTGCGGCGGCGAGCCGATTTGCTCGCAGCGGAGGCGCAGTTGGCGCGCGCGGCGGCACAAGTCGGCATCGAGCAAGCGGACCTGCGCCCGGCGCTGGTAATTCCCGGTTCGATCGTCATCGGCGACGGCGCCATTGGCGGCGTGTTCTCGACTTTCCTGGCGACGCTTGGTGTCGCCCTCGACCTGCCGCTGTTCGACGGAGGGAGGCGCCGGGCGGAGGTCGCTGCGGCCGGAGCGGAACTCGGCGCACGGCACGCGGAAATACCGCCAGACCTTCCTGCTTGCCCTTGGCGAGGCGGAGAATGCACTGGTTGCGATCGACGCCTATCGCGGGCGCGACGCCGCGCTCCAGGAAGCGATCGAAGAAAGCGAAGCTGCTCTTGCGCAATCCAACGCGCTCTACCGAGAAGGGTTGGCGACGCTGTTCGACGTGCTCGATGCGCAGCGGCAGTTGATCTCCAGCCGGCAGTCCCTGATCGATAATCAGGCGTCGCTTGCCGGTGCCGGCATCGCGCTGCATCTCGCGGTGGGCTCCGGTGGATATGGGCCTGGCGCGCAGGGCTCCTGATGGCGGCGCGGCAAACCTCTTGCTGTTTCCAGTAACCAGAGCTGCAAGCCACCGAGGACGTCAATATAAAGATATAAAGGATTCTTTATATATTACTTGACCCCGAGCGGCAGAACTCGCAGTAGGGGTGCGTCGAGGTTCTCCGCGCCGGCTTTTGCCGACCCGGAGCTAAGACGGGAAGCCGGTGCGATGCCGGCGCTGCCCCCGCAACTGTAAGCGGCGAGCAGACAGTCGAGACGTGTCACTGGCGGACTGTCGCCGGGAAGGCCTGACTGTCTGCGGTGACCTGCGAGCCAGGAGACCTGCCTCCGACGCGATAACGTCCACCGGCGGGGTGTCCGGTCTGGTCGCCTGCAGGACGTGCGGGCGGGCTTCCCGCAGCACGTCCGGCGTGCGTGCCCGATCGGTCGCCCCGTCTTCATCGGGGTTCTATGAAAATGACCGTCACCGTTGCTACACTTGGATTTCCGCGTATCGGTCCCCGCCGCGAGCTCAAGTTCGCGCTCGAGAAGTTCTGGGCCGGGACGATGACCCAGACGGAACTCGACGAGGCCGCCGCCGGCCTGCGCCGTGCCAACTGGGCCCGCCAGATCGGGCTCGGCGCAGACTGGCTGCCCTCCAACGACTTCTCGCTCTACGATCACGTGCTCGACACCAGCGTCATGCTCGGGGCCATTCCGGCTCGCTACGATGGCGGGAGGAGGGATCCTGCCGGCCTCGAAACCTATTTCGCGATGGCAAGGGGTACGGCCGGCACCGGCGATTGCTGCGGCAACGCTCCCGCGAGCGTCACCGCCGGCGAAATGACCAAATGGTTCGACACCAACTACCACTTCATCGTGCCCGAGATCGAACCGGGCTGTGCACTTCGGCTCGGCCACCTCAAGCCGCTTGAGGAATATCGCGAGGCCCGGGCGCAAGGTTTCGAAACGCGCCCGGTGCTGCTTGGCCCCATCACCTGGCTCAGCCTCGCCAAGGGCCGCGGCGTCGATCCGTTCGACCTCCTCGACGAGGTCCTCGGGCACTATGCCACTCTCCTTGGCTTGCTCGCGCGGGCGGGCGCCGCCTGGGTCCAGATCGATGAGCCGATCCTGGTCACCGATCTGTCCGAACGCCAGCGGCGGGCCTTCACCCGCGCCTATGCCAAACTGGCCGGCGCCGGTCCGAAGCTGATGCTGGCGACCTATTTCGGCGGCCTGGGCGATAATCTCCGCCTGACCGCTTCGCTTCCGGTCGCAGGGCTCCATATCGATCTCGTCCGTGCTCCCGATCAACTGGGCGCCGTGGTCGAGGCGGTGCCGGACGACCGCCTTCTGTCGCTGGGCGTCGTAGACGGCCGTAACGTGTGGCGGACGGATATCGCGGGCCTGATTGACCGGCTCGCTCCTCTTGCGGCAGAGCGCGATCTCGTACTCGCGCCCTCATGTTCGTTGCTCCACGTGCCGGTCGATCTCGCTCTCGAGACGAGACTGGACGACGAAGTGCGGCAATGGCTCGCGTTCGCGGTGCAGAAGATCGAGGAACTCGATCTGCTCAAGCGTGCGCTGAATCACGGCAGCGAAGTGGTGGCCGAGGAACTTGCGGTGGCCGAAAAAGCGATCGCGGCGCGCCGTCTGTCAGCGCGCATCCATGATCCCGCGGTAGGCGCGCGGGTCGCCGCGCTCACACCCACGATGCGCGAGCGTGGCGCGAGTTATGCGGAGCGTGCCCAAGTGCAGGCCGATGTGTTGGCGTTGCCCGTCTTCCCGACCACCACCATCGGTTCGTTCCCCCAGACGCGTGAGGTGCGCAGGGCGCGCGCGGATCACAAGCGCGGCGCAATGGACGAAGCCGCCTACGGCGCGTTCCTGCAAGCCGAGACCGAGCGGGCGATCCGCTGGCAGGAGGACGTCGGGCTCGATATGCTCGTGCACGGCGAATTCGAGCGCAACGACATGGTGCAGTACTTCGGCGAGAAGCTCGCCGGCTTCGCCTTCACCGTCAGCGGCTGGGTGCAGAGCTACGGATCGCGCTGCGTGCGTCCGCCGATCCTCTACGGCGACGTATCGCGGCCCGCACCGATGACGGTCGACTGGTGGGGCTTTGCGCAGGATTTGACCGACAAACCTGTCAAGGGCATGCTCACGGGTCCGGTGACGATCCTCAACTGGAGCTTCGTCCGTGACGACCAACCGCGCGAGGAGACCTGCCGCGAGCTTGCGCTGGCGATCCGCGACGAGGTTCGCGACCTCGAAGCGGCGGGATGCAAGGCGATCCAGATCGACGAGGCGGCCCTGCGCGAAGGACTGCCGCTGCGCCGGCGCGAGTGGCAGCACTACCTCGATTGGGCGGTCGATTGCTTCCGCCTCGCCGCAGCGGCCGTTGGGGATGCGACCCAGATCCACACGCACATGTGCTATTCGGAGTTCAACGACATTCTACCCTCGATCGGAGCGATGGACGCCGACGTGATCTCGATCGAGACCGCGCGCTCGCAAATGGAACTGCTCGAAGCCTTCGCGCAGTACCGCTATCCCGGCGCAATTGGACCGGGCGTCTACGACATCCACTCGTCTCGCGTGCCGGACGAGGGTGAGATGATCGCTCTCATGCGCCAGGCGCAGACGCACCTTCGTCCCGCGCAGCTGTGGGTCAATCCGGACTGCGGACTCAAGACGCGGGCCTGGAAAGAGGTGAAGCCGGCAATCGCGGCGATGGTTGGGGCGGCGCGGAAGCTGCGTTCGCAGGCGCAAGTGGGAGCTTGATGTTATGATGACGATTCAAGACCCAAGCGGGAGGGTAGGGCCGGCAGTCCAGCTCATCGACATGGTATTCCCGGGCGACGCCAATCACCACGGCACCCTGTTCGGCGGCATCGCCCTCGCGCACATGGACAAAGTCGCGTTCCTGGCGGCGTCGCGGCACGGCCGTGCGCCTTTCGTCACTGCCTCGTCCGAGAAGATCGACTTCGCCGCGCCCGCGTTCGCAGGCGAAATGGTAGAGGTCACCGGGCGGGTGGTGCGGGTCGGCACGAGCTCGCTCGAGGTGGAGGTGGAACTGGTCGCGGAAGTGCCGGTGTCAGGGGAGCGGCGCCTGTGTACGCGCGGGTGCTTCACACTGGTGGCGCGGAAGGGCCCTGACACGCTGCTGCCGCTGCCGCCATTGGTCCTTGACCCGACTTCGAAGGCGGAGGGCGTGCTGCGGCTCGCCGAGATGGTCTTTCCGGGCCAGACCAATCACTACGGCACGCTGTATGGCGGCGATGCGCTGCGTATGATGGGGAAGGCCGCTTTCATCGCCGCGACGCGGCGCGCACGGGCGGTACTGGTCATGGCGTCCTCCGAGCGGATCGACTTCAGCGCACCGATCGGTGAAGGCGACATGGTCGAACTGGTGGCGGAGGTGACGAAGACCGGTCGCAGTTCGGTCGACGTCACGGTCGAACTATGGTCCGAGGCTCTTTTGAGCGGCGCACGGCGACATGCCGCGACCGCGCGCTTCACACTGGTGGCCGTCGACGAGCAGGGGAAGCCCAAAGCCATTCAGCTCGCCTGAGTCGCCAAGGACGGAAGGAGCAGGAGGGCGGTGGCGATCAGGGCCGCGCAGACCCAACGCCAGCGCCCCATCCCCTGCCATAGACCGGAAAAGCTGCGCCCGATGCGGATCGCCCGCTCCCGCTCGCGCGCGATCCGCAGCGAATAGATGGCCGCACCTGAGAGCGAGAGCCCTGTCATCGCCAGTCCGAACAGGAACCACGGCACTTTCGTCCAGTAGCCGCCGAAAGTGCCGAAATGCAGCGGGTCGGCCATCTCGCCGATCCGCTGGTGCAGGTTCATGTCCCGCCCGTCGGTGGTCAACAGGACCTCGGCGGTGCGGGTGTCGACCCAGACGGCATTGGCGCGCGGTCGGACAAGGACCGCCTCGTAATCGCCGTGCAGCTGGAGTAGCGGATTATCGTCGCTCGGCAGGATCACGCGTTGCACTTGCAGGTCGGGATAGGCGGCGCGTGCCGCCTCGAACGACGCGGAAAGACCGCCGATGCCGGCCGGCACCGCAGGTAGAGCGTCGCGCGCCACGCGCGGTGCGGCCGGCGCATCGAGGCCCAGGCTCTCGGCGAAGTACCATACGCTGGTGAGCGAGATCAGCGCGACAAACCACAGCGACCAAACCCCCGCAAGCCGGTGGAAGTCGCCCCACCAGGTCCGCGCATCTCGGCGCCGCAGCGGCTTGGCAAAGCCGCGCCACCACTTCTTGTAGACCACGAACGAGGTGACGAGGCTTATCAGCAGGAGGAATGCGAGCGACGAGACGATCGGCACGCCGTACTTCACCGGCAGATTAAGGTGCCGGTGCATGTTGCGCAGCACGCGCTGCGCGCCGACCCATGGGCCTTCTCCCTGGATCACGCCAGTGGTCGGATGCGCATGGAGGAACCCGAGCGAGCCATCGGCGCGCTCGATCGTCACTTTGGCCGCGAAGGCGGACGCCGTCGGCGCATCGATTGCGCTCGCTTTCGCCACGCCGGGATAGGCGGCGGCATTTCGCGCGATGCTCGCCCAGGCGACGGGCCCCTCGACGCTCGATGGGGCAACGCGCAAACTCGGCTGCAGCAACCAGTCTATCTCGTGGCTCATCACCGCCAATGTGCCCGTGAAGAGCACGAAGGTCATGAACAGGCTCAGTTTTAGGCCGACCCACTGGTGAACGGCCCACCAGGCACGCGCGGCCTTCGGCGCGGGCTTCGCGCGGACCGGGCTCCCGCCGTCCATCCCGCGCACCATATCCATCAGAAGCGGTAGCCGACTTCGAGGAAGACCGACCGCGGCTCGCCCGGAAAATGGCCGGTGCGCGAGATGAATCCCGACGCAGCGTAGGTCCTGTCGAACAGGTTATCGACGCGCAGCATCGCCCGGATCGGCCCGGTCTCGTAGATGAGCGACGCATCGAAGGTCATGTAGGCGTTGACCGGTTGCCCATCGATGCTGAGCCGATCGGAGACGTAGTCGCCTCCGAGCGCCGCGGCGAGCCCGAGCGCAGGAAACTGATAGCGCGTCCAGAAGCCGAGTTGGTGCTCTGGCGCATTGGCGAAGCGGTCGCCGACGTTGTTGGAGAACCCGCCGCCCCCATTGTCCCCGGTGATCCGTGTGTCGTTATAGGCGTAGGCGAGCGTGACGACCCAATTCGGCGTGACATCCGCTGCAACGTCGACATCGATGCCCTTGCTGGTGATCTCGCCGAGCGCGATCAGATCGTCGACCCCGTCGCCGCCTATATCGCCGCGCGGGTCGGCCTGCAGAATGTTCGTCCGCCGGATGCGATAGACCGACAGCGATGACTGAATGCGTCCTCCCGCCAAAGCCGTCTTGATCCCGCCTTCGACGATGTCGCCTGAGGTTGGCGCGAACGGACCGCCGGCGAGCGGATTCTGCGAGCTGGCGCCCTGCGGTTCGAAGCTGGTCGCGTACTGGCCGAAGGCGGAGATCTCGTCGGTCAGGCGGTAGACCGCGCCTGCGCGGTAAGTGGTCTCCTCGTCCTCGAACACGATGCCGTCGGCGTTGTCGGAGAAACTGTCGCGCCGGACCCCGCCAACCAGGATCAGCCGGCCGATCGTAAGCTCGTCGAGAAGATAGAAGCCGGTCCGCTCGGCATCGGTCAGGGTGACGGTGAACGGCCCCTGATTGTAAGTGGCAGGGTCGGACATGCCGTATTCGGGATCGAACAGGCTCAGCGGCCCAGGAAGACCCGCGGTCGGCCGCTCGCCGCCGCGCAGCGAGCGGCCCTGGAAGTGCTGGTCGGAGATGAAGTGGTCGAAGCCGGCCAGTACGCGGTTGCGGATTGACGGCGCAAGCTCGGCGGCCCAGACTGCATTCGCGCCGAAAGACCAGGTCTCCTGCTCGCGCCGCTGGTCGCGGAATTCGCGGATCGTGGCATCGATCACACCGTCCCCGTCGGAATCGAACAGCCCGCGCGGTTCGTGGTAATTCTGGACCTCGACCGCTTTGTTGTAACGGACCGTGCCGTCGAGCGTGAGGCCCGCCAGCGGCTCGGCTTCCAACCGAGCCTGGAGAACGTCGGATTTCAGGTTGAGGAAATCGGTCGGTTCGTTGTGGTTCCAGCGGCGACTGGCCAGGAACTCGCCGTTGTCATCGACGGGTACGCCGCGCAGCCGATTGGCATCGAGTTCCTGATCGTAGCGTGTGGCCTGGATATCGAGCCGGACGGGGCCGGGATCGAACGACACGCCGCCATCGGCGACAAGGGTGCGCGAAGCGGCGTTGTAGCGAAACGTGCCGCGGTCTTCGTAGAAGAGCCCTCCGCGTGCAGCGAAGCCTCTGCCGAGCGGCGCGTTGAGCTCGGCCGACCCGCCCCAACGGTCCTCCGTTCCAGCGATCGCCTTGATCTCGCCGGTCAAGGCATCAGCCTGGGCCTTCTTCGTGATATAGTTGAACAGACCGCCTGGCGCGCCCGGCCCGTAGAACATTCCGGCCGGGCCCTTGAGGAACTCGACCCGTTCGATGTTGAACAGCTGCGGCACGGAAAAGCCGGCATAGGGATCGCCGCGCAGTCCGTCGTAGAAGATCTCCTCCTGCCGGAAGCCGCGCGCGGTCACGCCGGCATAGCTGAAGAAGCTGACGCCCGAGATATTGCGATAGAGGTCCTGCGCGTCCCGCGCGCCCTGATCCTCGATCAACTGCTCTGAGATGGTCGTGATGACCAGGCTCGATTCCAGGGGCGGCGTTGCCATCTTGCCGGAGGTGGTCTCGTCGACGCGATAGAGTTTTTGCGCGCGGCCGGTGACGACGATCGTGCGGTCCGTATCGATGTTGGCATCAACATCGGCTCCCGTGTCTGCCTCTGCAATCCCATCGTTTGGAACGCCTTGCGCCAGCAGTGGAGCGGACAGGAAGCTGCCGGCCAAGAGAACCAGCTGTAGACGGCGTGCAACATGCCCGAACACTCGACTTCCCCCATATTTGCGAATCGATCGCAAGTGCCCCTAGGGCGCTGGCTATTGCGAAGCAATCGCATAATGCCAGACTGCTATTGCTCGTCTACGCATGGGCAGCCGATCCCGCCGCTCCGGAAGCGCGGCGACGGGTCGCTTCCGAGAGCGTCAGCCTTGCGGTTCGTTAGGAGAACCAGGGCCCGTCGAGCGGATTTGTCAGGCGCCGCCGCGCGGCTTTCACGAGCCGCTGCACACGGAGGCGGTAAGAGGCACTGTCGGTGCGCCAGCAACGGCCCGATATGGCTGAGCCGAAGAAGGCGCGCGCCAGCACCTGTTGGGATGCCCCGGCTGCGAGGCCATCGGCGGTCCTGAGTTCCAGAATCCAGCGCGGCGCACGGACTTCGCGCGGCCGGAGCTTCGTGGGCATGTCGCCGCCGCGCGCGAGCGCGATCAACTGTTCAAGCGTTTCGAGTTTCAGTGCCGCTGCGTCGAGACCGAGCAGACGGTGCTCGAGCAGGGCCGGTCCGGCGAGGAGGGTTCCGTCGTGCAGCGCTAGCCGCACGGCCCAATGGCCGTCGCTGAGCAGCCAGTGCTCGGAACCGGTCTCGTCGACTTCCACCGAAACGAGGTCCGCGAGCGCGCGAATGTCAAGGAAATCGCCCTCGCCATGCGCTCCTGCCACAGGCGTGCTGTCGATCACACGCGGGTCGCGTTCGCGTGTCCAGATCGGCCGCGCCAGCGGGGTGGGGCGATCGGGATCCTCGTAGGCCAGCAGGCCGAACGCGGCAGGCGGCAGATGACGCTCCTCCCACGCCTGCCGATAGGGGTGATGCCGACGGAGCCATTCCCAGGCGAAACTGCGACGATCTGCGCGCATCAACGCAGTATAGGGTGCAGCGCTCCGCCAGTTCTCACTGCTGTCCGAACTGACGAAGAGGGGGCGCTTTGACATCAATGACGATTTTTGGAATATAGTTCGAATATATTCATCATCTCGTGTCTAGTGAAAAGGCTTATCGGTGTCAGCCGCCCTCGTTTGTGGCTGTCTGTTTATTCATCCCGTGTCGGCGCTTTATCGGGAGAGCAAAGCCGGCTCGGACTGGTGGAAAGGGGCGGACTGCCGGGCGGCTTGAAACGCATCGCCTGTTCGTCGCAGCGACTATGGCGACGCTGGAAACGGCGCACCGGTTCCGTCTCGAATTCTTCCAGGTCCGCACCGCGGCAGATCTCGAGGACCTGCTCGGCGAAGTTTGCGCGCTGGTGGGCTGCAGCTTCTACGCGCTCACACACCATGTGGACTTCCTCGGCGCGCCCGACGCGGGCGTCCGTCTCCACAATTACCCCGAAGACTGGGTGCACTGGTTCGACAGCCAGCGGCTCGGTATCGACGATCCCGTTCACAGGGCGAGCCGGCGAACCGCCGCCGGGTTCGTGTGGTGCGACGTGCCCAAGATCATCCAGCTGCGCCCTGCCGATACCGCGGTGCTCGACCGGGCGCGACGCCACGGGATTGGCGAGGGTCTCACGATTCCGGCCCATGTTCCTGGCGATGCGCACGGTTCCTGCTCGTTCGCCTGGAGCGAGGGCCAAGCGCCGGAAGTGCGGGCGCTCTCGTTCGCGCAATCGATCTCGGCGTTCGCATTCGAGGCGGCGCGCAGCTTGTATCGTGGCCCAGTCGCTGCGGCGCCGAGGCTGACCGATCGCCAGCGCGAGTGCCTGGTGTGGGCCGCCCGCGGCAAGACGGACCCGCAGATCTCGCGCATTCTCGGAATCCGGCACGGGACCGTGGTCGAGCATATGCGCAATGCCCGCCGCCGCTACGAAGCCCCCACGCGCGCTCGGCTGGCCGTCCGGGCCCTGTTCGACGGGGCCCTCCATTTCGGCGAGGTCGGCGAGCCCTGATACCCCCATTTCTGGGAATGGTCTTCGCTGCACATGCCGTTCAATTGGTCTGTCTCACTCGCATCAAGGGGAGACAGTCCAATGTTACGCATTATCGGGCGCGAGGCCCGCAACCGTGAGCACAAGGCGCTGCGCGCGATGTTCGAAGCGCGCAAGCGCGTCTTCGTCGACTTGCTCAAATGGGACCTGCCGGTTCTCGCCGGGCGCTACGAGGTCGACCAGTTCGACGACGGGAATGCCGTCTACCTCATCGTCACCGATGAGGAAGCCAACCATCTCGCTTCCGCGCGCCTGCTCGCGACGACGCGGCCGGCCTTGCTCGACAGCCTCTATCACGAGCTCGTCCACGGGCCTGTTCCGCGCGGCCCCGATGTCTGCGAGATCACGCGCTTTTGCCTGTCGCCTGGGATCGGCGCACGCCTCCGGCGCAAGGCGCGCGATGCGCTGCTCGTCGGTCTTGCGCAGTATGCGCTCGATCACGGCATCCGCACCTATACCGGCGTCGCGGAGGTCTCCTGGTTCGAGCAGATCAGGCGTTTCGGCTGGGCGTGCTGCTCGCTCGGTGCGCCGAGGAGCGAGGGAAGCCGCCTCCTGACCGCGCTGCGCATCGCGATCGACGACACGACCATTCCCCGCCTCGCGCTCAACGGCGTCTCGGCGGACGCGCAGCCTCGCGCGCTGCCTGCCCAGGCGGCCTGAGGGGGAGGGTGCGATGGACACTATGCACAGCGCTGCTCCGCAGATCGCCGGGGCCGATGACCATTTCGCTGCCGCAGCCCTGATGGAGCACGGCTACGCTATCGTGCGCGAGGCCGTTCCCGCCTCGCGGATGGCGCAAGTCGAGGCCGACCTGAAGGACCGCTTCGCGGCCACGCCCTTCTGCCAGGGCGGGTTCTACGGCGAGCGGACCAAGCGCTTCGGCCGCCTCCTGATCCGCTCGCCCCATATGGCGGGCCTTGTCATGCATCCGGCGATCCTCGCGCTCGCGGAGAGCGCGCTCAGGCCGTGGTGCGAGCGGATCCAACTCAACCTCACCCAGGCGATCGAGCTTCATCCCGGCGCGCCGGCGCAGTTCCCGCACCGCGATCAGGACATGTGGGCGGGTGAGACGGGCCGCACGGAATATCTCGTCAACGTCATGTGGCCGCTTTCGCCGTTCACGAGAGACAACGGCGCGACCCTCATCTGGCCCGGTAGCCACGGCGCGGCCGCGCAGTCCGACGGTTCGGAGGGCGAGCCGGTCGTCGCAGAGGCCGATCCCGGCGACGCGATCGTCTTCCTCGGCTCGACCCTGCACGGCGCCGGCGCCAACCGGAGCGGCCGCGCGCGGCGCGGGATCATCGTCAGCTATTGCCTTGGCTGGCTCAAGCCTTACGAAAACCAGTGGCTGGCCTATCCGCCAGAGACGGCCCGCCACTTCGCGCCCGAGTTGGCCGCCTTGGTCGGATATGCGCAGCACCGGCCCAACCTGGGGAATTTCGAGGGGCAGTGCCCCTCGGTCCTGTTCGAGGGCTATCCCGACGAGCCTCTCGCGGCGATCGACGCGCTGCGCCCCGACCAGGCGGCCCTGCTTGCCGAGCACCTGGCACCACAGCGTAAGGGCCACGCTGCGGGGGACGCGGCGTGAGCCCGGGGGCGACCATGGAGCGCGTGTACCGCGAGCTCAGGGAGCGGATCATCACCGGGGACTTCACGCCGGGCGCCCGGCTCGAGCCCGCGCATCTGGCGCACGAACTGGCGGCGAGCGCGACACCCGTGCGCGACGCGCTGCAGAGGCTCAGCGGCGAACGCCTCGTCGAGAGCCGGCATCTCGAAGGCTTCCGCCAGCCGGCCCTCAGCGAAAGCGATCTGCGCGATTTCTACGGCTGGCTCGAGGCGCTCCTGCACCTGGCCCTGAGATCGCCGGGCGCGCCTGCGCGCCTTGGCGGAACGCCAGCCGCTGCGACGCCCGACGACTACCCGGGGCGGGTCGCGGCCCTGTTCCGCGCAATCGCGCTGCAGTCGGGCAACCGCGAGTTCCATTTTGCGATCTTCAATGCTGTCGACCGGTGCCATCTGCTCCGGCGTGCCGAACTCGAGATCGATCCTGCCGGATTGGAAACCCTGCGGGCGATGGAGGCGGACTTCGAAGCGGGCCGGTGGGCCGACCTTCGCAAGAAAATCGGGCGGTTTCACCGGCTGCGCATCGCGGCGGCGGACCGGATCGCCGAGCGCCTGCGGCCGCCACCTGCCGGGCTCGGGCAACATTCGTAAGATAGCAGCGGTATAAACTGGCTATATCGCACGGGCCCCATAGCCTTCGAGGTGCCGCAATCCTGCGGCGTGAGCAAAGGAGGCTCTCATGGAGCGCAACGATCATCTCGATGACGGCATCGAGGAACTCGGCGTCGCCAGCGTCGAGACGCTCGGGGAAATCCCGCCCTATCCGGAACAGGAAGGTGTCAACTTCCTGCCGGGCGGCGGTATCTCGGCCGAGTAGGGCTGGAGGGCGCGCTGCGGCGCGCCCTCTTTACCGCATGGACTACCATCTCCCGGACCATGTGAGCTTTGGCCTCCTCGGGCGCAGCGCTGTCGTGCTGGATCTCTCCGCCGACCGCTATTTCCTGCTCGACGACATCGATACGGCCGTCGTGACCGCGCTTGGCGCTCCCAAACGGCCGGGCTCCCCTTGCGCGCGCCTTGAAGCGCTTATCCGGAGAGGGTTCGTTCGCCCCGGTCCCGGAACGCCGGTGGCTCCCGTCGAGGCCGCTCCCCTTCGGCGCAGCGCTCTCGAAAGCCGCCGCGACGACGGCGCTCTCCCTCTTTGGCAGGTGGCGCACCTGCGCATCCATGCCGGGGCTGCCCTGCGTTGGCGCGGCCTTGCCGCGGCCATCGGTCAGGCCCGCAAGCGGCGGCTACGGCTTTGCAAGGATGGTGACCGGCTATCTCCGGGTGAAGCGGGCATGATCGCGCGCGGTTATGACAAGACCCGCGTCTTTGTCCCCGCGCAGCGGCTGTGCGTACCGGACAGCCTCGCGCTGGCACAAGCGCTCTGGTGCAGAGGGATCGCGGCCGACGTCTTCTTCGGTGTGCGGCTCAACCCGTTCGCAGCGCACGCATGGGTTCAGCAGGAGAATCTGCTGCTGTCCGATCCCCTCAATATCGTGGCGGATTATACACCGGTGTTCCGCCTGTGACCGTTCGGATCGCCCTGGTCGACGACTGGCACGCCCGAGAGGGTGTGCCCGATGGCGTGGACGAGCTTGCCCGTATCGGATCGGCGCGTCTGGTGGGCGAGCGGACCGCACCGCTTCTGCTTGGGCGAGGCGCGGCCCTGGTCGGCTGGGCATTCCACCGGGAGGCATTTCGCCCGAGCGCTGCGCTTTCCCAGGACGTGGTCGATGCGATCGTGCGGACGGGCGGTCACTGGGCGATAGGCAACCTTTGGGGGAACTTCATTCTGGTGTGGGCGGACCGCTCCGGAGAAGTCTATCTGCTGCGCTCCCCCGTCACCGGCCCCGCGCTGTTTCAGGCGGTCGAAGATCCCGGCGGACCGCCCGGCGCTGTTGAGCAAGCCGTGGACCGGCGTCGGTGCGCCTTTACCGATCTTTCGCTGGCGCGCGCGCTCGGATTTCGTCTCGACCGTCTCGATCCGGGGATCGTCGATGCGCAGCTACGCTACCCGTTGCTGCGAGCTCCCTCGACCGGCATCGCCGGCGTGCGGGAGATCCTGCCGGGCGAGATATCGCGCCTGGGCGGCGGCGGACGGGAGCCGGGCAGCTGGCTTCCGTGGGATCATGCGCTACGGCCGCCAAGGCCCGCGCTCCCGCGCCAGCTGCACGATGTGGTGCGCGGCGTCGTTTCGGCGTGGAGCGAACGCTTCGACCGTGTTCAGCTGGAGCTTTCCGGCGGCATCGACAGCAGCATCGTGGCTGCCTGCCTCGCCCGGCGCAAGGCGCCCTGGCAGGCGGTGACCATGGTGACCCCCGAACCCGACGGAGATGAACGCATCTATTCGCGTCCGGTGGCCGAGCGCGCGAACGTCCGGCTGGTGGAGCTTTTCCATCAAGGGTCAGCAGAGGTCGCCGATCCGCTCGCGCCCACGCGCCGCCTCCGCGTGCGGCCGGGCGGATTCGGCCTGCTGGGCCCGGACGATGAGGCTTTTCTGGCGGCCGCCGAGACGTTCGGGGCGCAGGCCATTTTCTCGGGCACGGGCGGCGACAGCATCTTCGGCTATCAATCCTCGATCGCCCCTGCGCTCGATGCGCTCCGCTTCGCCGGTCCGCGCGCCGGTCTCCGGGCCGCTCGAGACCAGGCCGCGATCATGGGCGACAATCTCTGGAACGCGCTGCGGCATGCAGCAAACGGGCTCCTGCGCGGGCTGCGGCTCTGGCCGGTGGACGACAGTCTGCTCTCGCGACGGTTTGCCGCCGACAGGCCCGAGCATCCATGGGCGGCCGATGCTTCGTCGGTCGCGCCGGGCCAGCGCGCCTACGGTATGAAGCTGCTCATCATCCAGCCTTTTCTCGACGGCTACGACCGCGCATTCGTCCTGCCCAAGATCGCGCCCCTTCTGTCGCAGCCGCTCGTCGAATTCGGACTCGGCGTTCAGAGCTGGCAGTGGGGGGAGGGCGGGGTGAACCGCGCGCTCGCGCGCGAAGCGTTCAAGGACGCGCTTCCCGACGTCGTGCTGGCGCGGCGAAGCAAGGGCCGTATCCTCTCCATCTTCCTTCCCGCTTTCGCAGCGCACCGGGATCGCCTGCGGCCCTACCTGCTCGAGGGCTGGCTCGCCGGAGCAGGCATTCTCGACCTCGACGCAATCGATGCGCTTCTGTCCGGCCGAACCCGCGCGGATCCGCTGGCAATGATCCGCATCCTCCATGTCACCGATATCGAACGCTGGGCGCGTTCGATCGTCGGCGACGCCGGCCGGGTCTGAACGCAGCTAATGGCAGCGGCGATGCGGGTGACGAGGACGAGTGGCGGCGGGCATACGCGCTGCCGGTGCGAGGTTCGCCTTAGCGGTTCGGCGGCCCAGCGCCGTGTGTCTCACGAAGCTCCCGCCAGCGGGCATACTGCGCGGCTTTGGCCGGATCGGAATCCTCCTCGCCCTTGAGCCAGAAGCGATACCAATCGAGATTGCGCTCGTATACCGCGAGTTTGTGGGCCGGCTGGTACTTGATGTGGACCTCGTCGGGGAATGCGAAGAGTTCTACAGGCTTTCGGGCCCGCTTCAGTTTCGTGTGAAGTTCGACCACGTTGCGCACTTCGGATTCGGGCAGCTGCATGAGCAGCGGCGTGTCGATCGCCTCCACACCGAACACCGGCGACAGCACCTGCCAACGCCCGGGGTCGCTGTCAGGGTCGCCAGCGTTCCACCACTTCCGGAACATGGCCGCAAAGCCCCGGTCCGGCACCGCGTTGCTCCAGTAGTAGTGGGGGCTGAGCTGCGCCGACGCGATCGTTGCGGCGGCGAACAGGTCGGAATGACGGATCGACCACATGGCGACCTGCGATCCGAAGCTGAGGCCGCCGATGCCGACGCGGCGCCGGTCGACCACGCCGGTGTCGCCAAGCTCCTCGATCACCTGCTCGATGGCGGTCAGCGCTATTCTGTAGACCTCGTCCATCGGCGCATCCTTGGGCGGGCGCACGCGGTCCATGCACAGCACGGCAATTCCGTGCTTGAGGAGCGGAAGGATCGGGATCTCGTCGCCCACGCCGCCCTTCAGGAACCCGGCGCAGTAGGAATAGTGTATCACCAGAGGGAAAGACCCTTGCGCCGTGGCAGGACGCAGGAGCACGCCTCTGTGGCCATTGGTCCAGGTCATCGGCTCGGCACTGGCCACGATGCGGCGCCGAAGCGGGGCATTCGGATCGGCCAGCGTGCGCACCGCACCGCTGTCATAGTCGTAGCTCACGAGCTTCGGCGGCACGGTCGGAGCACCGTGGATGCAAACCAGGGCGGGCTCCGCGGCGACGCAGCGCGGCAGCCGGGCGGGTGATCGGACATCGCCGTCCGTGACCGCAAGCAGCCGCGGTTCGCCCTTTTCCGGCTCCCACAGCCAGACCTTCTCACGCGTCGTGCCCGCGCGCTCGAACAGGATCAGCATATCGCGGCCCGGCCTCGTCGCAAGCGCCGCAAGCCGTGGCGATCGGCAAGCTTCGGCCTCGCAGATCAGGCGGACGCCGTCGGGGCGCGTGGCGGTGACGAGGCTCGTCCCGTCCTCCGCTGCAAGCTCGAACACGCTGCCGTCGTCGCCGGTGACCCTGCCTCCCTGCTTCACGCGGGGCGGAACGAAGAACGCTTCTGCTTCGGCCGCTCCTGGGGCATCGGTCGCTTTGCCGAGCGCGACGACCTTTGTCCTGCGCGGTGCATCCCAGAGGAGGGGTTTCTTTTCGAACCACTGCGAGGTGAAGCGCTGCATGACCCGTTTGCCGCCGACGATCATGCCGCCGGCGAGCGCCTGTCCGAGATCGAGGGTGTCGTCGACGAGAACGCCGCCTTCATAAGCCCGGCGCTGGGCAGCCGCCACTTCGTCGCGGGTTGCGCCGACCGTGTAGCGCAGGAACCGCCCATCGGGCGAAACCGCGAAATCCATGATATCGGCCTCGTCGACGATCTCGCGTTGCGCTCGCCCGCCCTCGCGCCAGTGCCACACCGCCACCTGGCCGTCGGCGAGAGCCGTGAAGCGCAGGCCTCGCGAATCCCGGTCCCAGACCGGCGCCTGCTGGATGATCACGCCGGCGCCGTCATGCCGGGCGAGGCCACCACTGCCGATATGGGCGGGCACGCCGCGGTCCAGCTCGGCGACATACCAGTCGAGCCGGGTCTCGTTTTCCTCGGCCGACGCGCGGCTGACGCGGTAGGCCACACGCTTCCCGTCAGGCGACAGGGTGACGCCTGATATCTCGGCAACCTCGACGAGGTCGCGCGAGGTGACCGGAACGCGCGTGACGGAGTCGGCCGGAATCGGTGCGGCGGCGAGCAGGATCGCCAGCGTCACCATGCGATCACCGCCTGGAGCGCGATAGTCCGCCCAATCGCACTCGCCTGCTCGGGGTCATAGCCGAGAGCCGAGTTGATCGTCCTGAACTGCGCATAGGGAGGATCGCGATCGAACAGGTTGTTGATGCTGAGTGCAAGCCGGAGCGACCGATCCTTCGGCATGCCCACACGGGCCCCGAGCTGCAGATCGAACGTGGTCCAGCTCTCCACCCGTTCGGCCGGCGTGACCGTGAGATTGCGGTAGGCGCCGACGTGCTCGACGCCGAGACCCCCGTCGAACGCGCCCAACGTCGCACCGATCCGTCCGCGCAGGCGGAACTTGACCGGGTTTCCGAGCGTGCCGACAACATTGTTCGCAGGCGCCGCTTCGACGATCCGGTTGTCGATCTCGAACAGGCGCGTGCCGCCGAGCGACAGGTCGATGGTCCCGCCGCCGATGGCGCGGCCGTAGTGCAGATCGAAGTCCAGCCCGCGCACTGTCGAGCGGGACAAGTTGCGCGTCCGTGCGTCGATGATCGCGGTGACCTGCTCGGGCGTGACGCCCAAGGGATTGGAGAAGCTCGGGTCGGCGAAGTACCTCCGCACTTGGTCCGGATCGGGCGGCGCATCGACCAGCCCGCTGTAAATGGCCCGTTCTGTGAGGAAGTCCTGCAGATAGGGGTTGGGAGAGACGATGCGGTCGCGGTAGCGGATATCGAAATAGGTCAGGCTGAGCTTTGCGCCGGGCAGGAAGCCGGGTTCCAGATCGAGGCCGGCCGACCAGCTGGTCGCCTTCTCGGGACCGAGGTCCGGTCGGAAGCCGAACAGTCCGAGCACCACCGATTGGCCGGTGGCCGAAGCCGGATCGTCCAGCCTCAGCGTCTGGTAGCGTGCGTTCGCCGTCCCCACCAGTTCGTCGAATGAGGGCGCCCGGAACGAGTGGCCGTAACTTGCCCGCAGCGCCAGCCCCGGCACGGGGATCCAGCGCGCACCGAGCTTGGGATTGGCGGTGTCGCCGACGTCCGAATAGTCCTCGTAACGTCCGGCGGCCGACAGGGTGAATGCCCCGGGAAAGCCTCCCTCGGCGCTGAACACCGGAATCACCAGTTCCCCGTAAACGGCGCGCACGACGCGCTTGTCGGGCAGGCCGGGGATGCCCACCGTCAGCGGCGTGTCGCTGACCACGTCGAGCGTCTGGCTGTAGCTCAGCTGGTCCCGGCGGTACTCGGCGCCGAACGCAAGCATGACCTCGCCAGCGGGAAGGGCGAACAGTGGACCGTCGGCGCGCAAGGCGCCCGTCCAGACCTTGTAGCGGGTGCGCACGTCGAGGCTGCCGCGCAGGCTCTCGATCAGCGCCGGATCGTTGACTGCTCCGTCGCCGAATGGATTGATGGCCAGGGCCGGGCCGGTCGCCGCTGCCGCGCGGGCGAGGCGCAGCAGGTGGACCACGTTGACCGCCTCGTAGCCCTCGCGCTGCAGCCCGTAGCCGCCGGAGAGTTCGAAGGACCAGGGGCCGAACTCGGCGCGCGCGCCGACGACCGTGTTGAAGGCCCGAACCGTACCCTTTACGCCTTCTGGGCCGAAGTCGGCTGCCGGGTCGTAGTAGACTCTGATGGGCTCGCCGGTCCCGATCGGATCGACGTAATAGGGATGGCCGGGCCCGATCGTCAGCGGCGAGATGCCCAGCACGCGCCGCCGCGCTTCGAACCGCCGCTTGGCATAAAGCGCGCGGGCGAACAGGCTGAAACCGCCGCCCAACTCCTGCTCGCCGCTGCCATAGAGACTGACGGTCTCCTGGCGCGGCAGGATGTCGACGTGGCGCCGCGCATCGCCGCGGTTGAACTCGCCGGGGATGAGCTCGCCAGGCGTCAGGTCCGTGCCGTCCTGGCCGGCCGGAATCCGGAATACCGCGCCGTTGGCGGCGACGATCGTCCCGGGATCGGCGTAGTTCGATCGCAGGTCGGGCCCGCCGAAGCGCCTCAGGTCCTCGCTCGCAAAGGCGCGCTTGTGCGACGGGAGGCTGCCGCGCTGGTAATACTCGCCGGCGACGGCGATATGGCCGCTGCCCCAGCGCGTACCGACGATCTGGCTCGCCTGATAGGTGCCGAAATCGCCATCCGCAGTCCCTGCGCGCAGGCGCGTCTCGGCGCCTGCGAACCGATTGCGCAAGCGGATGTTGACGACGCCGGCAACCGCATCGGACCCGTAGATCGCCGAAGCGCCATCGGTCAGGATCTCGAGGCGCTCAATCGCCGCGGTCGGAATGAGCGACAGGTCGGCGAATGCGCCCGACGCCCCGCCCAGGGCCGGGCGCGCGCCGTCTATCAAGGTCAAAGTCGAGCCCGGCCCGAGGCCGCGCAGGTTTATGCCGGTGCCAAAGCCGATATTGCTGGTCGCATTGCCGCGTGCGGTGGTGCCGACGTTCGCCTCCGCCGGCCCGCCAGAGAAGTTCTGCGGGATCGTGCGAACGAAGTCTGCCAGAGTGGCCCGGCCGCTGCGGTCGAGTTCCTCCCGATCGACTGTGATGACCGGCGATCCGACAGGACCGCTTCCGCGGATCCGCGTGCCGGTGACCACGATCGTCTCGGGCTTTGGCGGGATCGACTCCGGGGCATCTCCTGCGGCCGCACGCAGCACCAGGGCGCCCCCGATCCTCTCGGCGGTGAGCCCGCTTCCCGCCAGGAGACGGGCAAGTGCCTCGTCGGCCGGCAGTTGCCCCTGGACGCGGTTGCCGCGCCGACCCTCGATCACGCTTGCGGCGGCGACGACCTCGCGGCCCGAGATTCGCGCATACTCGCGCAGGGCATCGCCCAGCGGCTGCTCGGCTATGTCGTAGTCCCGGCGGTCGGCATCGCCCGCTTGCGCCAGGACAGGCTGAGCATAGGCGGTCGCTACGGTGCAGCTCGACGCCAGGAGTGCGGCCAGAACTCTCTTGTGCATTCATCCCTCCCATGCGGCCATGACGGCCGTCGGAAGGGGGAAATGCCGGCGGGCAGCTCATCCCCCCGACAATCTTGATCGAAAGGGCTTGCCAGTCTCGTTGACGCCGCGGGGCCCGCTTTGGAGCTGCTCCGGCGGCAGGATTGTCCCCAGGCACTCAGATGCAGGTGGGGCAGGAACGTCCACCGCCTGGATCGCAAAATGCCGAGAGCGGCCATGCAGCCAGAGCCGTGCCGTCCGCTCCTGCAATGCGCCCCCGGCTGCCGTTGCCCATGTCGCGGGCTGCCTGTAGCCGGTCCGGCTGCAATGCTCCTCGTTAACCCGTTCTTATCCCGGTCCGTGCAACGGTCTTCCACCGACTGAAGCCGCGGAGGCATCTGATGCGTATTCTTGGAAGCACTGCAGCACTGGCTCTGGGGATCGTGGTCGGTCAACCGGCCGCGGCGTCCATGCCCGGGACCGAAGCTGTCGGAACGGTCAACGTCACGGTCGTCATCCCCCCGCTCGCCCAGGCCGTGGCTGCGCAGCGCGACGGAGCGTTGGGCCTCTGGTCCATCCTCAACGGCAACCGCGGATTGATGATCTCCGGCCGGGCGAGCGAAACAGGCGAGGACTTCGAGCTCCACCTCTATGCGCCGGACCTGTCCGGGGTGACCGTCCGATCGGCCGACGGCGCGCTCTTGCTCCCCGCACGGGCGGCCGATCCGGCGCAGGATCTGCAGCATTCGCGAATCAGCCTGCCGCTCGGCGATGGATCGCAGTGGCGCCACAACGCCTCAGACCCGCGCTCTAAAGTGTTCATTATTAGCACACTCTGACTAACAGCGCGTCTGCTTGGTCCTCGGAATCGGCGGAGATCCGCCATTTTCTCTAATGCCTGCCCGCACTTGGTTGGACTGACGTGCGGCGGACGATTGACTCCGTTAGCTAACTCATCGAACTAGCGGCCAACGCGAGGTCGCGCTCGTGGTGCTTCAGGTCAAAAAGATCGGAGCGCTGAAGATGAGCCTAGGGGGACTATCGTGCGCACTGCGTTTGCTACGGCGGCATTTGTCTGCTCGTGTTTCGTCGCTTGGCCGGCATCGGCCCACCTTTCCATCGACAAGCTGTGGGTCGAGTTCGAAGAGGGCGATCAGGAACGTAACGACCTGATCATCCGCAACGACAGCGAGGATCGCTATTACATTTCCATAGCCGTGTCCGAAGTGCTCCAGCCGGGCACCGAGAACGAGACCCGGCTCACCGAAGTCGATCCCGAAAAGCTCGGCTTGCTCGTCACGCCGAACAAACTGGTCCTGGAGCCCGGAGCGATCCGGTCGATCAGGCTTGTCTCGCTGAACTCCGGTCTGACCAGCGACCGTATCTACCGTGTCCTCATCTCGCCTCAGGTGGGCGCGATCAAGGCGCAGCGCGACGTGGACGAGGCGCGCGGAATAGCGATCAAGATGCTCGCCGCCTACGACGTGCTGGTCGTCGATCGCCCGGCCCAGCGAAGCAGCGATATCGTTGCCGATCGAAATGCCGGCGTTCTCACGCTGCGCAACCAGGGCAACACGAACATCCTTCTTGCCGGGGGCTCCGTCTGTCCGGCGTCGGTCGGCAATGCGCCGGACGAAAGCCGCTGCCGCGCGGTCGAGACGCGTCGGCTCTATGCGGGCAACTCCACCACGGTCGAACTGGGGGCGGCCACGGATAAAGTATTCATAACGACCAAGTCCGGTCCAGGTGCAGCCGAGGTGGAACAGGTCTTCTAGAGACCCGGCGTGCAATAAAAAGAATAACTGAGAGGTCGCGTTTTGAGAACTCGGGTCGGTTGACTCGGGATGCGTTTTGTCGTCTCCGTAATAAATAAAGTAGCAAATAAATGTTTGGGTTGTGGTTAATAATGTTTCAATTGTGTGTTCATGTTATTACCTAAGTGCGAATCGGAAAATATACCGATTCGTTTTGTCAATGAACTACGAGGATGTGACCATGAGGAAGATTGGATTTATTATCGGCGCGGCTGCTGCAATGGCTGTTTCTTCGCCGGCACTCGCCGCAACCGACGGCGCGCTTTCCGATAGCGACAGCACCGGTACGCTCGATCTCGAAGTCACTGTCGTGCCGATGGTGAGCATTCGTGGACTCGACGACCTGAGCATGACGATCGATGCGGCGACGATCGCGTCCAACTTCGGCAGCACCAGCGCGATTTCGCAGTTCTGCGTGTTCTCGAACGCCGACGCGGCCGGCTCGTACAACGTGAGCGTCAATGGCAACGCAGGCGACGGCCTGGGCAATCCCTACGGTCTGGTCGGTTCCGCGACCGGAACGCAGCTGAACCACACCGTCGGCTACTACGACGCGGCCGCCTACAACTCGGTCGCTGCCGCGTTCATGCGTCCGGGCGTCGAGCACGCCATGGAGAATACCCGCGCCGGCCAGTCCCGTGCCACCGATCTGAACTGCACCAATGCCGGGGGCCAGAACGCATCGATGCGGGTCACCGTCCGCAATGCCAATGCGCTTGCCGCGCTGGCCGACACTTACACCGGCTCGCTGTCGGTAGTGGTTTCCGTCCCCTGAGGAACCCGCCGAGCGGAGGCGGGCATGGGCCCGCCTCCGTTTCGCTTCCGCCGTAGCGCGGGGGCACTGCAACAACAGGGGAAGGGGGGCGCAATCCATGATCAGATCGACCGTATTGTGCGTCGGGCTCGTCGGCCTCGCCGCGGCTGTCCCCAGCGCACGGGCAGCGGCCGAAACTGCGTCTCAGCCGGCCGCCTCGATCCGTCTCATGCAAAGCCGCGCCGGCCCCTACCGCTGGTTCGGCGCGGGCGAGATCCACGTGCGGACCACCGCCTGCATCGCAAGCACCACCGGGCGCTACCGTTTGACGCTTCGTCCCGCGACTGCCGACGCGCTCGGTTTCGAGGTAGAGTTCGTCCCGGATGAGGGAGACGCGCTCGAGGGTTCCGCATCCGCCGGGCAGCCGATCCAGTTCGAGGCACGGACTCGTTTTCGCGACGATTGCCACGGCGCTTCCAACGCCACGATCAGCATCCGCTTTCCAAAGGACACGCTCTCCGCCGCACTGGCCGGCGAATACGCGAAGCGGATAGAATTCAGTGTCGAACCAGCCTGACGGGCTCCCGGCATGATTGCGCATTCAGGATCGCGGCGGGCGTGGGGCCTTCTCAGGTGCTGTGTGAGCACGGCCGCCTTGATGGCCTCGGCGACCTACGCGCAGAGCGATGCCCCGGCCGGATACACGGGGCACAGCGACCGCGGAGCGGCGATCGACGAACGCGCCTACGTTGCTCTCGCCGAAGGCAACCAACTGGAGACCGAGCCGCCTCCCGGATTCGGCGCGGCCGACTCCGCAGTCGAGACCTTCTTCGATCTCTATTACCTCGGCCGCAACGTCGGCGCATTCCGCGCCGTGCTCGACGATGGTCGCATCCGCTTCCTCGAGCCGGAAGCCGTTGCTGACGCCCTGGCGGAGCAGGTGGACCGGGACGTCGTACTCGCGCTGCTCGCGCAGCCGCTCGAGGCCAACGAACGCTTTCGCTGCTTTGGCGGTCAGACCACCAACTGCGGCGTTCTGCCGCCGGGCACGCGGGGTGTCATTGTCAACCCGGAGCGCTTCTCGGCGGAGCTGTTCTTCCTCCCTGCCGACGTGCTGCTCGAAAGCGCCGCCTCGCTCACGCTCGGTCCGGCCACGACCGGACCCTCGCTGATCCAGACCGTCAACTTCTCGGCGTCACGATCCGGCGGGCTCGACTCCGGCGTACGCTTCGGCGCCACCTTCGACACCGCCGCCAGCGTCGGCGCCACCGCGTTCCTGGCAAGGACGGTGGTCGACGACGAGGAGGGCGCCCGGCTGCTCGAAGCGGCGGCACAGCACGTCTGGGGCAAACGGATCGCCCGCGCCGGGCTGTTCGAGGATTTCAACACGCGCCTGCTCACCTCGTTTCGAGTGGCCGGCGCCGAGTTCGCCAGTTTCTACCCGCGCAAGGCCTACGAGACCGGTATCGCCACTCCGATCCAGATCGTGCTGCCGCGCGAGGCCGACGTCGAGCTCCGCCGTCAAGGCGTGATCGTGTCGATCCGCCACTATGCTGCAGGACCGCAACTGATCGACACCAGCACCCTGCCTGAGGGTTCCTATCCGATCGAGATCGTGGCCCGCAGCGCCGGCACGATCGTGTTCGAGGATGTCCGCTCCTTCACCAAGGCGCCGGGACTGCCGATTGCGGGCGCAACCGAGTTCAGCGTCCGGGCCGGGTTCTACGCGCCCGACATGATCATTCTCGATGCGCTTGAGCGCAGCGAGCCCTTCTTTCCGCGCGTGAGCAACAGTCCGGTGATAGCGGCGCGGATGCGGCGGCGCATTTCCGGCACGACTGCGTTCGATCTGAACGCTCTTCACATCGATGGGGGCAACTACGCCGAGGCGAGCCTCTCGACGGTCCAGGGGGCCCTTCGCGGATTCGCGACGGTGGCCGGAAGCGACAACGGTTCCTATGGGGCCCTCGTCAGCGGCTCACTCGATCTCGATCCCATCCGCATAAGTATAACCGGGCGCTATTCGCAGTCCGAGCTGGAGGATTTCGATCTCGGTGATCTCGAGCGCCGCGACGACTATCGACCTTTTACCCGCTCGGAGCGCAGCGTGTTCGGATCGGTGCAGTTCCCGCTCGCCGGAGGCTCGATGAGCGCTTCTGCCGGATACACCCGGTTCAACCGGGCGATCGACGATTACAGCATCGACCTGCGCTACACCCGGCCGATCCGCATCGCGGGTCGGCGCCCGCTGTTGTCCGCTTACGCGCGTGCGTCGAGCCGCGAGAAACGCATCGGCTTCACGCTCAACTTCCTCTTCGGGCTCGACCGGCGGACCAGCCTTTCGGTGCGCGGCGGGGGCGAGTACCTCACTGATGTCCGCGGAAACGCCCGCGAAGGCCTTTCGCCCGTCCTCGACGCGACACTTTCGCATCTGCGCGAGTTCGGGAGTCTTGACGTCCTCGGCCAGGTCGGCGTGGCGACCCAGGCCGATGCCGATCGCGCCTTCGCCAGCGCCGACATGCGCAGTTCGATCGGCCAACTCGACTTTACGGCGCAGCATCAGCGCCAGCGAGGCGGGGGCAGTTTCAACTCGATTTTCGCCAATGGCCGGACGGGCTTTGCGATCGGCGGCGGCGGTGCGAAGTTCGGCCTCGCCGAAGTGGGTGAGGCGGTCATCCTGTCCGACATCGAGGCGGACGGCGAGGACGCGGGTCAGGACAAGGATCTCGCCAACAGCGGTTATCGGATCAAGGTCAATGGCCAGCCCTTCGACCGCATCGCCCCGGGGACCACATCAGCAGTCGGCGTGCCGGCTTACGAGGACTACCGGATCGAGCTGACAGCTGAGAACGCGCCGCCCTATGAGATCGACACGCGGATCCAGGCGATCACGCTGTACCCCGGCAATGTCGCCTATCTTCGCTACGAGGCGTCAAAATCCTACCCAGTCTTCGGTCGGCTCGTCGATGCCGAAGGAAGCCCGCTGGCGCATGCCATCCTGCGTACGCGCGCCGATGTGGTCACGACTGACGAACGGGGCTATTTCCTGATCTCGATCCACGCGGGCGAACGTCTGAGCGTGTCGCTCGACGATGGGTCCAGCTGCCGCTCGCTCGACCTCGGGGACGCCATCGACGACGGCGCCGGACGGAAGCTCTACAGGGCCGGCGACGTTTCGTGCGAACGCGCGGACGTGCCGCCCCCGCAGGTCGGTCCGCCGCCTCGCCAGGCCTCGGAGAGCGAGTGATTTGACGCTCGCTTGAAGTCGTAGACGCCGGCAGAAAACCGGTGAGGCACTAGGGTTGCCGTACTCTTGAAGCGATCAGGCCATCATGCCTCGCATGAGGATCGAAACCTGATCGCGCCTGCGATCTCCCCCCGGCGACACTCAACGCGTTGGGACGAGCGTCATCGCCGGCTTTTCGGCCTACCGATTGACTGCGACTAGCGGACCGGTCCGAGGGACAGCCGAGTCAAGGCGTATACGTTCTGCTCCTCCGGAAGCCCGGGCTTCGCCTCGTCGGGCGCGGCTGCCTTAGCAAGGACATGACCGACACGATTTCGCCCACCGGCTTTCGCGCGATAAAGGGCGGCATCGGCCCGACGCGACAGATCGGATACGGTGTCGCCCTGCGCCAACTGCGCGACCCCGAAGGACGCGGTCACGACATGATCGCCATCCAGCTGCGCAAGCGGACCAGCCGCAAGATGTTCACGCACCGCTTCGGCAATGCGGCGCCCGGCGGTCAGGGGAGCGCCTGCAAGCAGCACGGCAAACTCTTCGCCACCCAGCCGGCTGACGATCGCGTCGCCGCCGACGAATTGCCGAAGGAGGGCTGCAAAGTGGACAATCACCTGATCGCCTGCTGCGTGGCCAAAGCGATCATTGATCGATTTGAAATGATCGATATCGGCGGTCACTAACGTCACAGGTTCATTGGTGCGCCGGGCGTGCGTCAGCATTCGCTCGGCATGCAGGTCAAATCCGCGGCGGTTGAGGATACCCGAGAGAGCGTCGGTCTCCGAACGTGCTGCCATTTCTGCCGTCGTGTCACGCATCATCACCAGCAGCAGGACCAGCGCAAGCGCCACGAGCGTCACGGAGGCCATGCTTTGGGACACTGCCGCATATGTCGTCGCCAAATAGCCTTGCGGCGCCGTAGCAGTCCCGATCGTCCAGGCGATTACGGGCTTGAGCAGATGGAGGGAGGCCGCCACTCCATTCAGCGCGAACAGGAGCAGGTCAAGCGGTTGACGACGCTGCGAACGGTAGATGACCAGCCCCACCGCCGCGTGCATCGCAAAGTAGGGTAACTGATAAAGAATACTTCGCGCCGGGGAACCGTAGGTCAGCGTAAAGATAAGCGGCGCCGCAAGCACGCTCGCCATCCAGATTGCCGCCATCGCCCGCCACGGGGGTGCCGTGCCATAGTGGCGTGCAGTTCCAATCAGGCAGAAAGTCAGCGCGAGGAGATAGACCAGGAAGATCGCGATGACGATGGGCGCAGGATCAGTCTGCAGGGGCAGGAGGAACTCGAGCGGGATGCTTACGATGCCCGTCGCGTAACCGAGCGCCAGCCACCTGGCTCCCTCCGCCGTGCGGTTCATCGTGGCCACCACTCCGAACGCGAGCGCAAAGATACCCGCGATGAACATGTTGATGGCAAGAACGAAGGCGGCAGTCATCGACCCACTCTTGATGCAGTCAGCAAATCCCTTGATCGGTGAAGGCAAACGTCCGGTTAACTTGGTAATGCATTAATCGCCTGCGCGTCTCATCGAGCGAGGCGGCAGATCGGAAGCGGCGGTGC
>Ga0307405_10000057_pt1 | contig 54426 bp, 39 predicted proteins | sample 322Cmetagenome_2_FD_203311 | JGI IMG/M metagenome (GOLD analysis project Ga0307405, IMG submission 203311) | Maize rhizosphere microbial communities from greenhouse at UC Davis, California, United States - 322HYB-C-1 | ecosystem: Host-associated > Plants > Roots > Rhizosphere > Soil | place... | reverse complement strand
ACTTCCACGCCCAGTTTCACGGCCAGGCACTTGCCCTGGCAATCCTGGAAGGACTGGGTGTCTTGCCAGATGCGGAAGTAGTTCAGCAGACGCTGCGCCATCGTCAGGCCAGGCTGGCTGAGGGTCTGGTCGATCTCGTCGAGATAAGTCTCGAAATAACTCTCGAGCAGGGCCTCGCCAAACGCGTCCTTGGAGCCAAAATAGTGATAGAACGAGCCCTTGGGCACACCGGCAGTCGCCAGAATCTCGTTCAGCCCCACGGCGGTGTATCCTTTGGCGGCCATGATTCTCTGGCCTACATCAAGGATGCCTTGGCGGACGTCGGATGTTTCGCGGATCTTTAGGGTGTTCATGGAGACGATGCTAATCGTTTCTAGTCGATCGGTCTACTAGTAGGGCGCCTAGCTCATGCATCTGGTTACGTGGGTTGAGCCGTGCATTTGTGGGCGCTACAGAGGGCAGTGTCTGGGCTTTCATGAATTACGGCCACAAAAAAAGACGTCCGTGGACGTCTTTAGATGATGAAATGGTGGGCCGGGGTAATCTGAACAGGTCATGCATGTTGTTGATTTTAATCACAAATAAGCGGTTAAAATTATTCCTGGAATACCTTTTGGAATACCGTTGAAAAGCTTCTTAAAATCCTATCTTTACAGCGCTCCAAAGCCTGCTGCCATGATAGTACTTCAGGTTCAAGCTTTCGGGCGCAGTCATCAGTTTACTCCTCGGCGGTGAGTCGAATTACTGCCAGTTTGTGAGCTTCAGGATCCAGGCCGTGCGCATCGGGGGTTCCAATCGCTACCTTCGACGCCTCGCTAGGCAATGCTTTTAAGACAAAACATTTAAGCCCAGTATCCTCGCGCCTTCAGTTGCCGCGGAGACAGAGAGTCTGGGCATGCATGAGGCCACTAGTGGAAGAGGTGGGCACAAATTTTTTTGGAACGCCACGTCCAGGGCGACTGAGAAGTTCGCCGCGTTCAAAGTAACCGTCTCCTTTCCAGACTGTGTGAAAACCTAGCAGATCGAATAGCGAGCTAAACATAACTAAAAGACACGTCCAAACGCGAACTCTAGATCTGTATACCAGAACGAGCCTTTTCAGAATTCACGTGAGAGCGTGCAGTCCCTTTTCTGGCGAGGGTTTTCGCAGCAGGCCGCGCCAGTGCGGTCGACCGATCATCGTGCGGCGATTCCGCTCAGCAGATGGACGAAGGCCGTGGGCGAACTGTACGCCCTCATTGCCAGCAACGAAGTGCAGATCGATGCGCGAGTTGGTTTGCTCTTCCTTCTCCTCCCAATCCCATGAGGTAAATAGCGGCTGCGCCTCGCCATCGAGGTCTATCGGATGGCTGTCGTCGCGAACGGTGCGCCACTTCATTAATGGTCAAACTCCAATTCTCCGTGTAACCGTCGTCGATCTTTTCTTTCCCAACCAGCTTGTACTAACGAAACCGAGGATGCACACCAGGTCGAAGGCATGCAGCGTGCCGTTCTTTGCTTGGATACGTATTGCGTCCGGGTAGAACGCTAAGTTGTTTGGCTTGATTAGTTTGTGGATCTCGAAAGTTTTACTTTTTCGGATATATAAAGATTTTTCTCTGACTCCATCTGCAGCAATATTTCCAATATTTTAGCTCGGCTGAGGTCGTATGTGTTGGCGAGTTGGTCTAGATGTTTTATTGCTTTGTCTGAAAGGATAAAGTTGTATTGGGATTTTCCAGTTAATCCTTCGCGATATTTTTGTTGGCTCCATTTTCTTTTTATTTTTTCGATATAAAATTTTATTTGATCTGGAATTAAGTTGGATTGGTCAAAAAAAATCATGAGGTCTTCGTAGTCTTCAAACGGTGGGCGAGGTATATGGTTGGTAAGGTTTTTGTTTATCCATTCCCATGCAAGTAGGCATTTTTGGTTCTCATCTTTGAACCATTGGAAATGTTTGTCTCCCTTTTTATGGTTGTTCCATTCGTTTTCTAACTCGTTAAGAGATAGTTGTTTCTGTGTGGTGTCGATGTTCCACTGGTCAATTGCGGATATTAATGCGTCTTTTCCATATAATCCTGGCAGCGATAAAAGGTTGGGGTAAATCCCATGTCTTCCGACTTTTATGATTAACCATTCAATTTGCCGTTTGCCTTCATTTATCCAGTCAAAGGATTTTTGGGGAAGTAACTGTCCTTTCCGTATTGTTTTTATCGTTTCGACGAAATTAAGCCTGGTAGAGAGAAAGTTCGCCATTTTTGGGCGCATGCTCAAGCTGTTCATTTCGCCAAACTGTAGTCCTGCATTGTTGTAGTTTAGATGAAGCCAAAGCCAGATGTCGTACCTGAGACTGTCATTAGTTTCATTGAGTATCTGTGATAGTTGATCTGTGATTACCGCCATAGTCACCTCCGAACTCTAGAAGCTTTCTATAACATTTTTCTAATATTTTTAGAAGCAAACTATGATGGTTTTGTGATTTCTCTAGAGTGTCTCTAGTAGATGCTTCTATCTACTGGCTCGAATTTATTGGGCTTGATAGGCATAGGCGGGGAAGCAGGGCAGGGGATTTCGTTTGAGAAAAATAAGGTAAGTGCTGCGCGCCCAGTATGAGGTAGCAGTCTTCCAAGGGTCATCGGCTCACCTATAGGACGATTCAACTGTTTAGGTTGGCTGCGAGGGGATATAGAGAAATCTGATTAAAAATGAAAAATTTCGTCGCTTTATGTTCTATCTCAGGCGATTAATTTTTACCGGGCTTCCCCATCCTTTGAGCGTACAAGAGGAGTCCCGTTCATGAGGATAATTCGCCTTAAAGAGGTTATCGAGTCCACTGGTCTGGCTCGGTCGACCGTTTACAAATTCATTTCGGATGGCGTATTCCCAAAACCGATCTCACTAGGTGATCGCTGTGTTGGATGGTTGGAGAGTGAGGTTCAAGATTGGATTCTGGGTAAAGTAAAAGAGCGTGACCTGAGTGTAAGAGGAGTTATGTAAGGCTGTCTTTGGCGCGTAATGCCGCGCAACCGATAAGTCGATTTGCAGGAAGCACCATGATGGAGTGTATTTTCATGCATGGTGCTTTTCCGGAGTAAAGTTGTTATTGGATATTCCGAGTTTCTAGTGGTTTTGTTGCTTGCTGTCCAATTAAATTCCTCTGCGTTTCATCGGTATTGGTACTATGCTTTAGTAAGAGGCTGTAAGTAGGTGTCTCACTGTATTGCATTGAGTCTGAGGTGGTCAGTATGTGATAGGTAGCGGTAAGGGATAAGTGGTCGCTCCTTAATGAGCGACATGGTGTTCCGCATGCCAGGAGTGTTAGGTAAAAATGTACTTGAGGTGCTGAGTATATGAACCTAAGCACTGGAGCTCTAAAATGATTCGACATCCTAAAAACACCAATCTCACCCTTCATTACGAAAACACTTACTTAGGCTTGGCTGTGCAGGTGGACAAGGCGCCGTTTATTCAGGAGTACCTAAGTCGTCTTCATCAGACGATCTCTCGATCACTTAGCCAATACTCTCGAGTATTTGCATTTAGATTTGATCTGCGACTACCCACTAACATTCAGTTACCCGACTACGCTTTCACGAACGAGGTTGTTGACCGTTTCATCGAATCCTTTAAGGCCAAGATCAAGCACAATCGCCAGATGGCGAAACTTGTCAATAAGTACGCGCACGATACGACGGTGCGTTACGTCTGGGCTAGGGAGCAAGGACAGCAGGGTCGACCGCATCATCACTTCGCGATTTTGCTCAATTACGATGCCTTCAATGCGCTGGGTAAGATCGAATCAGGAAGGGACAACATGTTCAATCGCTTGGAAGGAGCATGGGCCAGCGCTTTAGGGATGTCAGTTGAGGCTGTCAGGGGATTGGTCGAGATTCCAGATAATCCCTACTACCACCTGCAACGTAATGAGCTAGCAGGGCAGGCAGCGTTCTTTTATCGCGCGAGCTATCTGTGTAAGGCTGCAACCAAGGCATTCGGGGATGGTAGTCATGCGTTTGGGGCCAGCAGGCTCTGAACGCTGGCCAAAGAATTCTGCCCCAAATGATGGCATCCACCTTATCATTCGGCTTTTTAATAGCTGGATGACGAGAGGCTTCATGATTAAGGATGCCAAAACCATAGTCGAGCTGCGAGTGCTCGTCGGTTATCTCGGTGAGCAGCTGCGGGGCTGGTGGCGGAACCAGTTTCCCAGCCCTCCAGCCGCTGCATTCTTGAGCTGGTGTTCACCTGTTCAGTCGATCAAAAGGGAGCGAAAGTAATGCTTGGACTGACTCTGAGAGAGGAGTTTCGAGGTAAACGCCTCAGAGGGACAGCCATTGAGCTCTCCAACGACACGAACACTGGCGCAACGCAGGTCGCAGCCAAGGAGTTCCTGGAAATCACCTACCCCACGCACGACCTGCTGAAAGGTATCGAGGCAGTCGGCCCAAACCAAGGTCGGCCGGTGGTTGTGATCGGCGAACGAGGCCTCGGTAAGTCGCACTTGATGGCCGCGCTTTACCACGCGGTGAATGACCCAACCTCCACAGGCGCATGGCTCAATTCCTGGGCGACAACCTTGGGTGATCCACAGATCGGCAAGATCGCTCTGCGCAGCGAGATGCTCGTGCTCGGCGAAAGCCTGCATCGCCAGCGCTACAAGTTTCTGTGGGATTTGCTTTTCGAGCGCCACCCCCACGGCACCTACATCAAGGGTAAGTGGGAAGGCATGGGCGCGGCCAAGACCGACATCCCCTCCGACAAGCTAATCCTTGAGCTGTTGCAGCACACTCCCACGATGTTGCTTCTTGACGAATTCCAGACATGGTTCGACGGCCTGACCAACACCAAGCAGTATCCTTGGAAGAACTGGGCGTTCAACTTCATCCAGATATTGTCGGAGATCGCCAAGGAGCACCCCGAACTGCTAGTGCTGGTCATCTCAGTACGCAATGGCGGCAGCGACGCCTACCAACAGGTACACCGCGTTAACCCGGTTGCTATTGATTTCAAGGCGGGCGGCAACGCCGAGCGCATCCAACAGGATCGTCGGCGGATGCTGCTGCACCGGCTGTTCGATAACCGCTTGCAGATTCCAACGACCAATATCGAAGCCTTGGTAGCCAAGCACATCGCCGAGTACTTCCGCTTGCTGGACGTGCCGTCATCTGAGCAGGATCGCAAGCGCAAAGAGTTCAACGAATCCTGGCCCTACGCCCCCCACCTGCTGCGCCTGCTCGAAGAGCAAGTGTTGATTGCGACGGACGCACAGGAAACGCGCGACATGATTCGCATCCTGGCCAACCTTTACAAGAGTCGTGGCGAGTTTACGCCTGTTCTTACTGCTGCCGATTTTCGGCTGGATGACGATGCGTCAGGCATCGGTGCGCTGCTGGACTCGGTATCAAACGAACACCACCGCACGCTCCGCGCCAAGGCGCAGCAGAACATCATCTCGGTCATGGAAGCCGTACCGACGCACGCTAGTGTCGTCCCTCATCTGCAGGAAATTGTGGGGGCGCTGTGGCTGCGCTCGATTGCTGTAGGCAATCTAGCCGGTGCCGAGCCTGTGACGCTACAAGCCGACATCACCCGCGATACGCCCATCGACGACAACGCCTTTCAAGTGGAACTGGCCACCGTCGTCGAGAACAGCTTCAACATCCATCAGGATGGCCTTCGCCTGGTCTTCCGCGAAGAAGAGAACCCGCAGGCCAAGTTGATGGCTTGTGCACGCAACGACAAACTGTTCTCTGATGGCTCCGATCTTGCGCAGCTTGCCAAGGAAGTTCGCTACGTCATCGGCGGCACCGAAGAAGTAGCCAAAACCTTCCGCGTGATCGCACTGCCGAAATCCTGGCAATCGGACCCTTGGTCGTCGCTCGACGAGTCGGAACATCCCGAGCGCTGGGATGACCGCCTGCCAATCCTCGTTCTTCCTGAAGAGCCGGACAACATTGATCAGCGCCTTGGTCGCTGGATCAAAGATCATCTGCAAAAGCGCCGCAACACCATTCGCTTCCTGCTGCCACGCTCTGGCTCATCGAATGCATTTCAGGATCGTGATCTGCTGATCCTCGCTCGCGCTGAAATGAAGGCATTGGAATGGAGTGGTCAGAGCCCCGAGTACAAGAAGCTGCACACAAAGTATCAGGGCGAGCTTCGCGACATACTGAAAAAACGTTTTGATCGCTTTGCCGTACTCCATCGCTGGAATTTCACCGACCCAAGCCAGTGCATGTTCTGCGTCGAGAGTTTGAGAAAAGAGGGTGCGCAGATTCCCGAGGGTATTGAGGAGGCTCTGATCAATGATCTGTTCGTGCCTGAAGACTTCGACGACCTTGTGCAAGAAGCAGCTAGCGACAACTCAGCGGTTGGCAAGCTACTGCGAGAATTGCAAGAGCCGCGTCCCGCGGGCCAAGACTGCATTCCTTGGCTGGGTGAAACCTCAATGAAGGAACGTCTCCTGCGTCTTTGCGCGCGGGGCAGGATCGCCATCAATGTGCGTGGCATGGAATTCCTGCAAGCGCAGCCGGGGGAAGATGAGGAAACAGCGTGGCGGCGGCTGCGCTCCAAGCTCTCCTATACCGGGCGTCAGCTCGACGAAGTATTCGTGATGGAGCCTTCGGCCGTGCCCACAACGGGGGGCGCAGCCCCTCCTCTGGTGTCGCCTGCGGGAGACTCCACTGGTGGCGGTCTCTTTGGCAGCGCTGGCATTACACCATCGCCTACGCCTCCCGGCGTTAGCAACGCCCCCTCCGGCGGCTTCACCTCCAACCCGCCCAGCGGTGGTGGGATTTTTGGTGGCGAACCAAACACTCCCGGCGGCAAGCCGCGTATCGCATTGAACAACCCGGCCACCTCTGCTCTAAATCTTATCGGTAAGCTTGAAGGCTGGGGTATTGGCCCAGCTTCATCAGTACACGCGGTACATCTCAGCTCCGTTAGCAACGCAAACAGTCGCCTCGTCGAGGCATTGAAAATCGTTGGAGATGCTACTAGCGAAGTCTCGATCAAGGTGTCTGCCGCGACAGGTGCCCAGCTCAAGGAATTACTCAAAAAGCTGCCTGACGGCATGACCTTTGATCTGAGTCTTGAGAAGGAAGATAACTGATGGCCCTCGACGCAGGGGTACTGCACAGTTTGACCAAGGGCCCCGCTGAGGATGCTTGGCGCGTCATCATCAACAAGACGGTCGAGATCGCATCCAAGCCGCTGGCCGCTGGCAATGCGCAAAGTGAGGTCGCCAAGCGCGACCGTGAAATCGGCGCGCTGGATCACTTCCTATCTTCTGGCGGATGGGATCTGTGGCAAGCGTTCGGAAGCACGGTGGAGCGCACCTCGGACAGACTTGCACGCTGGTGGGGCGAACCTGGGTATGGCGGCAGCAGCGCCAAAGCAGTACTGATACTCGATGGCTTGTCACTGCGCGAGCTTCCTTGGTTGTTGCAGGGCGCGAAGGAGCGCGGCTTTACCTTGCACGAGGTCACGGCCAATGCTTCCGAGTTGCCCAGCGAAACCAATGAATTTGCTCGAGCCTTGGGCTTTGGCAGCCGCAGTCAATTGCAGAATAACGGTGGAGGCATGGCTCATCGCCTTCAGCCAGCCTATACCGAGAGTGTCGATATGCCTTGGAAAGACTGCTCCGGGTTGGTCGATACTTCGCCCAATTGGGTGTTCTGGCATCACTGGCCAGACAGCAAGCTGCACGATGGTGCGGGTGCAGGTCAGGGGCTCGATACACTGACGCGCGATGCTGCCGAGCAATTGAGCAGCGATGATTTCTGGACCTTTGTTGAGCGCTTAGCGACCGGGCGGCGGTTGGTTATCACATCCGATCATGGTTACGCCGCCACGGGTTACTTCCCGGATGCGGATGGCGAAGTGGGTCAGTTTCTCAAAAAAACTTTTTCCAGCGGGCGCAGCAAAGCAGGCACCGGTCTTTCGCAAGAAGACTGCGGCCCCTTCGTGCCACCCGTGGCGATGCAAATTAACAGCCCCCATGGAGCTTACCTTCTGGCCCTTGGCCGCAGGAAGTGGAAGAGCCAAGGTGGTTACCCGACGTTGACGCACGGCGGCCTTTCGCTGCTTGAAGTGCTGTCACCGTTTGTTGAACTCTCTCGAAATAACCCAGTTAGTTAAAGGCGGCGCGGCATGGCAAGCAAAAAAGAACTCCTGGCGCTAGAAGTCGCTAAAGCCGTCGGCGCAGGCAAAGCCGTTGCGATGGAGACGGTCGACTTCAACGATCCGAATCGCCCCAAAACCTGCCTTGAGGTCGACTTCCCGATCTTGCCCGTCAATCAGGTGGCCATCATTGAGGGTAACGCGAGCAAGCCGATTTACCAGATGTCGAAGTGGTGGGCACGGCGGCGATCCAGCGTATTTCGCTCGATGTTGATCGCGGCCGCTACAAAAGCGCCAGAAGACAAATCGCATGCGGCGAAGTTAGTGTGGGAAAATTACTACGCTAACCACCAGAAGAAAGGTGCATTCGATCACCTGAAGGTGGCCGATATTTTCATGGGTGGTGGCACAACCTTAGTCGAAGGCTCGCGTCTCGGGATGCAGATGGTCGGCAACGATCTCAACCCCGTTGCTTGGTTTGTCGTCAAGCAGGAGCTCGCTAACGTCGATCTGGACGAGGTAAGGAGCCTGCTTGCCGACATCGAGTCTGAGGTCAAGCCACAGATCATACCGTATTACTACTGCGATGGCCCGAATGGCGAAAAGGGCAAGTGGACACACCTGCCCAGCAAGCGCGTTATGTCCGCCGACTTCGATCCGCTCAGCCTCACTCAAGAACAGCGGCGTGAGTACAGCTACGAAGGCCCAGAGATTATTTACACATTTTGGTCCAAGCACGGCCCGTGTCAGGTGACAGGCTGTGGTCATCGTACCCCCATCATGGCCAGCCCAGTTATGGCGGTGAAGAGTATCAGCGTCAAGTACTGGGAACAAAGTTGCGGCAAGTGCGGCGGTGATTTTCACGTTGAACAAAGTGTCGCGCGCATGGCTCCCGATGTGCCGCTCTATATCGATCCGTTGGAGTACCCTTTCTCAGTGCTTGACCGTAAGAGGGGAGTGGTATGTCCGCATTGCAGCCACACTGCAATGGTGAATCTCGGGAAAGGTAAAAACAAGAAAGTCGAACTTAGCTTGCTTGTGCATCCGCAATGGCTTGCGGGTAGTGCGAAGCAGGATGCTAACGGTCAACCGTTCGGTGGCTCGTCCCAAGACGATGCAGTTTCCACCGGACGTTGGAACCAGGAGCGAGCGTCTAAAATTCGCCTCCTGGAAGTGCGCGGAAAACTTCCTGAGGAAGTGACCTGCCCTGAAACTAAGGTCACGTTCAAGACTGGAGGTTCTGAAGGCTCTGTCCCTAAACAAGGGCACTTTACGTGTCGCTCTTGCGGAACAGTGAAGGATCAACTGAGCAGCTTCAACGCAACAGGTAAAACAGGCCCGTCAGCTGGTTATGCGATTCAGGGATATGCCCCCCAAAGCAGCGAAATGGGGGATGCCTACAACGGCCGCTTTTTTGCACCATTCGACACTAAAGTCGCTCGTCAATACGATGCGGCGCTAGTTGAGTGGGAACGCCGAAAGGACGGTGATTTACTCCCATACTGGCCAAAAGGAAGCAAGATACCACAAGGGCACGAAGCCCATCAGCGACGCCCGCTCGATCAACATGGTTATGTCTATTGGACAGATTTCTTTAACCCGCGCCAGCTCTTGGTCCACGCACTGCTACAAAAGGCAATCACAACCGTCGGCGAATATGACTGGAGTGTTCGAGAGTACGTTCTTGGCGGTTTTCAGCAGTATTTGAGAAATCAGAATATGTTCTGCTTCTGGAACATCCAGGCAGATAAGCTGGAGCCACATTTTTCGAACAATAATTTTCACCCAAAAACAACGGCTATCGAAAATTGTGTCTTTTCCAAACTGGGGCGAGGTAACTGGGCATCCTGCGTAGATGGAATTGTTGAAGGGAAAGAGTGGAGCAAAGAACCTTGGGAGTTGGTCAGCGTTCAGCAACTTGGTCGCACGCATAGTGATCTAGCAAAAAACTGTACAGGTAAAAGTGAGAAAGCTTCTATTGGAGATCCATTGTTGGGAGGAAGTATCTTCCAAGGTTCATCGACAGAGCTTTCGCAACTGCAGGATGGCACAGTTGATCTAGTCATTACCGATCCGCCTTTCGGTGATTTGATTCAGTATTCTGAATTGGCAGATTTCTTTTATGTCTGGCTCCGATGCACGCTTTCCTCACGGTACCCAGCGATTTTCGGTGCAGAGTACACCCCTAAAACTCTAGAGGCCGTTGCTAATCGCTTTAGAGAGCCTGAAAACCCTAATGGCTTCTATCAGCGATTGCTCACTGAATGTTGGAGAGAGGCGTTGCGCCTTTTGAAACCCTCCGGCCTTCTTGCTTTTACTTTTCATCACAGCGAAGACGAGCCTTGGGTGGCTGTGCTTGAGTCGTTGTTCGACGCAGGCTTTTATTTAGAGGCAACATATCCGATTCGCTCTGATGAAACGAAAGGGGATGGTCAATTCGGTTCGCAAAAAGTTGAATACGATATCATCCATGTTTGCCGCAAACGTACTGAAGAACCCAAGCCAGTTAGCTGGGGGCGGATGCGTCGTGAGGTAATGGCTGACGTGCGCCAACTGCAAGCGATGTTGGAGAATCACGCCAAAGAAGGTTTGCCTGCCGCCGATATTCAGGTGATTAGACGTGGCAAGGCACTAGAGTACTTCTCACGCCACTACGGTAAGGTCTACGTCGACGAAGGACGCACGATTTCCGTCAAGGATGCGCTCGTTGGTATTAACCAGCTTATCGATGAAGATGCGGACAAAGGGAAGGAGCCGCCGCCGGTCAATGCGGAGCCTATGACGCGCCAGTTTCTGCGTACGTTTGATGGCAAGACCGAAGTCGCCCGCGATCAATTGCAAAAGTTCCTCAAGGGGTCTATCACCACCCCAGATGAATTTGAGCAACGTGGCTGGTGTAGCGAGAAGAAGAAAATTTTCACGCTAACTGACCCTCTTGACTTCGCTCGCGATTGGCAGGGCAAGCACAAGCACAAACTCACTTCCGATTTGGATCAGGCGCTGGTGTTGATCGGGGCCTGCTATGACGGTAGCGGCATCAATGCTTCAGACACCCTTAAGAACGAAAACTTCAAACCACATGTGGCTTTGAAGCCGCTGCTTGAATGGCTATCTCGCCGCGCCGCCAATCAGCCCGCCCGCAATGCTGCATCTCGTGCAGTATCGATTCTCAATAACTGGACTGCAACACAAGCTCCCAAGCCGCAACAGGGGTCGCTGTTTCAGGAGTATGAAGAATGAAGCAAATACGAGACACCGTGTGGCAACGACGTGGCACGAGCTGGTTGTGGGATGCCGAAGCGCTGGCGCAAGTTGGCACTGCCAGCGAGGTGTGGAGCTTGCGCCAATTCGTGCAGGCGACCGGGCATTGGCCGGAAGACTTGCCGAGCAATGAAAGTAACACCATGGTGGTGGCGGGACTCGATGGTTGCTTGGATTTGCTCACCCCGGTAGATGCCGAAAACTGGTTAGCTTCTGAGATGAAAGATGCGATTTTGTCCTTTCAGGAGTTTTACGACGGCCAGGCCGCATTGATTTTTTGGCTGCCGTCTGGCGCAGGACGCATTACCTCTAACTTTGCCACCGATGCGGTGAGTTGGCTCTGTGCTCACCCTAACTCCAGCGAGCGCATCGATTTTGGTCGGGTCTTGTGGGGAGAGGCGCATGAGTACCCCCAAGAAATTTTGCTGCGCGTAGGCGCAAAGCCTTCGGGGCTCTTTCACTTGCGGATTACTTGAGGCTTCGATGACAGATCAGTCTCAATTCAATCCTGGAGAACGGATTACCCATTACGAATATGGCCAGGGTGTTGTTCTTGACGCGTTGCGTGATGGCTATCTCCGTGCGTTTTTCGGCGTCGGTGAACGACGAGTCCCACTTGGCTCGATTCGCCGCGAGCTCTCCCGAACGGAGCGCATTTTGCGCGCAGTGGAAGGCAGTGCTGACCGTGGGCGCAAGGCTTGGCTGTCCTACGAGGCTCACGCACTACCAGTGATGGAGAGTGCGTCTGCGCTGACTTCGGCCAAGATCGATCTCCTCCCGCATCAGGTGGTATTGACCCACCGTATTGCCACTGCATCGCCACGCCGTTACCTGATTGCTGACGAGGTGGGCCTTGGCAAGACCATCGAGACTGCGCTGATCTTGCGGGAGCTGGCAAGTCGGGGGGAGCTGAGTCGGGCAATGATGGTGGTGCCTGCTGGTCTGGTGAACAACTGGCACCGCGAACTGAACGAAGTCTTCAACCTCGACTTCGAAGTGTTCGGCTCCGAGGGTGACATCACCGACCGCAAGACCAACGCCTTCGCCAAGCACGACCGTCTGATCGTCAGTATCGACACTTTGAAACGCCCCGCGCGCATCAAGCGCTTACTGGATGCGCCACGTTGGGATCTAGTTGTGTTCGACGAAGCACATCATCTCACTGCCTATCGCACCGGCGGTAAGGTCAGAAAGACCGAGAACTACAAGTTGGCAGAAGCGCTGAAAGACCATTCGCGCGACCTGATGCTGTTGTCGGCCACACCGCATCAGGGAAATCATTTCCAGTTCTGGATGCTGGTGCAGCTACTGAACCCAACGTTATTCGGCAGCCCGGAGGAAATGCTGGAACACCGGCACCGTCTCAATACAGTGATGTTCCGTCGCACCAAGGCCGATGCGTGCCAGCCGGATGGTTCGCCGCTGTTTGCACGTCGCTGGGTGCATACCGAGTCTTTCCTGATGGGTGATGAGGAGCGGAGGTTCTACGAAAAGCTGCGCGAGTATTTGGAGGATGGATTCGACCTTGCGCGCCGTCAGGGTGGTCAGGGTCGAGCCCTCGGTTTCTTGATGGCAATCTTCCAGAAGATTGCCGCGTCGAGCTTCGCCGCCGTGCGGCGAACGCTAAAGCGCCGTCTCTTGATGCTGACGTTGCACGAGGCATTGCTGCGGGACAAAGATTTGGATATTGAGGGGCGTGAGCGTCTGACCGATGAAGCGCGCGAACTGATTCATGAAGAGTTCAACCTTGAACGTGACAGCATAGGGCGCAGCGAGGTCGACCGTGTGCTGGCCGATCTGAAGTACCGGTTGGTCAAGAAACTGGATGAAGAAGCGCTGGAGCTTGCCTCCGACCCTTATGGCAGCGAGTATTCGGCCGCACACGCAGAGGAAGCCGCGTCGGCTGTCGTGGAGCTGCACCTGCCTGAGGAACGACTGCGAATTGGCGATCTGCTCAAGGTATTCCCGCAACAGCGCGAGACAAAGATGCAGAAGCTACTCGACGGCCTTGGCATTTTGTGGAGGCAGAACCCGAACGAAAAAATCGTGGTGTTCGCCACCTATCTAGGTACGGTGGATTTGATCGCCCGGGAGATCAATCAGACTTTCCCTGGACAGGGTGTGGCGGTGCTGCGAGGTGGCGATCATGGAGCCAAGATTGCGGCAGAACGCCGCTTTCGGCAAAAAGATGGCTCTCGCGTGCTAGTGTGTACGGCTGCTGGTCGTGAAGGAATCAACCTGCAATTCGCGCGTATCCTGTTCAACTTCGACCTACCATGGAACCCAATGGACGTCGAACAGCGTATTGGTCGCATCCACCGCTACGGGCAGAACCATACGGCGCAGGTTTACAACCTAGTCCTGTCGGACACCATCGAGGGGCGGATTTTTCTGCTACTGGACGAAAAGTTGACAGAGATCGCCAGGGCCGTCGGCAAGGTCGATGACCAAGGCAATGTCGCCGAAGATCTGCGTGCGCAGATTCTTGGCCAACTGTCAGAGCGGCTCAACTATGACCGTCTGTACCAAGAGGCTCTGTCAGACCCTGAATTGAAGCGGACACAGGTGGAGCTTGAAGCCGCCCTGTCCAATTCGCGCGAAGCACGACAGGTAGTGTTCGATCTATTCCAAGACCTAGAAGGCTTCAGTCTTGACGACTACAAGCCTTTCTCCGATGTATCGTCGAGCCTGGATCGGTTGGTACGCTTCATGTCGGCGGCTGTGGCGGATCGACAGCAGCGGCTCGTCAAGGTTGACGACGAGAGCTACGACCTCGTCATTGAAGGAGTTCGCCGCGCCCAGTTCACTTTGAATCGTGAGACAGCCACAAGTCGCGACGATGTTGAGCTGATGGGACTGGATCATCCGTTGGTACAAGAAGAGCTGGGCCGCTGGCGCAGTGCTCCGCCGGAAGACATTGGTATTGCAGTTGTCGGGGATGTTGAAGCGCCGGTGCTGTTGTCGTTCTGGATGATCGAAACGTCAGCCGGAAACGGTGAGCGCCGTGTGGTGGTGCAGCCTATTGCAGTCACGCAGGATGGCGCGCGGGTGCCCGCATTGGAGCGTCAGTGTGAACGCTATTTGCACGCACCAACCACTACACCGAAGTTTTCGTCGGAACAACGGCTTAGCCTTTTTTCACGTGTGGTAGAGCCAACGTTACAACGAGAGCTCAAGCACAAAGGTGCTGTGAATAGTAACGGCAGTTACGCTGCCGAGCTCATTGGTTATGTGGAGATCTTGGCTCCAGAGACGTAATGCTGAAAGTCCTGTTGATCTGGATCGACAGAGATGTGGGCATTCTAATAGGACTTGGTTTGGATCTCATCCCAAAGCCACGGCGCTGTCTAGAGACCAAGGTCGACATCTTTAACACGAAGGCTTGAGGCTAAGTGGGCTGCATGAATGGAACCCCTATAGCCAGTGTCCCGGCAACTCGATCCCGTAGTTCTTCGCCACGGTCTTCAACGTCGCAATGATCTCTATATATCGGGCTTGGTCGGTGAACTGCCAGTTGGGCCGGTGATTCAGCAGAATCTTCAGCTCTCCCAGATTGTACATGCCCAGGCGATGGAAGTTGCCCCAGCTGGGGATGCCGAACAAGTTGTATATGACTACGGTAGCGTCACGTTCACTGGCTAGCCGCTTATCCCCGGTCAGCTTTTCGACGGCTTCTTCGGCTTCGTCACGGTCTTCGTAGGTGTTGAGAAGTTTCATGGCTCTTGGGTGCAATAGTAGCGGGGACGAGGATTGTGCCCGAGCAGAAGCTGCTATGAACAGGCAAAGGGGCCAAAGGATATGAAAAAAATTGACGCCGGTGCGCCGGCTTTCGTGCTGTCCGGTAATGCGTAGGTAGGGCACGATGAACAGCCGGTGGGAGAATGCATGGGGACTGCGCACATTTCTCGCCCTGGCTATACAGGACTGGGTCGAAATTCGACATGCCAGTTGAGTGACCTATCTACGAAAAAAAATAGATCTTCCCGTTGGTAGGTTTGCCCCGGACATCACCAGGGGCAAACCATTCCAGGCGGATGAAGCAGGCTACAGGTAACCCAACTCTGCCAGGGATACACAGCCCTCACAGGCCACGACGATATGATCCAGCGTCCGTGTGCCAACCATATTGAGGGCATCTTTTAACTTGATGGTCAGCTCGCGGTCTGCCCGGCTGGGTTCTGGATTTCCTGAGGGATGGTTGTGAATCAATATCACGGCTGCTGCGTTGTGCTCTAAGGCCGTCTTGACTACCTCCCTTGGGTACACGCTGGCGCTGTCCAGCGTGCCTCGAAAAAGCTCCCTAAAGGCAATTACTCGGTGCTGGGTATCGAGCAGTAGTAAAGCAAAGACTTCGTAGTCATGGTATTGCAGTAGTGTTTGAAGGTGAGCAAATACGTGTCTGGGTTCAGTCAACGCTCGGCCTTTAGAGAGACGACTCATAGCGAGTTGTTGAGCCATCTGCAGAATATCAGCTTCGGTAACTGGTGACTCCATGACGTAAGTGCCGGATTTTTCTCCGGCTCTGAGTTTATGGTATTTCATTAATAAGCTCCTGATAGCAGGTGCATGGTGTGAATCAGCACGCATAAAAAATTTTTAGTAATGAAGGTGCGGATTCATCCGGAAGTTGGTCTGTTTCTAGTTGCGAACACTGAATGTGTATCCGCAATGCAAGCACTGGTGATTATCTAGAAACTTCTCATCAATTTGTTCTCCGATCGCTGCTCCAGCAATACCTCCTGCCGCGCCTCCAAACAATCCGCCGAGAATTGCTCCAGCAATGCTGCCGACAGCAATCCCTACAGGTCCTCCGACGACCCCGATTGCAGCACCTACTTCTGCTCCAGATAAGGCGCCAGCAGCACCACTGGCTGCACCGCCTACAGAGCCAATAACACCACCAGTTTTTCTTCCAGCGTTTATTGTTGTTACTCGATTGGATTTACAATTTGGACATTGGGTATACATTCAAAAATCCTCACTATTACACGTGTTAGGGGTTAATGGAGCGCTCTCGTTGAGCGTTCATTTACGTGATATAGGTTTGAGTTTTTTTTGAATGAGGTTCAGAGCAGATTTGGTGGGTATTTCATATATAAAAAACGATCGAGGAACTGCTTACTTAGCTATTTCATAGGGCGAATGTCGCTGTTAATGGGCGCATTGAGCATCAGGCCGTGACCTGTCTATAAACAGCACAGGTTTTTACGTGTTTTTGCTACTTCTTAGCTGCTTTATCAGCACAAATGGCTAGGTATGTGCCTGAGAAGTTGTCCTCTGCAAACAGCCAGCTTTTTCTAGCAACATTGAGCAGCCTATCTTCCGCTCCCATGGATGGTGGCGCAGACCTTCGTAGAGGTGGTGACGCATAGCCATATCGGATTAAAGTGATGGCCTTTTGCTGCTCTACATCGCAGAGCTGAGCGTTCAGACCTGAGGGAATCGTTTATGCAGGATGCGGACTCGTTGAAGCCCGGCTTCATGATTATTCACGGCAATCGCTTGGACGATTTGCGTGAGCTAGCGGTGAGCTGGATGCAGCGCTACCCGTTGGCCCCGCTGGAAAACGAAGTCGTGCTGGTGCACAGCAACGGCATTGCTCAATGGTTGAAGCTGGCGCTGGCTGAGGATCCTGATAACGGTGGCTGCGGTATCGCAGCAGCGTTAGATGTGCAACTTCCTGCGCGTTTCCTTTGGCAGGCCTACAGGTCTGTATTGGGGGCCGAGACGACACCAGAGTCCTCCCCGCTGGACAAAGTGGCACTGAGTTGGCGACTCATGCGCTTGCTGCCTCAATTGCTAAGCAAAACCAATTTCAGCAGTTTGCGGCGATTTCTTCAGGAGGATGACGATAAGCGCAAACTCTACCAACTCTCCGAGCGGCTGGCGGACCTGCTTGACCAGTATCAGGTCTATCGGGCCGATTGGCTGGAGGACTGGGCAGCCGGGTGTGATCAGCTTAAGCATATCAAAGGCGGTGTGAAGCCTTTGGATCCCGACAACCTGTGGCAAGCGGAGCTGTGGCGTGAAGTGTTGGCGGATGTTGGCGAGGGTGCTCTTGAACAGAGCCGCGCCGGTGTTCACAAGCGCTTTGTCGCACATCTGCGTGAAGCAGGGCAGGCCCCGAGAGGGTTACCTCGGCGTGTGGTCGTGTTCGGTATTTCGTCTATGCCGGCACAGGTTCTGGAAGCCCTGGCCATTCTCTCGCGCTACAGCCAGGTGTTGCTGTGTGTGCACAACCCTTGTCGCCATCACTGGGGCGATATCGTCGCTGACAAAGACTTGCTGGGCCATGCCTATCGCCGTCAGCCAAACAGAAGTACTTCTATGGCGGAAAGCCAACATGGCCAGCCGTTGCTCGCCGCTTGGGGTAAGCAAGGTCGCGACTACATCAATTTGCTCGACCACTATGACGAGCCGGCGAGTTATCGGCACCTGTTCGAGGGCCTGAACGGCGGACGTATCGATCTGTTCAATGAAGAGCAACCTTCAAGCCTGCTGAGCCAATTTCAAAGCGACATTCTTGAATTGCGTCCTCTGGCGGAAACCCGCGAAGCATGGGGCCCCGTCGACGTGGCCCTGGATCGCTCGGTGCGCTTCCACGTGGTCCACAGTGCGCAGCGTGAAGTGGAAGTGCTGCACGATCAGTTGCTCGCCCGCTTCAGTGCAAATCCCCAACTAAACCCGCGTGATGTGATTGTGATGGTGCCGGACATCAATGCCTACGCACCGCATATCGAAGCCGTGTTCGGTCAGGTGCCGCGTCATGACCCTCGTTATCTGCCCTTTACATTGGCTGACCAGGGGCAGCGCGGCCGCCAGCCATTGCTGATCGCTCTCGAGCACTTGCTCAAACTGCCTCATAGCCGCTTCTCCGTCAGCGATATTCTCGACCTGCTGGATGTGCCGGCGCTGCGTGCGCGCTTCGGCATAACAGAAGCAGATATCCCGATCCTGCAGCGCTGGATCGATGGTGCCGGTGTGCGGTGGGGGCTCGATGCCGAGCAGCGCGAGAGCCTCGATATGCCCGCGGGCCTGGAGCAAAACACCTGGCGATTCGGTATGCGTCGCATGCTGCTGGGCTACGCTGCCGGCCAAGGGCCTGAACTGAATGGCATCGAGCCCTACGATGAAGTTTCCGGGCTGGAAGCGGCACTGGCGGGGCCTTTGCTGACCTTGCTTGATCACCTGGACATTGCCCGCGAGGACTTGCAACAGCCGGCCACACCTGTGCTGTGGGCCGAGCGCTTGCAATCGTTATTGAAAGTGTTCTTCCGCCCGGTGGGTGATGCCGAAGAGTTGCTGGTCAACCAATTACTCAAGCTGCTCGATGACTGGTTGCGCACCTGCGAGGCCGCACAATTTAGTGAACCACTGCCGTTGAGTGTGATGCATGAAGCCTGGCTTTCGGGAATTGAAGAGGGCGGGTTGTCGCAGCGTTTTCTTGCGGGGGCCGTGAACTTCTGCACGCTGATGCCGATGCGTGCGATTCCATTCAAGGTGGTATGCCTGCTGGGGATGAACGATGGCGATTACCCGCGCCAACAATCGCCTGTCGATTTTGACCTGATGCGCAACGATTACCGTCCGGGCGATCGCTCACGGCGCGAAGATGACCGCTATCTGTTGCTTGAGGCGTTGTTGTCTGCCAGGGAGCAACTGTACGTCAGCTGGGTTGGCCGCAACATCCGCGACAACAGTGAGCGAGTGCCTTCTGTCTTGATCGGTCAACTGCGTGATCATCTGGCCAGCGGCTGGCAGTTGGCGCAGTCGGCGGCTACGTCTAATGCACTGCTGCATGCATTGACTCAGGAGCATCCGCTACAGCCTTTCAGCCCTGCCTACTTCGCCGACCAGCCCGGGCCAGACGGGCTGTTTACCTACTCGCATGAGTGGCGTGAGGTGCATGAGTCGCGGACCGAACAAGCATCGGCCAGCCTGTTGCCTGAGTTGATACAAGACACGCCATTGACCCTGCGGCAACTGGACGGATTTGTACGTGATCCCGTCGGGGCATTCTTCCAGCAACGCCTCAAGGTCAATTTCGACAATAAAGAATTGATCAGCCGCGACGACGAAACCTTTCAGCTCGACGGTCTTGAGAACTGGCAGCACCAGGACCGGCTCACTCAGGCGCTCAAGCGTTGGGTTGAAGAGGATTACCGGCCTGAGCGCGCGGTGGCTGAGCTTGATCTGCACCTTCAGCGTTTGCAGCGTGAAGGCAAGTTACCGCTGGGCGGGTTCGGAGTGTTGAGCGCATCGGCACTGGCTGAACCGCTGCCGGATATGCTGGAGCGTTACCATGCGCAGTTACATGCGAGGCCTGACATCGAGGAGGGCCAGATCGCTGCAACGATCGCCGCGAACGAATCGACCCCGGGGTTCCATGACTGGCTGGGTGGCATTCGACTTGATTCGCAAGGCGAGCGAGCGTACTTGCAACTGGACAGCAAGAAGTTGCTAAAAAAGGACAGTTTCGAGTGGCACAACCTGGTTCGACCCTGGGTGCGGCATCTGGCGTTGCAGTTGAGCGATCAGCGCTGCACCACGATTCTGGTCAGTTTGAACGGGGATGTGGTGTTCCGGCCATTGTCTGCACTACAGGCGCAGGAGCAGTTGCAGTCGCTACTCAACGCTTGGGTTGCGGGTATGCGAGAGCCACTGCCAGTCACCTGTAAAAGTGCATTCGCCTGGCTCGAAGGCGGTGGGCAAGCGTCGGACACTGCACTCGACAAGGCTCGTGAAAAGTATGAAGGCAACAACTACACGGATCCAGGAGAGGCGAAGCGATCATTCCCGCTACGCCGGGCTTACCCCGATTTTGACTCGCTGTGCGCCGCCCAGACATTCCCGAAATGGGCTGAAGTTTTGTACGGTGGGCTGTTCAACCACCTATCTCCGAGCCGCGCAGGGAGCGACCAATGAAGCCAGTCAATCTCAACCCCCTCGACTTTCCCTTGCACGGCAGCCGATTGATCGAGGCGAGTGCGGGTACGGGCAAAACCTTCACCATCGCTTTGCTGTATGTGCGCCTTGTGCTGGGCCATGGTGGCCAAAACGCATTCGAGCATGCACTTACCCCGCCTCAGATCCTTGTGGTGACCTTCACTGATGCCGCCACCCAGGAACTGCGCGATCGTATTCGCGCACGCTTGAGTGAAGCCGCTCGCTGCTTCCAAGAGCCTGAGCAAAAACACGACGTGTTGCTGCAACAACTGCGTGCCGAGTACCCACCGCAGGAGTGGCCCTATTGCGCGCGCCGGCTGCAACTGGCCGGCGAATGGATGGATGAAGCCGCGGTTTCGACGATCCATGGCTGGTGCTATCGGATGTTGCGTGAGCACGCGTTCGACAGTGGCAGCCTGTTTACTCAAACACTGGAAACCGACCAGAGCGAGCTGCTGGCCGAGGTGGTCAGGGATTACTGGCGCAGGCACTTTTACGCGGTGCCTGCCGAATTGGCCAAGGTTGTCGCTGAATGCTTTAAAAGTCCTGCCGAGCTGCAAAAGGCGCTGAGTCCGCTGCTTTCACGTTCAAGCGCCGAGTTCCAGCAGGCGGGGGAGTTGATAACCGCTCCGGCTCGATTGGATGCTCTATTGCAAGCCCCCATTGATTGGGAGGCCGAATGTGTTGTCCTGGAAAATCGGGCAAGATCCGCGTGGTCGGATGACCTGGTTGGCGTGCAAGCTGCGCTGCATGACATGCGAGAGGTGTTGGCCGGAGGTTCGTACGGAAAAAAAACTAATGAGTTGTTCGATCAGATGCTTTCCGGGCTTGCGGCCTGGAGCCAGGGAAGTCCGGCATCAGTCCACGTACGCAGATGTGGGCAAAGCCGTTTCAAATTGAACAAAGGCGGCGTTGTAACACCGCACCCGGCTTTTCAAGCCATCGATGCCTGGATCGATCACGAGAACACGCGCCTTGATGTTCGAGCACAGTTGCTCCTGCATGCGCTTCGAGAAGTGCAGCTCAGCTTCAATGAAGAGAAGGTGCGTCGCGCGCAGATCGGCTTCGATGATTTGCTCAATCGTCTCGACCGAGCGCTGCAAGGCCCGTCCGGACCTCGTCTGGCGCAGACCATCCGCTCCCAGTACCCGGTCGCTTTGATCGATGAGTTCCAGGACACCGACCCGGTTCAATATCGGATCTTCGAAACCATTTATCGCATCCCCGAAAACCTGAAAGACTGCGGCCTGTTCATGATCGGCGACCCAAAGCAGGCGATCTATTCCTTTCGCGGTGCGGATATTTACACCTACCTGCAGGCGCGTGAGGCCACGGCGGGCCGTCATTACACGCTGGGTACCAACTATCGCTCCACCAAGGCGATGGTCGACGCGGCTAACCACTGTTTCGAGTTCGCTGAAGCCCTGCCGCGTGGCGCGTTTCGCTTTGCCAAAGAAGGCCAGAGCAATCCGGTGCCGTTCAACGTCGTCAATGCCAAAGGGCGCGACGATGTGCTCCAGATCAGTGGTGAAGACCAACCGGCCTTGACGTTCTGGCATCTGGAAACCGATGGCGTGATCAATAACGCCACGTACTTGCGTAGAGCCGCAGAAGCGTCGGCATCTGCTATCCAGGCCTGGCTTGATCCCACCGCAACTGCCCGTTCTGGCCTGCGTGATAGCAATTGCAATATCGTCGCTTTGCGGCCTGCCGATATCGCCATTCTGGTGCGCAACCGCAAGGAGGCTGAAGCCATTCGCAAAGCCCTGGCGCATCGTCAGCTGGCCAGCGTTTACCTCTCCGACAGGGACTCGGTCTTTGAAAGCGAGGAAGCCGAAGATCTGTTGTATATCTTGCGGGCCTGCGCTCAACCCACGAGCGATCGGCTGGTGCGAGCGGCAATGGCGACCCGCAGCTTGGGGTTGTCATGGCAGACGCTGGAGCAGTTGAACCAGGATGAGTTGTTCTGGGAGCAGCAGGTATTGCTGTTTCGGGACATGCGCACGTTGTGGCAGCAACAGGGTGTATTGCCCATGCTGCGAAAGCTGCTGGCCACGTTCAAAGTGCCGGCGCGTTTGCTGCTTGAGGTGCAAGGTGAACGTCGCTTGACCAACCTGCTGCATCTGGCCGAATGGTTGCAACGCAGCGCCGCCGAACTCGATGGTGAGCACGCGTTGATCCGCCATCTGGCCGAGCAGGTTGACGGTCAGAGCGAAGAAGAAATACTGCGGCTGGAAAGCGATTCGGACCTGATCAAAGTCATCACCGTACACAAGTCTAAGGGGCTGGAGTATCCGTTGGTGCTGCTGCCGTTTGCGTGCAGTGCCAGGGAAATCGATGGCAACAGCAAAACCCCGCCGATGTTTCATGACGACCAGCATGCGTTGGTGATTGAACTGGTCAAAGGCGACCTGGCCAAGCCGGCACGAGGCCTGGCCAACGTTGAGCGACTGGGCGAAGAGATGCGTTTGCTCTATGTGGCGTTGACCCGAGCCCGTTATGCCACCTGGATTTGCATGGCTGCGCAGGCAAAAATCGGCAACGCCAAGGGCAAGTCGACTGATTTGCACAAGGCTGGCCTGGGTTACCTGTTGGCCGGTGAAAAGGAGGTAGCACCGGATCAACTGCTTGGTGTGGTCGAGGCGTTGGCGAGAGGCTGTGATGACATTACGGTGTGTTCAGCCCCCGTTTCTTCCGACAATGTTCATCAGGCGCCAGCTCTTCCCCCGGTTGGTCCGGCATTGCGCCCTTTGCACAAGCTCGCAACGAACTGGTGGATCGCCAGCTATTCGGCCTTGGCCATCGCTGATGGGAATGTCCTGGTGGGCGCAGAGCCGGGTGTCGGTCTTGAGCCTGCAACCGCCATTGAAGCCAATCTGCGAGAGGAGGACGAGGCCGAAGTCGTGCCGGCGGGTCCCGGGATCCATGGCTTCCCTCGCGGCGCCGGCCCAGGGACGTTCCTTCACGGTTTATTCGAATGGGCCGGACGGGAAGGGTTCGGCAAAGCGTCCGGCAATCCTGAAAAACTGCATGAAACCGTGGCGCGACGGTGCAATCTGCGCGACTGGGAATCCTGGATCGAGCCTCTGTCCGATTGGCTGGACAGCTATCTGAATGCGCCACTGCGATTCAACGGTACTCAGTTCAAACTCTCTACCCTGAGCACTTATCAGGTAGAGATGGAATTCTGGTTTTCCAGCCGCTCAGTGAACGTTCAGCGCCTTGACGAGCTGGTACGGCAATACACCTTGGGCGGTGCGCCGCGTCCTGTTCTGGCCGCCAATGAGTTGAACGGCATGTTCAAAGGCTTCATCGACCTGACGTTTGAACATCAAGGCCGCTACTACGTGGCGGACTACAAATCCAACTGGCTCGGCAGCAACGATCAGGCCTACGACGCCGAGGCAATGATGGCGACGATGCTGCAAAAACGTTACGACCTGCAGCTGTGCCTGTACTTGCTGGCCTTGCATCGCCAGCTCAAGTTGCGTCTTCCCGGGTATGACTACGAACAGCATATGGGCGGGGCGTTGTATCTGTTCGTCCGTGGCCATCAGGCACCGACACAAGGCGTTCATTTCGAAAGGCCGCCGCGGCAGTTGATCGAACAGCTGGACCAACTCTTCATGGGCCAACACGCGGAGGCCAGCGCATGAGTCAGACTCTCAAGCAACTCAGCAACAACCAGCGCATTGTCGATCATCCGGTGTTGTCCGTTGGTGATGCCCGCGGTGCCGAACTCGTGCACCAATTGGACAATTGGGTCGCCCGTGGCTGGTTGCGCGCGCTGGATCGCTCATTCACCACCTTCATTCTTGAGCAGGACCCTCAGGCCCAGGCCAGTGTGTTGTTGGCCGCCGCAATGACCAGTCACCAATTGGGCCGTGGGCATTCGTGCCTGGATCTGGCCGCCACGCTGCAAGCGCCTGACTTTGTATTGTCGTTGCCGCCCGAAGGCGAGGAGGGCAGCCAGCTACCGTCACAGTGGCTGGCGGGCCTGGATGTCGGGCAATGGCGCCAGGCTCTGAGCCTTAGTCCGATGATAGAAGACCGGGACGGGCAACAACGCTTCCCGGAGCGGCCGTTAGTGTTGGCGGGGCAGCGTCTGTACTTGCGTCGCTACTGGAACTACGAGCGCAGTGTGGCCGAGTCGTTGGGTCGACGCTTGAGTGTGGACGCGCTGACTCCAGTCAATTTGTCCGGGCGGCTTGATGCGTTGTTCCCGCAAGTCTTCGAGGTCAACGGTGAGCGCTGTAGCGACTGGCAAAAAATTGCCTGCGCGCTGGCGGCGCGAGGCAATTTCAGTGTCATCACCGGCGGCCCCGGAACCGGCAAGACGACCTCTGTCGTGCGTTTGCTGGGTCTGCTGCAGACGCCTGCCGTGGATGAGGGAAAACCTCTGCGGATCCGGCTTGCCGCGCCCACGGGCAAGGCTGCTGCTCGCTTGTCCGAATCGATTGGCAAGGCCGTCAGAGCGTTGCCTGTCAGCCTCCAGGTGCGCGGCGCGATCCCGACCGATGTTTCTACGTTGCACCGCCTGTTGGGCAGCCGGCCGGATTCGCGCAACTTTATTCACCATCGGGATAAACCGCTGGAGCTGGATGTGTTGGTGGTCGACGAAGCGTCGATGATCGACCTGGAAATGATGGCTTGCCTGCTCGAAGCGTTGCCCCGGCAAGCTCGCCTGATTCTGTTGGGTGACAAGGATCAGCTGGCGTCGGTGGATGCGGGTTCTGTGTTGGGTGACCTTTGTCGGAATGCCGAAATCGGCGGCTACAGTGAGCAAACCACGGCCTGGTTGAAAGCCCACAGTGGCGAAACGATCAGCGCGCCAGGATTGCAAATAGCAGAGGGCCCGGGCGATCCACTGGCCCAGCAAACCGTCATGTTGCGTTACTCCAGACGCTTCGACGCCGAGCAAGGGATCGGGCGCCTGGCGAAGCTGGTAAATGAGAAAAACGCCGCCGATGCACGAGCGCTGCTTGATCAACAATTGCCCCAGCTGTTCAACCTCAAGGTGCGCGGCGAGCATGATGTGGCGCTCACCGATTTGATCATCAACGGCAAAGGCGATGCTCCGGGTTATCGTCATTACCTTGAGCAACTGCGGGACCAGCGTCCTGCGCGGGACAGTGCGTGGGACAGTGCCGTCTGGGCCGTTTGGGCTGGCGAGGTGTTGACTGCGTTCGATGAGTTCCGCCTGCTCTGTGCATTACGTCGCGGACCGTGGGGGGTAGAAGGCCTGAACCAGCGAGTGGCCGCCGAATTGCGCCGCTGCGAGTTGTTGTCGGGTGAGCAGGGTTGGTACGAAGGTCGACCGGTATTGGTCACCCGCAATGATTACAGCCTGAACTTGATGAATGGCGACATCGGCATCGCCCTGTGGGTACCAGGTCCCGGCGCAGAGCGGGTCCTGCGCGTGGCCTTCCCGCGAAACGATGGCAGCGGTGGTGTGCGTTTCGTGATGCCGAGTCGGCTGGTGGAGGTCGAGACGGTCTTCGCGATGACGGTGCACAAGTCCCAGGGCTCGGAGTTCAACCATACGGCCCTGGTGCTGCCGGATGCGTTGAACCCTGTGTTGACCAAGGAGCTGTTGTACACCGCCATCACCCGCGCCAGGCATTGGTTCAGTCTGGTTGAAGCCAGCCCTGGTGTATTCGAGGGGGCGGTGAGCCGCAATGTGCAGCGCACCAGCGGACTGGCGCTGCAACTGGAAGACCAACTGGCGAAACTTCAACGCACCTGAGTGGGTGCATTCAGGCATTTGTAACCTGGGTACTGCGCTTGGGCGGTGACCTTTGCCATGGCAGAGGTGACCGCCTGAACAGTGATGGTGAAGTTGGCTTGAGGGCCGGCAGTTGCGACCATACGTTGCATGAAGGCTCGGTAGGTTTTCATGGGTTCAGGCTCGGGTGAAGGGTGAGCTTTCACTGTGGTGATCAGCCACGACAGGATGTGTCGGGATCCGTCCACGACACAAAATGTCGCTGGTATTTCGATAATGGGACCTATCGAATGATCAACCAGAAGGCTGTCCGAATGAGCCCAGATGAAAAAGTATTCCAGTTTCTGGATACCCTGTTGCCCGCTGCCGAGAATATGCAGTTTGTCGAATCCCGGTCGTCCTGTGCTGCGAATGCAGACATCGGCATGCCGTCCCTGAGAATGTTGAAAGCGCCGGTCGACGGAAAGCTGGCAGCCGTCACCATCAAGGCCGCGAACCCTCTGGCCACGATGGCCGATCCCGTTTTGCTGCGCTTTCTGTATCGGTCGCTACGCGATGACGCTCTCGCTTCGGATCCCAATGCACTCAATGATCTCGGCTGGCTATGGATCAATGGCAGTCGCGTCCTTTTTGATAGCGTCCTGGCTCGTCGGCTATTCAAACTCGCGTATGTGCTGGGATCGGGCGAGGCGGCATTCAATCTTGCCGAGCAAGCCTGGTACGGCCGAGGCATGTGCGTTAACCACGACCTTGCGGCCTGCTACTACGAACAGGCCTATGAACGCGGCATCACGGGGGCGGCGGGAGCACTGGGGCTTTTGCATGAAAAAGGCGTGGGCGGTCAGGCGCCAGACTTCGGTTTGGCGACGCACTGGTATCGGCTGGCTTTCGGAGCGGCGTCTATCTCAGGAGAACAATGCTATGGCCGCTGAGAGTCTGGCATCGATGGTGATGTTGGGGCTGGTCTTTTCAGTGATGGTGGCGCTGTACCTGCGCTGCACTAAAACGTGGCGCTTGCTCAGTCATTGGCACCTCACTACGCGCGAGCGTCAGCAGCGCGCAAGTTGGCATGCCGAGGAAAACCGCGAGCTTAGATCGGCGCTGCGAGCGGAAAAGGCCCACGTGGAACAGCTGCAGCGCAAGCTGGAAATTCTGCAAGCCTTGCTGCCTGTGGTGTAAGGGGGCGAGGTTAGATCGAGGTTACTAACGATAGACCGCAACAGTAGTCTCCAGGCTACAGGGCGGCACATCGAATTCGGCGAAAGCGCGACACAGGAGCAATGACATGCCAGTAAGACCAAGACCCTTCACGTTTGTCTGTGACAAATGTGGCTGGAAGAAAACGGTGGCGCCACTTAGTGATGCCCTTGGGCCGGGGGATTGGTGTGATCGATGCGAGCGCTGTGGACGCGAGGCGTTGACCCGGCAACCGGCCACGATGCTCGACCGTACATTGGCTGAGTGGTTTGCCCTGTTACGCAGATAGAAGTCCTGATCGAACTCCTGGGGCAACGCCTGCGCGTTGCCCCGGTTGGTGCTGGCGTTGACTAATCGCCAGTGTCTTTGGCAGGCCGCGATGCTTACCGGGCGCCCTGCCTGCCAAACATCGGCCGGTTCGAGGCCCACAAACCATCTTCTATCGCCTGGACGACGGCACCGTCGATCTCCTGGCTGAATCGCCAGGCCTGGATACGCAACGTCCCCTCAAGTTCTGGCAGCCAGTGGCAGAGCTGCATGGCGTAGGTGCCTTTATTACCAAAGCCCAGGTGTTGTTTGATTCGCGAATCAAGCGCCGAGGAACTTCCGACATACAGCATCGGTGACGCAGGGTTGAGACGGCAGTAAGCCCGATCATTTTTTCGGCTTGCCTTGGCTTCATTGAATGCGCTGTGGAGCCCTTCGAAAACATCGCCCTCAACTGAAAACTGATAGATGTAGCGCGCCTTGGAAGAGGCCCAGTCCTTGAGTGTCGCCAGTGACTCAACGGGATAGCCGCTGCGGATCTCACTGAACGGCACGCTCACGTTATGGATGCTATCGATAGCTGTAGTTTCAACGTATTTCGCCAGAACGCGCAGATTGCCGGCAATGTCGATCAGGGTGGAAGGGGTCAGCATGTCTTTCTACCTTGTTGAGCGTTCAGCCTGGAGTCAGGCGGTTGTATCGGCTATTTCGAGCGAGACGTTTTCAGGTTCATACGCCGCAGCGGCGCGGTGCAACGTCTCGCCTATCTGCTGGCGCAGCGCCGGCGGCTCCTGCACCACCAGCGAGTCGCCCAGCGACAAAATCCACCAGTGCAGTTGCCAGGTATTGTTCACCGTCGCCTGAAGCTCGAAACCATCCTCAAGAGGGGCGAGCACCATGTCGATGCTCAAAGGCGTCTCTCGAATCAGTCGCGCCTGATGCTCACTCACCCAGGCTTTCAGGCGGATTTTCTCGGGCTTGCCAAACTGAAGCGCATCAGTTGCGAGGTAGCTTTGCAGCTCGAACGACTCCAGCCCCAGGCAGGGAGTGTCGAGTACCGTCACTGCGCGAAAGCGATGCACCGCGAACTGACGGACATCGGTGTAGCGCGTAGCGGTGGCGATGAGGTAGGTGATCAATCCGCGCTGGACGATGGCCAACGGGTTGAGTGTCATTTCACTGATTTTGTCGTTGTGCGCCGAGTAGTACTGACAATGCACCTGCTGTTCGCTGATCAACGCGTGCTGCAGCGCCTCCAGGGTATCTGCACAAATGTCCGGGGCTTGAAGATTGAAGTCTGGCCGAACGCTGGCGACTTTATCCGGCCAGCGGGCGGCAGGGTTGCCTTCTCCGAGGCCTTTGAGCTTCTGCCGGGCGTGCTCGAAACGGGGTTCCAGCACACTCAGCATGCTGCCGGGCAGAAGAGGGCGAACCGCATCCTCGACCAGTGCGAGACTCACTGCTTCAGTCAAGGTGATGCCCTGCAATTCGACGCTCACGCCCGGCTTCCAGTACCAACCGAAGGGCGTGCCACCGTCGTTGCACTGCAACGGAAATACCAGGGACAGGTCACGCAAGTCGCGCTCGATGCTGCGGCGACTGATGGAGTAGCCGGCGGTCGTCAGGCGAGTCAGCAATTCACTCACTGTGATACCGGGCGAGCGTTTAGGCAGCTGTTGCAACAGCTCCCATTGACGACTCAAGGCGCTATGGGTCTTGGCTGAAGGCAAGAGGTTCATCCTTGTAGTGTTGAAGCTGGCCTTTTGGCTGGCGAATAAGCCGGTTGTCTGCCTATCGGCGAAGACCCGCCAACCTTTAGTCTGTTTAATGCATGAAACCGATAGGGCGCTGCTGCCCGGTGGTCTTCAATTGACACTCGGCAAGCAGCGCGCCTGCCAATTCATTCGCGCTGGCGAATGGCTTGAACCGCCCCCGACGCGCGACCGCTGCGAAGTCGCCGGGCGTCAGGCGGGCCTCACCGCGCAAGCGAGTGGCGGCATTGTTGTGTGGGTCCTTGAGCGCCAGTGCCTTCAGATGCGCTGCGAACAATGCCTGAGCCTGAGCGGTTGCCAGGTAGCCGAAATGCACCTTGAGGTCGAAGCGCCGCAGGGAGGCTTGATCCAGATCGAGAATCAGGTTGGTGGAGGCGATGAAAAGCCCTCGGTAGCTCTCCATTTGCGTGAGCATTTCATTGACCGCAGTGACCTCCCAGCTTTGCCGTGCCTTGCGCCGGTCCTGCAAAAAACTGTCGACCTCATCCAGCAGGAGTACCGCATCTTCTCGTTGCGCGCGCTCGAAGGCGCTCGCCAGGTTCTGCTCGGTCATTCCCACGTAAGGGGAGACGAGGTCGGAGACTCGTTTGACCATCAAGGGCTTGCCCAGCTCCTGCGCCAGCCAGTGGCCAAATGCGGTTTTGCCAGTGCCCGGTGGCCCGTAGAAACAAAGCCGTGCCTGGGGATGAGCGCGCAAACCGTCAACCAGTCCGTCCAGTGGAAGGTCGGCGTTGATCCACTCTGGAGAATAGATCGCTGGCAAAGCGCTGTCGATGTGCTGAAGCTTTTCGAAGCCTTGCGCTTTCAGAGTGCCGTCGACGATGCAACGAATAGTGTGATCCAGCGCCTTGCTGGCGCGCTGCGACACGCTGCGTCCTACGCGCACTGCTCGCTCCAGCACGGCAGGCGTCATCTGTTCGTGTGCGCTGAGATGTTCGATCAACTGCTCGCTCAATTTGCCACCGCCACACTCGCGCAACATCCGCTTGCGTTGTGCCATTGGCGGGTTGGGGATCTCGATCACCATGTCAAAGCGTCGTATATGGGCGGCGTCGATCGCCTCGATACTGTTGCTCAGCCAGAAACACGGCAGCGAATTCTCTTCGAGCATGCGGTTGATCCAGCCCTTCTGCGAGCGACTATTGGCGTCCTGGCTGGCGGTCTGGAAGATGTCTTCGATCTCGTCGAGTACGAGCAAGGCGCGTTGCGAATGCAGCACGCTATTGGCCGCGCGCAGGGAGCACAGGCGTTGCTTGGCGGACACCGGGTCACCCTGGCTGTCAGTGCAGGCGACTTCGTACAGAGCGCTGCCCAGGCTTTTAGCGATCAGACGACTGAGTTGAGTCTTGCCAGTACCCGGCGGGCCATACAGCAGAATGTTCACACCACGACGCCCCTGAGCCAAAACTTTGCTCAGGTAGCGTTCGGCGATCATCAGTGGCTGTCTGACATGACTGTAATGCTCCCAGCTCAAACCGCCGGGAGGACTCAAACGGAACGCATAGGCGAACAGTTCCAATGGCGTGCCTTTGCTGAAGCGCAGGAGACCAGGCAGATCCGGGTTGCTGACCGACAACATCGAACTCAAGGCCATGACGGCACGGTGGTTGTTGCTGACTTCCAGCAGCCCGGTGCGCATCAACGGGCTGTTATGCGCCAGGCAGGACTCAACCAGCGGCAGTGACAGGCCCAAAAGTACGGACAGCACTTTTATTGCACGGTTGAGCCCTAACAGTCCCAACTGATCGGTAGCATCATTGAGTGTCGGGTCGGTGTGCATCAGCACGCAAAAACCGAGTACCTGAAGTTCTGCGTTGGCCAAACCCAACAAATCCCCCAATGCCTCAAGATTGGTCGCCAGGCTGTCCGGGTAGGTCGCATGCAGGGGATCGGCGTTGAAGCTGCGAGCAGCTTTACGCAGTGTCGCCAGAGCAAGGGCGGGGCTATAGTTGTCGTCGTCGATCCATTTGGCCAGACCCAGTTCATGAGCCAGATCCTCATCATTCAGGCCGTGCCGGCTGATAAAGGTACGATGTCCCCCCAGATCCAGCAGCAGCTGGAAACTCCACTTCAGCGACAGCGCACAGGTGTCAACGGCGCGGCGGTTGCCGTGTGCGAAAGGGCTTAATCGGGTTGCCATGCTGGATTTCCTGATGCTGTGGAGGCGGCAGGATGGAACGGGCAGTGGTCAGAATGTGTCGCGGTTGTCGTGCTGGTTGAGTGATGCCATATTGCCTTCCCCGTTTGACGACCCACCAGAATTGCAGTTCAGTGCAGACGACACATTTTGTCGGTGCCTGGTGATACTGCTGGTGAGAGTCCTCGTTCAGTCCAACTTCAGCCTTCTCAAGGATCGAGTTTCCATGCTTACCGTTCTGTCTCTGCTGGACAACAGGCTGCGTCCAAAAGGATCTCGAGATCCCTTGGCCATCGAGTCCATTTGGAGCTCGGTGGGGCGAAAGGCGGTAGGCAACCTGACAACGGTCACCCGCCGCATGAGCCATTTCATGGTCGCGCTGCTGGCCTGCCGATACGCCCATGCAGGTCCAAAATCCGGTCTTCTTGAAGAGGTTCAGCAGAGGTACGCGCGCGCCGAGCAGCTATCGGCTTACTTGCGGCTTCAGTATTCCTTGAAAGCGGGGCCGTTGGGCAGTCAGCTTGCTATCGCCAATCTCAAGCGCGATTCGATGGAACTGGGCATGCACAAAAAAGCGCAGATCCTCAGCAATCAACTCAGCTACGGGCTGTGGGGCCTGTATTCCTCCGCGCTACAGGCAGCAGGTCTGATCAAAGGCAGTGAAAGACGCCTGACCGAACGAGGCGTCGCGCTCACGGACCTTATATTGCAGGCATTGGGTGACGCTCAGTGGGAGCGCTTCATGGCGTTGGCCAGCCAGAAAGCTGTGACCAGGACGCAACTGTCTGAGCTGGCGCCTGACTTTGCCGCGCTGGTGAATGACCAAAGCGTTCGCCAACACCTGGCCCCGGCCTTGCTGAATTACAAAGGGGCTGGCGCCCTGCAAGTTGCGTTGTTCGAGGCAGTCAACCAAAGGCTGCGCTCGCCCGGCCGTGAGTTTTCCGTGCGCGAATTCATCCAGTGGGCGCTGATCGAGCCGCAAGTCGATCCGCAGTTGCAGGCTGTTCTACAGCAGATGCTATTGCTGCAACCGGTGCTGGTGTTTGCCAACACGCTGGTCGTCTGGTTGCAAAGCCAGAAAGGTCGTCGCCGCAGCGCTCTGATCGATGACTTGCGTCCACGGCTCGCGACGCCGTTTCTACCGTCGGGCTGGAGCAGTCCGGGGCTGCCGCATGCGCCTTTTTTGCATCGGCTCGTGGAGGCTGCCAATGGTGGCGATGCCGCCGCGGTCATCGAGCACATCGTCCTTCAGAACAGTACGGTGATGGATCAGCGAGGGGGTGCCGCGTGGCTTCACTGGGAGGCTGACACACTCAGAGTCCGGGTCCCAGTGGATCGCGCCTCGTTGCCTGAAAACCTCGGCGACTACTGCAATACAACCTGGGTTTACAGTTTTTTTATCTCCTCCTTCCTGACCATCGCCAAGGCAGGCCATCCATGAAAGCTCAAACCGTCAGTGACGCGTTCCGGGCCTGTATTGGCGAGCGTGAAGTGATCTCGGCTTTTTTTACCACCTACAATTTCGAGCCGGATTTCTTTGAGCTTGAGGTCATCCCGCTGCTACTGGGCGATCAGGCGCTCTCAAGCCAGAATGACATTCGCGCCGTGCAGCTACAGGCCCTGATGCAGGACAAGGGCCGACGCTTTGCCGTAGCGCATGACGTCGATGTATTCAACCCCACGGCGGGCAGTCGCCTTGAAGTCGATTACTTGCCCATACGGATTGGCGGAGCCTGCCAACACGCCAAAATGGCCATCCTGGTGCTGCAAGAGAGCGGCGAACAGACACCGGCGATCTTGCTGGCCGCGGGCTCGTTCAACCTGACCAGGGCGGGGTGGTGGGACAACATCGAGGTAGGCCATTTCGTCGAGCTGCGCGCCAGTCACGCGCCCGGCAACCTTCTTGAACCCATGCGCCGCGCATTGCGCTTTTTTCAGACGGCCACGCCCACTCCGGTACTGGATGAAATCATCGCCGTGCAGGCAGGATGGTCGGCGAGCGCCGATGATGCGCAATGCAGCTTCTACTTCTCGGGCGCAGCATACGGTCGCCTGGCGTTTGTCGATTTCATTCGCCAACACACACAGACATCAACCGATGCCAAGGGCACGCTGGAGATCGTCAGTCCTTTCTTCGGCGAAAAACCCGACAGTGGTGATACCCGGGAACTGATGAGCCTGTTCTCTTCAGTCCGTCTGTTGCTGCCTCGTGATGAGGAAAACCGGGCACTCGTCGACCCGGGCGTATATGGCGCGTTTTCTACCGATCAGTGGTGTGGCTGGGCTTCCTCCTGGGACGATAGTCACCACCTCGTCAAATCACCTTTTCGCCACGTACATGCCAAGATCTTTCAGGCCCGCGGCAAGCAGGCGTGGCAGTTTGTGGGGTCCGTGAATTTCAGTCACAAGGCATTCCGGGAAAACGTCGAAGCCGGATTTCTGCTGCTGGGATGTGACTTCGCTCCATTGCTGGAACCTTTGACGAGCCTGGTTGCGGAGTTTTCTCCGGATTCGCAGTTGCAGAGTGCTGAAGCTTCAGAAGGGTTGGCGATGCCAGTGTTGCGCCTGGCCTACGACTGGGACAGTCAACTGCTGGAGGTGACGGCGCAGCAGTCGATTTCCGGTGAGCTGAGAGTGCTGGACAGCGCGCAGCGAAGCCTCGGCGCTCTACCTTTCGTTCAGACGACCAGTGTCACGCAGCGATTGCCTGCCTTGCGCGATCATCTTGAGCGCTCTTCGCTGGTCAAGGTGCGCTGGCAGTCAGGCACTGAACACGTGGAACGTTATCTGATGGTGTCGCAGCGCAACATTTACTGTCGTCCAAGCCAGTTGCCAGCCATGGACTTGCAAAGCCTCCTGCGCCTGTTCATCGAGATGCGCCTGAGCAGAACAATCAGCCAGTTCGGCGAGTTGGCTCAACGGATGCTCAGCCTGCGCACCGGGGCGGATACTGTAGATGAGCTGCCGGAGATGACGGACGCAGGCGGAGCCAAAAGCTTCTTCGCAGAGTTCTCGCAGGTTAATGGCGCGTTCTGGCAATTGGAACGCACGCTTGCGCTGGCGGCAGCCGAGAACGACACAAAAAAACTTGCGTATTACCTCGCTGGCTGTCAGCCCGATTCCTTGAAGGCCATGCTTGAAAGCGTGGAGGCGGGGAGCGGTGATGAAGAAACAGTCGTGGTGCGCTATTTGACGCTGGTCAGTATGCACGGCTTGTTGATGCGGCATCCGCAGCATGGCTGCGCGACGCTGACAAGGCGCGTACAGGCACTCATCACTGAACTGGAAAATGACGAACTGTTGTGTCATTTCGACGAAGGCGAAGGTGCGCGTTTTCTCGAATGGTTCGGGGTTCAATTCCAGCGTCCCCTGACCGCTGCCAATTCACGGAAGAAGGACATTGCCCATGCAGCGAATCAATAAGGCCACGGCCGAGGCTGTTGTCGATTTTTCGGGCAACAACCCTGAACTCCAGGGGTTGGCAGAGCAGCAGTTGACAGGCACCGTCGCCCTGTACAACAAGCTCGCGGACCATCGGGTGGCGTACCTCGCCGATGAAGTCGGCATGGGCAAGACCTACATAGGCCTTGGCGTGGCGGCCTTGATGCGGCATTTCAACCCTGGTCTGCGTGTCCTGTACCTGTTGCCGAAAAACAACGTTCGCGACAAGTGGATCAAGGACTATCGAGCGTTTGTGCATAGCAACTATCGGCTTGACGATATGGCGGTCAAAGGGCTGGGGGGCAAGCTTGTCACTCCGTTTGGAGACTGCCGAAATCTGTCTGAATTGGTTCAGACAGTAGCCAGTGGCAATGAGCGGGACCTGTTCCTCTGTACCTCGATCTTCAGTTTTGCGATGGGCAACACGGTTGCCCAAGTGTTGCGTTGGACCCGACAGTTCGAAGCATTGATGCCCCAGCATCGGGACCTGATAGCCCCTCTGGTAAAGCAACTGCGGGCAAGAAGCGGCAACAGCAAACCCGGAGAGCTCAAACGGAAGGTCAAGGATGTCTGGATGCAGGCGCTGGGTGAAATGTTGCCCCGCTTTGATCTGGTGGTAGTGGATGAAGCACACAACCTGCGCGCCGGCTCCGCAAGCAGTGACCGTAATCGTTTGTTGGCGACTCTGCTGGGCGACAACCGGCGAATCAAGCGTCTGTTGCTGCTATCGGCGACGCCGTATGACCGCAACCTCGCCCAACTGCGCAATCAGCTCGCACTGTTTGGTTTCCAGGACCGTGCAGCCCTGCCGGAAGGCAGTGACCCGGCCGAGCCCGAGATGCACGAGGCGCTCAGTCGCTTGCTGGTGCGTCGCCTGAACACGCTCAAACTTGACCAGGTCGCCCACACCCGCAACATGTATCGCCGTGAGCATCGCAGCGGTGTGGCAGCGGAAGTGCAGATGACAGTGCCGCAAAAGCTGTTCGCCGCGCTGCTGCAGAAGAAGGTTAGTGAACATCTGCAGGAGAACTGCTCGAATCGTTTTGAGCTGGGGATGCTCGCCTCGTTCGAGAGTTATCTGCCCGGCGTAAAGAACCAGCCAGTAGAGTTCGACGGTGATGGGGCGGGGAACGAAAGCGATTCCTTGCGGGATGCGGCAGACCGCGGTGTCGTCGAATACCTGGTGGACGATTACGAGAAATCCTTCAAGCGCAGACCGCCCCATCCCAAAATGGACAGTGTGAGCCGGGAGACGCATCGTCTTGCGTTTGTCGAAGGCAAGAAGCAGTTGATCTTCGTGCGCCGTGTGCGCAGCGTTTCGGAGTTGAAGTTCAAGCTCGAAGAGGCGTACGACGACTGGATCGGTGACTACATCGTCGGTGACGCTGCCGTTGCCAATAGTTACCAGGCATACCGGGCGCGGACGTTAGAACGTAGTCATTCGCTGATCGAAGACGATGTCGCCGACGTGTTCGAGGCATCGACGAGCAGCGACAATTTCTTTACCTGGTTTTACCGTGGCCAGAATCCGGAGTTGGTCCGCAACAAGGCGTTGGGACCGTCTCCGTCCAACTTCCGAAGTACGCTGCTACAGAGCCGGGTGTTCGAGGCTGACTGGGTATCCTTGCCGGGGATGCCAGCCGTGTCGTCGGTCAGCATCGACTGGAGCGTTATCGACAAGAACGAGTCTGTGGCCAGTCCGGGCCAGCGTTATCGACTGGCTCAATATGCGTATCTGCGGGCAGTCGCCACCCGCGCCGATGCCGCCGCGACGGTTGCCAGACAAGTGCTGGAGGTGCTGTTCGCAAAGTTTGAAGCGGCGTGCAATCTGGATGAACCTTCAAGTCTTGCCCGTGAGCTGGAGCGGTCAACGCTTTGGGATAGCCTGCGGCGGCAGGCCGAGCTCGCGGAACTGGCGCCGCAATGGAGCGAAAAGTTGTTCTGCGAGCTGGCCACGCTGAAGAACGGCGCGGCTGATCGGCTGTTACGCAAACTGAGTACCCACCAGGAACTCTTGAGTGCGCTGTGCCGTATCGATCATCCTTTTATCGATCTGTACTCGCTCCGGCACGCTCGCGGGGAAATCCAAGGTGATGCCGACAGTCCGTTCATAGACGCTTTGGTCAAGCTGCTCGGCGCTCAGCGCGCGGCCCAGACGCCGTTCTGCAGTTATCAGATATTGCGCGACACCGTCCTGAATCTGGACCTGCTGATCAAGCTGAACTTTCCCGAGGTTTACTCCCGGCCGCTCAGCGGCCTGATCAGGTACCTGGCCACCCAGGTCCGCTCCACATCGCCCATCAGAGGTGCGACCGGCGAGAACAGCCCCAGCCGAACAGCGATTGCCACGCTTTTCCGCATGCCGGGTTACCCAAGGGTGCTGATCTCCACCGACGTGTTTCAGGAGGGTGAAGACCTGCATACCTTCTGTGACAGCGTCGTTCATTACGGGATTTCATCCAGCCCCATCGCGCTGGAGCAAAAAGTCGGTCGCGTCGACCGGGTCGGCTCACTCGCACACCGACGCATGCTCTCGGCTGGCGCTGGCTATGCCGGGCATTTCATTCAGGTGGGCTTTCCGCACATCCGCCAAAGTATGGAGTTTTACCAGGTTCGCCAGGCGGCGACCAACATGAACGCATTCATCAAAACATTGCACGCCGTGGGGCAGCAAGGGCCTCAGTTCAAGCGCGACGTGGAACTGCACGAGCAAGTGGTGGACAACGCTCCCGTACAGCCGCAGATTCTTGATTTTCTGACCAGCCATTATGAAATCACCGACCAAGACCTTCAGGGTGAAGACTGCAGTCAGGCGATAACAACCCAGGCCAAGGCGATGAGGCAGCGCCTGGCTCATGTCAAAACCCAATTGGGAGCCACACTCAGGGATCTGACGGGCGATCCGCAGCTTTTCGTGAGGGAGGCTGGCGACGGCTGGCATATGTCGACGACGGATTTCGAAAGGACGCGTGCGACGGTGCCATCCGTCACCGTGCGCAGCGCGGTGGGCATGGCTGAATTGCTGGTCGCGGCGACGCTGCCCCACGATATCGAAGACCCGGACATCCACAGCCCGATCGGGCGCGTGCGTTTTCTGCAGTCCCTGCAAGCCGATCCGTTCCGGCGTGTGTTGCTGGCTTCGACAGCCGGCAAATCCAGACGCCTCTCTTTGCAGTACAACGCCGAAAATTACGCAGGCAGCGATGGCGTCCTGGTCGGTGACGAAATTCTCGACGTCTACCAGCGCGTCTCCGGTTCGAGCCCTGCCTCCAGCAAACGCTCCGAGCAAACGATAGCGTCCATCCACGGGATGGTAGACAGGCTTGCGCACGACACTGAACGCATGAGCGTCAGGCGGCTGTCGTCCTGGCGGCTTGAGTTCCATTTCAAACTGGAGGGTCGCTACCAGCTGGTTCGTTGGGGGTTCATGGGGCAGTACGTGGTGTTCACCTCCAAGGTTGTCGACCGCAGATTGACCAGAGAACTGGCCATGTTCAAACAGTTCAGTCAGTCACCGCTTGTGGAACACACGCTCGGACGTAATGGCCGCTTCGATCTGGTGGATTTCCATATCGACCAGAATGAGGAACTGAGCGTGCGTGCCTGCCATCCGGTGCAGCATCTGAATGCCGAAGAGTTGATGTGCATCGCGCATCAAGTCGCCTCTCAGGCAGACAGGCTGGAACACGTACTCATGGGGTTGGAAGGGGAATTCGGAGGCGACGACTGAGGATCGCCCGACGGCTCTGGGGCGCTGGTTCGTAGCAGGTAGTTGTGCGGGGCACCAGGGCGCCCCGCACACCAGTCATCAACCCAAAAACAACTTAAGCAACAAGGTAGAGATACCAACGCCTGTGAGCAGTAACAGCCCCGCCAGGATGTTGAACCTCAAGCGCTGTTCCCGTTGCGCCCGCTGGAAGTGTTCCCGCTCGGCGCAGAGCATTTCCTTCACCCCCGCCAGTTCCTGCGAGACGCTGGCAATGGCCTGGCTGTACTCCGCCTGTTGAGTATTCAGCAGTACCATCATGGATTTGAATGAAGTGGCGTTGTGGTGCAGTTGCGCCTGCATCAACCGGGTCAGGCGCTCTTCACTGGACGCGAGCCCGGCATCGAGGCTGTTGAGTAACGGCGCCATCTCTTCCAGGCGCAGTTGGGTATTTTGTGCCGTCTGGATGACGTCGTTGCCGATTTTCGAAACGGCTGAGCGTACTTTGTCCACCGCGTCCCCAAGGTCATCATTGGTCGCGGTGAAGCCTGTATCGATTTGTCGCCGAAGGCCGCCGCCCTGAGCTTGGATGTCGCTTTTCAACTGGTCGAGGTTTTCGCCGGCAATGCGCCGGGCCTCCTCTCCCAAAGGTTGGTTAATCAGCTCGTCGAGCAAGCGGCCAAGTTCTTCGCGCGCCTGCTGGATCTCGGGGTCAAGGGTTGAACGGTCCATCACTTTTCATCTCCTTTAAGCATTTTTTCGAGCTCGTGCGGCAACAGCAGCCCGTAAAAGGCGTCACACAGTTGCTCGACGCTGTTGCTGGGCCGGGCCACCGCATCGCGCACGGCGCTGAGCTCAGCCCTGAATGCCTCAAAGATGTATTGCTTGAATTTCACAGCGTGCACCAGGCCTTGTTCCATTCGCTCTTTGAAGAGGGCGTGTTGCTGTTCGGCGTTCAGTAAATGCCCTTCAACCTCTTTCAGGTTGAGCTCATGGCGCATCACTTCGAGTTTCATTGCCTTGAGAATCGTTTCACTGTGACGCCTTTGCTGAACAGCGTGCGCCAGTGTGGTCCTGAGTTGCGTTCCCAGCGCCTGGTCGGCCGCCTCGGCGTAGGAATAACCCACCATGCTTGCCTGGTGTCGAAGTACTGAAACATCGGTCAGAAAGTTGCCGCTTCGCAAGTAACTGTCGGTCCAGTATCCGTCGAGCCTGGCCTCGAACGCGCGCAACGCCACGGTAGAGGGCGGGCTCATCTGCGCTACATCAAGTTTGGCGCCAGAGTATTTCAACGCGTCCCACAGGTCGCTCCAATGGCGGCGAATGCGCAGCTGGAACGCATTCAGTGCTTGGCGAAGCACGGTCACGGTTTCACCATTGTCGAGTGTGATGCCGACGCAAAAGTAGCGCTTCAGTCGCGGCACATAGGCGCCCCGATTGAAATGCCTCAGACGCCGCTCATGACGACGGTACAGCCGTTCCGCGCCCAGGTGTTCGTCTGCTGCATCGCTCAACCGGGTTCGGGCTTCATTCACACGATCCTTTGCCTGAGAGATCGCGCACTGCAGATCGCGCCGCCGGCTGTTGAATTCATCGTTTTCGCGCTGGACCTTGGCTTCGATGAATTCCCCCACCCGAAAGGCAGACCACAGTCGGGCATACGGACTTGCCGCGTTGGTGATGCTGGCGAGCAAATCACGGCGTAATGCCTCGATTACCTGACTGGCACGCTCGAAGTACGCTTGCGAATGGTTGCGCATGCTTTCGAGTGAATCACCGAACTCGAGCGGGTAAACATGCTTGAGCATCTCCGGAGGTGGGCGTTCATCGTGGGTGCACATTTCATCGTAAAGGTGCTGCTGGACATCGCGTGCAGTAAGGGGGCTCTCGTCCTCGGGCTTGCCGAACCAGGTCTGGAAACTGGCCGGAGAAAAGGTGTAGGTCAACACAATGCGAAACCGGCTGGGTTGCAACATCCAGTCGTTGAGTGCTTCAAAATCGAGGACCCTGGGGTGGAGAAAGCCCAGGTTGTCCGCGCGCGCTACCAACAGAATCAGGTCAGCCGATGCGACATATCGCTCGGCGATTCGCCTGACTTCGATTTGTTCATGTTCATTGATCGCATTGATTCCCGGGATGTCGATCAGCCGCAAGTCCAGGCTGAGCGCGCCCTCTGCCTCATGTTGGAAAAACAGCCCCGGAATGCGAACATTCAAGAGGGGCGAGGCGCAGGTGGTGCCGTTCATGACCTGTTCGCGAATTTCACCAAAGCGCTCTGCGGCTTCGTCATTGCTCAAGCCCGTCGAGTCGTCCTCGAGATACCAAAGATCGTCGGGGGAGCGGCCATAGCGAATGGGGGTGGCGGTAGACGATTTCCCCAGCCGTTGCCCGCCTCGCAGTACCTCGGAAACGGCGGGCAACGCCTCCTTGCGAATGCCGAGCAGATCAAGAATCAGTGTGGTCTTGCCAACCTGAGTCGTGCCGTAGACCACGACGGTAATATGCTCCGAGCGGGTGAAATCCCCGACCAGCTCGGGCTCCACCTCAGCGACGAAGCGATCATAGGCTTGCTGCGCCCAATCGTTGCGTTGGCGAAACTTACGCAGCCAGATATCAGCCACGGTCCAGCGCCTTGATGACGTTGGTGCGAGCCACGTCCATGCGGTGCAGGTTGCGTGTCAGCGAATCGTGCTTGGTCAACTCGCCCCCCAGCCCATAAGCCAGGCGCAAGTTCCGGGTCATCCGGTCATCGAGGTTTTCCATCAGGTCATCGTAGAGTTCGAGGCTTTTCTGGATGTGCGATTCGGCAAAGTGCATCAGGCTTTCCCGAATAAAGCCTTTTTTCGCGGCGTCGTACGCCTGCACATGATTGGCCGTTTTGTAAGCGATAAAGCCAAACGCGATGGCTCCCGCCGCCGCCATCGAAAGCGTACCGCCCAGTCCAGCCGCCGCGCCCCCACCGGTCATCGTGTTCAAGACATCGAATTGACCATCAATGGCAACGTCTACCGCCATGATGGCGGCAATCGACTTGATCAGCGGCCCGATGGTTTTTTGAGCCTGTGGCAGCTCGGTTTCGATTTCCGTTCGCAGCGCGTGGAAATCAAAATTCGCCAACTCTTTGTTGAGTAGCTCTGGCTTGCGCAGCGCAATGGCCTGATTGATCCGAACGTATTCCATCGTCATCGCGGGCAGTTGCCGCAAGACTTCTTCAAGCTGCTCGCTCTTGAACAGTTTCAGCTCGCTGCTTTCCTCGTCTTTCAGGTTTTGCCCCATCAACAGGCGCAAGTCATGGCGAATCGTGAGGAGTTTTTCGTCCGGGATTTGCTCACGGGTTGTCCCGTGGCCGATCAGGTTTTGCAGCGGTTGGGCTGACAGTGACAGCGTCCCTTCATCGGCCGGCTCGACATCGAGCTCCCTGCGGGACATGTCGGTGATGGCGCGATAGTCACTGATCAATGGGGACTGGCTGTGATCGTCCGCACCGTTCCAGCAGTCGACAATGCGTTCCTGAAAACGCTGTTCATGCTCACCCGACTGGAACGTCAGAAAATTACCGGCCTGACGCAATTTGGCTTTCAGCCCTTCCTCTTCGGCGATGTACTTGGTAGTCGCAATGCCGATCGTGTGACTGGCATAGCCGATCATGTTGTTTCGCAGTTCCTTCGCGTACATGCGTCGATAGCGATCGGACGCTTTGCGGAACTCGGCACGAACTTTCTCGACCTGGCGCTCCTTCAGGTGCTCGCTGATACCTTCACCTGCGGCTTCGTCGCGAAGCGCCGCCGAAACATTGTCCAGCTCATCATTGATGATACGTTCCAGCTCTTCGACCCGAATGGTTTCCGAGCCCGCAGAAGACAAGGCGTACTTGCCTACAACGTCCATGATGTTGCGGGTCCATTCTTTTCGGTAATCGTCATCTCCCACACCCGTGCAGACAACTCGATCAAGTTCGTGATCCGGTACTTCGAACACATCGGCAACCGTCGCCGTCAGGTCTTCGATCTGCTGGCTTTCCAGCGCTTCTGTCTTGGTCACGGCGATAACCGGTTTGCGGTCGGGGAAATACCTGGATTTCAGGTCAGCCAGAATCTTGACCTGGGCGTTATCGGCAATTCGGGTGCGGTCGGTCACCAGTACGCTACCCAGCGAGTGGATCAGCGTATGGCGCATCAACCCCTGCCATTCGGCATTGTCGCGGTTGAGCATCTCGTAGCCGGGTAACAGGACAAGCCCGAAACTCTGCGCCGAAAAATACCGTTTCGGCACATACAGCTTGGTGAACAGATAATCGTCGTTGACGTCGTAAGCGCTGATGATGCGGCGGAAATCTTTCTTGTCGAGGGTCTCTTCTTCACGGCCATCCGGACCGGGCTTGTAACGAACGCCGACGGCATACGGTGCCGCGACGTCTTTCTCGAGGATAAAAACCGGTACTCGTTCACCACGGCCCTGATTATCAACCAGCCACTCGTCTTCACCGTTGAGGTTGTAGAGCTCCCTGACCAGGCGCGTCTTGCCCGCACTCTGGCTACCGGCAACGCAGATGTAATACAGCGACGAGAGTTCGCGGGTAATGCGCAATTTGCGCAACACCGACTTCAACGTGGCGCGGTGGGCCGAACGGCTATCGAGGCCGGCCACTACATCCAGGACGCCAGCAACGGCGTGTTCAAGGTTTTTGATCAGATCAGGGGTCACTTCATCATCCTTTTGGGTTGACCGGCGATGCCTTTCAGGCGAGTCCGAAGGTTATCGGCGGGCTACTAATGAGCTTTAAGTTGTGCGCATGCATCGCGGTAATTACCCAGGCACGAAAACCTGCGTCCCCACATGTATCAGCACACCCACAATCCCACCCACCAGCGTTCCGTTGATTCGAATAAACTGAAGGTCCCTGCCTACTTGCGCCTCCAGTTGCTCCACCAGCTCCTCCTCATTCCACTGCTCGATTCGTTCGCGGATGTAGTCGCCGATCTGCGCCCGGTAACGTTCGACCATAGGCCCGGCGAGGGCGAGGACTTGCTCGTTGATCCAGCTTTGCATGGCAGGGTCTTCATTCAGGGCTTCGCCCAGCTTGAGAACGCCGGCGTTCAGCTGTTGCCGCAGGGTGGACGTGTCGCTGTGGATGTCGGCTTCGAACCAGTCGACCACGCTGTCGACCATGCCGGTGAGGTAGCTGTGCAGTGCCGGATGCTGGATGAGCTGTGCGCGTAGTTGGCTCGCGCGCAGGCGAAAAGCCGGGTCATCCTTGAGCTTGGCGACAAGCGCGAGCAGTTGCTCGTCGAAGTGTTTGCGCAGTTCGTGCTCGGGGTCTTCATTGACTTCGCTGATCACGGTGGAAATACGCTTGACCAGTTTGTCGGAAGTCCAGGTGCCGGCCACGCCGCTGAAGGATATTTCCTTGCCGAAAATATTGAAGCGCAGGATGTCGAGTTCAGCGGCGATCAGGTCGGCGATACGCTTTTGCGTGGCTTCGCTTTGCATCATGAGATCGATCTGATCAAGCACGCCTTCAAGCACCTCTTGTGCTCTGCCGTCGTCGGTCAGTACTTCAAGTAGCTGGCCGCTGATGCGCGCCAGGTCGATTTGTTCCAGGCGTGCGAAGGCAGTGCTGCGCACAAACTGGCTGACGCGCTCGTCGCGCAGAGCACCGACGCTGTGGCTCGCCAGGCGAAGGGAGAGGTTGGAAAGGGCAGTGGCGTGGACAGGATTCGAGAGCCACTCGGCGAGACGCTTGGCGGTGTCGAATTCGCCGACTTTGGCGAGTACCTGCTCGCGAGAGAGGAAGTGCGTGCAGATGAACTCGCCGAGGTTGGTACCGATGCGCGCCTTGTTGCGCGGGATGATTGCGGTGTGCGGGATAGGCAACCCGAGTGGACGTCGGAACAGGGCTGTGACCGCGAACCAGTCGGCAATGGCGCCAACCATCGCTGCTTCCGAAAACGCCTTAAGGTAGCTAGCGAATACCGGTTGCGCATGGGCAAGTTCAAGCGCCGTCACGTAGAGAGCAGCCGCCATCAACAACAGTCCGGAGGCAATTGCCTTCATCCGGGCTAGCGGCGTGTCGAGTTTGAACATTAACGAGTCCTTGATGGGGATTGGCGTAGCTACAAAAAAAATCTTCAGGAAAACCACCTATGGATCCAAATCCTGAATGAGTGGTAGCTTATAGCCATCCGCGGCAAGATGTGTCGCGTCCGGGTGCGAATTCCACAAAATTCGCCTTATCACTCCTTTATTTCACCAGTCTCAAGGAACATCCTGGAATGGATTACCAGACGCTCAAAGCACGCCATCGTATCGAACGCGATGCTCATCACCCGAATTTGGCTTTACGTGTGCACCGGGCGCTGAGCTGGCTGAACCGTGCTGAGCAGGCTGAGGATGTGGACGGGCGATTTATTTTTTTGTGGATTGCCTTTAATGCGGCCTATGCCACGGACATTGATGAGCAATATCGGTTGTCCGAGCAGGAGTCATTCAAGAGCTTTTTGAAAAAACTCTGCACGCTGGATACCTGGAACCTGATCGAAAAGCTTGTTTGGTCGGAGTTCGCCGGCAGTATCCGTGCGCTGTTGGATAACCCCTATGTGTTCCAGAGTTTCTGGGATTTCCAGAACGGCAAGATCACTGAGGTGGAGTGGGAGGAGCGTCTGCGGAGCGGCAAGCGCAATGCACAGTCGGCGCTGGCCAACCGTGATACGGCGAAGGTGTTGGGGGTGATGTTTAACCGAATTTACACCCTACGCAATCAGTTGATTCATGGCGGCGCGACCTGGGATGGCAGCGTTAACCGGGCGCAATTGCGCGATTGTGCAAACTTGCTCGGGAAATTGGTGCCGCTGGTGATCCTGTTGATGCTCGATAACCCACACACGCTCTGGGGCGATGCCTGTTACCCGGTGGTCAAGACCTAATACTTTGGCTTTTGGACATTTTTTTGCGCCCTCAGCCAAGGCGTATTCCACGGTTTGCGCTCAGTGAGCACTGCTTAAATGCTTGTCCAAGTTACGGAGTGTGACCCTCTTCACGCCAGCAGGGCGCGGACTATGGAATCAGTCGGCGGACGATTGGGTTATTTTCGGTTTGGGCCAGCGATATGCTCTTCTAACGCCAGCATCCACTATTGGCTAACACAACAACATCCTGCTGCCTGGAGCTTTGCAAGACGCCTGAGGCTTGGGCATAAACCTACGTTCTCGCATCCGATCACCCCTTGAATCCAGTCGAATTGGTTTTCTCGAACTTGCATTCTGGCATTTTTCAATGCCTGAAGCGTTGCCTGAGCTAGCGCTTCATCTCCGAGTGAAATCCGCACAGGTTCATAGGCGAGAATATCCACCGTCGTAATCAGGCGTAGATTTTCAAAGCGTTCAGAGGAGATCTTGGTTGCTTTTTTTTCATCAATGACAGCGGTGAAACCGTTGCAATGTGCAAGGGCGAGTGTCGCGGCTTCTCCGTCTCCGAGCGAGGCTGCTGTGGATCCGGATACCAACTCAAAGAAGTGCTCTAATGCAATTCCAGAAAGCTCTTCTCTCTTTAAAATTTGATTGTGGATTAGCTCCAAAAGCTGTTTCGGCTCAGGCCGGCTGTTTACTGCTCCTAGCTCAATCTCCCGTATTACATTGTCGGTGACGACAATAGGAGTCGGAACTGCTTGCAGAATTGCGCTTGCATAACCGGTCGCCAGCAAGTTTATGATGACACTGGCGTCGAGAACGAGAATGCTATCTCGATCAGTGAGACAGCTTGAAAAGGTCATCAACCTCATCCTCTTCTGCCTCATCAAGCAACTCGCGTACTTTCGCCCTGTCGAGCTTAAGCAAATCCGACATTTGCCCTTCGCTGATTAGATCCTTTTTCCAGGCATCGATAGCTAACAAAAAAAGCCTGGTTGATTGCGCGCCTTCCATAGACGTGGAATCGTGAGATATCGTGCCTAGTACCTGCTGGGCTTGGTCGTCGGTTATACCGCCATTATCCATAAACCAATCCCACGTTCCCTTTTTCGTCAGGTCCAATTCTTCAAGCCTCATCACCATCGCTTGGCGTGAAATGCCAAAGAAACTAGCGAGCAGGATGATGTGCCGACGAGTGAGGTGGGTTGATCCAATGGTCACTTCCTTGAACTTTTCCATGACAGTGCGGGCAGGCGTCAGAAAAGCACTACCGAAAGCATTCGCGTAACGCTCTTCACGCGAGTTCTCATACTTTTCGGCTTGATAGATTTCGGGCTGACGCCGCGTCGCTATAAAGTGCCCGAGCTCGTGGGCGCCAGTCTGGGTTTGACGATCCTTCCGATGTACTGCATTTATTAGCATACAGGCGCCAACGGCGTCGTCATAGGCAAATAGCCCAGACACTTTCGATTCAAGTCTCCGGCTATAAACACGAATTCCGAGTTGCATCTCTATGAGTGAAAACAGATTTTGGATGGGGCTCTCACCGAGCCCTAGCCAGCTTCGGAGGCTATGTGCATCGTGCTCTGCTTGTTTACGTACATCGCCAGGTAAGATGCTTTTTTCGGTCGGATAATTCGAGGTTTTCCGAACGCCCAAAATGTTCTCAAGTTCTACTTCAGCTCTTACGAGATCATTCAGCATCCGAGCAGCTTGATCGATACCTGCGTCACCAGTGTCTGGGAGTGAGCGGAAACGAGGAACAAGGTCCACATGAACCGCTTCTCGACGTAGCAACGAGTTGGCAGATACTCCATAACAGCGACTAAGCATCTGGATCTCGTCGAGCCTTGCAGAGCGCTGCCCTTTTTCAATGGCCACGAGAGTGGTTCGAGCAAAGCCAACTGCTTTGGCAGCTGCGTCTTGGGTCATGGCCGCGGTTTCGCGCGCGACCTTCAGTCGCTCGCCCAGTTCAGCTGGGTTTAGTTCAAAGTCTGGTTTGGTCATGATGCGCCATCTATCCACTTCCTCACGAACGACTCTGATCTCATATCGCCCGTGAACGCTGACCATTCCTTGGCATGTTGCTGCAAGAGCCTGTCAAGGTTCTGCGCCACGGTATGTGGCGACTCGACCAGAGCTCGAGCCAGTTCGCTCGTTCTGCGGCGTTTGATCAGTTCGTACTGCGAAGATTCCCGAATCGAAGAAAGGTGTTCGAAATGAAGCACCCCTGCGATAGCGTATTGTCGCAAGGCTTTAGTAAAACTGGTGAATTCTTTTGCTGCGCCTGTTTCCCAGGTCGGGCTGTCTAGGGATTCCCATACATAGTTCGTTGGTGGCTCCTCCAATCCTGCAGCGTGAACGCTAAGGCGGCGAAGCATACACGCGGCGCATATGCCGCACTGTCTTCTTGCGCCTGAAACGGCTACCTGTCGGGATTGCTGCCAGCACGACCTGGTCGTTATCCAATTCACGTTAGGGCCACAGGTTTCCACAAACTCGCGCAGGGTCTCGCCTTTCGTCATCCAAAGCCTGGGAAAGGTGTACTGGAATCGGTAACCAAGAAGTGCTTCGATAAAGCGCTCCATCAGCTTGGTGAAGACGGGGTGATTTCGATAGTCCTCATACCCATGTGCAACAGGAAGGAGCACAGGTGCAAGTGCACCTTGTCCGCTTTCGGGGATGATGGCCATTGGAGCATCAATTAGATACGCCGCAACTGCCGATATGATGCTGAATTTGAATCCGCGGCTGCGTGCACTTCTCTCAGCGCTTCTTGCATCATCAAGCTGGACTGAATATGGGATGGCCGTGAATGGAATCCTTTGGCGTTCCTTTTTTGAAATGTCGTGTTGTTTGCTCCCTATTCGAAGACGAATCAGGCGTTTACCTAGGCGCTTGCTCTCAAGCTCAGAGACCGCACGTGAGTCCATTCCATCACTGAAGGCAATGACAGCCTCTGCATCGGAAGGAAAAGCTATTTGGCCTTGCGGCGGTCTCTGTGCAGCTTGTTTTCGGGGTCCAAAATTGAAATGCCAGTCGTCTCCGGTCAAAAGGTTCAGTGCGTTGACGAGCGCTCGGTTTACCTTGTTACTCGACCACCGCTCAACGTCGTGTACTGGAGCGTGAACGATGAATCGACGGCCCCAATTCATGGAACTGCGGACAAGGTAGCGATCACAGAACTCAACTGCAGCGGCTATGAGTAGCGCGTCATACGTTACGGGCTCCCATTTGTCATGGGATGAGAAGGATGCGAGAGCCTCGAGGTCGAACTCGATGTTCTTCTCGATGTAACACGGGATTACGCCGTTTCTTTTGCGGGCGCCAGGTTCAAGTATATCTACAGCTATTTCCTTAGGCGGGAAGGTGTTCATCACAACGATACCCCGTCATCAAGACCTTCCATCTTCCTCGGTGGAGCGATTCGTACGGGCTCTGGGCCCACAAGATCCAGACCGAGCTGGGTGCTCGATAGAGTAGAAATGGCATTCTGTAGTCTCTTACTCACGTGCTCTGCTCTTTGCTCGTTTGAGTCGCGAAGGTAGTGTTCTTCGATCGACCGTATGTTCGCGTGGCAGCGGTCTTTGGCGGCGAGGCCTACTGCCTCATGGAATGCTTCAATTCCAAATTTCCCTTCATGGATAAGGGCGATGCTCCATTCCACAAGATTCGTTCCAAAAACGGAGGCTGCTGCAAATGCTTTCGCATCTTCAAGTTGCGTAAGCGCGATTTCTCGAATTTCCAGAGAGTTATCACAGCCGGTAAACACTGCTTTCAGGGCTTCCATCAGGAGCCACGAGACCTCCATTTTGAAGTCACTGGCAACTGCATGCTTCGTAGCCTCAGCTATCTGGGAGGCATCGTAGGTGTCTTTGTCCGCACGCTTTGCCAGTTCTTTCCATGGCTTTCGCAGCTTCAAGCTTCTATGTGGCCCATCGCTCATTTCGTCCAGCCCCCAGTGAATACCGGTTTTGACATTGTCAGATATTAATACTAGAAATCTGACAATGTCAAAGGCGCAATTGGAAACAAGGATGTGCCCGATGATTGCGGTTTCTCAATAGAGTAGAAGCTGATTTTCGTCAGCGCATAGGACATGCCATTTATGCGCGGGGGGTACGGATGAGTCGGTAGCCTTCAATGCAAAACCATTCTGAGTCTCTGAGCCCTTCGTACAGGGCAGTTTTCCAAGAGTTGGTGTCACGGGCGTATCGCGAACGAAATTGACCATCAAGATGCTGGCGAACCCCATCTGGGCCTGAGCTAGCCCCGACCTCCTCAAGCGAATAAGAGATATCTGCCATTTCACTGGCAGCTTGTGCAGCGTAGAGCTCACCGAGGCCCATAACTCGAAAATGATGATGCACGCGTTTTGTGAGCACTTCACTCCAAGTCCCCGCAGGACGTACGGCAAAGGAAATCGTTGGTGGCGAAGATGCCCGAACTTCAACAACGAGCCAGCGCTCATTGCCCAGGTTGTCATAGTAAGGATGTAGGGTTTGATCCTCGGCTCTCGTGGCAACCCCCGCAAGCTTGCGTTTGTTGCAGTCTGAGCAAGCAGGGACAAGGTTGGCCGGTGTCAAATTGAGCTTGGGGTGGCGAGTTTGAGGCAAGTAATGGTCAACCGTGGCGACGGTCCTCTGAGCACACAATGGACAAATGCCGAACTCAGGAGCCATTCTGATCTGCTCATAAAGTGATCTTGACGGTGACCCCTTCCGGGCAAAGTGCGACTTGTAGATTATTCCCATTAAGTCTGCATTGAGCTGTGGGGTCACTGTGTCGCTTTCGACTATTTCAAACAGTTGGCCGGCTAAACCAAGCTCTAGATACTCGACCTCCGAGGCTTGAATAACAGGTAATGCATCCCTGAGCGCTTGAGCTCTGTCGGGGATGGAGATGCCGGCGGCACAGGTCTCTACCGTCAAAGTGGCGTTGAACGCAGGTGGATCTAGACGTTTCACGGCACGTCCCTATGAATGGTAAGGCTTCGCGCAAGCGCTCGTGCTTCGGCTCCTAACTGCCCTCTAAAGTGGCTTTCGACTGCTTCAAACGTTTGTCCAGGTCTGCGAGCTACCTCCGCGATAAGCTGATGGAAGCCTGAGTCCGTTACCTCTAAACCGAAAACTTCTCGAGTCAAGACACCAACGCTTTCCCCAAAAGTCTCTATGGATGGGCGTTCAACGGCTGAATGAGTGCGGGTTCGCCTTAACATCCAAACGCAGCTACGCGGGACTTCTTGCAGTACCACTGGAGAGTGTGTCGAGATCAGGGCGACCCCATTCCGTGCGACGAGGAGATCGGCCACTGCTCGAACAAACGCGGATAACAAAGGAGGGTGTAGGTGCCCTTCGGGTTCATCCAGCACCACCAGCGTGCCTTCATCAACGAGCTCGACGAGTCGAGTGGTTGTAAGTAAAACTATCGCGTGCCCCGAACTTAGGAGCCTAAAAAAGCGGCTAGCACGGTCTCGCCAATCGTCACTAGGTTCGATGAGTTGTTCAACTGTATTTTCGGCAAAGAGCGGGTCGGTGGCTAGGCTTGCCACGGCGCGAAGCCAGCGTGCTCGCCGAGGTTCACTTTGGCATCTTTCTAGGCTCAGGACGAAGTCGTTTGCTAATTCCTGAGTGCTTTTGAGATGTTCAACAATTTGCCCATCCACTTCTCTTTGCGATCTTAAGCCGACGAATACAGCGGTGGTCCGCATAGTGGCTGGCGGCGGTAATTCGAAGCTATCGAACGCACTGAACGATACGGAGACGAGCCCGGAGAATGTCCAGTCGTCGTGATTTGCTCCCAGCCGACGTAACACTCCTCGTGGTGCGGATTCGCTATCTCGCTCTAACAGAGTATTAATGATGCCTTGAACGCAACGGGTTTTACCTACTCCGTTTCTACCCACCAGCACGTGCAGATTTGTTGGAGGTTCAGCGTTAGGGATTACCTGGAATTGCATAGCTGGTGGAGGCGGAGATAAAACACCGCCATCGATAGGTGGAGGTGGTGGGGGAAGAGTGTATTCGAACTCGAATCGAGTCAGGACTGCGTTGCCGTGCGCAAGACGGTTCAGGCGATTGCGCACATTCGGCTCTGTCAGCGACCGGAGCAAGGACTCGCCCATCACCTCTTCGTGGTGGTGCCTATTAAAGATTTGGAGGTCAAAGGCGCAATCACATAGCCCTTGGAGAATAACTGAACCGAAACCTTGGGGGAGCGATGCAAGGGTTGCGTAGTAGTCCTCGTCTTGGCCAAGTGAGAAGAACTGCGCTGGATCAAGGGCGACAAAATTTTCCGGGAGATCCGGAGTTCGTGTCCCTGGCGGAGGATCCGAGCCCCTCGGCGCAGGGAGAAGGCCTGCTTGACCAATTTTGACGGATCCGGGCATATGCCGAACACCGGCAGCGTCAAAAACGATGATCCTAAACGTCGTGCGGAATTTGAACCAGTCATCCCAGTAATCCACCAAAAGAAATACTTGGGAGTTCGCTTGAGGTGGGATCCGCTGCGCTGAATCAATGACCGTAAACATCTTTACCCAACCTTATGTCCATGGTTTGAGCCTGACAATCAAATGAGTCGTTTTTCCAACCGTATTCTTGGCGCGGCTAAGTAGCCCTTCGAATTGCTGTGATTAGTTGGGACCCATGCGAGTCAAACATCAGGTGAGCCTGTGCTTTTGCACGTGTCACGCCAACGTAGATCAAACTTGCGGCTTCCGCCAGTTGCTTACCGGTCCTATTTCAGGAGCTTGGAAATACGCCGTTCTCCACGCCTATCATGATAGCGGCCCGAAACCCCACCCCCTTCGAGCTGTGGAGCATCATTAGGTTGATCTGGTCGGGATTTTTAGCCTGATTGCCGAAGATTTCTGCCTTGAAATCTTGCAGCGTATTCTCTTGGGTTACTGCGTCGAAGATTCGCGAGAGTATCGATCTCGTCGGCCAGGCCCAGCTCGCTGGTGGTGAGATCCTGCGCCAGCTATCGCACTGATACCGCTTTTAACCTCGTAGCTCCCTGGGTGGCCGACATAGACAAACTACCCATACCTGCTCGGTGAATATGCTCACTCCACCATTTCATCATTGGTCTTCTGCGTTCAATGTAATCCGCACGATTGTAGGCGCTACGCACCTCATCTTTGTCCACGTGCGCAAGTGCGACCTCGATCAGCTCGGGGTCCCATCCCTGTTCGTTCAGGATGGTACTGGCCATGGAGCGCATGCCATGGCTCACCAAGCGCCCTTCAAAGCCCATCCGTTTCAGGGCCATGTTTGCCGTCTGGCTATTGCAGTGAGTTCGTGGGTCTCTGTCGGCTGGGAACACGTACTCTCTGTGTCCGCTGTAGGGCTTGATCGTCTCTATCAGAGCAAGTGCGTGTTCGGTCAGCGGTATGACGTGAGCGCGTCGCTTCTTCATACGTTCCGCCGGGATCGTCCAGATTTTCTTGTCGAGGTCGATGTCAGCCCAGGACGTCGTGGCGGCTTCCGCAGGGCGGGTCATGGTGTGGAGTTGCCATTCGATCAGGCAGCGGGTTGTTCTCTTTATGCTCGCATTGGCGATGGCGACCATTAACTCTGGCAGTTCTTCCGGACGGAGGGCTGCCATGTTTTGTTTTTTCGGTTTCTTGAAAACGGCCCGAATACCACTGAGCGGGTTGGCGAAGATCATTCCCGAGTTCACGCCGTAGGTCATGATCTCGTTGAGTCGTTGGGTCAGTCGCTTCACTGTCTCCAGGCTGCCTTTGGTTTCCAAAGGGCGCAGCAGCTCGATGACCCTCGGGGCATTGATTTGCGAGATAGGTGTTGTTCCCAGCGATGGAAAGACATGCAGTGTGAGTGAGCGCCAGATGTCTTCGGCATAAGCTTGAGTCACAGAATCCTTTTTCAGTTCAAACCAGGCAGACGCCACGTTCTCGAATGTGTGCTCGGTTGCCTGTCTTTTTGTCTGCTCCAGCTCGCTACGTTGTTCTTTCGGATCGATGCCCTGAGCGAGAAGCTCTCTGGCTTCGACCGTTTTCTTCCTGGCTTGCGCGAGCGAGAGTTCTGGGTAGGTGCCGAGGCCCATATTGATGCGGTTTTTGGTAATCGGCTGCCGGTAGTTGAAGTTCCATAGCGTAGAGCCATTAACCCTCACACGCAGCTGTAGACCGTCTCCATCACTGAGGACGTAGTCCTTGTCTTTCGGCTTTACCGCTTTGAGTTGGCGGTCAGAGAGGCGGGTGGCTTGGGCGCACATGAGGTGTTCCATGACATCAATCGGTATTCCAAAAATTACCACTGAAGGGCTTGGAATACCATCTGGAATACCCGATGTCGTGGATTGTGCCGGACGTCCATGGACGCCGGTAGACCAAAAAGCCTTGATTTTGCTGGGTTTCAGGCACAAAAAAAGACGTCCGTGGACGTCTTTAGATGATTATTTGGTGGAGCCGGGGGGATTTGAACCCCCGTCCGCCAGTACTCCGCTGTCGGTACTACATGCTTAGCCGTGTCTATTGAGTTAACCCTCAGCGACCCGACGGGCAGGGTGCTTTGGGCGAGTTGTGTAAGTTTTAGTCGCGTCGGCCACAACGTCCTAAGCGACGATCCTGTTCTGTATGACAATCATTTCGGGTTTACAGGCATCCCCTGATGATTGCTGGAGCCGAAGCTACCAGAAGAGCTAGTCGCGCCGCTTACGCAGCGAGAGCGTAGCCCTCGTAGTTTTCGTCATTGGCAACTATAGAAAGTTGCAACAGTGGATTTACGAGTTCTGTTACCAACTCGGCATGCACCTAAAGTTTCGCAACCGGCGTCGAATCCTAAACGGCCCCGAACCTGCTGTGTGTCACCAGCAGGCGAGCGCAGTGTACGCCAATATGCGCCGAGAGTCGACCTTCTGTCCTTGCCTGCATGTCGGCGAACGCCGGATTGGCTCTGGTCCGGCCCTAATGGCTGTTCATGTGGTTTTGAATGTCCTGAAGC
>Ga0307405_10000056_pt1 | contig 57751 bp, 93 predicted proteins | sample 322Cmetagenome_2_FD_203311 | JGI IMG/M metagenome (GOLD analysis project Ga0307405, IMG submission 203311) | Maize rhizosphere microbial communities from greenhouse at UC Davis, California, United States - 322HYB-C-1 | ecosystem: Host-associated > Plants > Roots > Rhizosphere > Soil | place... | reverse complement strand
GGCCAGGTTGAAACTGGACACTAAGTAGACCTAGCAACTGACCTGGAGGCCTCCAGTGATGGTGGACCTGTCCTCAAATATGACAGCCACACAGGAAGGCGCCTGTAAAACAAGCGAAAGGATTGCATTATGGCGACGACACAAACGATCCTGACTAGCGATCAGGCAAAGGGCGAGAGCGGGGGATCCCCGCTTCGGGCGTATCAGATCGTGGTGGACGTGCAGGGCACCTACCTCACGGCTTCCAAGCCCAACTTCAACGTGCTGACGGCGCTCCAAGCACGGTTCCAGGGCATCAGTGCGGTATCGGTCAAGCAGGTGTCCCCTTTCCGTGACTACTACGACGGAACCAATACGTACACCGCACCGAACGCTCAGATAGCGCTTAGCGGCACCGGTAATGCTGTGGTGACCTTCCGGCTCGATTCCGGGGCCACCAATGGCGACACCGGCGCCGAGATCGCAGACGCCACCGCGCTCTCGGACAGCCTTACCTTCCTCGTGGTCTGCACGGTCACGCAGTAGGCGCGCAGCAGGAGAGATTATGGTTGACACAAATACCACCGTCATCAAGCAACCCGTGGGATCCGAAGTCGACAGCGCGCCCACAATAGGCGCCACGCCGCCAGCCACGCTCGCCCCGCTGGTGGCGCCTGCCTCCCCCGCCGTCACCTCCGCGCAGTGGGCCCATGCGCAAGAGCAGGCGCGCGCCAAGGCTCGCCAGGATTTGCTCGCTGAGCTGGGCTACCAGGACGAGGACGAGGCCAAGGCCGCACGCGAAGCTCAGCGCAAAGCCGAAGAGGCCCAGAAGACCGAGCTGCAGCGCCTCACGGAGGCCGCCGCGAAGGTGGAGCCGCTGTCCGCCGAGACTAAGCGCTACCGCGCTGCAGTCGAGTCGCACCTCGCTGCTGAGATCGCCGCCCTCCCCGAGGCCAAACGCGCTCTCGTCGATGATCTGGGGCCTGCCGCGACGGATCCTGCTGCGCGGCTCGAGTGGCTTAGTAAGGCCAAGGCCAAGGGTCTTTTCGCGGAGGCTAAGGCAACGGCCGCCGCGGCTCCTGGGCCACCCGCTACCACGATGGCGCCGTCCGGGCCCGCCACGCAGCCAGGCCAGGCGCCGAGTGAGTATGAGCACTGGCAGAGCCTGCTGCGCGGCGGCAAAACGATGATGGCCGCGCAATACTATCAGCTCCACGCCAAGACGATCGAGGCCCAGCGCCCACGCCCGAGCGCCTGATCTTCTGCCGCCGTCGAGCGGCTCACAAAAAATCGCAGCGCAGGCACGCCGCCGCCGCACGGGTCTCCGTGAGGGCCAGGGCATCCGTGCGCGCAGGAGACAAAGCACATGGCCGATACCACGACTCCGCAGGTACTCGCACCGGAGTTTATCGACAAACTTTCCGCATCGTTCCTAATCCAGCCGGATCCGGAATACATCATGGCCCGGTTCCTCTATGCATCCGCTGCCGCTTACGAGGCGATGGACATGGAGGGATTCGAGATCGCCATGATGCAGATCACGGAGCGCCGGTTTGAGCGCGTTGGAATGCAGGACAATCTCGCCGCTGCCATGAGCCGCGGCGAAGGTGGCCCCCTCCTGCTCGCGCAGATGGGAGCCTTCCCGGTTTTTCGGTACCTCGTCGACGCAAAAAAGCCTGGTGAGGTCATCAAGATCAACCGTCCGAAGTTCATCGACGGAGTGACGACGGAAGCATCGCGTCGAATCTCTTCGGGGGCACGCTTCTTTGGCACCACTACGCAGCCGATTACCGTCGAACAGGTCGACGCAGTGGTGCGTGAATATGTGGGTCCACTCGACATCAATGGCAACAAGGCTCCGATCTCCGTGACAGAGTTTGTGGAGCATCGTGCCGAGCGTAGCCCGCTGGCAAATACCGGCTATCAGCTCAAGCGCGACCGCAATCGATTCATGGATGATGTGGCCTGGAACACGATCATCACGGCGGTGCGCGGCGCTGGTTACGTCACACGGCCGGCGTCAACTGGCAACGTCGACACCGGATACACCGGGGGCGGCTCCGAGCCCATGACGCTTTCCCTGCTATGGGACGTGCATGAGCAGCTCACGACTCGCAATATTCCAGGGCTGATGAACCAGCCGCAGTACCTGACCTTCATCGGCCCGAAGGCCTGGAACCAGCTGCAGAACGATCCGAGCTACGAGCGGCTCTCCGAGTTTCACGAGGGCTATAACCGCCTCTTCCCAGGTTACCTGCGCAGCGTGAGCAACCACATCCTCTGCCAGAGCAATCGGATCCCAAAGGCCACCAACCTCGGGCCCAGCACCAATATTCAGGGCGAGATCACGCTCACCATCGCCCCGGATTGTTTCGGGTGGGGCTCGGCCATGAGCGCAAAATTGCTCCGCAACCGCGATGACGACGGCGGCCGACTCAACGAGTACGGGTGGCACGCCTACGAGGCCTGGCAGATGCTCGACAACCGATTCGGCCAGATCACCATCACCACCTGATCCACGAAAAGGAGCAAGACCATGAGTCTTCACATCCTTGGTGCTCCGGTGGTGCTGCGCGCCGCCGCGGTCCTCACCAATGCCGCCGTCGAGTCAACCCCCTACGTGCTCGATTCGCTCTCCTCGGACGGCCGCGTGATGGTCTACCTCGATTTCACGATCGGGTCGCTGACCAACTGTATCGTCACGCCCAAGGTCCTTGGGCCCGACGGCACTTATCACACCAACACTACGCCAGGCGCGCTGACCATGACGGCGACCGGGAAGTACGCCTTCCCCTTCGATGCCATTGGCTCTAAACGCATCACGTTCGACGCTATCGGTACCGGAACCGTCACCAGTTCGTCCCTCAAGATCACGGTCCAGGCCGCTACCAAGGTCAATCGATGAGCAAGCCGGACAAGCCCATCGAGAAGCCTAAGGGCAGAACAGATGAGGCGCGTGGGGGGCGCGAAGCCAAGCACGACAACGGCGTGGAAGGTGCACGCCACGGTAGCGCCAACGGAGCGAGTCACGTGTAAGTAATGGCATTATCCGACGCCGAAATCATCGAGATCCGCCGCTGGTTGGGCTACACGGGACTGACCGAGTCAGCGCGGCCGTATTTCGACATCGCCACGGTGTTTGAAAGGATCGTGCGCGAGACGATTGATCCCGGCCAGGAGACCTATGTCCGCGATACGGTGCTCCCAGCACTGCGACGGATCGACGTTCAGATCGATGAGAGCAACTGCCGTCTCGCGGCCAGCGAGGTGGACGAGATTAAGATTCGCCCAGACGAGTTCGAGGCGCTCCGTAAGCGCCAGCGGTTTTGGGTCGACCGTCTCTCCGAGGTGGTGGGCGTCGCGGCCTGGGATCGGCGGCAGGAATTCGGTCCTCCTGGGCATGGCCATGGTGAGGTGTACTGATGACCTGCGACCTGCGCGCGAAGCTCATCCCGGCGATCCAGTGTGCCCGCGAGATTCCCACTGACCTAGGCATGCGCCGGTACACGCTCACGATCCGAGTGCGGACGTGGTCAGGCGGGCGTCCAGGGGTTGGAACACCAGCCAATGCGGATCTCATGATCACCCCACGGCCCCGCGTGCGTGCCGTGTCTGTGCGCGAGGTGCAAGCGTCTGGCGGCCGGTACACGGATGGGGATCTTGTCGCCGACCGCATCAACCCCTACGTGGCCGGTCCTCCGGTCGTGGGCTACACGCCTGCGCAACTGCGCCCGGTTGCATCCGGTACGGCGCAGGAGGTCATCTACGTCCTCACCGGGGATGAGGGCCCATTCGAGTGCTCACTCGTTGGTGATTACTTCACCGGCGAGGGTCGCTCATTCACGCCATCGCTAGGCGGGGTATTCGAGTACGCCCTTGTGCTCCGGCGAAAGATCAGGCCGGTTCGGTAACGTGGCGCGCGTCGAGTACATCTCTCCTGGCCAGGTCGGAGCTAGGCTACGGGCCGATGCAGCGGATCGCGGGCGGAATGTCCAGGCCGCGATCCGCGAGGCGGCAGCGCTCGGAGCAGAGGTGATAGCTCGCGAGGCACCAAGAGACCTTGGCATCCTAGCCGCCAGCATCAAAGTCCAGGGGCGAGAGACGCCAGAGATTCGCGCCACCGCGCCGCACGCCAGCATCGTAGAGCTTGGGAGCCGTCCACACACGCCACCTATTGGTCCACTACTGGAGTGGGCACGTCGGCATGGACTCGACGAGGGCATCGCCTATGCGATCCAACAAACCATCGCTCGCGTCGGCACCAGGCCTCGGCACTTCATCCATGGCAACCTGGACAAGTTGCGTGCGATCCTGAACGAGGTCATGCGGCGCCGCAATGCGTGATTACCGTGCCATCGCTAGGCAGACGTTGTCGTCCTATCTGGCCACAGCGAACGTGGGCGATCCCACCGTGCGTGTGTCGGCGCAGTGGCCGCAAGCGGCGCGCGACGTGGGCACAACCGAAATCACCGTCGTAATGCCCGGATCTGGTCCGGTGACGATCGTGCCGCATCAGCCCAAGCTGTGGGCCTATGTGGATGGCGTGGCGATCTACTCCTATGCGCTTGTCGAGCTCGACCTACAACTCGATGTGTGGGCACCGTATCAGGAGACCCGCGACCTGATCGCCGGAACGCTTGAGGGTCAGCTCAATAGGCCGTCCACGGTGACGGTGGCAGGTAGCGCGATGCCACAGTATCGGCGCAACCGCGGACTGTCACTACGAGCGACGGAATTGCATGACTCAGTGATCACCTACCGAATGACCCCGGTCCCACCAGTGACGGAGAACAACCAGGCCGTGCACCAAGACGACTGGCGTGCGACCTGGCTTGGCACTGCAACGCTGCATGCTCTCGACTCGCAGGCGGTGGTGGCGCTGACCGACCTGCAAATCAACCTCTCGCTCAACGGGCCGCCAACCCTACCGATACCGTAGAGAGCTTCGTCGACTGGCTGGTTATCATGGTATGATAGCGGGACGTCGACCCTGCCGATCGCGCCCTAGGAGGGCACCAAATGCCGATTTTACCACTCTACAACCAGTCTCTCGAGGCAGCTGGAGCGCCAGGGGTCTATGCGATCGAGGTACAGACCCCCGTAATTGTCGAGGGCATCCCGCTGGGCCGGATCATGTATGCCGGCCAGTTTGCCTGGGGCCCAGCGAACGAGATCTATGAGCCGCTCGATACTAGTGATTACCTGCGCACGTATGAGCCGCCTGGCAGCCCACGCAACTCACCGGGGTATTACGGGCTCATGCGGCGGCGGCGGCTATCGCTCGCGGTGGTGCGGGTGCTTGGGTCGGGAGCGGTTGCCGCCACCACGACGCAGATGGGTACCGGCGGCAGCTGGACAGCAACGGCAAAGTATCTGGGCGCTCTCGGAAACTCGATCTCCATCGTGCAAGCACCAGCATCGAACGGTGTCGCCGGCAACAAGAAGTTCACCGCGATCCTCTCCGACCCCATCACTGGAACCACCGAGGAGTTGATCGCTGATAACGTCGCCCCGCCTAATGGCACCGCTGTAACGTTCGACGTGAGCGGCCTGGTCCTGCTGACCTCATTCACGGTGGCCACAGCGCTCACCGCTTTCCCCGCAGATGGCACGTTCGCGCTGACCACGGGCGCCAACGGCGCGGCCATCGGATCGAGCGATTACGCAACGGCCCTCGACGCGCTCATCCAGGGAGCCACTGATGGAGCTGTGCTTCTCACGGACGATCCGGGCAACACGATCCGCTCGGCGGTCAACGATGAGGTCTACGATCGCACCGTCTTGGCGGCCGGTCGGTTCCTCGGCATCGTGCAGGGAGCCACCGGCGCGGCGTTCTCCGCGCACCAAAGCGACGTGGCCAACTACCGAAGCCGCTGGGTCAAGTACAGCGGAGGATGGGTCTATGTGCGCGACGATGGAGGCACTCCGCAGCGCACACCGTGGAGCACGTACATCGCGAGCGCGCTGATCAACCTTCTGCCCCAGCAGTCCGACGCCTGGCGTGCGGCGCAGGTAGGAGAAACCTACTATTCGACGGTCGATGAGATCGACACCTCCGGCTACAACCCTGGCCTTGTCCAGGCCCTGTCCACGCAACTCGGAATCTCCCTTCCGCTGCGTTTGCCGTCGGGTCGTCACGTCGGCATCCATGACCGCAACACGTCTCTCGATGTGCGCTATCGCTACACGGTGACGTCTCGGATCTCGCGGTTCATCGCTCTCTCTCTTGAGGAGGGCCTTGCGGATTGGGTCAACGCTCCCAACGTCGCCGACGAGCAGAACGACCTCGTTACGGCCACGCGGAATTTCATGAGCCAACAGGTGTCTGGCGGGCGCACGATCTCGTTTTCGATCTCGACGAGCGGCAACACGCCCACGACAGCGGCGCTCGGTCAGTTCTTCGTGGACATCTCCGCGCAGACCCCCGCTCCGATGGAGCAGATCGGGTTGCGCATCGCCGCTGGACCAACCGTCGAAATCATCCAGTGATCCGATGCATTTAACATCGTTCAAGTATCAGATGAGGCGCATGTGCTCATGCTGTGGACGATGGACGCGACGCAGATTTTCCTATGAGGACATGCGTCAGGCCGCACCAAGGGATGTTTGGAAAGCATTGATCTGTGATCGTTGCTGGCCGGGCGTGCTTGAAGCTGTAAATCCGTACACCCCCACCCCGATGGGTTGACCCTATCGTAGGAGCACGCAATGGCTACTGACAACCGTCTTCCAATGAACGGCGAGGACAGCAAGCTCGTCCTGTTCTACGGCGGGCAGCGGGTCCCAAGCGTCGATGGGCATGTTTTGACGTGGAAGCTAACGGAGGTCGCGACAACGTTTCGTGACAAGCTCATCAACCGGCGACGGCACCGCACCGACAAAAAGGTGGACGGCTATGATCTGACGGCCGATGTGCTCGTGCCGGACCTGGCGCTGCAACTGTTCCTGAAGGGGATCGACGACGCGCGGGACGCGGCCCAGCCGCTGTTGGAGCTGGCAGTGGGCCTGATCTTCCGCGAGCGTATTGGTGAGGTGCAGGGGCTCGGCCTGGACCGCTCGGTGGCGATGTTCGACCTGGAAAGCCCTGGCCAGAGCGACCGCCTCAAAGGATCGCTCAAGCTGTCGTGCGAGGACCTATCGGCGATCTCGGGCTTGATCATCTAAGGAGGCACATGTTTTCGACCATTTTACCGTCGGGCAGGGCCGCGCAGTGGGCCAAGCCCAACACCGACCAGCTCATCGCAGCTCTCGACTCTTCCGCCGGCAATCTTGGCAAGGGCAAGCTCCTGCTCATGTCGTGTTTGCGTCGCATCACGCGCGGGCCTCTGCCTGGACATGATGGCGCTGATGCCGAGGAGAAGGTGCAGGCGCTGTGCGATGAGGCGAACAAGGGCGCTGGTGGCGGCTGGGTGGACGTCACGGAAAAGGATCTCGTGACTCTCGGCGGAGAGCGCAGTTTTGACAAGCTCTTCGGTGAGCAGTTCATCGACGTGGCTACCTTGGGCGCACTCATCATCGTGCACGCCACCGGAGGCGCCGGCCAGGCCGCCAACCCCCCGCGAGTGGCCGTAGTCGTGGGTCCGAAGCGCTGACGCAGGCTGTCGCCACGCTTGCGGTCTACGGCCACCAGGATATCGACCACGTTCTCACTTGGCCTCCGGAGAAGGTGTCTCTCTGGGCCTCCGAAGTATCTAAGATCGTCGCGCAGAATCCCCTGCTCACCATGTTCCGATGAGATGAGGCCTCGTGGCTGACGTCACCTACATCGTCCGCACTAAGTATGAGACGGAGGGCCTGCAGCAGAGCGGGAGTCTTGCGGAGCGTGCGGGCGCGTCGTTCGATCGCCTGGGTGGCGCGATCAAGCTGGCCGCGACGGCAGCGGTTGCGTTCGCCGCCGGCAAGCTCGTCTCGGCGATCACGGAGATCGGGTCCAAGGCCGAGCAGACCAGGATCGCGCTCGCAGGGATCGCCCAGGCCAGCGGAGCACCTCTCACGAAGGGAGCAGAGGGGTTCTCTAATGCGCTGGCCGTGTCCGACGAAATCATCGCCCGCATGCGCAAGGATGCGCGCGAATTGCCAGGGGAGTTCGAGGATCTTGTCACGATCTTCCGCGGCGGTCTGGGCGGTGGCATTCGAGCAGGGCAGAGCATCGCCGAGATCGAGAAGGTTTCGGCCAAGCTCACTGCCGTCGCAGCGACAGTGCAAGTTCCGTTCGATCAGGCATCGCGTGAATTGAGAGAATTATTAGAAGGAAGGGCAGGTGCGCATAATACCTTATTTCTCCGCCTTCGCGACCAGATTGGCAAGACGGCCCAAGAATTCAATCAACTCTCATCTGCAAAGCAATGGACACTCATATCGAAGGCTCTGGATCAGTACGAGCCCGCAGTCAATGCGTTCGGCAGTTCATGGGAGGCGGTGTCGTCGACGGCGCAGGACTACCTCAAGCAGACCCTGCAGGCGTTCGGCACGCCGCTGTTTAACGAGTTCAAGGCCGGGCTACAGGAGCTGACTGGACTCTTCGAGGAGAACCAGGGTGGCATCGTTGCGATGGCCAAGTCGATCGGGGAAGGGATCGGGGGGGGGTTGCGGCTGGTGCTTGGACTAGCGCGCCAGCTTGGCCGTTCATTCAAGGAGCTATCGATCGGCGGTATTGCGGGGGCATTGGCGGGCGGCGGCGGCACTGCGGGCGCCATAGGTTTGGCAGGAGCGGCGGCGGGTTTCCCAGCGGCTGGTCTTCTCGGGGTAACATTCGCCCAGCTTGCCACCGATGCGGGCGCGCTCTCCAGCGTGACCGGATCGCTGTCGGAGCTGTGGGCCTCGTTCTCGGCGGCGCTCATGCCGGCCTACGAGATGTTCTCGCAGGTGACAGGGGTGCTGGGCGGGCTGCTGGCGGAAATCCTTCCGGGATCTCTCGCCGGACTGCAGGCGGCCATCACGCCAATCATCGACCAATTCTTCAGCGCCCATGATGCCATTGGGACGACCATTGTGATTATTGGCAACCAGCTCCGACCCCTCATGGTGGCCGTCGGGAGGATCCTCGCCGCTCTTGGTGGAATATTTGGGGATCTTGGACGAATTGTGATCGGCTTAGCAAAGTGGATTTTGACATTGATAGCTCAGGCAATTCAACCGATGACTTGGTATTGGGGCCAACTCGGTAAGGCAATCGCCTGGATCATCGAGCTGATCGGCAAGGCCGTGCATTTTATCGCCGACAAACTCCTGTTGCGAGTCGAGCGCGGCCCAGGGATCGAAACAACGATCGGCAATGCTGTGCAAGGAGCAACCGAAGAAGGGCTTACAGGGGTAGGTGGGGCAGGTCGCGGCGGCGGGCCATCTCCTGCGCAATTCGGCAAGAGCCTCGACGAGAAGGTGATCGCGGCAATTGCGATCAACGCCACTCCCAAAGCGGCCAAGGCCGAGCTGAAGCAGACCAACAACATCACTGTGCATCAGACGGTAAATCAAGCGGAGGCCCCACAGCAGCTCTTAATCGCGACCCGGAAGGCCCTACAGCAGGCCCTTGAACATCCAGTCGAAGATCCATCCTCGCTTGGCAGTGTGCTCCGGTAGATGGCGCGAATCATCTACCCACGGGCGCAGGTCTCGATCGCTGGGGTCGTGGACGGCGAGGAGTACACCGCCCGGGTCCTTTGTGAGAGCGTGTCGATCCACGAGACACCCCACACGCACGCCAGCATGGCCGAGGTCACGCTGTTCTCGTCCTCCCTGCCATTCCGAGGGAGGCAGCTACAGGGACTGGTCGCGGCCATCTATCTAGGGGACGCAGGCGCGGCCAATGGGCAGGTGGTAGAGCCTCGCGACCCCCGGCGCAATTTGCGCTTCGTCGGAAACATTGATCAGCGCACGCGCGATGAGGGTGGTGGCCCACGAGTCAAGCTGTCGCTGCGGGACCTGTCGGCCCCCCTGCGCGATGCCAAGCCGGTCCCGCTCGTGGCGCTGCCTCGGTACTCGGACACTGTGATGCAGGCCCTGCAGCGCATCCTGGACGCCGTACCGGGTGTGTCCGACCAACTCACGATCCGCGAAGACGTGAGCACCAGCCCGATCCTTGCGCAGCAGCTGGCCTCGGCCACCGGGAGACGATCGGCGAACGGATACCTGCCGCTTCCCAAAACCGATGCGACAGCATGGACGGCCATCGCGACCGTCTGCGATGCGGCTGCGGCGCTCGTAGATGTGCGGCTCGATGAGCTTGTGGTAGCGCGACCCAGTGACGCCTATGGCGAGCCTGGACAGCCTGAAGCGATTCCGGTCGCGGCGACGTTCATCCTGGGCGGCCTTGGGACCAACGCGGCGAGCTTCTCCGATCGGCAGAAGTTCGTGACGAACCGCAAGGGGATCCGAGCGGTGTCCTACGATCCGGAGCAGCGGCGCTCTATCGAAGTGGTCTACCCGCCGGATAGCGGCCTTCCGCCGGTGCGGCTGCCGCGCGCCGTCACTGGAAACCCTCCAGCGCCAAAGCCGCGCCGGACGACCCGCCCGCGGGCGCAGCGGCCACCAGAGCGCGACACGATCACAGCATTCGGCATCTCCTCGCCGGCCAGACTGCTTGAGTACGCACGCCGGCTCTGGGCGGAACGGGCGCTAAATGAAGTGACGGCCGACATTTCCACGCCGCTCATGGACGAGCAGTTCCTGGCGCTGCGGTTCGGCGATCTCGTGGTGGTCAAGCTCGACGTCGACATCCAGGCGGAGCTACGGCGCCTGCCAGACGAGCGCGGGCGCATCGAGTTTCTGCGGCGGCGGCTGCACGTCTCGGAGGATGCGGCTCGCTTGCTCGCGGCGCAGGCCGACCGCTCCAACGGCGAGTTTTTCCGGGTGCGCTCCGTCACCAAAACCGCCTCGCACACGGGTCAACCCGAGGTGAAGGCAGAACTCATCTCCATCTTCGTCTTCGAGACCTGACACATGGCGAGCAGCTTTGACCAAGGAGTTGACGAGTTCACTGCGGTCATCCGGTCGGTCCTGACAGGGGCCTGGATCCGGCGTGTGGCCGGCATCCGGGATTTGGGCGAGGTGGCGCGTGTCGTCCTCGGCTGGGAGAACGATGCCGCTCATCTTGATGTCGACGCGAACCGCTCCGACATCTGGGCGCGTGTGCGGGACGTGATGTCCGGGCGGCAGGACACGGCGCGGCTGTTTTCGCCCTTCAATGCTCTCTGGCGCCGTCCACCATCAGGCGAAGAGGCGGTCTGGCTCCGGAACAGCAACGTTGATGGTCCGGGAACTGGGCTCACGCTCCACGGCGACGGCGCTCCTGATGCAGTGCCGGAGTCGCTGACCGAGACCAACACGGTACTCTCCCCGCCGGCCGGCACGCTGCGACTTGAGTCCCGGGATGAGGACGTCGAGATCGAAACGGTGATGACAGGGCGCAAGGTGCTCCTACAGGGCGGCGGGCGCGGCGTGGCGCGTCTCAATGACACCGTCGACATAAATCAGGCGTTCATGGCATGGTTGCAGGGCCTAGCATCGGCCGCCATGTACGCAGTCCCATTTCCTGGCCCCACCATAGCACTCATTAGCAGCGCTTCCACAAAGACAGAGGCAGATCAATGATGTTGCACCTAGTCTCAATACTATTTTTTGTCATGATTGGATGTGGTCCGGCGAGTGAAGTGGCCGATGATCCCGATCTTGCAGTCGGAATGACAGACGCTGCCATTCCGGCGGATGGCGTATTTACTCTGCGAGACACTATCGTCGCTAGCGACGGCATAATGGTTATACCAGACGGCTCAACGCCACCTCCGCTGAGCATCGGATGCGACATGCAATACACGATCACGATTCAATCTGGCGGACGCACAATAGCATCGACGATTTTCTGGGCTACTAGTCCCGGTCCATCTCCTGATAATCTGCCGCGCTTGACTGCATGGGCGTGTGATCGGGAGGTGTTTCCTGCGACGAGCGATCCGTGTGCCAACAATCCATCATGCACAGTCACAGGAAATGTGACGCCTGCCTTCCAGTGCTTGGCGGCGGGCGCGACATGGGATGGCACTCACTATTTGTGGTCTTGCGGTAGTGAGTCGTATGTTGACGGAATTCTAACATCGCGCAGTGTATACCGTACGATTTATTATCGGTTTGAGTAGAGATCAGTCGTGCCAGTCCAGCAACTCTCGCCCCTCGTGATCGAGGAGATCAACGTCCCGGACCCGCTGCGCGTGGAACTTCGGGACGACGATCTGCCGCATGGCGAGCAGCGCGAGCTCTCCGCCTGGGAAGAGGGCGGCGAGCTGAAGCTGGCTGAGGACGAGGGGACCTATCTCCTCGGCACTGGGCTCGGCTCTGGCGATCCCATCTATCACGTGCTTTCGCATAAGTTTCACCCACGGGTAATGCGAGGCCACCTCCGCGATCATCTTTGGGGAGAGCCGGGGCACGCGGACAGCATCATTGCGCAGCTGGAACAGCTCAAACTTCGCGCCTCGCAGGTGCGGGTGACGTGGCGCAGGACCGGATTCACCGGGCTGCTTAAGGGCACCAAGTTCGGGCGCGAGGACGAGGGGCAGTTTGCGTACGAACTAACCTTCCTCGTCGCCATGGTGGATGGGCTCGATGACGCGGTCTTCGTCGAGCCTCCATACGCCGATGCTGGAGTCGATCTGGTCGAGGAGTTGCGCACAGAACTGGCAACGGTGCGCGCCGAGCAGGAGGCGCTGCGCTTGCGCGTGGAGGCCAGGGCAGCTCTCGTGAGCGCGTGGACACAATTGGAGTCGGCGCTGACCGATACAGCCACGGCCGCGGCGACGCTTGATTCCCAGGCCACTCCCAGCGGGCAGCGGGGCCTGCAGTCGGTCCAGCGCGTCGCCACCACGGCGCAGACGGCGGGGCAGCTCGCTCGCGCGCTGGCAGCGCTCTCACAAAGCCTGCCAGCTAACGTGGCCATCTACGGCACAGGATCATTTGAGCTATCCGGCTGGGCTGAGTCGCAGGCCTCGACCGTCGCGTCATGCCGGCGGGCGCGCGATATCATGGGCGAGGTGACGCGCCAAGCGCGTGACCGCATCGCGCAGGCGTCGCGGCTGTACCGGGTGCAGCCTGGTGACACTCTCGACTCCGTGGCGCTCTCCGTCTACGGGTCGCGCGGGCGCGCTCTAGACCTCGGGCTCACCCAGGCGCAGATCACAGAGCGCGAGGGGCGCGTGATCAGGGTACCCAACTGATGTCCATCCTGACGATCAGATCCGGCCAGCCCTACCGCATCACGGTGGGCCTGGACGCCAACGCTTCACTCGCGGCGGGCGACTACGCCCTGTCGCGCGCGGATGGCGGGTACACGACGGCTGCAGTGGCCTTGGTGTGGTCCGATGCCGGATCGCCAACCGTGGCGGAGCTGGCGCTGACGGAGGCGCTGGTAGAGACGGTCGTCTACCAGGTCACCATCACTGGCCACGGTGCGGCTGATGTCTCCTTCCGCGCTCCCCTGGCACTGGAGGCGCGGGTTATTGGCCAGGACGACCCCGAGGCCGAGGCGTATGGGGTGGACGTGGCATGGATCGCGGACGGCATCACGCCCAGGGGGGGGCTTGGACGGCGCGCAGGGCTCGCGGCCGTGCGCTACGACCTGGTCGCGGCGGCGCGGACGCGCCGCGGAGAATGGTTCCATCGCCCAGACGACGGCGCCGGCATCGACGATCAGGTCAATGCCCCAGGGGATCCAGGCACGATCGACGCCTTCGCCGCGCGCCTGCGTTCGCAATGGGTCAGAGACGAGAGGGTCGAGCGGGGGGGCGTGACTGTGACGGTGACAGCGTCGGAAGCTGGAGATGGGGTGTTTGATGTGGATGCGCGAGTGCGAACGAGGGCAGTCGGCGAGCCGCTGGATCTTGGGACTTTCACGGTGTAGCGATGGCTGACTTCCTCACCCCAGACGATCTGATCGCGGCAGGCCAGCAGGTTCTGCGCACAGAGCTCGACCCAGACGGCCGGGGGATCGTCGACCTGCAGCCCGGGTCGGATCTGACCACGCTCATCTCGATGGGCGCGGGCATGCTCACGCCGCTGCTCGCCCATCACGCGGATCGCGTCGCGGCACGCACGCTCTCCGGCTCATCTGGGAGTGATCTGCGTGAGCTGGCACTGGACGTGTGGCAAACCCAGCCACGCACGGCGGCGCCGGCCCGCGGAACACTCTACCTGCAGCGGCCCTCCGCGCTCGCGGCCACCAGCATCCCCTTGGGTAATCGCTTCGGCGTGCCTCCGTCCGATGGTCAGCCTGCGGTGCTCTTTGAGGCCGCGGGCGAGGTGCCGGCGGCGATCGGCATTCTGGCGGTTGCGGTGCCGATCCGGTGCACCGTCGACGGGTCGTCAGGCAACGTGCGGCGCGAACTCATCACGCAGATCGTTGATCGCCTCCCCGATCCGACATGGGTCATCTACCAGCCCACCGGTGGAGATCCAGTGCTGGAGGGAGAGCCAAATCCTGATCCGGTAGGCGGCGGGATGGACGAGGAGACGGACGAGGCGCTAAAGGCGCGGCTGCGCGCCAGCCCGCGCGATGCAGCGCAACGGCCTGGCACCGAGGACGGGATCGACTTCGGCATCCGAGAGACATCCGGCGTGGCCGAGGTAGTACTGATCGAGCCCGGGGACGGCACCGTGGTTGCGTTCGTCGGTGACGAAAATCTCAATCTCCCAGCGGCGATGGAGACCGATATCCTGGCCCGCCTGCCCACGTTCCGGGGTTTTGGCGTCCCGGTGGCGGTGCGCGCCTTCGACGTGCAGGACGTCGCCGTGGACGTGACGATCTATCGAGACCAGCAACTGGACCAATATGATCTTGACGCTGACCGTGCTGCTGTCCTGGAGGCGTTGCTCAACTACTTCGCCCTTACCCGAGCGCGCCCCGACGAGTACACCCGCGATGGTATGCGGCTGGCGATAGGGCGCGTGATCGAGGGGGTTCAGGTCATCGCCTTCACTGCCCCAATGGCGGATGTGGTGCGTCAGGACAACGCCAGCTATGGCGCGGTCACCATGCTGACCCGCTACACGACAGACGAAGCGAACGTCGTGATCCAGTTCGCCGCTCCACAGACCTCCTAGGAGACGAGATGGCCTATCCAGACACCCTGCTGCGGATCGGGCAGCTCGACGCGATCTATGGCGGGCAGGCAGCCAACGATTTCGGCGGCCCAGCATGGGATTTCGTGCACGGAGTGCTCCATGAGGCATCACGGCAACTACTTGAGGCGCACTGGCTCCCATACCGAACGATCCGGGCTAAGGTCTCGGATGGGGCAACGGCGGGAGATGTTGTGATCTATCAGCTCGCCGGGGTAGAGGTGGATTACACGGTGCGAAAGGTGACAGGGGTCACATACGATCCAGACATTACGCCTTGGGTCGGCATCCTGGCCGAGCCGGTAAGCGCCGGTGCGCTCGGGAAAATTATCACCGCAGGTCCAGGCATCCCACCAACGATCACCGGGCTGGCGGCGGGGGGAAGTGGGGAACTAACCTTCGACACGGGCACCGGCCGATTGCGGTTGCGCGTTGGTGGTGAGCCGCTTGTGGGTTGGGTCAACGCCCAGGCATACGCGATGCTGTTGGCTCGGGCTGAGGGATGATGCTGACCTTCGCGACGCCGATCCCAATGGACCAAAACGACGCACATTTCTCGTCTCGTGTGTGTTCTGGAAACATAGATCTTAATCCCACGGCCCTGCCGTACCCCTGGGCCGGACCGCTCGTGTCCGATCTATGGAACGGTGAGAAGACAGATACATATCGCTGCAAGGGCTGGCATGTGCCAACGATCTACGGCCCAACTCTCCTGGTCTACCTGACAGGATATTGGGCTATCGAAGCAGATGTTACCGTCGGTAAGTACGACACTGCAGAACATGCACTGGAGGCGATCAACGCACTTCGGCCAGGGGTACCCCCAATGGCTTTCCACGAGCCGATGCTACTCACGCGCGCATGAAGCTTCCCAGTGACAACAGCATCACCTTGCCGGCATTAAATCAGTCGACGCTGGTAGCCGATGCCACTGATCCGCCGGTGCCATTTGCGCTCGCGGATCTTCTGCGCTACCTGCCGGAGTGGGCGCGCGCTGGGGACGCACAAGTACGCGACGCGATGGCATTGGCCTACGCCGAGATGGCACGACTTGCATGGGCGCAGTTCTCGCGCCGGCTGAACTCGCAGAGGACGGCTCGACACGCAGCCGGTCCGTGGCTGTCCGAGCACGGAGCTGAGCTACACATCCAGCGTGCGCCCGGAGAGTCAGAGCCGGCGTATCGCGAGCGGCTGCTGGCGGGCCTGGACCGCATCACGCCAGCAGCGATCATCGCGGCCGTGGACGGCCTGGCCATCCCCGAGATCGCGCCGCTGCGACCGTTCTACCAAGAGCCGGCGAACGATGGATTCTTCCTCGGTTACACCGACGGCAGTGGAGACCAGATCGGGGATTGGTCCTGCTTCTGGCAGGACCTGACCCAGATCTACCTCGGTTGGGATACCGTCGCTCCTGACCCCTGGATCGTGCGGGGAATCTACTACGAGGCCGCTCCGAGCAACGGCATCTTCGGGGCTTTCTTCCGGGTCATCCTGCCAGTCGACACGGACCCTGATGCAGACGGTGTGTTCCTCACAGCGGCGTTTGACGAGTTCACGTTCTTCACGTCCGCGCTCGATGAGTTCAACTTCTACCAGCGCCCAGTCGATCCGCTCACTGGGCGCATCATCTCCGCGGTCGAATCCCGGCGGTTGGCCGGCGTCCGCTGGGAGCTCGTAATCGACCCGCTGTTGAGCAGCGCGGTCTAGGGAGACGCCAATGTCGGGAGTGACCGGCCTTTTTACCGGCGGCCAAGGGGCCGTTGCGGACGACGTGCAGCGTGTGGCCACCGTGGCTGCAGCCGGCGATGATCGTCTCTACTCCGTTCTGGCCACGCCAGGAGCTGCTTCCAAGGGAGTGGTTCCCCTCGAGGAGGAGAGCACCACCGTCAACCCGCGCTTGCTCGTTTACCCGGCCACGGGTGGAGATCAGGGCCGGCTAAACGTGCGTCGCTGTCACCTCGTAGCCGCGGTGCAGGATGGCCTGGGGCAATCCGTGGACCTGGGAGTTACTACGGCCACGACCATGCTGTCTGCCCTGGTAGGTGCCAATGCCTCGGGGAACCCGCGCATTGATCGGCTCTACGTGACGATCAACCGTGCGGTGCCAGGAGCTGCGGTGCAGCAACGTCGTTTCAAGAGCACATCGGCCTCGGCCGTTACTACGAACGCCACCAATATCTATAATGAGCCGACGGCGACGCTGGCGATCTTGGCTGGCACGCCAGCAGGATCCCCAGTGGCCCCCGTCCTGCCCACCGACTCGGGCACCGCATGGGTGATCCAGCTCGCACAGATCTACGTCGCCAACGGCTACGCAAGTGGCGGCCCCATTGGGGCGGACGCTGGGGCAGGCGTGACCACATACGTCGCGCAAGAGTGGCCGAATGGACAGATCCCAAGGCCGAGATCAGAGGGATTGAAGGCAGCCAGCATATTCACAGCCGCGCTCAATGAGTCGGTCGCGCTCTCCACGCTCGGGCTGTCGAGATTCACGGCGCGCAATGGGGCCGACGTCCAACTATTCGCCGGCTTCCGCCACCGCTCCACGACGACCAGCTTCACCTTGGACAACTCGATCAACTGGCGCCGGCGGCTGATTTGGGGCGTGCTGGCTCGAGGTCGCGACACGGGAGCGCCGCCCAATTTTCCATTCGTCGCCGCAACGACTCTGCAGGGGACGAGTGCGACCCAGCAGCTGCCCCCGGGGCTGACTGGTGCCGGGTCGGTGGATCCGGCCATCAGCGCCCTCTTCATTGGTGCTGGCGGTGGTGGCGTAAATGTCCTGATCGATATCCGTTCTAGTGCCGCTGGAGTGTTAGAGGCCGCCATCGCAGGCGGCCCGTTCGACACGACAAATGGCGACACCTATCACCTCGTCCTCTGGGCGACCAACCAACTGCACCAGATCTAGGTGTGATGACTTTGATAAGATGGCCTCATGAAGACGTTCGAGGTTGTCATTCTGGTCTACAACAACCAACTCAAGCAGCGTCGGGAGGAACTAGGGTACACGCAGGCGCAGATGGCGGAGGCCATAGGTGTGCCACTGGGAATGTACGGCGACCTGGAAGGACTGCGCGTGTCTCCACTCACGTCGACAGGCGAGTGGAGGAGCACCGCGCGAGAGATTGCCAACTTCCATTGCGTCGAAGTGGAGGAGCTGTTTCCAGACGCAGTGCGCGAAGTCGAGCACAATGTGGCCAGGCTGCGTCTGGAGCCAAACGAGCTGGCCGAGGCACTCCATGGTGACCGGCTGGCCGCGGCGGCTCTGCCTGAGCTGGCGATCGAACAGGCGCAGGCAGAGGAGCGATTGCGGCTCGCGATAGGGAAACTGCGACCACGAGAACGTGAGGTGTTACGGCGGAGGTTCGGCCTCGACGGCTTTGCCCCACAAACGTGCGAGGAGGTGGCATCCGCCTTGGATGTCTGCGCGCAGAGGGTGCGCCAGATCGAAGTGAAGGCCTTGCGCACGCTTCGCCGCCCGGCACAGTCCAAGGAAATCGCAGTCGCCATCATGGGGCGGGTGCCGCCGCTGGCCACGTCCGATCCTCGCGAGGTGGAGATCGATGGGGCATGCACGTGCAAGACCTCATGGCAGACGTGCGAATACTGCGCGTGGGGGAGGGATAGGAGCCGTTGCCCCAGCCTGTCCATGCTACCTCCTGGGTCGCCGGCATATGGCCTGAAGCCAGCTTCCAAAGCTGTTCCCCCGAAGGAACCTTGGGAGCCAAAAGGACATTGGAAGCCGCTGAGTCAGTTGATGCCAATGCCGACGCTGTATCAGCGCTGGAAGGCCCTAATGGACGCTGGTCGGCCACTGATGGCTGCGACCTTCTACGAGGCGCATGCAGCGGATATCGACGCGCAGCGCCCGCGGTAGCGCGTCCCGTCGCACATGCATAATTCGCAACTAGGACCGTCGCGTTGCGTGCGGCGGGCGCGAAAGGATCACCATGCCCGGAACAGTTCGTGGTGTCGGCACCGACGCCCTGCAGAAACTCTTCAACGGCGAGGCCAGTGTGTGGTCGTTGGTCATCGATGGCACAGGAGCCGTCTATCAGCCAGCGGCCGTGGCAGGATCCCTCACCTGCACAGGGCCCATATCGGGGAATAATGGGCTGGCGATCGTCGCGGGCGGGGCGTCGATTGGTGGCGCCACTTCAATCACTGGCACGTTCAGCGCGTCGGCGCTCATCACCGCGCAGAGCGGCCTGACCATTACCGGCCTCACGACCTTCAATGGCGCCATTACCGCGGCTGCCACGGCCTTTGAAATTGCTGACCCAGGCAACGCCGGCGCGATCCCGGTGACGACATCGGGCGTGGTCAACATGACCTCCGGAGCGTCCCCAGAAACCAGGACGCTGGCGAGCCCCACCTTCCAAGGTCAGACTCTTCTCATTTCGTTGGCAGCGACAGGCGGTGGCAATGTTGCGATAACAGCAAGTGCTGCTATCAACCAAGCTGGGAATACGGTAATGACCTTCTCAAATCAGGATGTCATTAAACTAGAGGCCAACCGATCAGGCGGTAGCCAGCGATGGCAAGTAACGGCCAATGATGGCGTTGCGCTATCTTAGACACCTGTGATCACGGCACAACACTAACGTCATATCCATCCGATCGCACGCCGGCCCATCTGCGCATTGCTGTGCAGAGCAATTGGTACACTGGCTTGGTACGCATCCATTTGTTGCCCCATACCAATAGGCTGGATTGCTCACATCGACAGTAGTGCAGCATGGCTCATCAGGTTGACCGCAAAATTCACATTTCCCAGCATGGCATTCCGTCCATCCCAGCTGCTCGTAACGGCAGCCTCCATTTGCCGATCCTGGAAGTTCCGAGTCGGAGCAGCATGCTTCACCAACAAACCCACACGACGTTACATTGGACGAGCAGCCGCAATGTAACAAGCTGATCACTAACAGCAGAATAGAGTTTCTCATACCTTGTCCTCGTGCAGCTACGTTTGGGCTTGTGGGTGAAGCGGAGGAGCGGTAGGATATTGCCTGGTGGTCTGCCGCTCCAACGGCCGGCCCACATGCCGGGTTGCCCGGCCGACGCCTCGAGGAGTGCCAACTCTCCGAGGCGTCGCTATGTGACAGGTGCAGGTTCTACTTCTGCGTCGTTTTGGACGCAAGTGCAATTTTCGGGCGACATGTGTAAGGAATGGTACCAATACGTGAGCTTGCCCCAAGTTAGTTGACAGTCCGATCACGGATCTGGCAAGATACCGCACACATGACGTGACGCCCTGACCTCGGCACGTCGTCCTCAACGCCCCGGGATGGGACTTGCCATCTGCCCGGGGCGTTGTTTTTTGGGGCGACGCACCGTCGAACCGGGCACAGAAAGGTCCACCATGAGAGCACCTAACGCTGATCACCTTGTCGAGGTCCTCGCCAAGGCGAACTTTGATGCCTATTCCAAGGACGCTGGTGGCGTCACCTACGATGGGAAGCCGATCCCTCTCTGGGATGAGCTGACCATTCCGGTGCGTGAGCACTGAGAGCGGGGACGCGACGTGTGCTCATCGTGGGTGGCGAGCTGCTCCGTTCCCTGGTGGCGCTCTGCGCAACAGCCGTGGCTGCGGTGAACGGCGATGGAGGAACGGCTCCAACGACACCATGCCGGAAGGGAGAGTCTCCGGAGGAGTGCAGGTGTAGGCATGCTGCGGCCGGTGCCAGGCGTGACAAGCTCGAGACGTATCTTCGTTGCCTCGAGGCGGAGGAAGGTCTGCGCAAATGATTAGCATAATGAAATTGGCAATGATGACCATTGCCATCGGTGCCATGACTTGCCCATCATCTTTGGCTGGACGATTGCCAACGTCAGCCTCATTGAGCGCTAGTCGAGCATCGTTGATCGCGGCGCTGAAACAGGTGTGGGATCGTGACGTGCACGCGATGGACTCGCTGGCTCCGGTGCTTGGAGTCGTAGATGGCAAAACTCCTCAAGAACTGGAGGCGGCCAGGGCACGTGCCGTGAAGGAGTGGCTCGATCGCGACACGGTCTGGAAAGATCTCATCCTGGGGGACAAGAAAAAACTCACGACTGCCATCTTGCGAGCTGCGGAGCGTTCACTTGCTCGGCCGATCGAAGAGGAGGCGCGAAGTCTTTTCTCGCGCTTACTCGAAGATGACCAGGGCGAGATATGCACCTTCCTGTTGGGGCAAACCTCTCCACAGAGGGACGCGATCGTGCTGGAATTTCAGATCGCCATGCTTGTGGCGACGACGAGTGAAGGAAAGCAGCTAGGATTGCTGGCGGCGAGAGATTTGCTTGTCAAGATCCTCGTCGAACATGGGATGAAAGTCCTGCCGCCATGACCCATTGAGCAAAGCTACTGCAAGCGCACCGTGAGTGCCGACGGCGCAATTGGACGCCATGCGATCCCAAGATCACGGAAGGGACTGGCCATCGCGGCGCTGCCGGATAAGTCAACGCAATCGATTGATCCGTCGGGCAGCACATCGCGGTATGAGGCGATCACCATGCGCTGCGCCGGTCCAGTGATCTGAAGGAGCGTATCATCAGGGCCGGGGATGGCCAGATCGCCAAAGAACGTATCCCACCCGATTAGGTATGCCGCTCCGTTGCAGCCGGCTTGCTCATAGGCCACCCCAGCGCGCGCGGTGACCAGGACTGGGCCAGGGATGGCGGGGTCGAGCACGATGTTGTTGGTGATGACGCGCCCGAGATCCCTCCCGGTGGACAGCACGACTAGGTGAGGCTCTTGATGGCGAGCTTCAAGGGCAGTCACGCGCGCGGTAAGCGTGGCGAGCTCGCCCTGCAGTTGCGCCAGCATTTCGCGGGCCTCCGGATCCGTTCCGGCCGCGCCGATGCACGCGGCCACGACAAGTGCACTAGCCATCAGGTAATATCCTAGCCTCATCAGCACCTCCCTTGGGGCACAGGATAACAGAGCAATGGAGCGCTCTGCGCACCGAAAGGAAACCTGCCATGAGGGACTTCGGGATCAAGCTGTATCTCACGCACGATGGTAGCGGGATCTACTTCGACGCTGAGGGGGAGACAGGGAGCGCCGGCACCATCGGGGCGATCCCCGTCTATTCCGAGCCATTCTCGCTCGAGGCGCAGCACAGGGGCGCTGTCGCAGTGCATATCGACCGGGCCGGCGGCGGAATCGGCGACGTCGACATGGTGATCGAAGGTCGGGTCATCGATGGACGCAATCCCGGGATCTTCGATTGGGCGCCGCTCCTTTCGAGCCGGTCTGACGGTGCGACGCCCGCTGTCTATGAGCACACCCTGACCGCTGCGCAGGGAGCGGATGTCTTCTTGTACCCGGTGGACTTCCAGCTGGTTGGCCAGTTGCGGGTCGGTGCATCGGCGGCCATTGCCCCAGTGTCCGGCGACCGCATTGTCTGCCGCGTAGTCGGCGAGACCACGGAGGAGTAACGCATGAATCGACAACTGGTCCAAGACCGAATCGCAGCGCTGACCATTGAGCGTGAGAAGGGACAGCACCTCCTCCAGGACCTGGAAGCCAGGAGGGTGACGATTCAGGCGACCGTCCTGCGGATCGAGGGCGCCATGCAAGTGCTAGGTGAACTGCTCGCGTCTGTGCCGACAGCAGGAGGCTCCGATGGGACCACGTAGCCGACCGATGGCAACCATCTCGTCAGATCCAGAGCACCGACCGGCACGGCGACTGGCGGACCTGCGTGTCATTGTGAGCGCAGGGGTCGCGCTCCTGATCTTTGGGGCTGGTGCTGGGGCGGTCCTGCACAGTCTCGTCCGCAAGGAAGACCTTGCGGCCGCGGTTGTCGCCGCCGTGCAGGCGCATGAGACGCGCACCGATCCAGAGGGGGCCGAGCGCCGACTGCGGAACCTGGAAATTGGTCAGGCAGAGATCAAGGTCGTAGTCGATCAGAGCCAAAAGATCAGCGCCTGGAACCAGGCCACGCTCTTTGAATTGGCCCAGCGTCAAGGGGTGCATGTGCCGGCACCGCCGGAGCACACCATCATGCGGCCGGGCCCAACGTCCTCGACCACTGCCACTACGAGGCGCAAGTGACCCAAGAGATCATCCGCGTGGACTTCCGCGGGCGCCGCAGGGCGCGCATCGCCGCAATCATTGGTGTCGCCGTCGGCCTAATGGTCGGCTTATCGGCCTGGCTGTGTTGCAAGCTGGAGCACGGCCCGGTGCTCGCTTCCATTGAGCGCAACGTGAGGCGTCCTGCCATCGCGAAGCATGATGGCGGCACGGATGGAGATGGGGCCAGAAAAAGGACGCCGCCCACGCCGACATGGTGGGATGTGCAGGTCGATCCCGATAGGATCACCAACACCTACTGTGCAGATCCCAGCAATGGACTGAGTCCGACCTGCCAGGAACTTCAGCGTCTCAAAGGCGCGAATCCCGCTTTGCAGCCCGAGGGCGATGCGCCCGAATAATCCGGTCAACGCCAACGCCACGGATCAGTGAGGTTACGCATGGACAATCCAAGCCGGATTTTCGCCGAGCAGCATCCCGACGCACCGGATCTTCGCACAGTAGATGCTACTACGGCAGCCGCACAGCAGTCGATTGCGACGGCGCAGGCCAACCAGTCCGCTGCGCAGTACGCTGGCACAACGCTACTCCTTGAGGAGGTGCGCGACCGGCTGCCGGAGACGGGGGCCGCGGCTGAGATTACCCAGCTTGGAGTGTTCGGCCAGGTCTCCGAGATTAACGGCAAGTTTCCCGAGCCACAACCGACGATGGGCTCTGGCCGCGCCATCCCGGTGTCTATGTTGGAGGGCCCGCAGGTCGACGCTGCTGGGGCCATCAGGGTTGGTGGGCGTAGGGCTGTCTTCGACGGGAAGAACATTACGGACGCGGCACCGATCCTATGGGACGACCAGCAGGTCTCCGGTGGCGGGACGTCATCGACGCACTCGACGTTCACCGCGTCGGTGACGATGTCGGTGTCAAACCTCACGGCGGGACGGCGCGTGCGCCAGACGTTGCGCCGATTCACATACCAAGCCGGCAAGGGTCAGCTCATCCAGATGACGGGGGTCCTCGGCGATCCCATCGCTGGGGTGAACAGGGAGAAGGGCCAGCACGACGACGCGAACGGGGTGTTCTTCGCGTCGCGCGGGGTGACGAGTGCGGCGTACCCACAGGTGGGCGTCTACGTCGTGATACGGTCCTCCACGTCTGGCGTTCCCGTAGACACAGCCGTGCTCCAAGGAGACTGGAAGCTCGACACAATGGACGGGAGCGCGTCCCCGCAGAATCCCTCTGCCATCCTCCTTGACTGGACCAAGGCCCAGCTGTTCGTCATCGACTACCAATGGCTTTCCCTTGGGCAAGTGAGGTTCGGGTTCAAGCTCGGGTCTCGCATCTACTACGTCCACTCCATCGAGTCAGAGAACATCCTCACCGTCCCATGGGCTAGCACCCCACACCTCCCGCTCAGGGACATGATTGAGAACAGCGGAGCGGGCCCCGCCGCTTCCCTCATCCAGATCTGCTCGGCCGTGTTCACCGAAGATGGGGTAGACGACATCGGGTATGGGTTTTCCGTTGAGCGCACGACAGCGCTGACGACGAACAATGACACAAGCTTCTACCCGTTGATCGCGATGCGTCTCAGGTCGACGCACCTGGGCTCTACGGTGAGGCCGGCTAAAATCACCCTCGTGTGTTCCACCAATGCCGTCTTTCGGTGGGCTCTCCTCGTCAATCCAACCATAATTGGAACGGCCCTATCGTTTACGCCATACACCCTAACCTCCGTCGAGATAGATGATGCACGCACCAACACAACGACGGTGACCATGCCCTCTGGAACGCCGAGCCTCGACGGCGGTCTTGCGCAGCAAAGAGACGAGGGCTCTCTGAGCGCGTTTACCCCGACAGCGTTCGCGCTCGGGGCGACCATTGCTGGGGTCCGCGACGTCCTTGTCCTCGCCGTGCAAAGGCTTGAAGGGGCGGCTGAGACGTTCTACGCATCACTCGCGTGGAGAGATTTCCAATGACAGCTTTGCTCGACCTTGGTACCGGAGCGCAGAACGCCCTCACAACGACGCCCCAGGCTGGAGCGTCGTTCTTCCTCTCCCCCCAGCCGGCTACCATGTCTTATCTATCTGTGGTCATGGCGTTTGCGGGTGGCCTGCTCCCTCCTGACATCCATGTCGCCGTGCAAGCGCTGTCCGATGACGGCACGACCTACGGGACTGTCGCCACAGCACGGCATGGCAACCTGGCGTCGCTGAGCGTGCAGACGCTCCCGGTCCATTCCTTCGCTGCCGCAGACGGCGATCGCACGGAGTTCCTGTTCATCCCATCCGTGCGCCTGACCGGGGCGTGGCGAGTGCTGGCATGGGCTGCGTCTGCCCCTCCGGAAGGGCATCGCGTCACAGTGTACTCTGCGCTGGCTCGTATCGTTGGTGTTCACGTGTCGGCGCAGGAACTCCTGACGGGTGAGTTGTAACCGTGTTACAAGCGTGAGCATGACGTACAGCAAGATGCACCCAGCATTGGCTCAAGAGTTTGAGGCCAGCCTTTCTCTGCGACGCGCCGCTATCCCAATTTCAGCGGGTGGTCCAGAAGCGTGGTCGTCGGAGACGCACACGGTACCATGCCAGTACGGCAAGCGCGACGGTGGTGGCGAGGCAGTGTTCTTCCCCGCCACGAACCGGGCGCTCGTGATGGATGGGTTAGATGCCGTGTGGGTCGACGCTGCGAGCCTGATGGAGGCGCTCGATAAAGCGGACCCATTCTCCTCCGGCTCCTGATGGGTAAGATCCAGACGAGGCGAAGCATCTCGATCCGGGGCGATACCTACGACCGCCTGCGCGCGTGGTGCGAGGAGCGGAGCGAGTCCATGAGCGAGATCGTGGAGCGGCTGCTTGAGGGGCACATTGGCCCGGGGCATGGCTACCGGCCGTTGCCGTCGGTGGGCGTGGCGGCTGTGGCCAAGCGACGCATCGATCGGCAGAGGGTACAAGACCCACGCCCGTCAGTAGCCGCGGCACAAACGCCTCCGGTGCCGCCTCCTCTACTGCTACCGCCGCCCGTGGAGACCACACCCCAACCGCCTACGCCGACAGCAGCCAGGCTGGTGGTACCCGCAGGAGCGCTCCTTGTGGGTCCAGTGGACAGCTACCGCCCGATTCGGTCGGCGGCAGCGCACCCAGTTCGTGGCAACCTTGGCGTGCCATCCCCGCTCCCGGAGGGCGTGCGCGTCCATCGCGATACGCCACCTGAGGACATCACGGATCATCGGCAGCTACGGTTCTGATCCATTTTATTGGAGTACCTATCATGGCTGGCAATCTTCGAATTGAAGGCATCGAACTCGTACCGACTGCGACCGCCCCGTTTATTGTTGGCCGGCGTGGCCTATGGCTGCGCGAATCAGATGGGTTGGTGCTTTTACGTCAGGAGAATGGATCAGACGTCGATCTATCCGACACGACAACTCTGCAAGGGATACCGATAGATGTCCCGAGCGCGAATGAGACTGTGCCGGTATACCGAGCATTCGGTGATGGCTCGCCGATAATAGAGTGGCAGCCTCCGTTGCTCGCGGATCGTGATGCGGAATTCGTCCCTGGCCTGGGGACGCGATCGATCCGGATCGGACAGGCTTCGGGCGTTGGGCTACAGGGAGAGAATTTGGCCATTTCCGCCAGTCGCGGCGGTGCGTCCGATGGCTTTACGCCTGGAGGAACAGGCGGCGATCTTGTTGCCGAGGGGGCTCGTGGTGGCGATGGCACCGCCATGCAGTCGGCCGGTAATGGTGGGTCAGGTCGTTTCTATGGCGGCGGCGCGGGTCAGGCCAATGGCGGACCTGGAGGTGATGCTGGTCCGGCGTATCTTGACGCTGGGATGCCAACGGCCCTTGGCGTCAGGGCACCTGTCCTGGTTGGCACGGATCCGACCCGAACGTCGTCCGTCGAATTGTGCCACGCCACCGGCCCTGTCAACGTGGCAAACGACCTCAATGTCGCCGGCGAGTTGCTGGTGGGTGGGATCGCGCCAGTCCTCTCTGGGATCTCTCCTGTGGCAGGTGACACACTCGCCCACAATGGCACAGCATGGGTCCAGGGACCACGACTGGCCGTACAATCCCCATCGTTCTCATCGTCCATGACGTTCGACCCTGCACTCGGAATGGTGGCCGCCGTAACGATGACGGCCAATCTGGATGGGTGGGCAATCATGGACGGCACTCATCCAGGGCAGCGCTTTGTGATTCGGCTGCGACAGGATGCGACAGGTGGCAGGACAATTCTCTCAACTCCCAGCAATTTCAGACCTTCTTATATACAGTCGGCGATTTATAATGAACTTGGTTTCGGTGACATCTTGCAATCACTGGACAATACCGCCAATTCCTATTCCCTCATCGATATGATATGGGATGGCACCGTATGGGATGGGATTATTAGATAGGAGGACACATGATAGCACGTTTCCAAGCAGTAGAAGCACTCAACGGTCAGGGATATCCGCCCTTTGCGTTCGAGGTCAGCCAGCTCGAGGCGGGTTATTTTCAGCTCTCTTCGAGGCTGACCACGAGTAACCAGAGTGGAGTGCGGGCTCCCGGGGCGTTCCATCTCGTCCTGGGACAGGGTGACGCTCCGAGCGAGCTGCCGCTACCAGAGGAGGATGTCGCGTCGGCCGTCGTATTGGGGGTCCCTCAGTTCGCTCCGCTGCCAGCGACCGGGACCGTGACGGTCGACATCCAGGTAGACGCACAGTGGCTCCCCGCCGGCAAGTACTGGCTCGCCATTTTCTGCCACGCTGGCGGCTACGTCGATGTGGGGTCTACGGCCGAGCATTGGGTAGAGTACGAGGCGCGCCCGATCGGTACCGTGCTCGACCGATCGTAGGAGGGCGCGTCTTCCGCGCCCTCCTGACCCCCATGCGATGTGCTAATCGTCCGAGAACTCCACCTCGAGCTGTGTTGTCACCAGACGGACAGCCTTCCTGCTCGCTCGCAGCGCCTCAAAGAGAGCAGCCTGCGCCTGTTCGGGCATCATCGCGGTGAACCGGTCGAGTGCTCCTCGGTGGTCGGCGATGAGCGCCGTCAAGTTCTCGAGATCCTCCGATAGCCTGCCTGCCTCCCGGTGCGCGCTTTCCAGCTGCTCCAGCCGTTTCATGGTACTCATCGTCGTCTCCTTGTGCGGGCGAGGCGACTTTCGATCGTGCGGAGGGAAATTCTTAGCGCTGCCGCGGCCTTAGACCGAGTCCCGTGCTCTGCGATGGCGCGCTCCACATCCTGGCGATTAGCCTTTTGCGGAGCCCCCCGGACGCGCACCAGCCCAAGGGTTGCCGCGATGTCCTCCTGTGTGACAAGAGCCGCGCCGCGTGGGGATAGAAGGTCGGCGGCTCCGAGATCGCGGAGAGCCTCAAGGGCCCGCCCACGCCCAACTCCGATTGCGTGTAGATGCCCGAGGTACCGCACTAGCGCGGCGGCCTCGTCTGGCGTCGGTTCGACCGCAGTGTCACGCAGGACCGACATCGGTCCCTTCGATGGCTTCGATGTGACACCCTGGCCACCCGGTCCAGGCGGCATTGACAGCCGCCACGAGGCGCAGACCATACCGGCCTTGCAGCTTGATACGACGGCTCCATCCACCCGCCTCTGCCGGAAAATCCCATAGCTGCCCATCTCCGTCGGTTGCTCGCCAACGACCCAACGGTGCAGCATACAGCGCCCACGGCAGAATCTTATGATCACCAGCGCCTGGCGTTCTAACGCCGTAGGCGTCGGGACAGCGATCGTGGCCATCGGCGACGGTAAAATCGAGTCGTCGGCCGCAGCGACGGCAATATTCGCAGGTTGGTTGCATCGGCATGATTATCCCCAGCGCTGATCGTTGGTGAGAGGCTGACAGACAGCCGCATGATCTTCGACCACTCCATCCCGCACGGAGTAAATCCTGCCGCAGGCGGCGCAGCTACTTGCGCCGTACGTTGCCTTGCGCGCGTCGTCGTCCGCCTGCGCCAGCGTTAGCTCCGTTTTGCGCGCGGCCCAGCAGCAGGGGCGTTGTGGGTGGTCGGTGTTGCAGTAGTGCTTGCCGGTTACCATGGTGTTTCCTCCTGCAAATGGGGGGGGGCGAAGGGGCACCCAGCCGAAGGGGCACCCAGCCCCCCCCCCCCTTTTGGTGCTTCTATCCTTTGTCCGCCGCCCGGTGCCGCTTCAGCAGTTCCTGATGGATGGCTTCCTCTCGGTCCCAGTTTAGGGCCATCCGAGCGTCGTGGTTCATTTTGCGGAGCTCTTCCCAGGTGCATTTCGCCAAGTCGTCCATCGTCGTCTCCTTGTGTCCTGCGTCCATGTACTCAAGATAGGGGCGGCCGCATAGTTTGTCAATATTATTTTTTGCGGGGGCACGCGCTGGCGGAGGTCATTGCAGCCGCATCAAATTGCTCTCGCTCATCGTGCACCTCGCGCCGGGTAACGACGGACGTTACGATCATGGTTCCGCGCGGTCCGGATCTCTTTGTCCTGTCTTTGGGCATGGACCACCACCTCCTCGATCTCACCCGAGGTCATCTCAGTGTGGGTGGCCAAGGCCGCCGCTGCCGTTCTAGCACCGGCCTTGCGCAGGATCTTTCGGAGTGCTGTGTACTCGATCTGCCGAACGCGCTCCCGGGACACGCCGAGGACCAGGCCCACATCCTCTAGCGTGTGCTCGCCGCGGTCGGCCAGATCAAGGGTGCAGGTCTCCGGGGTCCTGTGCCCCAGCGCTGCCTCGGGAAGGAGGTGATAGCGGCACCTGGTATGGGGGCATGGTCGCGGCATGTCGGCGCATTCTCCCCTCGTTCGCGGTCGTCCCATTACTTCTCCACTTCACCATGCAGGCGCGCGGCGAGCGCGGATGTGTGCTCCTCGGCAGTAGGGATGTGCGCGAAGTCACAGTCCCTTTCTATCGTCGACGAGAAGATGGTGACCAACCCATCGCCCAGGCGCCCTACCAGATACCATCCCTCCTCGCTCTGCTCACGGTAGAGCGCTCTGTGGACGGCCTCGCGAGCAACGACATCCGGCGGGAGATTGTGCAGATTGAGCGTGGATTGCAGGCCCGCGGCAGTCGCGAGCCTTGCTGCCTTGAGCGTAGCCTCAATGGCCTCGCCGATTTTGTCTCGTGCACGACTCGTCCGGATCAAGGTGTCCTCCTATAGGGGTGCCCCACGGATGAGAAGATCGCCTCAAGTAATAGCGCGAGGCTTTCGTCGCTCCGCAGGTCATTTCCATCTACGAATTTACGCAGCCCAAAGAGCCCGTCTCCCTCGTACTCAACGGCGATCTTCGGCCACAGGTCCTGATGCTGTTTGAGCCAGCCCCTCAGCACAGACTCAGTACAAGTGATGATGCGCATTTTTCGCGACCTCCAGATCGATGGACCGCTCGCAGTTCAGCGGCGGAGAAACCCAAAGCGGCGGGCGTTATCGGCGGCGCGGTGACATGCCGTGGAACGGCAACGTCTATGCCCGCACGCACAGGGAATCGGCGGTGGCGGCAGAGGCGGCGGTAGGATGTCCCGCGACTCGATCTCCACCTCTACATCCTCCTCTCGCACGGCGGGGAGGAGCGCGTTGATCCCAAGGCTACGCGCCCGAGACGGGACCGGCGGCGACGCCATCATCGCGGCGAGGACCCCCTCGATCTTCGCGCGTCGCATCATGACGACGCCTCGCTCTCGAGGAGTTGCGCGTCGAACAATGCGAACACCCGCTCCTGCCAAGTGCGGTCATAGGGATTGGTGGTGGTGGTGGCGTTGAGCATCGTGTCTCCTTCTGGATTGGAAGGTAACGCCTCCTGTCCGACAACGCAAGAACTATTTTCGGACAGGAGGGCGTTTTCCTGGCTTGGTGCCGGCGGCCCGGCGCAACGCATCGTGGATCGTGGATCGTGGCAAGGACAGCTGGGATGCGATGACGCGCACCGAATGCCCCTGTGCGCGTAGCGACCTCGCCTCCGCCACCTGCCCTGGTGTCATGGACAGCGGGCGGCCCGTTGTCGCGCTGCGCGGTTGCTGGTCCCGCCTCAGCGCCCGCGCCACCTCGGCGCGAACCATCTCCCGGATTCGGCGATCATCGTCCAGGTGGTTCACAGTTGCGCTCCGAGGACGACGCCAGGGCTCTTGGTCATCATCGTGTCTCCCTTCCGATCTAAAGGTAACGCCGCGCGTCCGAAAAACGCAAGGACTATTTTCGGACGGGAGGGCGTTTTCCTGGCTCTCCGTCGGTGAGTCGGCCATCCAATCCAAATATTGTTGTCTTTGTGCCGGTCGTCCGATTAAGGTTTAGCCTATCTGCGCTTTGCAGGGCCAACGTGAAGGAGACCTCGCGTCATGGCCCGGGGAGGATGCATGATGGACCGCATGACGCTAGGCAAGATCACGATCTACAACCGCCACGGCGATAACGTGGAGACACAACGAGAGGCCGAGTTGCATATCACCGGGTCGGACTGGACCGTGGAGGAGGACTAATGGCTCGTATCTATGTCGTCGAGCCCGGACCGACCGGTGGTCCAGGCGCAATGGGGGCGATGATCCTCGCGGAGTCGCTGGGCAGGGCAGGGCACAATGTGGAGCATCTGCGCCTCGCCAAAAAGGCGGCAGGCAGACAACTGAGCCTCGCTGGGACCGGTGATGTTGTCAAATCCATGCCGCGTCCTGATGCATGGTTTATTTCGTGCATCTATGTCCGGCAGTGGTTGTGGATCCCGCAATTATTCACCCATGTCGGCTTGCCAATGCTCGCGGAACGCAGGCAGGACAGCGATCCACTAATCGTCTTCGGTGGGCAGGTATCGATCACTCCAGAGCCGATAGCGTCGTTCGCAGATATAATTGCCCTTGGAGATGGGGAGTTAACTGGACTTACGATAGCCAGTCTTTTAGACAGCGGAGCTATTAGGTGCGATGCAATGCGCGAACTCCGTGGGCGGGCTGGATTTTACGTCCCGCTATACCAGTCTCCCCCGGAACGGTTCGGCCGACTAGAGCAATCTCACTTTACACCGGTGATTCTGCGCCCAGGAGACAATGATCGCGGGGCGCTAACGTTGGAAGTGGCGCGAGGGTGCAGAAGCAAATGCGCATTTTGTCCAATCGGATGGGCCGGGGGCACATACCGTGAGGCACCTGCCGAAGATGTGAACAAGACTCTGCTCTCATTGCGTGGGCGTCCGATCAATCTATACGCTCCGGATTATTCATCGGTGTCATACGTCGACGTCTTGGACGCAACGGCCAGAGCGCAGGGATGCGCCAACAAGGGCAAGGATGCTCGCCTGGACGCAGCGTTACGACATCTCAAGGCCGATCCGCATTCCGCCAAGGAGTTCAGCTTTGGCGTCGAGGGGTACTCTGAGCGTTTGCGACGGGCGATCGGCAAACCGCTCGCGGCATCTAAGATAATTGACACCATGGAGCGGCTCGCAAAGGCTAAGATCAATAATGTGAAGTGGTACGTGATAGCTGGCTTGCCGGGTGAGCAGCAAAGAGATTGGGATGAATTTATCGCCCTCCTGAAAGAGATAAAGCGCGTATTCCCACATCGTCTCGAGATATCTCCTACATACTTCCAATCTGTTCCGCACACTCCTCTCCAGTGGGAGGATAATCACTGGGACGCTGCCGTCCATGCACGAGCTGAGGCGCTACGGAGCTTAATGCGAGAGTGGTGGATAAAGGACCAGTTGCAATGGATGACATTACCTTGCAAGGGTCGCGAGACACATGAACATGACTCCGCGCTGCAGCGTGGGGATAGGCGGGTCGCGCAATATTTGATTGAGCTGGCTGGGTCACAGGCTAAGCTGCAGGATGGGAGGTGGAGGGATATTGCTGCCAAGACTGGATGGAGCGTGGATCTATCCGCCATTCCGCACTCGGCGGTGATGCCCTGGTCTCACGTTGACGTCGGAGCCAACCAACACGCACTCCTGACCGCTGCCGCTACGTACCACCGGGTCATGGAGTCAGGATCGGCTCCGACCGTGACATCATAACGTGCCGGCGTCGGTCTGGACGCTGTAAGCGTTGTCCGTTAGCCGCCGACGGCGTATTCTGCGCCTAATGATCAAGCCTATTATGCGAGCAGCGCTGTGGGCGGCCTACGGCGCTGTGCTTGCGGTGGGCATCCCGGCGCACCTCGTCTCGCGCTGCGCCACCGTTGCCGCACTTGTTATCGACGAGCTGCTGCGCGATCTCGAAGAAAGGACCACGCCATGAAGATTCGATGGGAACACGTTGCCTTTGCTGTCGTCGCTGTGCTGGTCGTCTTGCTCGACGGCGGCGCGATTCCCGACGGCCCCTGGCACAAGGCCGCCGAACATCTTGTGGCCCTGGCCGGGCTCGCCGGGATCTACGTGGGCCGACCGCTGCGAGCCGGTCGGTCGGATGCCCTGCCGCTGCCCGATCCTCGCCCGGGCGTCGCGAGCGGTCCGTTGTCGGCCCTGGCGTGCTTCGGGGCGCTCGTCGCGGGTGGATGCACCACCGCCGAGCGCGCTCGCATCCGCGACGGTCTGATCACGACCTCGATCGGCGCGGTCAACTGCGCTGCGCCCGGGCTGCAGGCGGGCATCAACGCCGCCGTGGTGCAGCTGCTGGGGTCGGCGGTGTCCGGCCGCGGCGCAGGAACCCCACAGGAGTGGCGCGCGCTTGGGCTCGAACTGGCCAAGGTCCACGGCCTGCCGGCGGCCCACTGCGCCGCCGAGGTTGCTGCCACGGAACTGGCCAAATTCACCCCGGCCGCGTCTTCGCCCCCAGTCGCGGCTGCATCGCCGGCTGTCGTAGGCTTCGTCCAGCCCCATGCCGGAACGCGGGCGCAGGCATCGGGCGGGGCGCTGGGGATTGAGGCAAGCTCTGGCAGCGCAGCGTTGCGGGAGGATGAGCCGGCGGGGCGAGCGCGGGCGGCAGCGCTATGGCTCAGCCAGCATCACAGGGAGTGGTGATATAATCTCACTCCCCGTCGGTGGTGGTGATACGCCGGCGTAAGGATGGCGCGATGTCATGTCTCGGCCTCCGAGCTTTCGTCCCTATGACACGGGGCGGTGTCATAGACCACCCGGGCGGCAGTTCTCCGGTCCTGCCCTCAGTGACCAAAGCGGCAATGATCTCGCGGCCCGCCTGCCCAAGGTTGTGCTCGTCCAGCCCAGGGGCACAGATGATTAAGTGCGCCTCGCCCCGTTTATCACCACGGCTCACCTCGACCAGCACGCCGCTCGTGTCCACTCCATCGATCACGGATTTAGCGAGCTTGCGGCACCGCTGCGCCTCCTCGCGGTATTCGTCGCGCTCCTGGGTCAGCGCTGCAACCCGACCGATTAACTCCCAGACGCTCCAGGATTTTGCCATCACGCACCCTCCAGGCGCCGCGCGAGCGCTGCACGATCTCGTCGAGCACGCCGCGCACAATGAACGTCATGACGCCCAATCCTCCTTCGCCTGCGCGATCCACCCAAGCATGTCCGCCTCGCAGTTCTCCAACGCCACGCCGAACGTCGCGCCGTCCCAATTATAATGACGCGCGGGACCGAGCAGGTAGCAGTGCAGTTCAATCCGGTAGTAACCCCGCGTGACCTCCTCGGGATGGAGGGCGGTGAATGGTCGCTGCCCTTGTTCGTGATGCCACGACGGGAACGTGATCGAGAACGTCCCCTCGTACGCCTTCGGCCCGTTGTGCTCGACAGTGACCTCGTGGGTGATGTGCTCCATGACTCGCTGGCGGAGCGCCATGAAGCGCTCTAGTTCGGCTGCAGTGATCATTCTCCCTCTGCATCTAGCCCATGCCCGAAATATCGCCCGGTCGCTCCGTCATCCCAGGCAACTTCGTATAGAACGTCAAAACGATGACCGATCACGGTCCCGATCACGAGTCCATGTCGCAGAGCCGACTCCATGCACGAGTCTCCTTCGCGCATCCATGTGCCATCGTCGAAGCGAACCGGCCGAGTGACACGAGATCCGATGCTCCATTTAGTGAGTCTATTCATCACTGTCCGTCTCCCGTATCCTTGGTACAAACACGGTCTCGCTCCCAACCCAGGAACCGGCGACCACACGAGAGCGCTCCGTTGCCGCCCGCACCTCAACTCCGGCATGGGCGACCGAAGCCAGTACGATTGGTACTAGTAGTACTCTCACCTTGTTCATGTTTGCGCGCGCGTAGATCCTCCTCTATGGCCGCCAGATCGAGAGCGTCCAGCTCGGCGCGCAGCGGAATCCAATGGCCGTCGTCGTCGAGCTTCCATGCGGCTACGAGCGCCTCGCCTGCCTCCACGAGTGAGGCTACGGCCACCCCGCCCGCGCGCAGCTGCCACAGCTCGGCCGCGCTCCTGATCCAGGATGGCCCGGTCTTGTAATCGATCACCGCCGCCACATTGACCATGCGCGCCTCCGGATCGGTGCAGCGGTCGACCACGATCGGGATCTCGGTCGGAGAGCACATGGCACGCGGGCTCTCCGTCATGCCGATCCCGAGCAGCCGCGCCCGGCCGGTGGCCACGTCGTAGGCCAGGGCCACCTCGGAGCGCATCTCACGCGGGATCGTGCTCACGTCGATCCGCAGCAGATCCTCGTAGATCGGCGAGTCGCGCAGCTCGGCCAGCGCCGCCCCATGCGCGGCCTCCAGAGATAATCCCTGGTCAATTCCGTCCGCCACTGCCTGCATGAGCCGGTGCCGATGCCGGCCGTGCTCGGCCTCCGGTGTAGTGATCCGGTAGTTCGGCAGCACCGCAGAGCCCAGGCATTGCATCGCTGACTGCAGCTTGGAGCCCGATGCCAGGCGCGAGGTCATCGGCCGTCTCCAGGTGCCATGCGCGAGTGACGCAGCAAGACCGCGCCGTCGAAGTCACCGCCGAACTCCATTTCGACGAAGTCGATCCCCTCTTGCTGACGCAGCCATTCAACGAGCATGTCACGCGCGACACCTGCAGCACGCTCCTCGGGCCACCAGAGCTTGCTGCCGTCTGGGGCCACGAGGAAGGTGTAACGAGAATTCACCACTCCGGGAACGAGCTGGCTCACGCGATACGCCTGGTCCTCGCCGCCCCATGACGCGACGTTCGCGGCAGCCTCACGTGCGAACAACTCCGCTTTATTGCGAGCCCACTCTGCAAGGTCTGGCGAGTAGGTCGTGACAACGATTGCTCTGTGCCGATATGCCCCCATCATCCTTCCTCCAGGCACTCCATGACTTGCTGTCGGAGCGCTAGGAAGCGTGTGAGCTCATCGTGCGTCATCAACCGTCCTCCCCTGGTTCGCGGGCTCGCAACGACTCGGCTTCCTTATCGCTCCCTGCGTCCCACGCCAGCAGCCCGGCCTCTCTCTGTGCGGTGGCCAGTTCGTCGAGTGTGAGGTTGCCTGGCGCGGCATCTTCTCTGCCCACTATGTCGCGCAACCAATTCGCTCGATCCGTCGGGGTCGCAATCCCTGCCTCTTGCAGGTGTCGCGACAGCTCAGATAGCTGCTGCCTAAGTTCCGCCGATGGACCGGTGTTGGGCTGCTGCGTAGGCTTCCGCTTCCGCGTCGAGCCGCCGCCGTCAGTGGGGTGCAGACGCATCTTGACGGGGCGCCGCCGCGGGAGTTTGATCTCGACGTCGACAGGCGCGTCTATATCGGGTGAGCCCTTGACGCGGATCCCCAGCTCCTTCTTTGCCCCCAGCGCAACCATCGTCGCAAACAACGTCACCCGCTTACCGATCCAGTCACCCGTCTCGTCCCCAAACATACCCCGTAGACACTCGGCGTTAGTTCGATTGATCACCCAGCCTCGGTCCACCTCGCGGAAGTAGACGACACCCTTGGTCTTGGTTTTGTCCTCCTCTTCTGGCTTGAGCGACTGGAGCTTCTCCAGTTTGATGTCGGTGATGGTCAACGTCGGCTCCGTCGTGCCGAACTCCGCCGCCTTGAGGTACTCGCCCTGAAATAATGCCTGGTAGTTCATGCTGCCTCGCCTCCGATTGTGATCCCCAGGCTGGTCGGATCTTCCTCGTCGTCGAACATCCACGCCGGCAAGTCCAACGTCTGTTCCTCAGTGTAGCGCCCCGGCCACTGGCCTGACTCGCGACACCACTTGAGCCGCGTGAGCAGCGAACGGTATTCCTCCTGCCCGGCGTAGATCGCTTCGTCGGAGACGACGAAGACCCCAACGTCATACGGCGGCTGCGACTCTACCGCGATGATCACCCCCTGCAGTCGCTCTCGCCGCGTCGCCTCATGACCGTCGAGATAGAACGCGATCTGCGTGTGGTATCCGTAGCGCGCTACGGTGTTCTGCAGCATATGCAGCTGGATTGATCGCGTGGTCTTGAGATCCACAACGGCGCGGCCCGTGGAGATCCAGTCAAGTCGGCCCTTGCATCGCAAGCGCGTCTCTGCGTCGGTCCACTGCAGCACTTGCTCCGCGGCCCCGGTGTGCAGGTAAGGCTCGCAGAGAGGATGAGCGCGCACGGCCGCCTGAATGCCGTGACACCGATCCCACTGTTCCTCTGTCAAGATCGTCTGCTCATGGTGCGCCTCGCGAAACGCATCCCATGCCTTACCCGCCCGTCGCCCTTGGTAGACCGTGTAATCAAGCAGCAGCCGTTGCGGCTCAAACACCGCCGTGTGCACTGCGCGACCCACGGCCAGGCTCGCCGTGTCTTCGCGCACGTTGTCGAGACGGTAGCGATATTTCAGCGGCGACTCTCGAAACTCGCGCAACGTAGACCAGTTCACTGCGTCGATCTGCTGGTACTGCTGCCATGGCGGTGACTTCATCAGATGACCCCAATCGTCTTCAGCTTCTCTTCGAAGAGCCGGTCCTTCGCCGCTGGTGACAGCCCGGTAATGCAGGGGCCGCCGGCCGTCATCGTCGGGAAGAAGTTGTCAGCCAGGTTCTCCCATAGCGCCCCGTAAAGGAACCCATCGCAGTTGAAGTGACCGCGGATCTCGGCACACAGCAGGCAGGTCGTGAAGGTATCGAAATACCCGTCCCAGTACCCCGTCACCCGCTCATAGCACTCACCGATAGCGAGACACGGAACGGACACCAACGCCTGCTACGGGGGCGTGGCGCTTCAGCTTCTTTGCGATTGGCCAGTAACGCTTCTTCGCGCCGCCCTTCCCCGTCTGCACCTCGATCACGTAGCTCTCGTGATCGCGCCCTCCCCTGCAGCCGCCACCCCTGCCACTCGAGATCCGGCCGATTGCGATACCCACTTCACCCAGTCCCCGATCGCGAACGTCGGCGACGCCTGGGCCTTCTGCTCGGTTTGTCGTGCCATGGTCATCCCTCCAGCAGTAGCCGCGGCCGGTCGATAGCCGCGACGAGTTCGGGCAGCCGCGGCGCGACGAACTCCAACAGTGCAGCCGCGGCGGCGCGGCAGTGGTCGATCGTGAAACCGTTGCCCTTGAGCAGTTCGTAGCGCATCGCCAGGAACGCGGTCTGCGCTACGTCCCCCTCGCAATACGTCTCCACCTTGCGACGCTCTCCCGCAGCGATGAGACCGGCGACGTTACCACCCGTCACTCCCTGCTTCCCTGGCAAACCGCACCCCTTGGCGAGTGCGTCGAGCGGGATGCCGCCGCGAGCCGCCCCGAACCCAGTCAACAGGTCCATAATGTCCGCATGCTCTGTGTCCCTATAGCGATAGGCACAGTTAGACCACCACGGCAGCGCCACACCATGCATGAACGCGCGCGCGGAAAGCACCGGCACATCAAAGCCACGGCCATTCCATGTGATCAACCGCGGTTGCCGGGCCACGACGCCATCATTGAACTGCCGGATCAGCGTCCGCTCATCGCCGGTCTCCGCCGTGAGCTTGACGGGCATCATTCTCTCGTCGAGCCACAGCCGGCCGATGCACACGATCTGGCAAGCATAGGCCGGCGGGAACGCATCTGGCGCATCGGCCGGCGGAGACCACAGCGCCGAGTCAACGATCGTCTCCAGGTCGAGCACGCACATCTGACGCGGGCTCACGAGTAGCTCCGCGATGCGGCCTTGCCGCCGCCCACGATCTCGATGTCTGTCGCCTTGTAGCCGGCGGCAACGAGACCATCCCTCGCTGTGGCGATCGCTCGCTTCATTGCGAACTTACACCGTAGCATGGTCGTCCACGCCAGAGCGATCCGAATCAAAGCCCACCTCCCAGCGCGAGCGCCGCTACCAGGAGCGCCAACGCCACGCCAGCGAAGATGAGCCGTACACGGGAGACGGCGACCATCTCCTCGTGCGCACGGAGCAGACGTAGCTTATGGCGGCCCTCGGCGCGTCGTTGTCGCATGGCCTGCACGAGATCCTGATCGTTGACCATCACGAGGCCCTCCTTCGATTCGTCTTCGGCAGCGTATCCTCAAAGCGCTCGTACTGCGGCCCGTCGACCTTCGGCGCCAGCCCTTCGTGTTTCGTGCGGCTGTACCCCGGGATGTCTCGCTCCGGGCTTGCACCGACGCGCCATGGGCGCGACTTGCATTGCTTGGCCGTCCTGTGTTCGCTCATGCCGCCGCACCTTCTCTGCGCTCTTGCGCAGAGCGCCACTTCACCACGGCCGCCAGCGCCTGCGCGGTCGCATGCGCCCGCAGCCCATCCACGTCTCGCCCAAGATACTCAAACTCATCCGCCGACATGCATCGCGCACCGTTCACGGCCTTTATCTGCCAAATCTCCAGATCCGTCTCGCCGTCCGGATAGACGCGCACGCGGACCTCCACATCGACCGTGCCCCAGCCGTCCTCATCGCGCACGGCGGCGTCGCAGTCGAACTCGACGTCGACCGCCACGCCACCATCCTCGTCTGGCTCCAGTGGGATGAGAAGCATCACGGCAACTCGTCGAGGTGAGGGGCAGCGGGATCGGCAAGCGGCCGTGGCTCGGCGTCGCGCTCGGATTGGCCTCGCGCATACGACGCATGCGTAAATTTCCGCATGTACCCTCCGAGTCCATCTCGCGCGAAGTCTCCCATCACGCGTGCACTAATCTCGGATCCCCCCCGAGGCCGCGCAGCTCGCTCGCACAAGACGCTGTCAATCGCCAATCTTTGATCGTGCGGTCCTGGCCGCCAAGGTCTCCAGTCCATTGGTCCCTCCACGCCTCCAAGATGCGGCAGGTCGCCCAACGGAGTCAAGCATTTTTTGCTGGCTCTTTCTGCCAGTAGCGTGATAGATAGATGCGCATGGAGGTAAAGATGACGAAATGGAAGCTGGCATTGGCTGGTGAGCTCGCGGCGAGGGGGGTTACTCTGGAAGAGGCATCGGTTGCTATATCTAGGATCCTCCGAACCATTCCAGGCAAGCGCAAAACCGTCACCGCCGGGCACCTGCGGAAGGTGGCGGAAGGGCTCAGACCGTCACAGCGACTGGGCCTAGCGATCGTGCGGTGGTCGAAAAACGCTCTGACTCTGGCGGATCTTGGACTCGAGGTGAAGTGATGTGGGACTATGACGATCTGGCCGCTTATTGGCGGTGGGTAGGGGCCTTTGCTGGGGCATGGGGAGACATTGGCATGGCATCCGTCCAGCCTTACTGGCGTATGGCAATGGGCTTCGCCGATGTGGAGCGTGCGCAGCATCGTCAAACGGTGCGCCAGCTAAACGTCGCGGAGGACGCCTGCTCAACCTGGGCCGAGGAGGCTGCCGCCTTAAAGGCGGAGCGTGACCGGCTCGCCGCACGGGTCTCCATTGTGGAGCAGGAGCTGGATGGGTTGCGGCGCGAACTTAGGGCGGCGATTGTTGATGGTGTAGAGGCGGATATTGCGATCGTGCGATTGCAGCTGGCCGACGAGCTGCATGACACCGGCCCGGAACGCATCGCCGCCGAGACGGGTTGGCCCATCAAGACCGAGTCTCCTTCCACCTTCCCTGAGTGCCCCCGCTGCGGGCGGCTAGTGCGAGATTGTGCGCGCGCCTCGAACGGCATCGCGATTCGACCCCTGCCACCTCCACAACCCTCTTCCAGCCAGCGTTCCAGCCAGCGCATCGTCGACCTGGTGGTGGCGGACATCCGTGAGCGCGCGGCAAAGGGGGAGGCGCACTACGGCCGGCCCCTGCGTGCGTTCAACGGTCGGCCGTCGGGTATCGACGCCTATCACGAGGTGCTCGACCTAACGCACTACTGGCGCCAGGATATCGAGGAGAGGTTGGCGATGCTCAAGCGCGTGCGCCGAGCGGTCTCGTCTTGGCCATGGAACGAGCACGACATCGTTCCGAATCACGATCTGCTTGAGGATATCGAGCGCTGGCTCGCGCCGTACGATTTTGAGGACCCGCAGCCCATCGATGGCCACCCGACGCCGGCGTGCTCCACCTGTCGCGACACGCACATCGTCAAGGGTGACGGATGCCCCGACTCCGCCTGTCCGGATTGCCCGAGCCTGTCAGTTGCCACGGTCTGCGCGCGCTGCAACGACGCGACTCAGCCATGCCTGTGCCACAAGCCGGCGGTCCCTGCGAGCGGTGGAGGTGGCCAGTGAGCGAGACGTCACGTCAGCGATTCGACCGCCTTATTAGAGAGGCCATGGCTAGAGCGGATCGCGTGGTTGAGGTCATGGCGCAGCGACTCGTTGATGGCCTGCTCGCGCATCCGATCCCGGACGACAAGATAGCAACCTTGGTACTGAAGTCAGACGATGACCTGCGACAGCGCCTTCGTAAATTGATCGAACCCAAAGTCAGAGATGGACTTGCTCATGTCCGACCGAATTGATCAGCGACGTGGCCCGCTGCGCGTGTACGTTGCGGGGCCGATCGGTCCGGCGGATGAGGGGCGTCGTGGGCGAGTGGAGGTGGCGGCGAGGGCCGGCTATGAGCTTCTGCAGCATGGGTTCGCTCCGTTCGTCCCGCACCTGTGGGCATGGACCATTCAGTGCTCGATGGCCGACGCGCTGCCGTACGATGACTGGTCGGCGCTGGATGCGCTGGCCTACGAGGCGTGGATCGACTACGGCCTGACATGGGTGGCGACATGCCATGCCGTCCTGCGCCTCCCCGGCCACTCCCCAGGCGCCGACCGCGAGGTACAGCACGCCCGTGACCTCGGGATCCTGGTGTTCGGATCGGTCGAGGAGGTGATCCGATACTCGAGGCTGGACAGGATCCGGTGCTTTAAGCGCCGGTGATCATCGGGTCACAGGCCAGCGTGGCAGAGCGACGTCGAGAGGCTGCGTGCAAGGCGCAGGAGCAGCGATCATTGGTCGGTGCACCGCTCTGGCGCACGGGCCTGATCGACCCGCCGTGGAACGAGCGTGGTGGCGGCAAGATCAAGCGCGGCGCCGATCGTCACTACCGGCTCGCCAGAGCGGTGGACATTGCAGGGGTGCTGCTGGGTTCGGGGCAGTGGCGTCCGTACGCCAACGCCCATCTTTGGTGTTGGGTGACGGATACCTACCTTTGCAACGGGGAGGGGCTATGGCTGATCCAGCAGCTTGGATTTGCCCCAAAGTGCTCCTTCCCCTGGATCAAGACCACCGGTCCAGATGCCAAACTTGAGGCGCTCGAGCTCGAGGATACGCGCGCCGGGCTCGGCCAGTACGGGCGCAAAATCCACGAGCACCTCATCTTCGCCGTGCGTGGCAAGGGCATGGACCCAAGCGTTTGCACCGAGCGGCGTGACATCCGCAGCGTCATCCTGGCGCCGCACGAGCGCGACGAGAACGGCAAGATCATCCACTCGCGCAAGCCGACGAAGTCATACGACCTAATCGAGGCGCGCAGCCGCGGCCCCTTCTGGGAGGGGTTCGGTACGCAGCAACGCGAAGGCTGGCTCCCGTTCTGGGGCCCGCTCAACCATCACGCAGGACCATAGGAGACCGAACATCATGGATAACCACCGCTTCATCCCGACCTTCGACCCGTTCCCCCCGCTTACTCGTGACCGTCGCCGAGTGGACACATGCGACCGCCGAGAAGGTGGTGGTGTCTGCGGTCAGCCCGAAATGTCCGAGGTTCACGGCATGACTTTCGAGCAGCTGTACCAGCAGCTGGGCATGAAGACGCCCGAGCAGCGCGCCCATCCCGTGCGGTGGTGGGGCGACGAGCGCGGCGGGATCGTGCTGGCCCTGCACGAACTAACCGAGCCCTACACCAACATGAGCGAGGGGGAGGGGCTGGAGCCGCTGTCTACCTACGTCGGGACGGACGATGAGCCGGCCGCGCGTGAAGCCATCGCCCTGTCTGCCGGTACGCTCATACTGTCGGTGGACTGATGTCTCGACAAATCGGAGGACGGCAATTCGTAACGTGGCGCGGGCCCCAGAACCAGGCCGACCAACTGCGGCAGCACCTAGGAAGTGGATACTTCGGCGGCTGGCTGGACCGCGGCGGGGGCAACGTGCGCTTGTTGCCGGCGCCTCGTCTGGAGGATCTCGATCGTGTGGCCGAGCAAGGGGATGATGATGAGCGCTGATCCAATCAGGATTTGGTGCCGCGGTTGCGGTGGAGTCAGGACTCTCGGGTATAAGTGCTCCTGGTGCGGTTGGATTGGCCCATGCGGTCGTGGGGCCGCCAGGTGAAGCGTCTAGCGTACGCCAAGCGGCGCGACCTCAACGAGCCGGAGATCGTCGAGGGCCTCCGAGCTTGTGGTCTCACGGTCGTGCGGATGGATTCGATCGATCTTTTGATTGGAGGCATGATTAGGGGCCGCGTCGACACGCGCCTGATCGAGGTCAAGGATGGCAACCGGCCTCCATCGGCACGTCGCCTGACCGAGGAAGAGGTACGCTTCATCAGCGAGTGGAACGGGCCAACGCCGTGGGTTGTCCGCTCAGTCGATGAGGCGCTGTGCCTTATTGGAAGGAAACCCTGTCGTGACGCCGAGAAGTACATGGTACATCGGCGCGCCCGAGGAGTTGATATCCCGATCGGCCTCCAGGTGTGCGGGTGCGGCGAAATCGAGGACCCATCCTGGCTCGACGAGTGGCGCGCAGAGGAACGGGCGCGGGCGCAGGCGCAGAAAGCGAGGACAGCATGAGCGACACGGCAATCGGCTGGGCAGATGAGGTTCTCAACCCCACGCGTGGGTGCAGCGCGGTCTCTCCTGGGTGTGGCAGATGTTACGCCCAGGCCGTCGCGGGTAGCCCATTCACCGGCCTGTCTAAGCCCGGCCGTCCATATCACGATCTCGTTGAGATCCGCGCCGACGGCCAGCCGCGGTGGACGGGCAAGGTGGTGCTCGACCCGTCCAAGCTGCAGAATATGTTGCGGCGGCGGCCGTATCGCATCTGCGCGGACTGCGGCGCCAAGTCCCCGATCGGGACGGATTGGTACAGCTGCCCATGGCACGCTGGGGCGGCCGACGGATCGACGCGCTGGCGCCGCCCTCGTATCTTCGTCAACTCCATGAGCGACCTCTTCCACGAGGCACTGACCGACGAGCAGATCGCGGCGGTATATGGGGTGATGGCAGCGTGCCCGTGGGCAGACTTCCTGATCCTCACCAAGCGGGCCGAGCGGCTGCCAGCATGGTATCGGTGGCTTGGTCGACCACGGGTAACTGACGGTGACGGTGAGGTGCGCGTTGCCCTCGCGTGTCTATACGCTATCGGCGTGCAGTGGGAGCGGCACATCGCGTATCCCGCCTGGCCATTGCCGAATTGTTGGCTGGGAGTGAGCGTGGAGGACCAGCAGCGGTGCACGCGCATCATCGACCTCCTGCGCGTTCCGGCCGCGGTCCATTGGTGTTCCTTCGAGCCCCTTCTTGAGGATGTGGACCCCTCTGACATCCAAGCGCAGGTGCCTGGAGGGGGAATCGATTACGTCGATGCCGTGTCGCGCGATCCAGATGAGCCGTTGGATCCTCAGCTATCCGATGGTGCTAAGCTAGCGTGGGCCGTCGTCGGAGGGGAGAGCGGATCGGGTCATCGCACCTGCCCAGATGGCGCAATCGAGCGACTCACGCGCAAGCTGGACGAGGCCGGCGTACCCGTCTTCGTCAAGCAGGACTCGGGCTCGCGGGCCGGCAAGCAGGGGCGGATCCCCGACGAGATCTGGGCGTACAAGCAGTTTCCGGAGGTGAGGCCGTGAAGCGACTGTACAGGGCAGGGGAACCGATCCCGGATGCCTGGTCTACGGGTCGAGCGACCGGGATGACTCGATGAAGGCCGATAGGCGCTTGACAGCTTGAGTCAACTTCGCGGGGCTGGTGCTGCCATGACGAGACGTCATCGATGGGTCCGTTCCTCGGCCCAGATCCAGGAATGCCAGCAGTCTGGGTGCAACGCCCTCAAGCGACGCTACCCGGGAATCAAGCGAGCGTACTACTTCCTCGCTGGGCGCGGAGGATGGAGCCAGGCGAGCGTGCCGTGTCGTGATTCGCGGGATCAGCCGGTGGTGCTGCCATGAGCCGTCTCAGCGACCGGAAGCGGGGCGAAAGCGCTTGACCGCTGTGCGGAAAACGATTAACTATCTGCCACATGGACCTTGGCGAATATCTTCGATCCTCTCGTCTGTCGCGCGGCCTAGGATTGCGGCAAGTTGCTCGCGCGGCCGGTATCTCTCCAGCTCACCTCTCTCGGATGGAAAGTCAGTCATCTGTGGCTGCTCCATCGGAGGACGTGCTACGTCGCCTCGCTGGCATCCTCGAAGAGGATCCCGATTACCTGGTGTGCCTCGCTGGCAGGGTTCCTGTCGATGTTGTGGATATCGCGACGCGATATCCGATGCCGTCGGTTATGCGCAGGATGAAGGAGCAGGACATCAGCCCCGAGCTGGTGCTCGCGTGGATTAACGCTCGCGCGCATCGTGCGCGGAGGATTTCGTAGTGCGCCGCCGCCGTTGCATGGCCATGGCGATCCGCAACGCCATCCACCATCGCGACCCAAACCAGGGGGCGTGATGGCTGGGCGCATCCGTAGCATCAAGCCCGAGATGCTTGAGGACGAGCGCACCGCCAGCCTATCGGATCGCGCCTTCCGCCTGTTCGTTGGTTCGATTCTCCTTGCAGACGACTACGGCAATCTGCGCTTCTCCCCACGGCAGCTGCACGCAGCTGTGTGGTGGTCTCGGGATGACTCTACAGCGGAAGATGTTGCGGGTGCGGCCCGAGAGCTCGAGGCAAGCGGGTTGGTGGATGCCTATCAGGTGCGTGGGCAGCTTTATGCTGCAGTGCGCAACTGGAGGAAGCACCAGCGGGTGGACAACGCTGGCAAGGCTCGGGTGCCGGGTCCGGAGGAGGACGACGGAGGCGTTGATCCGGAGCCGCGGGAGACCCTCCGCGAACCTCCGCGAACCTCCGCGAACCTCCGCGAACCTCCGCGGGAGGAGGAGGTGACTAGCGCGAGATTCCGCGAACCGCGGCTAGATCACCGACCACCGATCACCGACCCCGATCACCAAAAAGAACCACGCGCGGGCGCGCGGTCCCCGGGTCCTCCCGGATTGACATCACAGGACGGGCAAGAGAGCGCGGAGGGGGCTGGAGGTGAGCCGGAGGGCATCCCTAAGCCTCCACGTGCGCTGGCGGCCGATCTAGCGGCCCTACGCGATGCGCTGGTGAGCGGGGCCCCAAGCCGGGTGGAGCTGAGCGACGAGCCGACCAAGGCTCAGGCGATCCGGATCAGGAGTTTCAAGCTCGCCCCGGATGATGGGGCCGTGATCGGGCGCTGGCTTGCGGCTGGCGGGAATCACTTCCCAATGAAGGGGGCAGCTGTGTTGTCCTGGAAGCTGCTGGCCCAGGCCGGGGACGACCTTCGGGCTCAGGCAACGGCGTGGCAGCGCAACGGGAGCCCGGCGCTTTCGCGTGCGCCGCCGCCAGGGCAGCGTCTTGCGGGTGGGTTGACCGTGGACGACAAAACCGGGATCAAGCGCGATGCCGCAGGCGTGCGGCGCGGCATGATCCCACTTCCGGAGGGGTACTGATGACCGCAACGACATGTGTGATGTGCGACTTACCGAAGGCGACTCAGGAGACGATCGACGCATTGGCGCGGGGAGAGAGGACGCCGGCTCACTGCTGGGCGCGAGCTGGTGAGATCGATGGCAACGTGACCGGCGAGGCAAGGGTCCTGGTCCTGGCGAGTGCCATGCGGCAGAACCCCGCCACGGGCAAAGCTGGGCTCTTGGAAGGTCTGCTCGAGGACCATAGACGGATGGTAGGGCACCAACGCTATTTCAACTGCATGTTCACCACGCTCATGGGCTCGCTGTTCCGGGCCGCCGAGATGCCGTTCGACCCCAATGTCGAGTTTGACCCTGGGGTCGCGATCCATCGCCTGTGTCGCCTGATCAAGATTGGTCTGCAGCACGAGCAGGCGGATGGACGCTGATCTGCGAGCGCGGCTCATGCGCCTACTCGAACAGGCGCAGGCAGAGGAGCGCGAGCGCGGCCTGCTACCGTGCGCGCCGCATCCTGGGGATGATGAGGCTGCGGCCGGCTCGTGTGAAGCGGTTGCCGCTCACGAGTCATGCCCCTATGTGCGAGACACCGCGCTCTGCTCCCGCGCTAGGCTGATGGCGACCCGGGATGCGGTGCGCGCGAGGTTGGCCGAGGGGAGCGTGCCTGAGCGAGAAAAGGACCTGATCCTGGCGGCCGTGGACCGGAAGGCCCCACTCCGATCCACCGATGCCTTGCAGGCGATTCGCGCCCGTGTGGCCGGTAAGCCGTGGGGGCTGGGAACCCTGCGAGGCAACGAGGCTCTGATCGCTCTGCTTGGGCCGAGAGGCGTGGGCAAGACGCTCGCTGGCTGCTACGCCATCGGTCGGCTCGGGGGACGCTACATGCTCTCCTATCAACTCGCGCGCCCCGGGATCGTGATCGAGGAATTGGTGAGCCTGCCGGTGGTCGTGATCGACCAGATCGGCCGTGAGGCACCGAACAGCGAATGGTTCGCGGCCCAACTCGAGGAGCTGCTCGATCGACGGTACGCCAACCGCCGGCTCACGATCGCGATCGGCAACATGAGCCGCGAGCAATTCTGTGGAGCCTACGACCGTATCATCGAGGACCGCATGCGCGGCGACGGCGCATTCGTGGAACTCAAGGGGTCCAGTCTCCGAGTAGGATGGGATCCGCACTAGCGAAGCACAGACCAGGGACAGGAGAAGCACTATGATCGCGTATCACGGCAGCGCAGAACTCAAAGAGCAGATGGTAGCCGCGGCAGTCCGGCACCGAGAACTCGAGATCTTGGCGAAAGGGTGCGGTTACTGGGATGGCAGCAATGGGTGCGCGGTGGGGTGTTCGATTGAAACGGTAAATCGACTGCGCGGGGAGAATTATGACCATGATGACCATGGCGCGTTCGAGCCCGCTCTCGGTGTGCCCTATGTCCTAGCCAGGCTGCAAGACGGGCTGTTCGAATCACTGCCTGCGGAACACCGCCAAGCGTGGCCGGAAAGATTCTTTGCGGCGATCCCAGTAGGCGCCGATTTGAGCGGGGTTGGCGACCGCTTCATGCACTATTTACTGGTCGATCCCACCGAGGGTGTGCTGCGCTTTGCACGTAACGATGAGCAGAGGACTGCGATCATGCGAGTCGCCGCGTTGTATGAGCGCCGCATCGCCGGCAATGTGGTCGGCAAAGAAGAATGGGAAGTTGCCGCCGCCGCCGCCTATGCCGCCGACGCCTGCAGCGCCGCCGTCTGCGCCGCCGTCTACGCCGCCTATGCCGCCGCCGCCGCCGCCGCCGCCGACGACGCCGCCGCCTATGCCGCCGACGACGCCGCCGCCTATGCCGCCGACGCCGACGCCGCCGCCTATGCCGCCGACGACGCCGCCGCCTATGCCGCCGACGACGCCGCCGCCGACGCCGACGCCGCCGACGCCGACGCCGACGCCGCCGCCGCCCGTGTTCGCCAGGCGGAGAAGCTACTCGAACTGATGGCAGGCGAGCGATGATGCTCACGCCACTATCGGCGCTCAAGCGCAGCTGCGATCACGGCGGCGTGGTGGTGATGCTCGCGCCAGGGCAGGTGTGCCCGCTGTGCGCGTTGAAGGCGGCAAGACGACCAGGAACGAATGGATGCTTTCTGGTTTCCGCATCGCGCAGGGCCACAATGGCAAATGGATTTTGTGCGGGCCACGACTGTACGGGTCTGCATGGACCCGAGGATCACCCGAGTTGCCCGTGCCGGTGCGAGCTATGCGGTGACCTGCGGGTCAAGGAGGCAAACCAATGACGCCCTATCAGGAGATGGTCCGTGAGTTTAACGTGGCGATGGGCGTCGAGCGCGAAGAGACGCCAGCGATCCGGGCGCCGGAGTTGCGCGCCCGACTGATCGAGGAGGAGGTGCACGAGACCGTGGAGGCGATCGAGCGCGGCGATCTCGTGGAGACGGTCGATGGGCTCTGCGATGTGCTTTACGTGGCCTATGGCGCGGCTGATGTGTTTGGAGTCGAGATCGAAGCGCGCCCCGTGTTTTTACAGCACGCCGTCTCGCCTTCGATCAAGCACGCTGGGATGGCAGCATTGGACGTCGCCGGCAATGACGCGATCATGGCGATTCAGAGGGGTGTTGGTATGGGGTTTGTGCTGGTGGAATTGACCGCCCTCATCCGAGAGGCATGGACGATCGGGAGCTTTGATCTTGGCCTCGGGCGCACCCGCATCCGTCACGATCAGATCGTGTAACCGACACGCGGACTGCGATCAGGCCGATCGCGATGCGCAGAGGCGTCATGGCGGCAGTGCGTTGGTGCGCGCCCAGCACTGCTTCGACAGCGACTGTGAAGCCTGCTTTCCTAAGTAATCGCTGAGAGATGGGCGCTCGCGCCGGAGAAGCTACTCGAACTGATGACCGCATCGCGAGATCGTTAGGCGGGCGCTGTAGGATGGGAGACGCGGATTGACCATGCGACACGATCGGTGTCACCATCGTGTCCCATGCGACACGATGGGAAGAAGCGCGGCGGGAAGACGCCAAATCTGCAGTACAGCGCCGAGGAAGTGCAGGGAATCTTACGGGATGCTGCCATAATTGGTTTTGCTCCAGCGGCCCGTAAGTACGGCGTCACACGGCGTACCATCCAACGGTGGAGGGCTAACGTGCTCTCCGTCGCCCCGCAAATGTCGCACTCCAAGCCGACCGGAAGGGACTGGGTTGCGGTGGCACGGGAGACTCTGGTTGCGTTGATGGCGCGGGCCAAGGCAGTGAGCGAGCTAGAAGGATCGTCCTTGACCGAGCTGACCAAGCTCATCAAAGTAGTAGGAGACATCGTTGTGGCCGATCGGGCGCTGGTGGGGGAGGTGGAGCCCGAGCCCAGGCCAGCGCTGCCGACAGAGGAGACGTTGCAATGATCGTCCTGCTCCACGACTGCAATTACGACGGCGGAGCGACGCCGTGTGATTGTTTTGCCACCGCGGATGTCGAGCCTGGGCAGCCCATCTGTCAAAGGCCGATTTTTCCAGATCCAGTACCTGTGTGCAGTGCGGTGCCTAGGGATGACCGTGTGACCATGCGCATCTATGAGCGTGAGGAGTGGGCGGAAGGGCATCTGACGCCGGTCCAGCGTGAACGTGCCGCAGTGACTGGCTGGCCGTTGCAGTACGAGAGGCGATGGGACGCATATGTGCGCCGCCCCAATAAAGCGTGATGACCAAGCAAGGATGTGCTGGCTATGATCGCCCTGTGCCGGAACTTACGATGGACTAACTTCACCCTGTGCTGGCTATGCGGTGAGGGGGATGGCACCAACAACTGGACCGTGCCGATGTGCCGACAGTGTCCGGTGGAGTCTACGGTCGTGCACGGAGATCCCAGACTGAGAATAGCCTACTGCCCAGTCTGTCGCGCCAGTGTCTTCGACTGCCTCTCCTCCAGGATGCCATCGGATAAAATTCGCTGCCTGAGCGATGCGGTCCCGGGTGCGTACGTTGACGACAGGGAGATGCTCGTGAGGATCATTATCGACGCTCCATCGGAGGACGTCGCAATGGCCTTGGTCGAAAAACACTCCCCGCCGCAGAGATGGCTAGCGCAAACGACGCATCGAGATCGCGTCCGAGACGTGATGGCTGCCGTTGGGAGAAAAGGTGAGTGGTGGGACGGAATTGTCTGATGCTCTGACCACCGCCCTTGCACTCCGTGCCAAGGTCAAGCGCTTGCGGTCGCTCCGCGGTGCACCAGAGGGCGGCAGACTGATCGTCCAGCCCGATCCGGTTGCGTTTGCCCAGCAGGTCCTCGGGTTCGAGCCTTGGGATGGCCAGGTGCACATCGCCAGGGCGTTGACACAGCTCAACCGGGTGGCGGTGCGCTCCGGGCAGAAGACCGGCAAGTCACGAGCGCTCGCCTGGATCGGCCTTTGGTGGGCGGCCACGAGGCCGAACGCTCGCGCGATCATGACGTCATCGAGCGACGATCAGGTGCGCACGATCCTCTGGCCCGAGGTGCGCCAACTCCATGCCGCCGCGGCCCGCCGGGGGTACAAGCTCGGCGATATCCACGACAGTCATCGGACTGGACTCAAGACCCTAGACGGACGATGGCTCTACGGTTTTGCTACTGATGTGGCCGATAACATGGGTGGCAAGTCAAGCAGCAACCTCCTGTTTATCGTTGACGAGGCCAGCGGTGTTCCTGACGCCATCTGGGAGGCGATCAAGGGCAACATGGCTGGCGGCGGGAAGATCCTGTGTGTGGCCAATCCTTTGCGTCCCAGTGGGTGGTTCTATGATCTCTTCAAGGAGCGCCGGGGGCAGTGGGCGTTGCAGCGGCTCTCCTCGCTTGAAGCGGCAGACTACCAACAGAGGGTATGTAGGGTGCCCGGCCTGGCCTCATACGAGGCAATCCAGGAGGAATGGGCTGGCTACGAGAGCACCGCGGCATATGCCTGCCGCGTGCTCGGCGAGTTCCCCCTGCAGGGTGAGGACTCGGTGATCTCGGTCGCGATTGTAGATGCAGCGCTTTCACGGTGGGCCACGGCGCCCGAGGAGGGTCGGCTCGAACTCGGCGTGGACGTGGCGCGCGATGGAGGCGATGACTCGGTGGTCGCGCCCGTGATCGGCAACAAGGCGCTCGAGATGCGCGTCGTCCACGGCTACGATTCGCACCAGGTCGCTGGGCTCACAATGACGGTGCTGCGCGAACTGCGCGGCCGGTTCAAAACCGAGTATCCTGTGCGTGTGAAGGTCGACGCGATCGGCGCTGGCGCGGGCGTCTACGACTGTCTCCGACGCGAGCCACGGAGCGAGGTCGAAGCCGTCGCTGTCAGCGTCAGTGAGTCGCCCACCTCGCAGCCAACCGCGGGGCCTGGATACGCGCTCCTCCGAGACCAGCTTTGGTTTGCGGGGCGTGAGTGGCTGGTCGGTGGCGGTGCGCTGCCAGCTGATCGCAAGCTGGAGGCTGAACTCGCCGCGGTCCGTTTTGGTTACACCGCCAGCGGCAAGCTCAAGGTCGAGTCCAAGATCGAGCTCAAGAAGCGCATCCGTCGGTCCCCGGACCGTGCCGATGCACTGCTCCTGGCCATCTATCAGCCCCCTCGCCGCGTCGCCGGAGTGTGGAGCGCGGCAGAAAGCCTCTTTGATTGAAGGCGCTGTAGCCACAGATGGCGTATCTCTGTTGCAAGGATGGGACGGCAGCGTGGATCCCACCAAGCCATTCACCCCGCAGAACGTCGTGAGGTCGCCGAGTACATGATCGTGCAATGGCATGCATGGGCATCACGGACGGCTGGGAGAACGCCGTGAAGCGATATCGTTCGGAGCGTGATGCAGTAGCTGAGCGGGTGAGTCGTGCAGGGCTGGGCGTCGTCCGCATGTCGACGCGCGATCTGCCGTCGGAGTCCGCACGACGCGCATCTCCGGACACCGCAGAGGCCTTCATGGCCCTGTTGTGGGTCGCACGGCAGGCGGATGCGGCAGGCAGTGATGCGTTGTTGCTGCTCCCCGACGTATCGCCGCTTGGTGGACAGCTCGACTTCCTGGCCGCGGCCAAGGGCCGCACGCGCTCGATCTGGGGCGAGGTCGCATGCAGGGGTGGGGATCGATTCGCCAACGTTTCACCGGTCTCTTCGGGCGAGGCCCACGATGCGCTTGAGCGTGTGTGGGCGGAGCTGGGGCACCAGGACCGCGCGCTGCTCACCGGGCGGTACTGGATGGGCTTGACAGGGCAGGCGCTGCGCGAGCACGTGCCAGGATGCCCAGTAACGGTCGACAAAGCCCTGTCGCAGGCCAGGCGCGAGTTGGAGGCGCGGCTAGCCAGGGAGCTACTACGTGATAAGGTAACCCTATGAACTTGCGTGAACACCCTCCTTGTTCCCCAGCAGTGAAAATGCTGCTTTCTGTGCTTGGGAGTTACACAATAGATAGGCAGGCAAAGCAGTTTGCGATGAAGGCCCTGGCGGAGGAGGATGTGTATCTCGTTGCATTGTATGCAAACAAATATCCACGAGATGAGATACTAGAGGATGCCGCCGTTGTCATTGAAATGCGAATTAGGCGCGATGAAGTGGCACTCGAGATGGTACAGGGGATGTTGACCTCGCCATTTGATGACTATGTTAGGCAAGTAGCGGCGAAGGCTTTGCGATGGTTCGATTTGGATGGTGCATTGAAGCGATTTCGTCTAATTGCGAGAAGGGAGACTTCGGCGGAAGTTCTTAGCGAGTTCCTAGAGGCAGAGGAAGAGATGGATGAGCGAGTGAAAAATGGTGGTGTCGCTCCGCGCTGGCACTCGATATTGCCACGATGCCAGCGTGAAATAACGGTGTGATAATGAAATGCAGCGAATGCGGTCAGTGGAGCGACTCACCGAAGCCACATTGGGATACGACTACGATCGAGGGCTACAAGTCGATCGCTATCGAGCTGGAACGCATCTGGGGCGACCTGGCCAAGGCCAAGGTCACCGTCTCCGAACGACAAGCATGCCGCTACGCCCAGCGCAAAGACGACCCACTGCCAGCGTTCCGGCTGCCGTCAGGGGCGTGCGTCCGCCTCGACGTGCTGGCAGAGTGGGCCCGTCGCAACTTCGGCACATCGATCGCCCAGGCCGGAGTGACGGAAGTATCCGAAGCGTCCATCTAGTCCATCTCGGCGTTCGCCGGATGCTCCAATAAGGGGAAACAGTGTCATATTCCGTGGTGGCCATACGTGCGCCTGAAGCACGTGCGGTCATGCGATGCTCTGGCAGCCACCTCGAGAGACACGCGAATTCCTGGCCAGGAATCGCCTGCTCGGTGCGCCTGCTCGATTCCGCGACGCCTCTATAGCCGAGGCCTACTACTGTGGCCTTCAGTATGAGCATCTCCCGGCATGGAGCGACACCGCCGTGCCCGTGGCCCAGCGCGCGCCGCGGGTCGTTCTGCCGCTCTACTCGCATGTGGTCGACGAGATCATCCGTTTCTCGTGGGGCGGGCATCGCGAACCAGCGTTGGTGGCACAGGCCACCAGGACCGAAGAGGAGGCGCCAGGCGATGATGTCGGCCCAGCGCTCACGGCCGACCAAGCCGGAGAGCTGTCCTCTCTGGTGTGCGACGTCGCACGGCACGCCAAGCTTAAGCAGGCCGTCGAGGATGCGTCTTGTCGGGCTGGCGTTGTTCGCTCCTCACTGATCGTGATTGGGATGCGCGGCGGGCACCTTCGGTGCCATATAGAGCCTGGCCATCATTGCACGCCGGTGTTTGATGCCGAGGCGGCCCCAGGAACGCTCAAGAGCGTCGAGATTCGCTATCAGTTCCCCAAGGAGGAGCAGCAGCCCTCCGGCGGATTGAAAACGGTCTGGTACTGGTATCGACGCATCGTCGATGAGCAGCAGGACACCACGTTCCGTGATGCACCGGTTGAAACCTGGGGCCGAGTTGAGCCCAGATGGGAGATCGACGCAGAACGCAGTGTCACGCATGGCCTGGGGTTCACACCGGCCGTATGGCTACGGTGTATGCCAGACTCGCGCGACGAGGTCGACGGCCGGCCAATCATTGACCCGACGCTGCACACGGTCATTGACGATCTCTGCCGCACGTGGAGCCAAAAAGGGCGCGCGGTGTCATACGGCTGCGACCCCAAGCCGGTGCGGATCGGTGTCGATGAGGACGAGCGACAAAAGCTCGACGCGGCTCCGGGCAAGCCCTGGGACGTGCCCGTAGGGGGAGACATCAAGCTCCTTGAAATCCAGGGGTCGGGAGCGGAGCGGGCAGGCGATCATCTGCGCGAACTGACCGCTGCCTTCCGCGAGGCGGCGTCGTTCGTGGTGGCCTCACCAGAGGTGTTGCGTGGCGACATTTCGGGCCGCGTGCTCGAGCTGCTCCACCGGCCCATGCTTGCTCTTGGCGCACGGTTGCGCCAGGACGCTGGTGAGGCGTACGCACGGGTCGCCAATCTCGCGCTGCGCATTGTTATGGTCACGCAGTCGTCGGGATCATCGATCTGGCTGCCTCGCGTCGGCAAAATATCGCGCATGATCGCTGAGACGCAGCTGGCAGGGCCCTGGATCGACTATCCAATGCAGCTCATCTGGCCTGAGTGGTTTCCCGTGCAGGCCGCCGAGCGCAAGGCAGACGCTGAGACTGCTGCACTTGCCGTCCGTGAGAACCTCATTTCGCGCCGCACTGCAACGCGCAATGTCGCTGCGCTGTTTGGCGTCGCCGATCCGCACGCCGAACACGAGGAAATTGAGCTTGAGCTCGCGAAGGCCGCCGAGGAATACGGGCCGCTGCTCAATCCTCCGCCGAAGGGCCAAGGCGGAAACATTCCCGATGGAGAGGACCAAGCAAGGGCGGTCGACGAAGAGGACGGTGAGGAGTAGTGCCGCCCCGTTCCGCCGCAGAACGTCGCCGGCTGGTGAGCGCGTTTCGGCACCGCTTTCCCGGTCGCGAGCTTCCAGTGGAAGTCAGGGCCCCTGGGCTGGCGGTATTAAGTCGTACACCAGCACGCGCAAGCCTAAATCTGGTTCGCTCCCTTATCGAACAGCATCAGGCCGAACTCGCACGGCTCACGCGAGATGAGATTGTCGCGCTCGCCCCTGTGTTTGCTCAGATCGAGCGTGAGTTGGGACAGAAGCTGCGCGAGTGGAGCGAGACCACGCTGGATGGCGATCTGCGGTGGACTGCCCAGGCATACCGAGAGGCCAAGCTTCAGGCACGGTATATCGGCAAGCAACTTCAGCGTGCCTTGGAGGGTCGTCTCATCGCAGGCGGGGAGGCAGCGCAGAGGTTGGCGCTTTCGCATCTGGCGCGAGAGGTAGCGACGTTCGCAGGCGTGTTTGGTGGCGCTCCACTGGCGCTAAATCTCGATGCGGTTCGTCTGATCGCGACCGGAAAAAGTTACCTGCTCCCTCGGTATCGCACGAGCGCGGCACGTTATGGCGCAGACCGCGAACCGGTAGGCGTGGCACATGACATCCGGCAGCGCCTGGCAGTCGATATCGGCAAGGGTTTGTCGGTGTTTGAAACGGTTACGCGGCTGCAAGAGGAAGGTGGCCTGCGGGGTCTGGTGGCGTTGCGAGGCGTGATCGGAGAGGCCGGGACGATGGTACAGAGCATCCCGGAGGGACTATTCCGGCGCTACCGATATTGGGCGGAGAGGGTCGTCAGGACGGAGTTGATTTCCACTTACAACGCCCAGCTCAACGCAGCCCTTGAGGAGACCGCCGAGATCGTCCCAAGCATCAAGCGACGCTGGTTCGCTGCGGCAGGGGCGTGTCAGAAGATCTGCTCCCCGATGGATGGCGTGACCGTCAACATAGGTGAGCAGTTCACGCTTCCCACCGGTGAACAGCGCCCAGGGCCACCCGGCCACCCCAATTGCAAGAGTTGCCGCGTTGGGCCATGGCGCGATGATTGGAACGATATCTTGAAGCAAGCCGGTGTAAAGCCATTCAGTGGCGCAAGCGGTTCCCCGGCCACCACCCCTGTCCAGCAAATCGAACGTGGGGCCAAAGAGAAGGATGGGCCGACTACAGTCAAGCCGGCAAGGATTGTCCCTATTGGAGTTGGCGCATCTGACATTGACATGGAGGAGGCTCGCAAAGCCGCCTCGCACATCCTCGGATCTGATAAGGCCGTCGCGGAACTTGGTGAGGTAATGGCGGTGCCCTCCGCATTGCCAGCGCTCCCCGATCGTCATCTCGCTGAGGCCAAGCTATCCGCCAGCGGCGCCTATGTGGTCACGAAGCTTAAAGGGCATGCAACGGTCTTACTGCAAGGCGAAATCCTCGATGGAGAAAATCCGACTGGCGAGGGGTGGGGAAGAACCTTCCACCGCGACGGACACGATCTCGTAGTTGGGCATGGGACTTTTTTTCTGGACGACAACTACCAGGGGCGTGGTGTCGGCGAGGCCGTGTTGCGCAATGCCTTTCGATGGTACGAACGATCTGGTGTCAAGCGGGTGGAGTTGTTCGCCACGGAGATCGGGCGCTACACATGGGCTCGCTTTGGGTTCAATTGGACGACCACAGAAGCGACAAGACGCCTCCCGGAGCTTGCCACATTCTTGGCGGACAACGGCGTTGAGCGAGGTGCTGCAGAGCGCATCGCTCAGGAGACGGTGGAGCAAGCATGGAAGGTCGCGGCGATAGAAGTGGACGGCAGGAAGCTGGGCAAGGAGTACCTCCTGCAAGGATGGTCATGGGAGGGCAGCGTGCCCGTCGACAAGAGCGACCCAGGCTATCAACAAACCAGGGCCAGGTTGAAACTGGACACGAAGTAGACCTAGCAACTGACCTGGAGGCCTCCAGTGATGGTGGACCTGTCCTCAAATATGACAGCCACACAGGAAGGCGCCTGTAAAACAAGCGAAAGGATTGCATTATGGCGACGACACAAACGA
>Ga0307405_10000055_pt1 | contig 58186 bp, 62 predicted proteins | sample 322Cmetagenome_2_FD_203311 | JGI IMG/M metagenome (GOLD analysis project Ga0307405, IMG submission 203311) | Maize rhizosphere microbial communities from greenhouse at UC Davis, California, United States - 322HYB-C-1 | ecosystem: Host-associated > Plants > Roots > Rhizosphere > Soil | place... | reverse complement strand
CTCTCTTTTTTAGCTCCGGCATCGCTGCCGAAACTGCTGTCAATCCAATATGTCTATGAACGTGTTCTTCTATTCTCTCGCCTCTCTCGAAGCGGGTGCAAAAGTACGATTATTTTATTATCTCGCAAGTCTTTTGAAAAGTTTTTTTTTTTAGAAATTTAATTTCTTTTTACTTTTAAAATCCTTACTCAATATTTCAATGAATCCTCACTGTTGCGGGGCGCAAAGGTAAAATCCTTTTTTATTTCTGACAAGCTTTTTTGAAAATATTTTTTAAATTTATTTTCTCAATTCTCATCATCAATATTTCAAAAGAACTTCGCTGTAATTGCGGGTGCAAAATTAAAATCTTTTTTTCTTTTCTGCAAATTTATTTTTAGAAATTTTATTTTCTTTTCTAAACTTACTTTCTGTCAGTATTTACTTATGAACTTCGCTTTCAATGCGGGTGCAAAAGTAGCACCTTTTTCTGCTTTCGCAAGCTTTTTGATAACTTTTTTTTGATGTTTTCTTAAATTAAAACTTAACTTACTGGAAAGCAGATTCTTGATTCAAAAAGTTTTTTCAACCTTTTTTAGATTGACAGACCTTGCAACAAATACAAGCTTTACAAATCCTGCTATTATACCATAACACGCCCTCTTACTATTCCTTAAAAATAACCAAATTATGAAATGCTAAGTGATTTAGTAGCAGAAAAAGCTTTTATGCTTATATATATAAGGTATTATGAATTTATAGTATACATATATATTGTATGTGTTTTGAGAAACTTCTATATTTGCGGTCATAAATTTTATACGATGATAAAGATTACGTTACCCGATGGGTCAGTTAAAGAGTTTGCGCAAGGCACAACTCCGATGGATGTCGCAAAAAGCATTAGTGAAGGATTGGCTAGAAATGTTATTTCTGCTTCTTTCAATGGAACTACTGTGGAAACCGCAACTGAACTGACGACCGACGGGTCACTCATATTATATACATGGAATGACAAAGATGGCAAAAAAGCTTTTTGGCACTCTACTTCTCACGTCATGGCGCAAGCTTTGGAAGAATTGTTTCCTGGAATCAAACTGACTTTAGGGCCAGCGATTGATAATGGATTCTATTATGATGTAGATTTTGGCGACCAGAAAATCACTGAAGCCGACTTCAAAAGAATTGAAGATCGCGTTTTAGAGATTTCAAGAGGAAAATATGAGTTTAAAATGCGTCCAGTTTCTAAAGCGGAAGCTTTGGATATATATAAGGATAACGAATACAAAACAGAATTGATCTCTAATCTTGAAGATGGAACCATTACGTTTTGTGACCATGCTAACTTTTTTGATTTATGCCGCGGTGGACACATTCCGAACACAGGAATCATCAAGGCCATGAAAATCATGAGCGTTGCTGGTGCTTACTGGAGAGGTGATGAAAAGAACAAGCAGCTGACTCGTGTTTACGGAATCTCTTTCCCTAAGCAAAAAGACTTGACTGATTATCTTGAATTGCTAGAAGAAGCCAAAAGACGCGACCATAGAAAACTAGGAAAAGAGCTTGAATTGTTCGCTTTCTCACAAAAAGTAGGACAAGGTCTTCCGTTGTGGCTGCCAAAAGGTGCCGCCTTGAGAGACCGACTAGAGCAATTCTTAAAAAAAGCACAAAAGAAAGCAGGCTACGAACAAGTAGTAACGCCGCATATCGGGCAAAAAGAATTGTATGTGACTTCTGGACATTACGAAAAGTATGGTGCAGATAGTTTCCAGCCAATTCATACGCCAGCTGAAGGTGAAGAATTTTTATTAAAACCGATGAACTGTCCTCACCACTGTGAGATTTTCAACGTTAGACCCTGGTCGTATAAAGATCTGCCAAAGCGTTATGCTGAATTTGGCACTGTATATAGATATGAACAATCAGGAGAGCTTCATGGCTTGACTCGTGTTCGTGGATTTACTCAGGATGATGCGCATATCTTCTGTACTCCAGAACAATTGGACGAAGAATTCAAAAAAGTAATCGACCTTGTATTATATGTATTCGGTTCTTTAGGATTTGAAAACTTTACGGCTCAGATTTCTTTAAGAGATCAAGAGAACAGAGAGAAATATATCGGTTCTGACGAAAACTGGGAAAAAGCAGAAAATGCGATTATCAATGCTGCAAAAGACAAAGGCCTGAATACGGTTGTTGAATATGGCGAAGCTGCTTTCTACGGACCGAAGCTTGACTTTATGGTAAAAGATGCCTTGGGAAGACAGTGGCAATTAGGAACTATCCAAGTAGATTACAACTTGCCAGAACGTTTCGACCTGACTTACAAAGGTTCAGACAATGAATTGCACCGTCCGGTAATGATTCACAGAGCGCCTTTTGGATCGATGGAACGATTTATAGCTATCTTATTAGAACATACGGCAGGAAATTTCCCAATTTGGCTAATGCCAGAACAGGCTATTATATTGTCTTTGAGCGAGAAATATGAAAATTATGCCAAAAAAGTTTTAGATTTGCTAGAAAATCACGAAATTCGCGCCCTAATTGACAACAGAAACGAAACGATTGGTAAAAAAATCAGAGAAGCTGAAGTTCAAAAGTACCCGTTTATGCTGATTGTCGGCGAGGAAGAGGAGAAAAACGGAACCATTTCTGTACGCCGTCATGGTCAAGAAGGAAAAGGAAATATCAGCGTTACAATTGAAGAATTCGCTTCTATTGTCAATGAAGAAATAAAAAAGACATTAAAAACATTTACAGTTTAACTTAAAATTTTAGAGCCATAGCAATAAGAAACAACAGAGGTTACCAGCCTCGAGTAGAAAAAAAAGACGCACACAGGATTAACAATTTGATTCGTGTTCCAGAAGTGCGCCTTGTTGGAGATAACGTTGAGCCGAAAGTCTACAAGACATCAGAAGCTTTAAGGATGGCAGAAGAGCAGGAACTTGACTTGGTCGAGATTTCTCCAAATGCCGAACCTCCAGTTTGTAAAATCATGGATTATAAAAAATTCCTTTACATGCAGAAAAAGCGTGAAAAGGAGTTGAAAGCAAAATCTACTCAAATTACAGTAAAAGAGATTCGTTTTGGTCCGCAAACGGATGAGCACGATTATGAATTCAAAAGAAAGAATGCAGAGAAGTTCCTTAAAGAAGGTTCTAAGCTGAAAGCTTTTGTTTTCTTCAAAGGCCGTTCGATTATCTATAAAGATCAAGGACAAATTCTTTTATTGCGTTTGGCTCAAGATTTAGAAGAATACGGGAAAGTTGAAGCTTTGCCTGTGCTAGAAGGAAAGAGAATGATTATGTTCATTGCTCCGAAGAAGAAGAAATAATTTAGGCAATACGCACCAAGCAATAGGCAGTAAGCCTAAAGCGTAAAGCATATAGCTTAAAGCAAAAATAGTAAGTAAGACAAATTAAATACACTAGGAAAAGATGCCTAAAATGAAAACCAAATCTAGCGCCAAGAAACGTTTTAAAGTTACTGGTTCTGGAAAGATTAAAAGAAAGCACGCTTTTAAAAGTCATATCTTGACTAAAAAGTCTAAAAAGCGTAAATTGGCTTTAACTCACTCAACTCTTGTTCACAAGACTGATGAGAAAAGCATCAAACAACAATTAAGAATTATCTAATAGTTAAAAGTTAGAAAGTCTTAAAGTCGAAAGTCCCTGACTTTTTACTTTAGACTTTACCACATTAGACTATCGATAATCTTTAGGTTAAAAAACATTTAAATAACCTTGGAGTATGGCTTTAAGTTCCTTTGATTAAATTCAGGACGCCTGCTACAAAAACACATTAAAATTATGCCAAGATCAGTAAATTCAGTTGCTAAAAGAGCAAGAAGAAAAAAGATAATGAAGCAAGCCAAAGGTTTCTTTGGTAGACGTAAAAACGTTTGGACAGTTGCTAAAAACGCGGTGGAGAAAGCCATGGTTTATGCTTACCGCGATAGAAAGCAGAACAAAAGAAATTTCCGTGCATTATGGATTCAACGTATCAACGCTGGAGCTAGATTGGAAGGAATGTCTTATTCTCAATTCATGGGGAAAGTAAAAGCTAACGGAATCGAATTGAACAGAAAAGTTCTTGCAGATTTAGCGATGAACCACCCAGAAGCTTTCAAAGCAATACTTAACAAAGTAAAATAAACGTTTTATAAATCTATTTGTCTTACTTACCATAAAGAAACCATCTCGAAAGAGGTGGTTTTTTTGTTATGTGTTATATTTGTTTTATGGATCGGCTAATTACACATATCAGGAAGACTATTAATCTGGATGATTCGGAAGCAGCAATCGTCTCCTCCTATTTCGAATATGAAACGGTAAAAAAGAAAAAACATCTAGTCGAAGAAGGACAAACCGTCCACAAGCAATATTACATCCTGAAAGGCTGCCTTCGCATCTATACCCTTAACACCAAAGGAAATGAACAGACGCTCCAATTCGGAATCGAAAACTGGTGGATTGCCGACTATCTGGGTTTTCTAGGTCAAACTCCTTCTAACTATTTTATACAGGCCGTAGAAAACTCTGAGGTTATTTCGATAGACAAAAATTCATTAGACGAATTGCTTTCCCAACTTCCCAAGCTCGAAAAGTATTTCAGACTAACATTCCAGAAATCTTTAGGCGCCGCACAGATGCGAATCAAATATCTTTTTACGATGACGGCCGAAGAAAGCTATCATCATTTCAACAAGAATTTCCCAGAATTTGTACAGCGCGTGCCACAATATATGCTTGCCACCTACCTTGATTTTACGCCCGAATTCATGAGCAAGATTCGAGCCGGAAAAACCTGATTTCACTTCTTAAAGTAGTTTAAGTTTTTTACGACTGAGGTTGCAGAACTTTGTCATGAACTTTAAAAGACATCAAAATGGAAACCAGAGTAAACATCCTGAAAACAACTCCAGAAGCGTATAAAGCCATGATGGCATTAGAAAAATTCATTGCTTCTACTTCTTTAACTCCAACCCATAAAGAACTTATCAAAATCCGCGCTTCGCAAATTAACGGTTGTGCCTACTGTATCAACATGCACACGAGAGATGCCCGCAAACTAGACGAAACAGAACAAAGAATCTATCTGCTGAACGCTTGGAGAGAAACAAAACTTTATACCGAAGAAGAACAAGCTATTCTTGCCCTGACAGAAGAGGTTACGTTGATTCAAAATCACGTGTCAAAAGAAACTTACGACAATGCCCGAAGATTGTTTGACGAAGAATACCTCGCGGCCATCATCATGATGATCACGACCATCAATGCTTGGAACCGCATAGCCATTTCTACCGAAATGCCGCTAGACTAAAACAAAAAAAGCCTGACGATAATCGTCAGGCTTTTCATTTTTGAATTATATATTACAAGAACATTCCGCCAGAAGCTTCTATTCGTTGCGCCGTAATCCATCCTGCTTTTTCAGAACAAAGAAAGACAACTATGCCGCCAATATCAGTTGGCTGCCCTACCCTTCCTAAAGAAGTTATTGACGACATGTATTCGTTCAAGCCTGGATGCGATTCAAAGGCCCTTTTTGTAAAATCGGTTTCGATAATTCCGGGCGCTACCATATTGGCGGTAATCTTTCTATTGCCTAATTCTTTCGCAAGGTATTTTGTAAAGACCTCAATAGCTCCTTTCATCGAAGCATACGCTGCATAGCCCGGCGTAGCAAATCGTGTCAATCCGGTAGAAACGTTTACAATCCTGCCGTTGTCGGCAATAAAAGGCAATCCTTTTTGCGTAAGGAAATAAACGCCTTTAAAATGCACATTCATCAGGTTGTCAAAATCCTCTTCTGTAGTATCGGCAAACAAAGAGTGGGCATCAATTCCGGCATTATTCACTAGAAAATCAAAAGTAGTACGGTTCCAATTTGTTGCTAATGTTGCCGAAAGTCTTTCATAAAAGTCATTAAACGATTTTGTATTGGCTACATCCAACTGCAGCGAAACCGCTTTAGTTCCGATAGCTTCTATCTCTTTTACCACAGCTTCTGCCTCGTCTTTATTGTTTCGATACACCACCACGACATCATTTCCTGATTTCGCAAGTTCCAAAGCCATATTTCTTCCCAGTCCTCTATTGGCGCCTGTTATAACTGCTATCTTATTTGTTTTGTCCATTTTTCTAAATTTTAATTGTTTTGATGGTACAAAGTTAGCGTGAAGGCACTTTAAAAATATGGTGACTGTTTCAGATTAAATGGTGACAGCTTCCGTTTTTAAAGAAAACTTTTCTTCCAACACCTGTTCTCGGTATTGTTTAGGAGTAAGTCCAGAGAATCGTTTAAAGAATTTTGTAAAATTAGAAGGATCAAACGTAAGCAGCGCGGCAATCTGCCCAATCGAAAGTTTGTTTTCTTCAAGCATCGATTTGGCAATAACCATGATCTTTTCTTCAAAGAAAAAACATGGTGCTTTTCCGGTAACCAGCTTTATGGTATTGCTAAGATGTGTGGGATGGATAAACAATTGCGCAGCAAGATCTCGAATTTCAAACATCTCAGTAGCCCTTCCTTCCAGAATATCCAGCAGATGTTTGTCGATTTCTTTTAAGAAATCGGCAGTAATCTCGTTTTGTCTTGCCAATATTTTTTTCGGAATTACAGCCATCTGCTTCATTTGTGTATTCAAATTTACGGAATTCCAAATAATCCTGTTTAAAATGAAACCTAAGAAATCGCCAAAATATCTCGATTTAAAAAAACGCAATTTATTTTAAAGTAATTTTATCTCCTGTTCGTCTTCCTTATCATGAAAGCGGAGACCAGCCTAACTATGGAGGAAAAACGTAAAAATACGATTTCTAGCACCGTCAGCAAGTTCGGGAAAGGACTGACCTCTTTCGTTCGCGGAAAGGTCAACAGTTCCGAAGATGCCGAAGACGTGCTGCAGGAAGTATGGTATCAGCTTAGCAATTTTTCAAACATCGACGATATCGAAAGCATGAGCGGCTGGCTGTTTCAAGTTGCCAAAAACAAAATCACAGATTTATATCGAAAAAAGAAGCCCGAAGCGCTAGACAATTATTCTTATGAGAACGACGAAGGCGAATTTTCGTTTAAAGAAATCCTGCTTTTAGACGATTCCGAAAATCCAGACTTGGCTCTTTTTAAAGAACTCTTTTGGTCAGAACTGCTCAAAGCGTTAGACGAGCTGCCCGAAAACCAGAAACAAGTTTTTATACTCAATGAAATCGAAGACCTCACACTGCAGGAAATTGCCGACCAAACCAACGAAAACATCAAGACCATCATTAGCCGAAAAGGCTATGCCGTCAAATACCTCAGAAAGAAACTCAACTATTTATATCAAGAATTAAATTATTAAAACTATAAAGATGGAACGATCAGACAGAAGATACCGAAGAAGAAAACCTTTCTTTTTATTCATAATTGCCGGATTATTTGCTTTGGGCGCCGTAGTGATGTTTTTATGGAATGCTATTCTTCCGGATATCGCGGCCGTTTCTGCCCTCACCTATTGGCAAGCGCTCGGACTTTTACTCTTGTCACGAATACTTTTTGGAGGCTTTAAATGCAGGTCAAAAAATCATCGAGGGCCGTTTGCCCATCCGAGATTCAGAGAAAAATTCATGAACATGTCGAGAGAAGAACGGATCAACTTTAGGAACGAATGGAAAGAACGGTTCAAAAGATAATATCTCAACACAAGCCATCAGTTTTTAGCTGATGGCTTTTTTTTGAATGTATTTAAAGTAAAAATCCATCAGCAGCGTCTTCCTTACTAAATAACAATCAAAATTAAAAAGATGAAATCAATTTTAAGATCAATCGCAATCGGAATACTAATTGGAGCGTTGGCATTTTTTGCTTTTCAGTTAGTCATCACCTTTCTAATTATCGGAGGAATACTAATGCTTTTAAGCCGAAGACGGTTTGACAGACGCGCCTTTGGAAACCAAAGATTTGGCGGCCATCGTTTTGCTTTTGCCGATAGAATCAGGACGATGAATGACGAAGAGTACGACGCTTTCAAGAAAAACTTCGAAAACAGAAAATGCCGCGACCGCAGAAAAGAAACAGAATAACTTTAATTAAAACACAGCATGAGAAGAAAACCAAAATTTTTACTCGCTTTAGCCATCGCAATACTCACTTTTGCGAGCTTAAAAGCTTTTGTTCCCGAAAAATTTCAAAACCGGCATTGCTGCCATAGGGAAGATTGCAACAACAATCATCAATCAAAAAGCGAACATTAACGTACGCATCAATCAAAAAAGCATCCTATTATGGGATGCTTTTTTGTTAAAGTCTCGGATAAATATAAACAAATTGTGTTTCTGATGTATTCTTTTACTGGGATAAAATATGCTTTTTATTTTCTCGGCTACAAACGTCATGCTAGCAGTAACAAGACATTGAGATAAAAACCCAAAACTTACGAAGGAATTTAATCGGTTCTGTATTGCAATAACTTTATGCTGACAGAATTTATCCTATGCTAGCAGAAAAACCTCTTTTTCAGTCTACATCTACAAATTGCTATACGGAATCTGTCTTATGCAGCTTGAAACTATTTATTACTACCTGCATTTGTAAATTCCTATATGGAATTCGCTTTATGCTGTTTGGAAAAATATTTATCTGTCAGCATCTGGAGAATGCTGTACTGCATTTGGTAGATTCTGTCAGCATCTATGAAATGCTAAAAGATTCTACTCAATGCTGTACTACAATAACTCTTTTCTGTCAGTATCTGTGAAATGCTAGAAGAATTTACTCAATGTTATATTACAATAACTATTTTCTGTTAGTATGTGTGAAATGTTAGAATAATTTTCTAGATGTTATACAGAGAAACATTTTTTCTATATAAAATTTGACAGATGTCATACAGCATTCGTATAGAAATAGAGTGCTTGATTAAAATTTTGGTAGTTTAGAGAAAAATAAAAAGGTATCTACCCATTTTATAGCATAATGAGCAAGTATAAAGGCGAAATTATATCGTAGCCAAAATCTAATATAAACTTACGTTTTCGTTTAAATATAGGCAACTAGGAGAAGTTTACAGTAAATCAATTACAGGATCTTGCTAGTTATTATTTTTTAATTCTAATTTCATCATTATATCCGTCTGTTCATCATCTCCTAACTTAAAAATGTGTTTATCAAATTCAACAAAACCATTTTTCTTATAAAAACTTATTGCTCTTGGGTTTTCTTCCCATACTCCTAACCAAACATAGTCAGCATTAGTTTGCGAAGCAACCTCTATTGCTTTGTCATAAAGCAACTGGCCGACCTTTTTTCCATGAAAATCTTTTAAAACATAAATACGCTCAATTTCAAGAGCCTTATCGTCTTTTAGTTCTGTTTGAGATTCTCCGAAATTTATTTTTAAATAACCTATTATCTCGTTGTTAAGTTCTGCGAAATAAAATTCTGAATTTTTACTATTAAGTTCTGCAGTCAACTTATCTAAAGAAAAACCATCTTCTAGATATTTATTCATGTTTTCGGAGGTATTTGTCTCTGAAAACGTTTCTAAAAAGGTTTGTCTGCCAATTTCTTGCAGTAAATTAATACTGTTTAAATCAACTCTTTTGATTTCAATACTTACCATTATTCTTATGTGTGTCTAATTAAAAACTTCCTCATTCACACCATCAAAGCTGGCAAACACCATGCTTGGGTGCGAATCTTGATGAAAAATGTTTCCGTCTTTATCAATCGCAATGGCTCCTGCAAAACCATCAAAAGGTTTTAGTTCGTTGAATGTTTTTTCAAATGCTTCTTTTAAAGAAAAGCCATCGGTCACGCGGGTTACGATCTTGGCCGCAACGGCGCCGCTAACAATATCTTCACCTACGCCCGTAAGGCTCACGCCGCAGAATTCATTGGCATAGTTTCCGGCAACGGTAGCAGAATCTGATATTCTTCCGGGAATTTCAAACCCCTTTCCTCCTGTTGATGTCGCTACGGCAATTTTTCCGTCGCTGTCTAATGCTACACAGCCCACAGTTCCGGTGCCTAATGATTGCAATTTGGCTTCATATTCTGCACGTCTTTGCGGAATTTCGGTAGAAAATGCTTCAAAACCATGCTTCCGTGCAAAATTGATCGCGCCACTTCCGCCTAAAACTTTATCATCATAATCCAGTAGAATCTTGGCAACTTGAATCGGGTTTTTTACTTCTTCGATATTAATAACGCCGCTCATCTTGTGTGCAAAGCCATCCATCAAAGAAGCGCTCATGCGTATTTTTCCGTCGCTTTGTATCTGAGAGCCGATACCTGCATTAAACAGCTCGTCGTCTTCTAAAAGCGAAACGGCATACACGACGGTTTCTAAAGCAGAATGTGTTTTTAAAAAAGCATGCGCGTCTTTCGCAATGCGTAACAATGCATTTTGCTTGGCAACCTTAGTTTCCTGACTTGTGGAAGATTCCGAAAAAAAACCGCCGTGAATGATAATTTTCATGTCTTTAAACGTATTGCGAAGATTGGATGTGCATTTTGTTGGTTTTCAAATCATACGTATCGTATTTGCTCATCACGTGAACAATCAGATTGTTGATAGAAACGGGCTGTCCCAATTCAATCTGCGTCAGATTGGTATCTTTAATCTGGCGTCCGTCTACTAAGATTACCAATCCAGAGCCTATGGCTTCCATCTTGTTATCTATAATAAGCAGACCAGTATCTTCTCCTAAACCAATTCCTAATACTTTAGGATTTCCTACAACCGCTTGGAACAATCGTCCGATTCTTCCTCTCTGCACAAAATGCGTATCGATAATCACGTCGTCTATCAGTCCGAGTCCGCTTGTAATCTTCACTTCGCCTTTTAGCAAAGCTTCAGAGCTACTTCCTTGATAGATCATATTGGTTGAAGCTGCAGCCGCTCCTGCAGAAGTTCCTGCATATAAAAATTCTTCGTTTCTGTATTTATCTAATAAGATATCATGAAATTCTGTGCCTCCTAAAATTGATGTTAGTCGTAGCTGGTCGCCTCCGGTAAACATCACGACATCGGCTTCCCGTAATCGCTGCAAGACTTCAGGTTCTGTAGCCTGTTCTCTTTTTTCGATGTGCAGCACATCAACGTTTGTGGCATTCAGATATTGCAATGCCTTTACATATTCTGGGCCTACTTCTCTTGGTATTTTTGACGCTGTGGTTACGACTTCAATTCTTGACTTTTCTTTGTGTTTTGATTCAATCAGCAGCCTTTTTAATATCCCCGTCTCGAAGAAATTCAAATTGTTGGCCACATTGGCATCAAAACTGGCTTCTGTAAAACTTCCTTTATCTACAGCACCACCAATAATCATTAATTTTCCTTTTATATTCATTTCAAATGGTATGTGAATTCGGTAAAAATAACCAAAAACTTAAAAAACACAATTAATCTGGGGAGTTTTATTCTAACTTTTTACAATTCCGTTTTTACTCTAGTCTTGTTCTAAAGAATTAAAAAAAAATTGATTGATATTTTAAAAAAATTATTTTAGTACAGTCGTATTATAATTTTTTTAACTAAATTTCTAAAAAATATATAGCTTGCAGCATACAGATTTCGACAACTAAATATAAACGGCTGTAAATTAATAATTTACAATAAAACTAACCCATCATTTATGAAAATACTAAAGATACAAGCCTTGCGAGGACCTAACATTTGGAGCGTTCAAAGAAAAAAACTAATCCAGATGCGTTTGGATCTTGAGGAAATGGAACAATATCCGACCAACAAGATCGACGGTTTTAAAGAAAGAATTGAAGCCATGTTTCCTACTATGTACGAACATCGCTGTTCCGAAGGAGTTCCCGGAGGTTTTTTTATGCGCATCGAAAGGGGTACGTGGATGGGCCATGTTATTGAGCATATTGCTTTAGAAATCCAAACGCTGGCAGGAATGGAAACGGGATTCGGAAGAACCCGCGAGACAAAAACTCCCGGAGTCTATAATGTCGTTTTTAGCTATACCGAAGAAAATGTAGGACTGTTTGCAGCCGAGTCTGCCGTGGCTATTGCCGAAGCGCTGATTGCAGGAACAGAATATGATCTGGAAACCGACATCCAGAAAATGCGGGAAATTAGAGAACGCGTCCGTTTAGGGCCTAGTACCGGAAGTATTGTGGAAGAAGCTGTTGCAAGAGATATACCATGGATTCGTTTAGGAACCAATTCATTAGTACAATTGGGCTATGGAATCAACCAGATGCGTTTTCAGGCCACGATTACTTGCAAAACTAGCAGCATTGCGGTAGATATTGCCTGCAATAAAGAAGAAACCAAGCGTATGCTGGACAATGCTTCGATTCCTGTAGCCAAAGGCGATATCTGCGTAGATGAAGAAGGCTTAGAAGAAACGATTAAAAAGATAGGCTTTCCGATTGTGATCAAACCGTTGGACGGAAATCATGGCAAAGGAGCTTCAATTAACGTGATGAATCTTCAAGATGCAAAAGAAGGACTGATTTATGCACAAAAATACAGCCGTCGTGTTATCGTAGAAAAATTTGTGACGGGTTTTGACTTCCGCGTATTGGTTATCGACAACAAGATTGTTGCTGCCGCACAGAGAGTTCCTGCACACGTAAAAGGAAACGGAACAAGCACGATACAGCAACTGATTGATACTGAAAATCTCGACCCAAGAAGAGGCTATGGCCATGAAAACGTATTAACAGAGATTACTGTTGATCGCGATACTACAGATTTGCTGGCAAAGATGAATTATACGTTAGAAACCGTTCCGAGAAAAGGAGAAATCGTATATCTAAAATCGACTGCCAACTTAAGCACAGGAGGAACGTCTGTAGATGTTACAGATATGATGCATCCTGAAAATATATTTTTAGCCGAACGAATCTCAAGAGTCATCGGACTGGATATCTGCGGTATCGATATCATGGCAGAGAACCTGACACAGCCGCTGAATGAAAACGGTGGCGTTATCTTAGAAGTGAATGCCGCTCCTGGTTTTAGGATGCACTTAGCTCCGTCGGAAGGATTGCCGAGAAACGTGGCTTCTCCTGTAATCGATATGTTGTATCCTCCAGGAAAACCAAGCCGCATTCCGATTATTGCCGTTACGGGAACGAATGGAAAGACAACGACAACGCGTCTTTTAGCGCATATCGTAAAAAACAACGGATATAAAGTAGGATTTACGACTTCGGACGGAATCTACATCCAAAACCACATGCTCGAAAAAGGAGATACGACGGGACCGATAAGTACCGAATACATCTTAAAAGATCCTACTGTAGAATTTGCCGTGCTTGAAACGGCGCGTGGCGGAATCCTCCGTTCCGGTTTAGGTTTTAGCCGCTGTGATATTGGAATCATCACGAATATTTCTTCTGACCATTTGGGATTGAACGACATCGATACACTTTCGGATCTCGCTCGCGTAAAAAAAGTAGTCGTACGCAGCGTGAAAAAAGACGGCTGGGCCATCTTGAATGCCGATGACGACGAGTGCGTAAAAATTGCTTCGGAGCTGGAATGCAACGTTGCTTTTTTTAGTATGGACGAAGAAAATCCGCTCGTCAAGAAATTAGGAAAAGAAGGAAAGATTGTGGCCGTCTACGAAAACGGATACATCACGATAAAAAAAGGCGACTGGAAAATACGCGTTGAAAAAGCCGCGCATATTCCGTTAACCTTGGGCGGAAAAGCCAAATTTATGGTTGCGAATGTCTTGGCCGCTACGTTGGCTTCTTATTTATGGGGATTCAAAACGGAAGATATCAGCCTTTCGCTGCAGACGTTTATTCCTAGCGTGGCACAGACTCCGGGCAGGATGAACATTTTTGAATTTAAAAAATTCAAGGTGATGATTGACTTTGCGCATAATCCGTCAGGATATATGGCGATTGAAGACTTGCTCAACAATATTGAAGCTACTAGAAAAATAGGAATTATTGCGGGCGTTGGCGACCGACGTGATGAAGACATCAAAGAATGCGGCATGATTGCCGGAAGAATGTTCGATCATATCATCATCCGTCAAGAAAAACACCTAAGAGGAAGAACCGAAGAAGAAATCATCAACCTAATCTTAGAAGGCATCGAAGAATCCGGAAGAGACATTACGTATGAGATTATCCCGAAAGAAACCGAAGCCATCAAGCATGCTATAAACAGCGCAGACGAAGGCACTTTTATCACTGCCTTGAGCGATGTCGTTACCAATGCTATCGAAATCGTACAGCAATATCTCGACAAAGAAAATGAAGACGGGATAGTTTAAGTTTAAAAAATACACAAAACTGCTTAAATGCAACATCTTTGTTGCTTTAAGCAGTTTTTATTTTTCTTCAATTATTTAATTAATTCTTATATTTATTCCCTAAGAACTCCCTAAAAATTAAATAGTAATGAAGAAAATTACCTTATTGATTCTGTTTTTCAGTACCATTATCCATGCACAAGATACAGGATGGGTCTGGGCTAAGACTTTTGAAGACATCAGCAATGTTGCAATTACAAGTTCTTTTATAGACAATCAGAAAAACAGCTACCACATCGGCACTTTTAGCGGTGCTACATTGACTATTGGAGAAACGGTGATTAACAATTCCAGCGATATTTTGGGCAATCCAACAATAGGCTATCAGGATACGTATATTACCAAGCATGATTCAGAAGGAAACGTTCAGGTTCTCAAGCATTTTTCTGGTTCAAAATTCGAAGCGATTACTTCTATCGCTTATGACAACAATGCTCATTTTTATATTACCGGACATTTTAATGGCGACATGACTATCGGTACCAATACGTATCAAACTCCCAATAATGAAACCAAGAGCTTCATAGCCAAATTGGACTTGAGCGGGAATGTTATTTGGAGCAAACAAATAAATTATAACGGGAGTGCACTCCTAAAATATAAGGACAACTACTTGTATCTTGCCGGGACTTATACAGGAAATACTTTTACGTTAGATAATATTACGGCGCCGAGTGTTGGATATACCGCAGTAGTCACCTATATGGACAAGACTTTTGTCGCCAAGCTTGATTTGAACGGAAATGCGATTTGGCTCAAATCGTCAACGTATAATGGCAGCGCGACCATTGAAGAACCGCATAGAATTGGAACGCAGCCTAGAGGCTTGGCTGTCGACAATCTTGGAAATGTATATGTTGCAGGAATGTTTTTTTGCCGCGCTACTTCTTTCGGATCTATCAATCTGACAAAGTCGGTTACCACGAATAATGCGAATTTATTTATTGCCAAATACGACAGTACGGGCAATGTGTCTTGGGCGTCTACGGCTGCGACAAATTCTAGCGCGCATAGCATCGTGACGGATCTTGCTACCGACAGCAATAATAATGTCTATCTTATCGGACAGGTATATCGATCTACGGTAAACTTTGGCGGCACCACTTTAAATTTCCCTGGAAATTATGGCTCATATCTTGTAAAATATGCTACGGCAGGCAATGTTCTTTGGGCGAAAGCAGCAAAAATAGCGACAGATGCGCAGCCTAGCACGGGTATAGGAACTAACTTTTTTAGCCGCATGTTTATTGACAACAGCAATAACATTCATGTAACGGGCATTTTTACATCGTATATTAACTTTGGCAACAACTTCTTTATCCAGAACGACAATTATAATACGAACTTATTTTCTGTAAAATTTGACACTAATGGTACTGCGAGCGACTTTTATAAATTAACAGAAGCTGAGAATTCAAGAGACATCAAGATTTTAGATATTTCGGCAGATCAGAATGTGGTTTATTTTAGCGGCAAGACGTCGAATCCTACTTTTACTTTAGGAAATATTACCTTGGCCAATCCGAATGGCAAAAGCCTTACGTATATCGCAAAGAGAGATAAAACGTTAAGTATTGAAGAGCATTCTGGAAAAGGATTTACTGTGTATCCAAACCCTTCACAAGACCAGCTTTATATTTCTGGATTGGATGCTGCAGAAGCGATGCATTTTACTGTATTTGATCTGACAGGAAAAAGAATAAAGTCTATAGAACCTGCCAACACGGACACAATTGCTATTGATGTTAAAGATTTGGCTTTAGGTACATATGTCTTAAAGATAGAAAATGGCACGACGCAAAAGAGCATCAAGTTTATAAAAAGCTAAACCATTAGCTTCCTTTTTAAAAGTACAAATCCCAAGCAGCAGCTTGGGATTTTTTATTAAAATATAGACATTCCTGTTTTGGTTGTAAACAACTCCAGAGCGTTCATGCCTAATTCTGAATTTCCTTTTTCGTTAAGACGCGGGCTCCAAGTGACAATCGTAAAGTGTTTCGGGAATAAGGCAGCAATACCACCGCCGACGCCACTTTTTCCCGGAAGGCCAACCTTATAGGTAAACTCTCCGGATTCGTCATAAAAGCCGCAAGTTTGCATCAGCGCATTTAAACGTTTGACATGGCTTTTTGACAAGACTTGTTTTCCGTCTATCGTCTTGCCTTCGTTTGCAAAGAAATAGAACGAATGGGCCAGTTCTTTACAAGTCATTTCGATAGCGCATTGGTGGAAATAGAAATCTAAGACGGTTTCTACGTCGTTTTCAATATTGCCGAAGGATTTCAGGAAATTGGCTAATGCTGCATTTCGAAATCCGGTATCTTTTTCGGATTGTGCGACTTTTAGATTAAAGTCAATGGATTGCGTCCCAGAAATCATCCTGATAAAAGCCAAAAGGTCTTCTTTCGGATTTTTAAGATGGGTTACCAGCATATCAGCAATGACCAACGCTCCGGCATTAATAAAAGGATTTCTCGGAATTCCTTTTTCAAATTCAAGCTGAACTAAAGAATTAAAAGCAGTACCGGAAGGTTCCACACCTACCCGCTTCCAGGTTTCTTCTCCTAAAAAAGAAAAAGCTAGCGCTACGGTCAGGGCTTTAGAAACACTTTGGATTGAAAACTTTTCGTTGCTGTCGCCAATGCCATAATCCTGTCCTTTTATAGTCGTAAGGTGTATGCCGAATTTATTTGGATCTATTTTTGCCAGCTCTGGAATCGTATCAGGGACATATCCAATTTGCGGAAAGGATTTGGCTTCTTCGAAAACCTCCTCTATTATTTTTTGATAATTCATTCCCTTGGCCGACTAGGTTTTTAGCTTTTTCTTCCTAGCCGCAGGAAAGAGTACATTGTTAAGTATGAGCCTATAGCCTGGGGAATTAGGATGAAGGTCTAAAACGGTAGGAGCATCGCCTACCCTATGTTGATAATCTTCTGGATCGTGTCCGCCAAAATAAGTAAACATTCCTTTCCCTTTTGTACCATGGATGTATCTTGCTTCATTATTCACTTTGTTTTCGCCCATGACCAAAACGCTAGACTTAATCCTGTCGCTGTCAAAAGAAGTTGTCTGTCCCATGAATCCTTTGATTAATTGCGTATGGTTTTGGCAGAGCATGCTCGGAATCGGGTCCCATTTTGCAGAATAATCCATTAAGGTAAAATAATCCTTCTCGGGCATAATGTTTCTTTTCTGCGTCATGTCGATATCCGAAAACTCATAAACAATAGGGTTTCTTTCCAAAATATAATCCTTAAACGCAAAGCTATTATTGTAGTCGATTTTAGACTGGTAGTTTCCTTCGCTTTCATCACCGTCAAACATCGGCTCGCAAATATCGACACCTTCAGCCGCTAAGGCGATATCAAAACTGTCGGTTGCAGAACACATGGCAAACATGAATCCACCGCCAATCACAAAATCGCGGATCTTTTTTGCCACAGCTAATTTTTCTTCGGATACTTTACTGTAGCCTAATTTTTTAGCGAGCTCTTCGGCTTCTTTTTTCTGCTCGATGTACCAAGGCGCATTTCTATAGGCTCCAAAAAACTTACCGTATTGTCCGGTAAAATCTTCGTGATGCAAGTGAAGCCAGTCGTATAAAAGCAAGCCATCTGATAAAACCTCTTCATCATAAATCGCCGTAAAAGGAATTTCGGCATAGGTCAAGACCAAGGTAACGGCATCGTCCCAAGGCTGTTTGCCTTTTGGCGTATATACGGCAATCTTCGGAGCTTTTTCTAAAACTACCGTTTCCATATTTTGGGAAGGACTGCTAATTTCATCTAAAATCTGGTTCGCCTGTCCATCCGAAAGCAGTTCAAAACTAACGCCGCGAATCTGGCACTCTTTTCGTATTTCCGGTGCATCAGGCAAAAGGAAAGAGCCTCCTCTGTAATTCAACAGCCAGCTCACTTTATAGTGCTTATCTAATGACCAATAGGTAATTCCGTAGGCTTTCAAATGATTCTGCTGCGACGATTCGTCCATCGGAAGCAAAATAAAAGAAGCCCATGAAGGCATGGAAATCAAGAGCAATAGAAGTGTATGGAATAGTTTTCTAAAAGGCATTCTAAACTTTTTATTTCAAAGATAACGGTTTTTGAGAAAGTAAATTATAAAAAAATCCGCCCAAATGAGCGGATTCTGATTTTATTTAGAATGGAACATCGCTGTCATCGTCAACGCTGTTCATATTGCTGCCGAAAGCATCGTTAGCAGATGGCAGATTTTTTGTCAAGAACGGATTGTCTTGCATGTTCATTTTGGAAGGCAAATCATCAAAGCTGGTTCCGTATTCGTCAAGGTTATCGAACTTACCGAGATTTCCGATGAATTTCAGCCTTACGTTTTCCAAGCTACCATTTCTGTGTTTCGCGATGATAAATTCGGCTTGGCCTTCTGTTGGCGAGTGTTCATCATCATCCCATTCGTCAATTTTATAGTATTCCGGACGGTAGATAAACGAAACGATATCTGCATCCTGCTCAATCGCACCCGACTCCCTAAGATCCGAAAGCAACGGCCTTTTGCTCGAGCCACGTGTCTCTACCGCACGCGAAAGCTGTGACAGTGCAATCACAGGAACATTAAGCTCCTTCGCCAATGCTTTCAGGTTTCGAGAAATGGTAGAAATCTCTTGTTCACGGTTTCCTCCACCTTTTCCGTTACCGCCTGCTGTCATCAGCTGAAGGTAATCGACAATGATAAGCTTGATTCCGTATTGCGAGGCTAAACGACGTGCCTTGGCTCTTAAATCGAATATCGAAAGCGACGGCGTATCATCAATATACAAGGGGGCTTTTTCAAGGTTTTTCACCTTGATACTCAACTGTTCCCATTCGTGTTTTTCTAATTTTCCGGTACGAAGCTTTTCGGAAGAAAGTCCAGTTTCGGAAGAAATCAGACGGGTAATCAGCTGTACAGAGGACATCTCTAGAGAGAACAAAGCGACAGCATGTCCGAAATCAATCGCAATATTTCTTGCCATCGACAATACGAAAGCGGTCTTACCCATACCCGGACGTGCCGCGATAATAATCAAATCACTCGGCTGCCATCCAGAAGTTACTTTGTCTAGTTTTTCAAAGCCGGTAGCAACACCGCTCAGACCTTCCTTATTCGCAATTTCCTCGATTCTTTTCTTTGCTTGAATCACCAAGCTTTGTGCCGTTTCGGAACTTCTTTTAATGTTTCCTTGCGTTACTTCGTATAATTTGGATTCGGCTTTGTCTAGCAAATCAAAAACGTCGGTCGTTTCATCGTAGGATTCTTCGATAATTTCAGAAGAAATCTTGATCAAGCTTCGTTGGATAAACTTTTGAAGGATAATCCTCGAGTGAAACTCGATATGTGCTGAAGACGAAATTTTTTGCGTAAGCTGAATCAAGTAGAAATCACCACCAGACAAATCCAGTTTGGCACTCTTTTTAAGTTGCGCTGAGACTGTTAATAAGTCAATCGGCTGTGAATCGTTGAAAAGCTGTACAATAGCTTCAAAAATATACTTGTGGGCTTCTTTGTAAAAAGCATCTGGCTGGAGAATATCGATCACCTCATCCACCCCTTTTTTATCAATCATCATCGCGCCCAAGACAGCTTCCTCCAAGTCGAGCGCTTGCGGCGGGAGCTTTCCTTTTTCGAGATTGATTATAGTAGTTTTGTCTACTTTAATCGGGTTTATATTTCTGAGATTTTCCATAATGCGAATGTAACTAAAAATTAAAAAAAAAATGCCTTTGACTTGTTAGTTACCGTATGTTTATAAGTATTAAAATTGTGTTGATAACCAAAAAAAAATCCGAAACCACGGGGCTTCGGATTTAGTTCTTCTTTTCGTAAGGTTTACTCTTTAAATTCGCCCATTTTGCTGTATTTATCCATTCTTTGGGATACTAATTCAGCTGTTGATAAGTCTTTTAATTCGTTATATCCTTTCAATATGTATTTTTCTACTGATTTGAATGTGGTATCTCTATCATAGTGAGCGCCACCTAGCGGTTCTGGAATGATATCGTCGATCAGCTTTTGTTTTTTCATGTCAAATGAAGTCAGTTTTAATGCTTCAGCTGCTTGCTCTTTGTATTCCCAGCTTCTCCATAAGATGGAAGAACAGGATTCTGGAGAAATAACAGAGTACCATGTATTTTCTAACATGTATACTTTATCACCCACGCCTATTCCTAATGCACCACCTGAAGCTCCTTCTCCAACAATTACAGTGATGATTGGAACTTTCAAGCGAATCATTTCAAGGATGTTTCTTGCAATAGCTTCTCCTTGGCCTCTTTCTTCGGCTTCCAAACCTGGATAAGCTCCCGGAGTATCTACCAAAGTCACTACAGGAATTCCGAATTTCTCTGCCATTTTCATCAAACGCAACGCTTTACGGTAGCCTTCTGGGTTTGCCATACCAAAATTACGGTACTGGCGTGTTTTGGTATTGTATCCTTTTTGCTGTCCGACAATCATGAACGACTGTCCACCAATTTTTCCTAAACCACCAATCATCGCCTTGTCGTCTTTGAAATTTCTGTCTCCAAAAAGTTCTAAGAAACTATCTCCACACAATGCATTCACATGATCCATTGTATACGGACGACTCGGATGTCTTGACAACTGTACACGCTGCCAAGCGGTTAGGTTTTTATATATATTTTTCTTGGTTTCTTCTAGTTTTTTCTCAATCTGCTTGCAAGTATTCGATACGTCAATGTCTGATTCTTGACCAATTACTTGGCATTTGTCTAACTGGTCTTCAAGTTCTTTTATAGGGAGCTCAAAATCTAAATATTCCATAGGACTTGTGCATTTTTAGTTTGGTTCGAACTGCAAAGATAGAATTTTCATTTAAGAACGAAAGCTTATTTAGAAAAGATTTAAAGCCTTATGGTCTTAAAAAAACAAACTTCAAAGAAGCCTGCTATTAATCAACTTGCAGTGATTTTTTTGATTTGTAATTCTTTAGGATACCGTTCAATATTACGGTTGCCAAGATAATGAGGGCACCGATATAAAAAGCGGAGCTCATCTTTTCTTTATCTCCTAAAATGAAATAGGCAAGCATGATTCCGTAAACCGGTTCCATGTTGGTCGTAAGCATGACAGTATAGGGAGTAAGCTTTTTCATTACGTTTACGGATGCTGTAAAAGCATAAGCCGTACATACTGAAGAAAGTATCAGCAGCAAAATCCAGTCATTTAGGGAAACCGTAAAAAATTCTGGCGTAAACTTCCTTCCATATAACAGATACAGCGAAACAAAAAAGACGCCTGCAAAAAATTCGTAAAGGGTAATTACGGACGGGTCATATTCGCGAATTAATTTTCCGTTAAAAAGCGTAAATATGACGCCTAAGAAAACTGAAATCAGTGCATACACCATTCCTAAAATATATCGGGTCTCGACCTGCATGATCATCAAAAGTCCGCCGATGATTATCAATCCGAAGAAAACTTCATACCAAAGCATTTTTCTATTGAAGAAGATCGGTTCTAATATTGAAGCGAAAAATGCGCCTGTTGAAAATACTGCCAGCGTAATAGAAACATTGGAAACATTTATTGCTTTAAAGAAGAAAATCCAATGTAGAGCAATCAGCAAGCCAACGCCAATCAACTGGAAAAACGATTTGCGAGGAATGCGCCAAGGCTTTTTGGTGATAAGTACGTATAGGAGCATAAAGATTCCGGCCATCAGCATTCTGTACCAGACAACCGATTCTTCTTTTACCGTAATCAGTTCGCCAAGAATTGCCGTGAATCCCCAGATAAAAACAATCAGATGTAGATTTACATAGCTTTTTAGGTTGTTATCTTTTTGCATTCCGAAGCAGGTATATAGCTAAAATTCCAAAAACAAAGTTAGGAAGCCAAACGGCTATAAAAGGTGGTATGCTTGATTTTTCAGCTAACGTTCCGAAAATCTTATCAAAAAAGATAAAGGTAAAGGCGAGTCCAATTCCGATAGCAAGGTTCATTCCCATTCCGCCTCTTCTTTTCATAGAAGATACGGCTACGGCAATAACCGTCAGAATAAATGCGGACACGGGAAGGCTGTATTTTTTATACAATACCACGAGATAGGTATTTATATTGGAAGAACCTCTTTCTCTTTCTTTATTGATAAAATCATTCAATTCGCCTACAGTAAGCGTTTCCGCGATATAGATTACAGGAGTCAGATCTTCTAAATCAAATTTAAAAACCGTGTCTTTTTTTGCCGCGGTTTCTAATCTATCGTCTGTTGTACCCAAAGTTCTTTTTACATAATTATACATCGAATACGTGCTATCTTTTTCATTATAGTGTATACGACTAGCATTGATACTAAAATCAAGCTTGTTGTCTTTGAATTTCTTCAGCGAGAAATCGAAAGCGGTTTTTGAATTAATGTTGAAATTGCTGACATAAATAAACTCGCCTGGACTGATTTCTCTGTATACATTCGATGTTTCTCTCGTCTTGTTGTTACCTTTTAAATAAGTATACCTAAAATCATTAAACCCTTGACTTGCCTTGGGTACGATAAAAAATCCCATAAGCAAGGCCAAGACCGAGATAATCGTAGCACCAATAATATAAGGACGCAAGAATCGGCTAAACGAAATTCCGGAACTTAATATAGCAATAATTTCCGTATTGTTAGCTAGTTTTGAAGTAAACCAAATAACTGATAGGAACAAGAAAATCGGAAAAAGGAGATTGGCAAAATAAATCGTGAAATTCAGATAATAAAACGCAACTTCAACAAATGGCACTTTGTTCTGAAGTATCTTATTAATCTTTTCAGATACGTCGATAACAATCCCGATCGGAATAAACAGAAACAGCATCACAAAAAATGTGGCTAAATATCTTTTCAGGATATATTTGTCAATTATCTTCATTCTTCTTGTAGATAGTTAGTTTAGTTTGACTGTCAATTACAGTCTTTGATCCATCTGCTTCACCATCATTTCTTTCCAAACTCGGAAATCTCCTGCTAAGATATGCTTTCTTGCTTCACGAACCAACCACATGTAAAAACCTAGGTTATGGATAGTAGCAATCTGCTTTCCAAGATATTCGTTTGCGGCAAAAAGGTGGCGCAGATAGGCTTTTGTATATTCAGTATCGACAAAAGTATGTCCCATTTCATCAAGCGGAGAGAAATCATCTTCCCACTTTTTATTTTTTATATTGATCGTGCCATGTGCTGTAAACAACATTCCGTTTCTAGCATTTCTGGTCGGCATCACGCAATCGAACATATCGATCCCGAGCGCAATATTTTCTAAAATATTAATAGGAGTACCCACTCCCATCAAATATCTCGGTTTGTCTTTTGGCAAAATTTCTGTAACGACTTCGGTCATCGCATACATTTCTTCGGCTGGCTCTCCTACCGAAAGTCCTCCTATTGCATTTCCTTGAGCTCCTGCATTTGCGATATATTCTGCTGACTGCTGACGTAAATCTTTGTAAGTACTCCCTTGTACGATTGGAAAAAATGTCTGCTCATACCCATACTTATAAGGAAGCTTGTCTAAATGATTGATACATCTGTCAAGCCATCTGTGGGTCATGTGCATAGAGCGCTGAGCATAACGGTAGTCGCATGGATAAGGCGTACATTCGTCAAAAGCCATGATAATGTCTGCCCCGATTGTCCTTTGGATTTCCATGACATTCTCTGGCGTAAAAACATGATACGAACCGTCTATATGAGATTTGAACTTTACGCCTTCTTCTTTTATTTTTCTGTTAGAAGAAAGCGAATACACTTGATAGCCTCCTGAATCGGTCAAGATATTACGATCCCAGTTCATGAATTTATGGAGTCCTCCCGCTTTTTCAAGAATCTGCGTTTGAGGTCTCAAATAGAGGTGATAGGTATTTCCTAAAATAATATCCGGATTGATATCGTCTTTCAGTTCTCTCTGGTGTACGCCTTTCACGGAAGCAACCGTCCCAACTGGCATAAAAATAGGCGTTTCGATAACACCGTGATCCGTAGTTATTTTTCCGGCTCTTGCCTTTGAATTCGGATCATTTTGTAATAGTTCAAATTTCATTCTTTTCTCTTTATCCCAAACTTTCGGGAGGCAAAGATAATTTATTTACAATTTATCATTTTAGATTTATGATTTAATTTAACATCATATCCTAGAGCCATTCTGTTTTCACAAAAAAATGTTTACTTTCAGTTTTTTAAGTTCCAAAAGAGCATTTGTCTTGAGAAAAAATTTATTGCTATTTTTAGACCCGAATGTGATACCCCCAAAAGCATTTCCCCTGCCAAATCCTGATAGACAATGAAAACACAATTGATGGCTGAATTGCTTGCTATACTTCTAATAACAAGGCCTTTGCTCACGGTCTTTCATGAGCTAGGCCACGCAATTCCCGCCATTTTGATGACGCGCGAACGTGCTACGATATTCCTCGGTTCGTATGGCGATACTGAACAGAGTTTTAGATTCGCTATCGGCAAGCTGGAAATCTGGATCAAATACAATCTTTTTAAATGGAAAGGAGGCCTTTGTGTTCCACATGCAAGCAACATCTCCATCAACAAAAAAATCATCTATACCTTAACAGGCCCGCTTGCTTCTCTCTCTATTGGAATAGTTTCCTGTTATATGGCTTTTGCCCTCAAGCTCACCGATTTCATGTCTTTTCTTTTCTTGGTCTTCTTGTTGCTTTCAATTTTTGATTTCCTAAAAAATATTATTCCCAGCAGTCGCTCCATAGTTCTCCATGACGGAAGAATCGGTCATAACGACGGCACTTCTCTCGTACGCCTTTTTCGCCACAAAAGATTTCCCAAACAATATTTTGAGGCTATAGCCTTATACAACCAAAAACAATACAAAGAAGCAGCTTTTCTTTTTGATTCTCTTCTCTCCACCGGCCTACAAGACCAGGACACCTATCGTTGGGCTATTTATTGCCATCTCCTGTTAAAAGACTATTTTAAAGCCAAGGTTTATTTTTCGGAATTCAAGAAGCGCTTTACGATGAACTCCGAAGACTATTCCAATCTTGGCCTTATTTATTCGCACTATGAAAATCATGAAAAGGCAATGAAATTCTATGCCAAATCATTAAAGCTGAATCCCATGAACAGCTATTCGTTAAACAATAAAGGCTATACTTTAAATATTTTAGAAAAATACGAAGAGGCGATTGCTTTCTTTGATAAGGCGCTTGAAATCGACAAATCGTTTGCCTATTCCTACAACAATAGGGGGCTTTCCAAAATAAAACTAGGACGTATCGAAGAAGGGCTTCATGACCTCAATCTCTCTTTTGAACTTGACCCTTACAATTCTTATTATTTTCGGAACCTTGGCATTTACCATCAGGACAAAGGCGAATACGGAAAGGCTTTGAAATTATTTCTAAAAAGCAGGTCACTTGACCGCTATACACATAATATAGACCTGTTGATTGCCGAGGCCAAAGATTACCTGAGCCGAAAAATTTAGAAAATAATATTTCTGCACTTTTCGCTCCCATAAACTCTTGACAACTTTCTGAAAATCTGAAAATTCAAACCTCAAAAAATCCAAATATCTGATTATCTTTGCGCCAGTTTAAATTTATCACATAAGAATGAAACCTAACACACAACAATTAAACAACTTAACTATTCAAGTGCGAAGAGATATTCTTCGAATGGTTCATGCTGTAAACTCTGGACATCCGGGCGGTTCGCTAGGATGTACTGAATTTCTCGTAGCACTTTATCAAAATTTAATGGAGCGCAAGCCAGGTTTCGACATGGACGGGAAAGGCGAAGACATTTTCTTTTTGTCAAATGGCCACATTTCACCTGTTTTCTACAGCGTTTTAGCTAGAAGCGGTTATTTTCCTGTAGCTGAATTGGCTACTTTCCGCCACATTAACTCTCGCCTTCAAGGCCACCCTACTACGCATGAAGGGCTGCCAGGAATCCGCATGGCTTCTGGGTCTTTAGGACAAGGAATGTCTGTTGCGATTGGAGCGGCGTTGACGAAAAAACTAAATAAAGATTCACATTTGGTTTACAGTCTTCATGGTGATGGCGAATTGCAAGAAGGTCAAAACTGGGAAGCTATGATGTATGCTTCTGCTTATAAAGTTGACAACTACATTGCTACAATTGACTTAAACGGAAAACAAATTGACGGACCAACCGACGAGGTCTTGAACATGGGAAGCATCAGAGCTAAATTTGAAGCTTTTGGATGGGATGTTCTAGAAATCGAAAAAGGGAATGATATCGAGGCAATAATTACCGGAATGACAGATGCAAAATCAAGAACAGGAAAAGGAAAACCAGTTTGCGTATTGCTTCACACTGAAATGGGTAATGGTGTAGACTATATGATGTACAGCCACGCTTGGCACGGAAAAGCTCCAAATGACGAACAGCTGACAACTGCCTTGGCTCAAAATTATTGTGAAGGCGAAAGCGACTATTAAAAAGCAGTAAGCTTAAGCGACGAGCATTATGCTTATTGCCTACAGCTGACTGCGTATATCAAAAAGACAAAAATGAAAAAATATACAAATACAGGAAATAAAGATACTCGTTCTGGTTTTGGAGCGGGATTGACCGAATTGGGTCAAAAAAACGAAAATGTTGTGGCGCTTTGTGCCGACTTGATCGGTTCTTTGAAAATGGACGATTTCAAAAAGAATCATCCAGAGCGTTTCTTTCAAGTAGGTATTGCTGAAGCAAACATGATTGGAATCGCGGCAGGAATGACAATTGGCGGGAAAATTCCTTTTACCGGAACATTCGCTAACTTTTCTACAGGAAGAGTTTATGACCAAATCCGTCAATCTGTTGCTTATTCAGATAAAAATGTAAAAATCTGTGCTTCACACGCAGGCTTGACTTTAGGGGAAGACGGTGCAACACACCAGATCCTTGAAGATATAGGACTGATGAAAATGCTGCCTGGCATGACTGTAATCAATACTTGCGATTTCAACCAGACTAAAGCAGCTACTATTGCAATTGCAGAACACCACGGACCAGTCTACCTACGTTTCGGCCGTCCATCTGTTCCAAATTTCACTCCTGAAAACGGAACTTTCGAAATCGGAAAGGCAGTATTGCTTAATGAAGGAACTGATGTAACAATTGTGGCTACCGGACACCTCGTTTGGGAAGCATTGGTTGCTGCTGAAGCGTTAGAAGCTAAAGGAATTTCGGCAGAAGTAATCAACATCCACACGATCAAACCTCTTGATGAAGAAGCTATCTTAAAATCAATCGCTAAAACAAAATGTATCGTGACTGCTGAAGAGCATAACATGCTTGGCGGATTAGGCGAAAGCGTAGCGAGAGTTTTGTCGTTAAACAATCCAGCCCCGCAAGAATTTGTCGCAGTGAATGACAGCTTTGGAGAATCGGGAACACCGGACCAATTGATGCAGAAATACAAGCTTAACAATCAAGCGATTGTTGAAGCTGCTGAAAGAGTAATTAAAAGAAAATAATTTCTTTCATAATAAAAAAATTCCGCTCAATGAGCGGGATTTTTTTTATTTAACTTTTATCTTATTCGCAGCTAGGATCTAAATATCTTTTTAAACCTCCTGTCGTTCCCGCACAATTTGGTATCAGATCAAACGGATACAAATTACCAAAACTATCTTTTATTTCTGTCCTTGTCCTTGTACCGTCGCCATCATCATCAACATCTAAAAAGTCAGGTATACCATCACCATCTGTATCATCATCGTAATAATTACCATTACCGTTCAAATCTTCTAGATAAGACAAAATTCCGTCGCCATCAGTATCCGTATATTTTACAGAATGCAGATTTAAATTAAACACTAGAGGGGAATATGCCTGAACACTAGAACCCGATGGAGGGCTGTTATAATAACCTAGTCCAGAAGGAATAAACAGAAGCCCTACTCCATAATCTGTCAACAAAGTACCTCCAGGATTTGAAGGATCATCGATTGCATTTCCTGTCTTAAATTCTGTCATCAAGTTTCTCCATCCAGAAACCACTCGTTCTTGAGAAAGCCAAATCGGATTCGGTCTGTAATCAAACTGAGTACCATCTAAAAGATGTCCTTTATAAGTAACCAATGTAGAATCCAGCAATCGTGCAGGCTGGCCAACACCTTCTCTTATTTTTATATAATACAATTTATATTCAACCGGATCTTCAATCAGCTTTCCTACTATAGGATCGGCAGTACTGTAAGTTCTTAAATCATTTTTTACCATTTTAAATTGCAACGGATACTCCGTCTGATTCCAAATAGAAACCTGTGATCCTCCTTCTGGAATTGCGGTAATGGCTGGAATCGGATTGTTATTAGCATCTGTAGTAACTGTCAGGTAATGCGTTTTCAGGTAACTCTCTATATCCGCAATGTCTGATGCATATTGTGTAGCTCTGTCTCTAGGCGGGACAACACTTGCGGAATCATCATCCTTTTTACAAGAGAAAAGTACTGTGCTTGAAACTATAGCTATAAAAAAAAGCTTAATTCTGGTCATTATTATTGAATTTAGAGGCGCAAGATACAATTTTGATTTATTTTTGTAAATAAATTAACTTAGATTTTAAGTTTTAGTATGAGAGTAGATAAATACTTATGGTGCATTCGATATTACAAGACGCGCAATATGGTAACTGAGGCTTGCAAAAAGAACCACATTACAGTAAACGGACAGGTCGCCAAACCTTCTAAAGAGGTATTTCCGACAGACAAAATTACCTTTAGGAAAGACCAGATCATACACACGATAACCGTGCTCGACATTCCTCAAAACCGTGTTGGCGCCAAGCTGGTTGATATTTATAGAAAAGATGAAACCCCAATCGAATCATTCCAGCATCTAGAGCTTTTAAAACTATCTAAAGAACATTATAGAAAACATGGCGAAGGAAGGCCAACTAAAAAAGACCGCAGGGATTTGGAAGACTTTAGCTTGGATTTCGAAGAAGACGAAACAGAATAGCATTTAACCTTTAGATGATATATAAATCTACCTTCAATCGCCTAAAGAAACAAACCGTTTTTTATCTTTGGAAAAAATAAATCAAAATGAGCAAAAATATAATTCTTAACAATCAAGAAATAGAACACAAAATCCTAAGAATCGCTTATCAGATATACGAAACTTTTGTGGATGAAGAAGAAATTGTTATTGCCGGAATTGCTAAAAACGGTTACATTTTTGCCGAAAAGATTGCTCAGAAAGTCAACCAAATAGCCGATCTAAAAGTATCGCTATGCGAAGTATATATTGACAAACAAAACCCTCAAAACGAAATCACCACTTCTTTAGAAAAAAAGCAGTACGAAAACAAAGGGCTTGTTCTTGTTGACGATGTGCTTAACTCTGGAACTACATTGGCCTATGGCGTAAAGCATTTTTTGGACGTTCCTTTGAAAAAATTCAAAACCGCCGTACTTGTAGACCGAAACCATAAAAAATATCCTGTGAAAGCCGATTTCAAGGGAATTTCGCTATCTACTTCCTTACAAGAGCACGTTCAGGTTGTTTTTGAAGATACAGAAGATTATGCTTACTTAAGCTAAAATCTTAGAAATAGCTGAAACAACTTCTTCGGGAGATTTATTATCGACAACCACGACATGTGTCGCTTGATTGTAGTAATAGCTTCGGTCAAAAAGATGCTTGGCAATATACTCCTTCATTTCTTCTTTTTCTTGCTCTGCTATAAGCGGACGATTATCTTTAATAGAAAGCAACCTGCTATAAAGCGTCTCAATCGAAGCTTTCAGGTAAAAAGAAACTATATTGCTTCCATTAAGCATTTCGTGGTTATTGGCATAACAAGGAGTTCCGCCGCCTAAGCTCAATATCATCTGTTCATCAGAAGAGATTAATTCTTTAAATATTTGGTGCTCCAGCTTCCGAAAATAGATTTCTCCTTTCTGGTCGAATATATTTTTTACAGACATTCCAACCCTTTCTTCGATGATTTTGTCTAAATCGCAAACCCTGATTTGAGTTTTTTCAGACAGCAAATTGGCAATTGTTGACTTTCCAGAACCCATATAACCCAATAAAATAATTTTTGTCATCGAAATAAATCCTTATAAATTAAGGCATTATGAAAGATTATTAAAAAAAGACAAATTTAAAACAAATTTGCTTTGAAAAATAAATAATAAGGCCTTATATTTGCACCCGCATTCAAGAAATTAAATGACTCGATAGCTCAGTCGGTAGAGCACATCACTTTTAATGATGGGGTCCTGGGTTCGAGCCCCAGTCGGGTCACAAAATGACTTTAGATTTCTTGAATGTAATGACTCGATAGCTCAGTCGGTAGAGCACATCACTTTTAATGATGGGGTCCTGGGTTCGAGCCCCAGTCGGGTCACAAAAAGTCGAACAGCAGTGTTTGGCTTTTTTTGTTTTAGGCCACGTGGAGAAACGGTAGACTTGCCATCTTGAGGGGGTGGTGCTCGTAAGGGCGTGTGGGTTCAAATCCCACCGTGGTCACATCTGGGACAAATCAGAATTCTTCTGGTTTGTCCTTTTTTTTATGCTGCCAATTTGGATAGCATTCTACTTTTCATTTAAGGCTAAAATAGTACGCTACATTCCGCTCCAACAAAGCAGCATTTCTTACATTTATGAAGATTTTTTCCCACAATAAATAATCAAGACAACAAATCTACGTTTACTACTACATGAAGCTGCATTTTCTTCTTTTCTTGGTTTTTATGATGCCTTGCTTATGTAGCGGACAGCGCGACAGTACTTATATCAAGCCTTACGAGCATAAATTTTCGGTAAGGACTTATCTTGCAAAGAATTTCCTTTCGATGGAACAGCAGACGGGTACCGAAGAATCTAAAAGATTCATGCCGAATAATCCGCCCAATATCGGATTAGGGTTTTCCTTGAACAACACCATTGTCAATGTAAGCTACGGCCAAGGTTTCAATTTTATGAGAGAGAAAGATAAAGGAAAAACCAAGGCATTTGATCTTCAAATTCATAATTATGGAAAAAAATTCATCATCGATGTCTTTATTCAAAAATACCGAGGATTTTATACTGCAGATGATGACGGCAACAACATCGAGCTTTACCCTGACTTGAAAATCCAACAATATGGTGCGTATGGACAATATGTTTTCAATAACAAAAAATTCTCTTATAAAGCCGCTTTTAACCAAAGCGAAAAACAATTAAAATCGGCCGGAAGCTTTCTGATCGGCGGAGGTGTTTATTTTACAAAAATTGAGTCGGACAGTTCCTTCGTCCACAAAGAAAAAAATTCATTACGGAATTTCCAGTTTGGTGTAAGCGGCGGCTACGCCTATTTATGGGCAATCAACAATAAATGGTTTGCCAGTGCTTCTACTACCGTTGGAATCAACGTAGGATCCGAAAGACTAAATACTTTCGGCAAGCGGAAAATAGAAGCCTATCCAACGCTATTTCCGCGTATAGCTGTAGGATATAATAAAGAAGACTGGTCTATCGGACTGTCCTACGTCAGTAATGCCATATTTTCTGCTTTCTCGGATAATAAAAATTCGAATGTAGGCTTATACTCAGGAAATTTTAAGCTATCGTATATCTTGAGGCTGGATTCGTTTGATTTCTTCGGCAAGAAAAAGCCTGAAAAGATTTCCGATCAACAATAATCTAACTCCCATCTCTATGTAAAAGCTGACACTATTTTGCTTAATTTGGTGGATTGCTAACATTTATAAAAATTCTATGAAAAACATTTTTAGATTAACTTTAAGCATGATGGTACTTTTTACGATCATAAGCTGCGAAAAAAAAGCAACAGGACCTGAATTAGACGGAACATGGGAACTCAGGCATGTAGCAGGAATACAAGTTCCAGGAGTAGATCCTAATTTTAAGCCCGGCAATGGGAACTCTTTCAAGTTTGACGGACAGAATTTCGAAAAATACAGCGATGGCAAAAAAGTACTCAGTGGCAGTTTTACCGTTACGCCTGAAAAGGATGTACCTGTAAATAAACGCAAGGCCAACTACAGCATTAAACTCAACAGCGAAGAAAAGCTATATATGCTTTTATCTGAGAATAAATTCATTTTATTCGACGGAGTCATTGCCGCCGATGGCACTGAATCTACTTTTGAAAAGCAATAGTACAATAACAAAAAAAGGCCTCGTTTGAGGCCTTTTTTTTTATATCTAGTTTAGAACATTATTCACAAGAAACTGCTTGAACAGGCTCTGGTTTTAGTTCTTCTGTTTCTTCTGCTTCAATTGTTTTTTGTTTCTTATCTAGCGTAATAAAAGTAAATCCGAATGCCAATAAAAGCAACGGCACGCTTAGCCAGATCACTTCATGGATGCCATATCGTGCAATAATAAAACCACCTAGTAAAGTTCCTAATGTAATACCCGCATTAAAGAAAGAAGGCATCAAACTGTTTACGCTTTCGAGTGCTTGTTGAGGAACGCCGTCTATGATGTGGATGTTAGCCGACAAAAAGCCGCCCGTGTGTATGAAACCCCACACAGAAATAATAATAACCATTGGAACAAAAGCGCCGCCAAACTGGTAGGCTAGTAAATGGATAGCTATCAAAGAAAGCAAAAACAATCGGTTTGTCAGCGCTACGTTTTTGCTGAGCGCGATTCCCATAAGCCAATTCCCTACTATACCCGTAACTCCAAAAACCAAGAGCATGATGCTGATTTCAGTACCGTTCATATGCGAAATCTTGTTCATGTATTCTGCCAAGTAACCATACGTTGCAAACATTCCTGCTACTATAATTAGCGACGTGAAAAGCTTAAACCAAACTTGTGGCTTGTCTAATACTTTCACTTGGTTTTCTGCAGATGGCTTTTCTTCTACTGGCATGGATGGCACAAAAAGCGCCAAGGCAGCAAAAGCAACAAGATTAATGATTCCGGCTAAAATGAAGGAAGCTCTCCAATCAAACAAATCGGCCATATAAGTCGTTATCGGCACGCCTAACACAGTCGCTACACTAAGACCCGCCATAACTACCGAAATTGCTTTTGGTGCATCTTTAGGTCCTGCTTGTTTTGCAGCGGCAGACATGGATACTGCCCAAAAAACCGGGTGTAAGAAAGCAGGCACGATGCGGGCAATCATCAGCATCGTAAAATTAGGAGAAATGGCTGAGAGCAAGTTAGAAATTACGAATATCGCCAAAACAGCACACATAATTGTTTTGCGGTTTATCTTCGCTGTTAGCATTGTCGTAAAAGGACCTGCTACCGCTACTGTCAATGCAAAAGCACTCAAAAGCCAGCCGGCAGTATCAATAGAAACTTGAAATTCTTTCGCCAGCGTAGGCAAGATTCCAATCACGCCAAATTCAGTAGTAATTATCCCGAAGGCTCCCAGAGCCATTATATAAATCGATTTATTCATTAATTCAAATATTTAAATGTTTCTATTAATATAAAGTAAAAAAATCATTAATTTTAGGATAATCCTACCCTTTAAGACTACTAAGACATGCGATATAATCGTCAAGTACTTTTTGGTTCAGCGAATATTTAAGATTTCGTCCCTCTTTTTCAGGGATAAGGAGGTCCGCTTCAACCAATTGTTTTAGGTGATGGGAAACAGAAGGCTGCGTGAGATCCAGCAAATCGTTAACCTCAGCGCAATAAAGGCCTTCATGCTTTTTCTTTACTTGCTGTAAAATAGCAATCCGGCTTGTATCGCTCAAGGCTTTAGATATCTTCTCTATTTTTTTATTATCCATCATATACTAATTTATGCAATCACAAGTATAAGTCTTGTGATAAAAAGAACAGGACAAAAGTACATAAACATATAGAAACATATAAATATTTATATGGATAAATCTGATTTCAATATCAGCAATTTCTATATTGAAGCTCTCCCTCTTTATTTACAAGCAGTTTATTACCGGACTTCCCTTTATGCTCCTAATCACAAAAGCACTCTTTATATTCGAAATAATTTCAAGTTTGGAGATTTTATGAACAGCGAAGTTTTGATAATCTTCCATGTCATCCAATAAAAGTTTTAATAAGAAATCATAAGAATGGCTGTGGGGGGCATGTGACTGCCGACGCAAGAGATTCGAGCTTAAGATTCCGCAAGAAGAAATTGACGCGAATCCAAACATCACGAATGCTGTTAACAGCAACAGATAAACTACTTTGCTGAAGATTATAAAAACGCAATCTACTCTTCAGGTTGCGTTTTTTTATTATTTTTGTTTAACAAACCATCAAAAACAATGAACAGCATTAAAAGTGTTTTCAGCATCAAGGACTTGGAGAATTTATCAGGCATTAAAGCCCATACCATAAGGATTTGGGAGAAAAGATATAACATTCTGGAACCGATGAGGACTACCACAAACATTCGTTTGTATGATGTTGAAAACCTTCAGAAACTGCTCAATATTACGTTATTGCACAGCCACGGGTATAAGATTTCTAAAATATCCAAATTCCCGCCTGAAAAAATTCCGCAGCTGGTACAAGAAATTGTTTCTGACAAAAGCGCAAAAAACCATGCAATCAATGCTTTTAAAATGGCAATGATGAATTTTGATCAGACTTTATTTTTTACGACATATAACAAGCTGCTTTCCGAAAAATCATTCCGCGAAGTCTTCACCGAAATCTTCATTCCGTTGATGAATGAGATTGGGATTCTTTGGCAAACCGGAACGATTACGCCTTCACATGAGCATTTTATATCCTACCTTATTCGGCAGAAACTGTTGAGCAGTATCGAGCAGCTTCAGATTTTAGAACCCGCCAAAAAAGACAAGGTCTTTATACTGTATCTTCCACAAAACGAAATCCATGAGCTTGGGCTGATCTATCTCAATTATGAAATCCTTTTCCATGGATACAAGACCATTTACCTCGGACAGTCAATTCCAATCGAAAATTTAAAAGACCTGACCAATCTTTTTGACACTACCGTTTTTGTTAGCTATTGGACGGTCTTTCCCGAAATTGAAGAAACGGCCAGCTATATAAAAACAATACAGGAAGAAATTTTAACCAATAAAAAATCCGAGCTATGGATTTTAGGAAAATTGGCCAAGCATATTCCTGCACAAAACCTCACCTCCCAAATATCCGTATACTTTAGTATGCAGGAAGCCTTAAACAAACTATAATTATTTCTTAAAGCCATAATTTTGTTTATCAATTTTATATATTTGTTAAACAATATGCATAAAGATATCAAGATTATCGGTTCTGGTTTTTCTGCCTTAGCAGCCTCTTGCTATTTGGCAAAACAAGGCCATACGGTTACCATTTATGAAAAGAATGCGACTATCGGCGGACGAGCAAGGCAATTAAAAAAAGAAGGCTTCACATTTGATATAGGCCCTACGTGGTATTGGATGCCTGATGTTTTTGAGCGGTTCTTTGCTGATTTCGGTAAAAAACCATCCGATTATTATGAGCTTACAAAACTGTCGCCGGCGTATCACGTTTATTTCGGAATCAAGGATTTTGTGACCATAGCAGACAATCTCGACGAAATAGCTGCCACGTTTGAAACGATTGAAAAAGGAAGCGCAAAACAATTGAGAAGCTTTATGGCAGAAGCCCAAAGCAATTATAATATCGCCATAAAAGATCTCGTGTATCGCCCAGGAGTTTCGCCTTTGGAATTGATTACGCCCGAAACGGCAAAAAAAATAGGACAGTTCTTTGGAAACATCTCGAAAGACATTCGGAAACGGTTCAAAAACAAAAAGCTGATCCAGATACTGGAATTTCCGGTATTGTTTTTAGGAGCCAAGCCGTCGGATACGCCTTCTTTCTACAGCTTTATGAATTTTGCTGATTTCGGTTTGGGAACTTGGCATCCGAAAAACGGAATGTATTCGGTAATCTTGGCCATGAAAAAGCTGGCTGAAGAACTCGATGTCGAAATAAATACGAGCTGTACGATTGAAAAAATTATCGTTGAAAAAGGAAAAGCCCAAGGACTGATCATCAATGGAGAGAAAATAGCAGCAGATATCATCTTAAGCGGCGCTGATTACCATCATACTGAAACGTTGCTAGATGAAAAAGACCGAGCCTATACAGAAGACTATTGGGCCAAAAAGACTTTTGCTCCTTCTTCGCTCCTGTTTTATGTAGGTTTTGATAAGAAAATAGAAAATGTTGAACACCATACGCTGTTTTTCGATGTAGATTTCGACAGGCATGCCGAAGCAATATATGATAATCCGAAATGGCCTGACGAGCCGTTGTTTTACGCCAGCTTTCCGTCAAAAACCGATACGGAAGCAGCGCCTGTAGGAAAAGAAGCAGGAATATTTTTGATTCCTTTAGCCCCAGGAATTGAAGATACCGAAGAATTGAGAGCAACTTATTTCGAGAAAATCATGAGCCGTTTTGAAAAATTGACGGAACAAAATGTCAGAAATAGTGTTATATTTAAGGAATCCTTTTGTGTCAATGATTTTATAAAGGAATATAATTCGTATAAAGGAAATGCTTACGGATTGGCGAATACGCTTTTTCAGACCGCATTTTTACGCCCAAAACTAAAAAGCCGAAAAGTAAAGAACCTATATTTTACCGGACAGCTTACCGTTCCAGGCCCAGGAGTTCCTCCTGCATTGATTTCGGGGAAATTAGTTTCTGAATTGATTGATAAGAATACAGTATAAAATTGCAAACCACCACCACTCATGAAAGCTATTTTTGACATCATTTCTTTTGAATGCAGCAGGAACGTAACCAAGTCCTACAGCACTTCTTTCGCTACGGCCGTAAAGATGCTTTCGCCTACAATCCGTCAGGACATCTACAATATTTATGGTTTCGTGCGTTTTGCCGATGAAATCGTAGACAGCTTCCATGAGTACGACAAGAATACGCTGTTTGATTTATTCGAAAAAGATCTTTTCCGAGCCTTAGCAGACGGTATCAGCCTGAATCCGGTGTTGAATTCCTTTCAACATACCGTAAAAAAATACGATATTCCCCTAGACTTAATTAAAGCTTTTTTAGAAAGCATGAAATTGGATCTGGTAAAGACAGAATACAAAACCGTTCAAGAATACGAGGAATACATTTACGGTTCTGCTGATGTCGTGGGATTAATGTGCCTGAAGGTTTTTGTAAAAGGCGACACGGCCAAATACGAAGAGCTGAAACAGAGTGCTATGAAATTAGGTTCTGCTTTCCAAAAAGTCAATTTCCTTAGAGACCTGAAAGCTGATTTTGAAAACCTGAGCCGTACCTATTTCCCGAATACAAACCTCAACAGGCTTGACGAAGCTTCAAAAAACCAGATCATCGCTGATATCGAAAATGATTTCAAATCCGGCTATGAAGGAATCACAAAATTGCCTATAGAAGCAAAACTCGGAGTATATACGGCCTATGTCTATTACAAAAAGCTATTGCAGAAGCTAAAGAAAACACCGTCGGCTGAAATAAAAAATGCGCGGATTCGTGTTCCTGATTATGAAAAAATTGGCCTTTTCGCTAAATGTTATTTCAGTTATAAGCTGAATATCATATAAAAGATTTAGTTATGTGGATTCATATATTCGTTTTCATCCTTACTTTCTGCTTCATGGAATTCATGGCATGGTTCAGCCATAAATACATTATGCACGGCTTTCTTTGGAATCTCCATGCCGACCATCACAAAAAAGATCATGATTCTTGGTTTGAACGGAATGATGCTTTTTTTATCATCTATGCGGTAATCAGCATCATCTTTTTTCTGCTTTGGCAAAACAACATTTTAGAAATCGGATTGGCTATCGGATTGGGCATTTTTGCGTATGGGTGTGCTTATTTCTTGGTACATGATATTTTTATCCACCAAAGGTTCAAGCTGTTCAGGAATGCCAACAACAGCTATGCAAGAGCCGTGAGAAGGGCACACAAAATGCACCACAAACATATCGGCAAAGAAGAAGGAGAATGTTTTGGCATGCTCATAGTCCCCTTTAAATATTTCAAGCAAGAGTTTCGTAAAAAATAAAAAAGCGACCAGATTTGATCGCTTTTTTCATTAACTAACTACTAACCTAATTTAATTGGGTACCATCTTTTGCAATGGCTTTAGCTGCTCGATGTCCAGATCTGCTTTCTTTAGTACGGAAAGCATTGTCATGATAGACGTCGGTGTCATGTTATCTCCAAGAACCCTCACTACCGCAAAGCCGGCGTCATTTTTATTTGCAAAAAGCACAAACTCGTCAATCGCATCGTCTTTGCCGACAAAATAAACAGCACCGCCTTCTTTCCCAGAATTGACTTTAATCAGTTCTTGGTACTTTTCGTTTTTCAAGATGCCTTTGATTTTGGAACGTTCGGTCTCAAATTTAGCCGGATTCTTTTCATCCGCCTTGAAAGCCAAAATGTTCATCTTTTTCAAAGTCTCAAGCGCCGCATTTTCTTCAGAAGTTACTTTTGCTTTATTCAACTTTAGTATATCTGTCGTAAGATCAAGAGCAATAAAGTCTTTCGATTCGGTATTCTCTACAAAATATTGTTGCAATGTTGGCTCTGAATTGCAGCTTGCCAACATTAGGCACAAAACTGCAAGTAGTGAAAATCTTTTCATAGTCTGATTATTTTGGACCTTTCGATCCTTTTGGTCCTTTAGAACCTTTTAATCCTTTTTTTAGGGCATCTCCGCCAGGAAGATTGTCTGTCAATGCCGAAACATCATTAAGGTCGAAATCTCCTTTCAAGGACATCAAGACAGTTTCGTCTTTGCCTCCGCCTTCGATAAACATCAGCAGCTCCTTAACTTTGGTCGCGCTTCCGCCTGATTTGACATAAATCCTGATGTTTTTGCCACCGTCGTTCACTCTCATGAGCTCTTCCAGCGCAGCAGATTTAAGATATTTGCTTGAAGTCAGTTTCATATCAGAAGTTATTTTCGGGCTCGATGTCACGAAGACCCTCAAATTATCAAGCTTTTTGACAAGGCTCATGTATTGCTGCGCCTCTTTGTCGTTGGACTTGACACTTCCCATCATTTCAAACATTTTTTTGTTTACGATAACTGCTGTCACTTCATCGAGCCCATCATACTTATCGAAAGCTGACTGCGCAAAAAACACGGACGGCATTAATGCTAGGACTACTGTTATTAAAAATTTCTTCATTTTAGTTGTATTTACTTATTTTGTATGCACTTTTTATTTAGACAGACCGTCTAAGTTGCTCAAGTCGATATCTCCAGTCAGCGAAATTAAGACAGTTTCATCACCTTTCCTATCGCCGCCTTCTATAAACATAAGCAATTCTTTTACTTTAGAGGATGAATTGCCTGATTTCATATAAATCTGCACGTTCTTTCCTTTGTCATTCACTCGTACTAATTCTTCCAGAGATTCTTTTTTTCTGTAAGCATCAAAAGCTGTTTTCATTTCTGCTGCTTTTTTGATGCTTGAAGTCGAGAACATTTTGAAATTATCAATCTTGTCAGCCATCTTCATGTATTTTGCCACTTCTTTTTCTTTCACGTCGGTCTTGATTTCTCCAAGCATCTCGAATGCTTTTTTATTCACGACTACAGATGTAATGTCATCTTGACCGTCGAATTTATCAAATGCAGATTGTCCAAAAAATAAGGCTGGAACTAAGGCTAATGCTAGGGTAACTATAAATTTTGTCATTTTTTCTAATTTTTAAATATTAAATCTTTTGAATCTTGGTACTCTTTAACGTATTGCATGCTTTCAACGCCTACATTCACGTTCTTTGACAACAGGTTCAGTGCTTTTTGGGTTTCCTCAAATGCCTTTTCAGGATCATTATAGGTACCTAAATCTTCACTTTGATTGATGCTTCGATTGTAGAATGTAAACATTCCCAGCAAAATCACAACAGATGCTGCAATAGAAAGCCACGCCACTTTTTGTGTCTTAGATTTTAGTGGAATCTTTTGCTCAAACTTTTGCTCTTTCGCTGAAGAGAAATAGCCAAACATTGCCTTATACTGTTCTAGATGCTGCGCAACATCTGCAGACGAAAAATAAAGTTTTAATTCATTTTCCTCGGCAATAGAGGTTTCTCCCTCAAAGTATTTTTCTAATAATAATTCTATTCTGTTTTCTTTTCTATCCAATTCCATAACTGTGTGTTTTTGTCATAAATTCTCTAATCGTCTTCCTTGCTCTTGAAAGCGCAACTCGCACTGCGGTTTCATTCATATCCATCATTTTGGCAATTTCTTCAAATTCATATTGTTCAATATCCCGAAACTGAACGATCATCCTTTGCTGTTCGGGCAACTCGTTGATAATCTTTTCGACCCATGTTAAGCTGTCTAAATCTTCAAGCTGTTGCTGCATCAAGGGCTGCCGATCTGTAAAATTATTATGTACGATCTGCAGGTTTCCGGCTCTTTTTGATTTCAATTGGTCCAAGCAATAATTTTTTGTAATTGTCATGGCAAAGGCTTCAACGCTGTTATATTTGTCCAATCCCTGTTTCTTATCCCAAAGCTTGACCAAAACTTCTTGTGTCGCATCTTCAGCTTCTTCTGTGCTAACGAGCAATCGCTTTGCCAGCCTAAAGACTTTATCCTTAAAAGGAGCTATAAGATTTACAAACTCAACTTGGTTCATTGTGACGTTTTAATTGGTCGGTTATATAATCAAGACGAAGCACTTTATTTTTTGTTACAATAAAAATTGAAAATAAGACTAAAACCTCTAAATTTACGTTAATAAAAATTACGACCTCTATAAGATACCGTATTTATGAAAAAGAAATTCAGCCTTGCAATCCTTTTATTCATTGGGTTTTCTACCTTTTTTGCCTGTCAAGATGACCTTGACGACATCGAAGTTCCAACCGAATTAAAAATTAACGATTTTATCTGGAAAGGATTAAATTTATATTATTACTGGCAAGCAGATGTACCGGATTTGTCGGATAGCCGATTTGCCAATCAAGGCGAATTAAATGCTTTTCTTTATAATCACGAATCGCCAGAAGATTTGTTCTACGGCTTGCTGAACAATTATCCTACGACAGACCGATTCAGCGTCATTTTTAGCGATTATACCGTTTTAGAAGGCGTCTTGACCGGAAATACATCCAACAACGGAGTCGATTACCAATTATTAAGAAAATCAGAAGGCTCTAACGAAGTTTTCGGCTGGGTACGTTATATCATTCCAAACTCCGATGCGGCTTCTAAAGACATTCGCCGCGGCGATATCTTCTACGCCGTGAACGGAACTCCGCTGACCGTTTCTAATTATAGAGATTTGCTTGCCGATCAGACCTACACTTTAAATCTGGCGGATTATGACGGCGGAAACATCACGCCAAATTCGCGTTCGGTAGCCTTGACGAAGACTACTATTGCAGAAAATCCGATCTTGATCAATAAAGTCCTTACCTATGACACGCATAAAATAGGCTACCTATTATATAATGGTTTTTATGGGGAATACGACACGAACCTGAATGCTGCATTCGGGCAGTTCAGGACGGAAGGCGTAACCGATTTGGTTTTAGACCTACGTTATAATTCTGGAGGCGCTGTCAAATCTGCGGCCTATCTTGCCAGCATGATTACGGGACAATTTAACGGACAGGTTTTTGCAAAACAGCAATGGAATGCCAAAATCGAAGATTACTTTGCCGATAATGACCCAGAGCAGTTGATCAACCGATTCTCAAACAGTATCGGAAACAGCCCGATCAACAGCTTGAATCTTACTAAAGTATATGTGCTGACTTCTAAAAGCACGGCTTCGGCGAGCGAATTGGTTATCAACGGACTGAAGCCGCACATCGAGGTTGTACAAATCGGCGATGTAACGACTGGAAAAAATGTCGGTTCGGTTACCTTATATGATTCGCCATCCTTTGGAAAACAAGGACGTACTAATCGCCATAAATATGCCATGCAGCCAATCTGCTTTAAGATTGTAAACTCGACTGGATTCGGCGATTACCAAAACGGACTGACTCCAACAACTCCATTCGTTGAAAATCTTGGAAACTTAGGAGTGCTTGGCGATGCGACAGAACCTCTTTTGAGTACAGCTATTGCTCAAATTACAGGTGTTGGCAGAAGAACCATGCAGCATCCGGATAAAGTCTACGAACACTTTAAAGACAGGAAGTCGATGCAGCGCTTCGGTACTGAAATGTATATCGACAAAGTTCCGGATGGAATCACAGACTTCTTTAAATTCTAAATTCATCATTTATACCAAATAAAAAGGCTTCCGTTTGGAAGCCTTTTTAGTATGCAATTATAATCTATTAGTTAACGATCAATCGTTCGTTACTCTTTTTGGTTCCGTGTATTATTTCGACAATGTAAACGCCTTTGTTCAATTCTGAAACCGGTATACCTTCCTGAGTTTGTATGTTTTTTTGAAACACCATCCTTCCCGAAATATCATAGATTGTTATCAAAGCTGCTTCTTGCAGATTGCCAATATAGAATTTTTCAGAAGCCGGATTCGGATACAAGCGAAGGTCTTTCCTTGAAGGATTCTGTACTCCCAAAGTCGCTTGGTTGATAACACCTACCCCATCGAGATCAAATCCTCCCGAATTAAAAGGCGTCGGAAAAGAATCGTTCACGGCATTACCAAAGCTATCGTAGGTCGCATACAAAGGGTCGATAGACCCTACGACATCAATAATCTTTACATGGGTAATAGTATTCTTGTCCAACAACGGGCTGTTCGGAATATCGCTCAAATCAAAAGGCACGCCTTTGCTTCCGTATTTCCCAGCAAGGTTGTTGAGATAAGGTGCCGAAGGGGTTCCAAAGCTGCCGATCTGCGTGGTTGTCTGCGTTTCACTATGGGCTGGAAACCTGAAAAAATGAATCCCGTCGGAACTTACTTCTACAAAACCGAGTTCCAAGAATGCGGGCCCGCTGTTTTCAAAAACAGCAAAGTCAAATCCTGGTCCGTTAATGATCGGCAGTTCAAATGTCAAGATGGCGCTGCCTTCGTCTCCCAAGCTTACGATGCTTCCCGTCGCAGGTCCTATCGCGTTTTCTGGAACGCCGACAGAAGCTCTGTTGCTTCCAGCTACAACAAGACTCGGGTTTGCCTTATTCACATAGCCTCTTTCTACCGTAGCGCCTGTTGCCCAGGCTACAAAAAGCGGACTGCTCGGCTCCATGGCGGTTGATCCAGCGATGCCGGCCGCAGGAGCATACGATTGGCCATTGGCTGCCAGCGATATCAGGAAAGCGAAAGACAGGAATCGTTTCATTTATCTTTTTATTATTTTTTGGACGCTTCTTACGTTATCGATCGTAATTTCTACGACATACATTCCTGGATTTAATTCTGAAATAGCAACTCCAGAAATGGCATACGCTTGATTTTTAACCAATCTTCCAGACATGTCATACATTTTTATCATAGCAGGCTGGTCGGTGTTGATGTAAAATTGATCTGTAGCTGGATTCGGATAAAGCGCAATATCGAGTTTGGTGTGCTGTCCTGTTCCCAAATTGCTATCCACAGCTTTAAGGAAAGCGTTTGGCAATTTCCCCACCGTATAGGTGTTTAGCAAGGCGCCATCTGTCGTAGAATGCACATATACTTTACCGTCTGCCACATAATTGACTGCATCGCCTACATAAATCTTGTTGTTGATGATTTCCATCCCGTAGATGCCGTATAGGTTCTGTGGAGGCAGCGTAAAGAAAGGCGTTGTAGGCACTATGTTTGACGTTGTCGTTGCTTTAAAAACATCGGCATCGATGCCATAATACATATCACTACCGTCTATTTTCAAGTTTGAAGGATGTTCTTGCGGGAAATCCACCTGCCCTATCACCGTATTTGTTGTCGTATTGATCTTGACTAAAGCACCGTAAGTTTCAGTTCCGGCCCAGCTCGGCTTTCCGCCGCAAAGAACGTATAAGATGCCGTCTTTTTCTACCATCGAATTAGGCACGTCTCCGACTTGGATCGTTTGCTCTAATGTATTGGTAGTCGGATTGATTACAGAAACAGTATTGCCATAACCGTAACCTCCCTGGTGCGCCACATACAGCTTTCCGTTGATTTCTAAGATTCTCTCCACGCCTTCAGGCAAAGCAATATTGGCTTCAATCGTATTGTTAGAAAGGTTGATTACGGCCACATAATCATCGGTCGCACTTCCTCCGCTTCCCCAATTGGTCACGTATCCTTTTCCGTTGCTAAAAGCAATATATCTAGGATTGTTAAGTCCTGTGCTGATAGTGGCCACATATTGGAACGTTTCTTTATTGACGATTTTGATGGTATTGGAAATATTTACAACGATATAAGCGTAGTCGCCATTAACGTTGATGCTTTGCGCAGTATCGCCCAGAGCACCAGCAGTAGGATTTACGGTTGCATAAATATTGTTTTGCAGGTTTCCTGTATTCGAAAGAAAAGAAACCGAAGCATTATTAGAGCCTGCGCCTCCTTCATTAAGAATAAATACGCCGTCATTAAAGGTTTGGCCTACAACAGGCAGGCTGGAAAGAGATAATAAGCTTACTACAAGAAAGCCGTAAAGTTGTTTCATGAGATTGGATTAAATAATTGAATTGTTAGTTAAAATAAAAACCGTTTGGCCCTACTCCTACTGCAACCGGATTTAATAAAGTACCTGTTGTTGAGTAGATGTAAATTTGGCTGTCTGAAGAAAAATCTCCGCCATCAGCAATGTAAATTTTGCCATCGTTTACTGCAAAACCATACATCCTGCCATATATTGATTGCGATTCGTACGTAAGCAACGGAACCGTAGGCGCTGCTGTTGCATTGGCCGCCATCGCAAAAACAGCCGTATCGACCGTATAGTAAATTTTATTGTCTTCGATATTGAGGTTTCTTGCTCCAGCCGAAGTCGCTGCTGCTACCGTAATCGGCGTGCCTACCACCGTATTGGTAGAGAGGTTAATTTTTGCCAGCTTTTCAGAACCTAGAACATATAAGGTCCCGTTTTCTTCTTCAAATGCGTTAGGGCTAAATCCTAATGGAATTGTTGTTTCGATACTATTTGTAGCAGGATTAAAAACAGTTACAGAGGTACCGCTGCCGAAGTAGCCGTTCATAATGTAAATCTTGCCGTTTTCTTCTATGATTTTTTCCGACCAATTGTTCATCGCCACTCGGCTTGTCGTATAGTTTGAAAGATCAATTACGGTAAGGAAATCATCGGAACCTACTTCATAATTATCGTAATTGGTCACATAAGCTTTGCCATTCACCACTACGCCATATCTTGGACTCCTAAAATCAGTGCTGATAGTTGCGATAAACTTAAACGTATAACGGTCTACTACTGTAATCTTATTGGCTAAACCCGAAATGATAAAAGCTCTTGTATCATCAAAAAACATAGACTGGAGCAAGGTGCCCATTTCTGCGGCTTCTGGATTGACATTCCTAAAAACGTCCTGCTCTACGGCACCTGAATTGCTGATAAAAGTGACAGAGCTTGTGGTAATGGTAGAATTTCCTTCGTTCAATACAAAAACTCCATTATCATAATCGCCGAGCGACTCATTTGACGAATTATCATCACTGCTACAGGAAGCCAAGAAAAGCGAGCTTGCGAACAGCATTACAAAAATTCTATTGAACTTTTTCATATTTAAAAATTTAAGGTTAGATACATATTAAAATTGCGTCCCGGCAAATACCGGCTTTCGACGCTGGCATACTTTTCATCCAGAAGGTTCAGTACTTGGAAGCCAAGAATACAAGAATTCTTTTTGCCAAAGCCATAATTGAGAGAAGCATTGCTTACCAAATAAGCGTCGATGTTATATCTTGAATTGTTGTCGGATCTCGTAAAGACTTCGCCGTTATACAACAGCTGGTAGTCGGCCGACAGCTTCTTCCAAGAATAGCTTAACGAAGAAGTAGCTTTGTGGTACGGTACATAAATCAATTGCTTCTTTTTTTCCATGTCTTCCGAAACCGTATAACCGTAGGTCCCGTTCAGCATCACATGATGGTTTCCGAAGTTTTTGCTCCAGCTTACGATTGCTTCCCCTCCATACGTCCTTACTTTGTTGGTGTTTTGTGGCGACCAGTTCGAACCGTTCGGAATCCAGCGGAGCATGTCTTTGATATCGATATAATACCCTGTCAGGGTGATCTTGAAAGCATTGAAACGGAACTCATTGCCCAATTCGGCTTGGTACGACGATTCGGGTTTTAAGTTTTCGTTTCCTCCCGGCTGCCAGTACAAGTCATTGAATGTCGGCACCCTAAAGTTTTTAGAACCGTTAAGTTTCAAGGTATAAAAATCAGCCGCTTTCCAGCTCGTCCCTAAAGAAAACAGGAGCGGACTTTTGTAATTATTCGTAAATTCTTTCCTAAGGCTTGCTTCATACAACAACTTTTTCGTCAGGTTGTGCTTCAACAACAAGCTGGCCGAACCAATGTTTCGCTGTTCGTTTTTGATGTCAGAACCCTTTCCTTTATTCTGTGTGTAATCCAAAATCGCATTCAGCTGAATGGCATCAGTAGCTTGAAAGGCAAGGTCGTACTTCCCGATATAGGTTTTTACCTCGCCAAAGGTGTAAGACTCCGAATCGATATTGTCGAAGTATTTATATTTTTCGCTCAGGGCGCCGACTTTTACTTTGGAAACAAACCGTCCAAAAAAGCTGTCCCATTCGAGCAGATTTCTAGTATTCAGGTCTTGGTATTTGGTCTTGATTTCCGAAGGAAAGATCAGCGAAAAATGCCTTTCTCCGTCAAATACATAGCTGTATAATTTCAGGAAATTGTTATCATTGATCTTATACCCAATTGCCGCATTCATGCTGGTATTGTAATATTGGCCGTTCAGGTTTTTATCGTCAGAATCCACATAATCGTAGTCGTTGTCGGAGCTGTTTCTGGAAATGCTGACCTGCGCGCTGAATTTTCCGTCAGACGCATCGAGCTTGTAATTGCCTCCAAACGTATTGAAGCTGCCATAATTGAGACGGAGCGAGTTTGAAAAATGATCCTCAAACTTCACGGTATTGTTCAGGTGGATACTGCCTCCGATGGCACTGCTTCCATAAATAGAACTTCCGCCGCCTGCCCTTACGGATATGCTGTTGAAATCCCTTGTGGTAATCGTATTAAAATCAGTCTGTCCGTTGAGCTGCGAATTGATGTTGATTCCGTTCCAGACCACGGCGGTCTGCTGGGCGGTCGTTCCTCTAAACGAAGGCGAAGACACCATCCCCAAGCCATTTTCCTTGAAATAAATTATGGTATTGTAATTCAGCAGCGAGGTAAGCGAAGCTTGGTTTTTGTTGATGATGGAATCGGATATTTTTAGCACCGACTGGGAATCCGAATAATTTTTAAGCTGCAGATCCGAAATCTCCACAACCGCTAAATGATGGATGCTGTCGTGCTGTGCCAATGCAGATTGGCAGATGCTGAAAAGCAAAAACAGGTATAGTTTTTTAAAAGTCATAATTTCGAAACCTTTTTCCCGAAGGCTTGATAATTGTTAAGAAAAAAGGCAGGTCTCCTGGCTTGCGTCTTGCTGTTTACCTTCCCATCCGCCGAGCGGACAGTGGTTTGTAGATAACAGCAAGCTGGATAGCTTACAGTTGCGGGAACAGCTTTGGTCTTGAACCAAATTCCCTTTTAATGTGATTATAAAACACCAATCACAACCTTAATTCGAGTGCAAATATACTATAAGTTCTATATTTTCTCCTGATTTCCTAAATATTTATATATTTACATACATCATAAAACTATCAATTATGAAGAGAATACTACTTTTTTTGCTGGTTCCGATGCTATCCTTTGCGCAAAACACAGGAATTGAAATGCTATTGGTAAACCCTGATGTCGGAACTCCTTTGTCTTATTGGGGTGCCCGTACTTCAAACGATTCTGGCTTGAACGCTATTTTACAGTCACATGCCGTAACAGTCTATACACTGAAACTTGGAAATCCTTATTACGAATACGACACCAAAACGGTGCAGATCCAATGTGCCGACTGCAATCTCAATGCGCTCAAGGCCGATCTAGAAGCCTATTCTTCGGTAGTCACAAAAGCTACGCTGGCAAGCCCTGCCTATTTTATAAACAATTTGTCGGTCATGTTACGAAACGCAGCAGCAGGAACGTCTACCGGAACGATCATGAACATCGCTACTACCAATGATTCTGGGTTGAACCAGATTTTTCAAAACTTTAATGTGCGATCGTATGATATCTATGGGGATCTCAACCATTATAAATTAAGATGCGATTGCGATAACACATTGCTAAAAGCGGCTTTAGACAATTACGATACTATTGTCCTAACTACAGATTTTTTTAACGCTGCCTATCTTTTAAGCAACCAAGACTTTAAAAACCCGAACCCTAAAATTTATCCGAATCCTTTCAGCTCCAGCTTTCAGATCGAAACAAACGCGGTTGTTTCCAACTATTCGCTCTACGATATTTTTGGAAAACTTTTGATTTCTACCGATTCTAAAGCCAAGCTAGACAATCATTCTAGCCTGATTTCAAGCGGTGCTTATCTTTTAAAACTAACGTTTGACAACCAAGAGAATTACACCCAAAAATTGATTAAGATCTAATCCAGAAAGCCATGCTGTCGTCAGCAGTTTTCAGGTTGATGTGTCGTTACTTCCTAGTGTCGTGCCTAGTTTTTATGTTTATGTAAACTCACTTTATGTTGTCATAAACAGTTTTCATGTTGCCGTGAACATGATTCATGCTGTCGTACATAGTTTTTAGCTTGCATCAAACTTACTTCATGTTATCATGAACAGTTTTCATCTTGCATTGAATATGATTCAAGATGTCGTACATAGTTTTTAGGTTGCATTACACTCACTTTATGTTGTCGTAAATAGTTTTCATGTTGCATTGAACATTATTCATGCTGTCGTACATGGTTTTCAGCCCCATAAAAACAAGGCTAAAAACTGCAGTTTTCAGCTGCCCTAAAATCATCGCAATCCAAAAATCATAAAAACTGATGTCGGTTCAAGACAATAACTTTTATCTTTGCGGTCTTCACAAAAACTTTTTTATGAAACCAATTCTTTCAAGATACACTCTATTTCTGTTTTTAGTTTTTGCTATTGGATGCAAAAAAAATGAAGAAAATACGGCCATAGCTACAGCAAAAATTACGAATGCTATCCGTTATGCCAAAGGCTTCGAGCTGTATAAATATGAAGGATATTCTACCGTAAAAGTCTCTAATCCGTGGCCCGATGCCAACAAGACCTTTACTTATGTATTGCACAAAAAGGGCGTTGCCATACCCGACAGCCTAAAAAATTATATCGCCGTACAAGTGCCGATAAAAAACATAGTCGTTACCTCAACGACGCACATTCCTTCGCTAGAAATGCTGGGCGTAGAAAATACGCTGATCGGCTTTCCGAATACTGAGTATATTTCTTCCGAAAAAACTCGAAAGCTGATCGATGCCGGAAAAGTAAAGGAAGTAGGCGAAAACCAATTGCTCAATACGGAAGTGCTGATTGATCTCGCTCCCGATGCCATCGTCGGATACAGCAGCAGCGATACCAAAGCCTATGACAATCTTGAAAAAAGCGGCCTCAAGATTTTGTTTAACGGCGACTGGACCGAAGAATCGCCTTTGGGAAAAGCGGAATGGATCAAATTCTTTGGAGCTTTGTATGGCTTAGACGAAAAGGCCGAACAGCTATTTTCTGAAGTCGAGACGGCCTATAAAGAAGCTTCTGAACTGGCCAAAAAAGCAACGACTAGGCCTACGGTGCTTAGCGGCGCTATCTATAAAGGGCAATGGTACATGCCGCGCGGCAACAGCTGGGCGTCCTTGTTCTTGAAAGATGCCAATGCCGACTATCTTTGGGCCGATACCGAAGGAACAGGCAGCTTGTCGCTATCGTTCGAAACAGTTCTGGAAAAGGCCGAAAACGTAGATTTCTGGGTCGGGCCAGCGCAGTTCACTACCTTTAAGGAAATGACCGACAGCAATCCGAATTACGCTTATTTCAAAGCTTTTAAAGATAAAAACGTTTATTCCTTCAGCAGTAAAAAGGGAAAGACGGGCGGACTATTGTATTATGAATTGGCGCCCAACCGTCCGGACCTGATATTGAAAGACCTTATCAAGATATTGCATCCCGAAATCCTGCCCGATTACGAGCTGTACTTTTTTGAAAAACTGAAATAACAAGCCATTGCACCAAAACAGTCGAAATAGGATTCTTTTCACGGCACTGCTCCTTTCTCTTGCAGTGTGTTTTCTGCTGAACATCAGCCTGGGTTCGGTGCATATTCCGATAGAAGACATTGCCAGTTCCCTTTCGGGAGGGCAGGCCAGCAAAAACTCTTGGGAAATCATTATTTGGAATTACCGCCTGCCGAAAGCCCTTACCGCCATTCTTGTCGGCATGGGACTGTCCATCAGCGGACTGTTGATGCAGACCCTATTTCGCAATCCGTTAGCCGGTCCTGATGTATTGGGATTGAGCTCGGGAGCCAGCATGGGTGTTGCTTTTGTGATTTTGGGCGCTGGCTTATTGCCTCCTTTTTTAAGCAGTTTCTTTCTTTCTCCCTACGGAATCGTACTTGCTTCGTGTATAGGTAGCCTTATTGTCTTGGCCGCCGTCTTGGTCGTTTCGCAAAAGCTTCGCAATACTATGGCCATCTTGATCGTGGGCTTGATGTTCGGAAGCTTTACCAATGCCATCATAGGCGTGCTCTCCTATTTCAGTACTGCAGAAGAACTGCAGAAGTTTACCTTCTGGTCTTTAGGAAGCCTAGGCAACCAGCCTTGGTCGAATATCCTTGTACTTTCAATATGCTGCTGTATCGGACTGCTGTTGAGCGCCTTGTGCATCAAGCCTCTAAATGCCCTGCTCTTGGGCGAGCGCTATGCAAAAAGCTTGGGAATCAATTTCAAGAAGACACGACTCGCCATCATCCTAGCCACCAGCTTATTGGCAGGCAGCATCACCGCTTTTGCCGGACCGATTGCGTTTATAGGATTGGCCGTGCCGCACATTGCTAAAATGATCTTTCAGACCAGCAGCCACTATATCCTCTTTTGGGGCACCCTGCTTCTCGGTGCTACCATCTTACTGATCTGCGACACCGTTTCGCAGATGCCGGGCAATGATTTTACGTTGCCGATAAATGCCATCACCTCTATTATCGGAGCCCCGATTGTCGTCTGGCTTCTGGTACGCAAACGAAAATTCATGATATGATGGAAACAGGACAAACGATACTATCGGCTACAGCACTAAGCATCGGCTATTCTTCCAAGAAAGGGAAAAATGGTATCGCTTCTGACATCCATCTGGATTTGAAATCGGGAACGCTGACGGCTTTGATCGGCGCGAACGGAATCGGAAAGTCTACCCTCTTGCGCACGCTGACCGGAATACAAAAAACACTTTCTGGAAACGTAGTCTTAAACGGGAAAAGCATCGAAAGCTATAGCCCGATCCAACTGGCGCAGCAATTGAGCATCGTATTGACCGAAAGCTTGCCGCCCAGCAATCTGACGGTTTTTGAATTGGTCGCTTTGGGAAGGCAGCCGTATACGAATTGGATCGGAAAGCTTACGACAGAAGATCTCGAAAAGATACAGGAAGCCATGAGCCTGACGCAAATCACGCATCTGGCACAGAAAAAACATTACGAGATCAGCGACGGACAGTTGCAAAAAGTATTGGTGGCAAGAGCCTTGGCGCAGAACACGCCCCTGATTATCTTAGACGAACCGACGACGCATTTGGATTTGCTTCATAAAGTTTCGCTTTTGAAACTGCTAAAAAAGCTAGCCTCTGAAACAAAAAAGTGCATCTTGTTTTCGACACACGACTTGGATCTGGCATTGCAATTAAGCGACGAGATGATCGTAATGAACTCAAAGCAAACCGTGCAGGACACGCCCCCGAATCTTATCCACAATGGAATATTGAATTCTTTATTTGAAGACGAAAACATCTTTTTTGATGCCGACAAGGCTAAATTTATTCTTAAAAATTTATAAAATAAGGCCCGCATCTGCTATCTTTGATAGACACTAAAAGCAGTACTAATGAAAACTTGTCTATCCATTCTCTTCGTTTTCACGGTTTTTCTCTCCAATGCGCAAAGCAAGATAACCTTGACGCCAAAAGGTTTTGAGCCCAATCCGATTGTCGGCAGCCTGCCGCAAATGACCAACGAAAAATTCATCGAAGGCACGCAGCTCTGGGCACAAGAATTCAGCCAAGGCGAAGCCGACATTTCTGAAGTCACAGAAAATTCGATGACAATCGATGCGCTTAGGGACAATGCTTTTTTCTATCGGAACTTGGGCGAGACTTTCTTCCATAAAGTAAAATACCGTATCAAGATTTTTAAGGAAGGAAACCGCTATTCGCTTGCATTTCAAGTCACTGAAATTTATGCCAAGAAGACGCTCTTGAAATCAGCCATTACAGATTATCTGACGGCTGACGGAAAACCAAAAGACGGTTTCCAAGATGTAAAGCCTTCTATTGAAAAAACTGCGGGCATTATAGTGGATTCGTATGCGAGGTACATGAACAATTTCAGATAATCCCTACTACTCTCCTTTAAGCAGGTTGATGCTTACGGTAGCGATGTCGGCATCCGGAAATCTTCTAAAAATAGCCTTATCGGGAAACAATAGGACTTCTGCCGCAATCTTGTTAAAGACATCAATTTCGACGATATACTGGTCAGAAAAACCATGCGTGGCATCGTAGGCCGTCGCCGCTGTCTTTCCTATATTCTTGGCAGCCAACGATGGATTTATGGTATGCAGTTCTATCAACAAAAGTCCAAATTTCTTGACATAAGGCGACCACTTTTTTAAATGCTCCAACAGATTGTCTTCTACAAGATTATTCGAAATTCTTTTTCCTCTGTAGGCAAAAGCGCCCGTAGAACTGCTTACCCTATCGGCAGAAATCTGCTTTGGTTCTTCCCAGATACGGTTATGATCGAGAAACGTCCTGACGTTCAAGAGGTCTTTCAGATCGATATTGTAGTTCTCCATCAGGTCATTAGACAACAGATCCGGCCTTCCGATATCGCCCCATATTACTTTTGCCCAGATATCTGCCTTGATCAGGTTTGCCCGTGTCACTTTTAAGGCGGCTTGGTTATAATCGGCCCCTACTAAGAACAGCGGGTATTCGTCAAGCATTTTCCCTCTAAGGGTTTGCCGGTCTATGACTTCAAAAATATGCTGCAAGAAGGCACCGTTGCCACAGCCCATGTCTAAGATTCCCTTAGGCTGTTCTTCGATCGGACGGTTGAACAAGTGCACGATGATTTCATCCACTACCTTAAAATAAGTATCGTGCGCGCCGCCGCTTCCCCAAACATTCATCTCTCTGTCGACATGAATTTCGTTCTCGCCGTCGGCCACCATACGTAACACGTTCGGGTCGCCGAAAATCAATTCTTCAATCTTGGCAAAGGTCGGCAGATACGAAACCGTAACGCCGTAGGCGCTTGCTCTTTTGGCAAAAAACAAGCCTGTTTCTGTAAACTGGTAGTTGCCGTTCTTTTCCAGAAACCAGCCCAGATGTACAAAAAAGTCTAATATTTTCTTGAATTTATCAGGTGTCTTATGGAATTCTTCCGGACGGAAAGACGTTTCCATAAAGTATTTGTGAAACATGCCGTTCATGGCCAGCCGTACGATGGTAGGCCCTATCAGGTAGCCTTCGATATGCTTTAGTATCTGTTTCTGGATTTCATTCGTCAAAGCATCATCAGAGAATTCGATTCCGTAATTGATCTTGAATTTTTCGAAGATAGCATCCAGGCGTTCAAACGGAGCTTCTTCAAAAATCCTAGGATGAAATTGCGTCGAGAATTGCAGCAGATCGACAACATCTTGATACAAATGAAATAGTGAAAATGCTATCGCAGTCTTCTCGTTGGTAGTGAATTTGATGGTATCCGTTGCCGTATCAATATGATAGTCTAAAAAGCCCTGCGAGCAAAGCACTCGCAGTCCAACATTTAGATAACCTTCGTTTGCCTTAAATCGGGCACACAGATCGGCCAAGTCGGCCTCTCCGTTTTTTACTATATGCTCAAGGACTCGTTTATTTCTTAAGGCAATGGCTACCGGAGCGACTGCCAGGCCGTCGAGATGCCTGAAAATAGAACTGCGAAGGTGGGATTTATCAATCATAGATGTTTGAGAAAAGCTATTCTCAAATATACTATTTTTTTAGATGGAAAGCTGCCTTTTTGCTTCGCCTATGGCAAAGGCTACCGAATTGGCAAGATTGTAGCTTCTAACCAATGGTGAAATGGGAATGGTTAAATGGTTCTCAAACTTATCCAAGACTTCTTGACTTAGTCCAACCGATTCTTTGCCAAAAACCAGCCAGTCGCCCTCTTGAAAAGTTTCAGAAAGATATGATTTCGTGCTATGAGAACTGAATAGGAATACTCTTGAAGTATCCGGTATTTGCGCTATCCATTCTTCGACCGACTGGTATTCTTTCCAATCCAAATGCACCCAGTAGTCAAGGCCGGAACGCTTCAGGTTTTTATCTGTAATCTGGAATCCGAAAGGATGGATCAGATGAAGGCGGCTTTCGGTACCGACGCAGAGGCGGCCAATATTTCCGGTGTTGTTAGGTATTTCTGGTTCTACGAGAACAATATTTAGCATCTTTCTTAAATTTAACTGTTTTTAGAGCGAAAACTCGCTGACTTCTTTTACTTCTCCCGATTGCATTTCGCCGAGATAGACATTCCCAACCCGCACCCGCACGAGCCGCAATGTCGGAAATCCTACGGCCGAGGTCATTTTTCGGACTTGGCGGAACTTGCCTTCGTTTAAGGTGATCGATACCCAGCTGGTAGGTCCGTGCCTTTCGTCGCGTATTTTCTTAGAACGAGGTGCAAACCCTGGATCACCAATCTTAAATGCCTCGCAGGGATTCGTTATGTATTTTATTCCGTCAAAGCCAATCTCGACACCACTTTTTAGCTTTTCGATGGCGTCTTCGGTTATTAGCCCATCTACTTGGGCATAATATTCTTTGGTTACTTTTTTGCTTCGAACTAATTCGCTCATCTGTCCGTCTGTCGTTAGAAGCAGCAAACCTTCGGAATCTTCATCAAGCCTTCCGATAGCCATCGTGCCTTCTGGAAAATCATGGAGTTCTCCCAAAAGCTTCTTTTTTCGCTTGAGTTCATACACAAACTGGCTAAGATAGCCGTAAGGTTTGTGAATCAAAAAATGCTTGTGGGCAGACATGGCTGAATTTTCGGCAAATTTACCACTAACATTTGGAAATCCGGCAAATTAAAGCAATGTTAAAGATGTAGCTTTTGTTTTTATATAGCTGTAAATTGATTAGGCAATTTAAAAACAACCATCATGGCAGCAGCAAAAGACTTAGGAAATAAAAAATGGAACGGAGAACAGGAAAAAGCAAAGGGTGAAATCAACGAAGGCTTCAGCGGCAAAAACCTTCCCGACGAATATGATCCGTCAAAAGGAAAGCTTAAGACGGAAATCGAAAAAGATACTGCGGGTAATGTGCGTGTCGTGAAACGCGCGCGTTCTGTAGAGAATAATATAACTCCTACTGAAACTAGCGGAGTGCCTCTAAAAAACAAGAAGAAACCTGAGAATAGGGATAAAAATTCAGATCTCGACCCGAATCGCTATCCTGCCTCACATCCTGAAAATAAAAAGGATCGTGGAAACATGAAATAGCAGGGCTTAAAAACCCTGCTTGTTCTAGTCTTCTTCTTTGTCAAATTCAATATTGGCATGGATTTTTATTTCTTCGCCAATTATGAGATGGCCTGTTTCGGTTACGTCTTCGGCTACAATTCCGAAATCACTACGGTTGAGTTTTCCGCTTATTTCAAAACCTGCTTTCATTTTTCCAAAGCCATCTTTTGCCTGTCCGCCAAAAACGGCATCTAAGACAATTTCTCTGGTCACTGATTTGACGGTTATATTGCCGCTTAATTTGTAGTGGTCGCCTTCAATTTTTTTGAGCTCTGAAGAAGTAAAATGAATTTCTGGAAATTGATCAGCATCCAAAAAAGTATTCGACTTGATGTGCTCGTCTCTTTCGATATTGTTGGTATCAAAACTGTAGACATCAATCGAAAGGGAAATTTGCGCGGTCTCGAAATCATCATTTTTCGTCGTCATTTTTCCGTTAAAAATCTTGAAGGTGCCTGAAATATGCGAAATCAGCAAGTGCCTGATTTTAAAATCTATATTCGAGTGGTCTGGATCGATAATCCAATGCGTAGTGAAATTCATAATGGTTCGTTTAAAAATGGCTATGTATAAATTTACGCATAGCGATTTTCATTTTATAAAAACAAACCGTGAATTGTTTGTTAAAGTTTAAACCCTGTGATGGTCGGGCTTCCAGTTTTGGATGCTTTTTTTGATTTGATTTCCAGAAAGATTTTCATCCAGCGCTTTTTTTACTAAGGCAGGCAGCTCTTCGTCTGGTGCAAACCGTAAGGCAAACAGCTGGCTGTCGGACAGCCTGTCTTCTAGCAGTTCTAGCCTTTCGTTAGTGAGAGCAAAATAACGATATCGTAATTCGAGTCGTATGATTCTGTCCTGCAACAACAAGGCATAATGTTGGCGAAGCATGAAAGCCAGTCCAAAAAAGAGAAGCAGGAGAATGCTGATAAAGATCCAGAGTAAGCTTTCTTTTTCTCTGCCAAAAATAAAATAGACACTTACCCCGAGCAGGATTAGCAACAGGGGATAAAACACAAAATGGTGCGGTGTATAGAAACGTATATGGTTTTTATAGTCTTGCTTTTTCATAGGATATTGGTTATTTCCTATAAAAATACTCAATAAGTTTGAATAGACAGCGCCTTCTCGGGCTATTCTAACCCATAATCGGATTGTTTATATCCTGAAAGTCAGATTTTTTTACTTCTATGCAGAAGGTGCTGCTGTCAACATATCCTGCTTCTGAAAAATCCAATAGGTACATTTTCTTTCTAAAAAGTCCATGTACGGTAAGAAGAATTTTCTTTGAAGCTTCGGGCTTCTCAAGCAGAAAATGTCTTTTTTCGGTTATCGAATCTCCTATCTTATACCATAATGCATTTCGGAATCTATAATCTAAGATTACAAATTTGTCTCCAAAAAAATGCTTATTGGAATAGTTGGAATAAATTAGCCTTATGCTTCTGTCGGACCTGAAAAGGATCTTTAAAAGGCGCGAGGCTACATTAGCTACAAATTCATATTTAATAGTAGAATCTGTAACTTTGTCTAAAGTTAATTTTGGTGGTTTCATTGTGTAAGAACTTAGGGGGAACCTACAATAGTAAGAATATTTCTTAAAAAAACATTAAAAAATCGATTAAATGCCAAAATAACCCTCGAAATACATCTATAAATTAAAGAACATTCCTAAAATAATAAACTGTATAAAGTTCATACTACAAAAAAACCGCCCTAAGGCGGTTTCTATTTTTAAAATTGCTTTGCTTAGTTTTTGACCAAACGTTTGATCATTGTACCGTTTTGGCTTTCTAGCTTCATGATATATACTCCCGTTGCAGCCTTTGCAAGGTCAATCGTATATGCATCAGACGAACCGCTAAATTGTTTTGAGTACACCAATTGTCCTGAAATAGAAAACACATTGATTGCATCAACAGCTGTCATCTCTGCAAACTGTATGTTCACAAGACCGTTCGTTGGGTTAGGATAGACAGACACTGAAGCATTTTCAAATCCTGGTGTCGCTAATGGAGGATCAATAGTGACTACATAATCTTCCATTTCACCAAAGTTGTTGTTAGCTACTACTGGTCCGCAAGCAAATTGGTGTCCAAAAGAAGTTGCCAATGATGCCGCAACAACAACACGCATTCTTGTAGTACCCGTCAAAGCTGTTGCTGGAATTGTTATACTACCAGTAACCGCTTGATTTAAGCCAGTA